>OJOY01000090.1_pt1 | contig 68829 bp, 62 predicted proteins | sample 1598361 | NCBI WGS metagenome assembly OJOY01 (sample SAMN03922472, study PRJEB24848) | human gut metagenome | isolation source: stool sample | host: Homo sapiens | place: Germany | collected 2010-11 | reverse complement strand
TGGAAGAGATAATCATTTCATCCCGGTAGCCTTGAAAGTTCTCTTTCAAGATTCGCCCGAAATTTACTTCGGCACTTCCGGGAGCAGGGCCGTAATTATTTGCCAAGTCGAAATGAGTGACACCATGATCGAACGCATACTTAATCATGTCGGTTGCCACATCAAAATTGTCCACACTACCGAAATTGTGCCACAACCCCAAAGAGATTAAAGGTAACTGCAAGCCGCTCTTGCCACAATATTTATAAGGCATCCGTTCATAACGATCGGCTGCCGGCTGATAACTGATAGAGTTTTCCATAAAACAGAATGTTTATATCTTCCTTTCACAAAGAAAGGAAAAATATATCAAATAGCCTTCCTGCCAATCATTAAAATAGTTCTTTTATTCTACATAATCTATTCTACTTTAATTGTTTTATATACTCCGACGGTACCATGCCATATTCCTCTTTAAAACATGAACGAAAATACCCGAGATCATTGAAACCACTGGCATAGGCAGCTTCAGAAATATTAAACCGTTCTTCTGTCAACAGCCGCAAGCTATGTTTCAACCTTATCTTCCGAATGAATTCATTCCCAGACAAGCCTGTTAGTCCTTTTATCTTCCGATAAAGTGTAGAGTGACTCATGTGCATCTTATCCCTTACAAAAGCCATATCCAGTTTATCCAGTTCAATGTTTTCTTCTACAATACTTGTAAATCTATTCAAAAAGTCTGCATCAAGTTTGTTCAAATTCATTGGTTCCTGTTCATTGTCCGGTTTTAATTCCCTTGTATGGCTAGTAATCAAACGGGCCAATTTCTTTCTTGATTCCAATAAATTATGTACACGGCTATTCAGTAGTTTTGCACTAAAAGGTTTCGTCAAATAAGAATCAGCTCCACTTTCATATCCCTCTTCTTTGTCCTGAATGGAGTCTTTAGCTGTAAGCAAAATTATAGGAATATGACTTGTACAGACATCTTCCTTTATTTTCTTACAAAGTTCAATACCATCCATTACCGGCATCATAATATCACTAATGATTAAATCCGGAATAAACTTCTGCGCTTGCTCCAGTCCTTCCTTACCATCAGCAGCTAGCAAGATCCGATAATTACTACTAAATGATGTAGATATATATTCGCGAATATCATCATTATCCTCCACCACAAGTATCAACGGGCGATTATCCGTATCTACCTTTTCTTCCATACATTCGACTTCTTCGTATGTAATAGTTTCCGGTCGTTCTTCCTTATGAAGAGCATCCGGATAGGTATTTTCCGTTAAAAGCCGGAAGGTGAAAATTGTCCCCTGTCCAACCTCACTTTCCACACACAATATACCTTCATGCAAATCAACGAGAGACTTCACCAAAGCAAGACCAATACCAGTACCAGATGCCTGATGTTTTCCTTCAGCCTGATAGTAACGGTCGAAGATATGAGGAAGTGCCTGTGCATCAATACCATATCCTGTATCGCTTACGATAATCTCCGTATATGTGTTATCTTCTTCATGCACAGAACGCATGATCAGATTTATTTCTCCCTCCGGGGTATACTTTAATGCATTACTTAATAAATTATTCAGGATAGTAGATATTACGTCTGAATCAAAATAGAGTCTGACATCCTCCGTCTCGATACAAACATGAAACTGTACCTTTTCATTTCTATTCAGTTCCTTATAGCGTAACCCTATTTCAGTGACCAGGCTGCTCAAATTTCCTTTTGCCACCGCCAGTTTACGATTTTGTGTTTCTGTCTTACGGAAATCCAATATTTGATTTATCAAGTTTAGTAACCTTAGAGCACTACCATGAATAATCTTTATCTTATTATTATAAAAATCTGGTAATTTAGGGTCATTTATCAAATCCTCCAACGGGCCTAATATCAATGTCAACGGCGTACGCAATTCATGGGTTATGTTAGTATAAAAGCGTAAACGTTCGTTATTGAGTTCTTGCTCATTCTGATTCTTCTTCTTTTCCAGTTCAAGCGAACTCTCCAATAACAGTTTACGTTTATAAAAGCGCAGCCAAACGAACACCGCCAACACTACAAATAATGCATAGAAAACTTTAGCATACCATGTCAACCATAAAGGAGGGTGAATATATACTCTCACGGTCGCCAAATGATTATCGTCCCATTGTTGATTTCGCAATCGTGCCTTAATTTTAAATGTATACTCTCCGGGAGATATATTTCGAAAAGTAACTTGATTCTCATCTAAAGTATTCACCCATGTATTTGTCAGGCCCTCCATCATATAGGCATATTCCACCTGTTGATTTTGCGAATAATCGGGAACGGAAAAAGAAATTCGGAATGAATTCCGATTATAAGGAAGCTCGATCCGCCCATCAGAAGTAAGAATGACAGTTTCCCCCCTACGGTTTTCTATCTGATTATCCAAACTTTTACATTCAATAATTTGTACTGAAGCTACTTGCCGCTCCCCTATCAGGTTGACAGGATTAAAATAACAGACTCCGTTCAATGAGCCAAAATAAAGTGTGCCATCCTCGGTACAACAAGCAGAGCCTTCAATAAAATTGCCCATAGGAATTCCATCGCGATAGTCATAATTCTCAAATTTTTGCTTTTCTTTATTCCAGTAAGAAATCCCATCATTAGTACTAAGCCATATATTTCCTAAAGTATCCTCTTGAATCGTACGCACAAACGTATCTTCAAGACCATGCTCATAATCATATATTTCGAACTTCTCCGGACTACCCGTATCTTTAACATAACCCAAGCCTTTACGAGTAGCTATCCATACTCCTCCTTCCCGATCCATATATAGATTATTAATTGCATTAGAACAGAACCTATTGTCGGTATTCAGATTAGCCACTAACCGGTCACGATTGTTGAAGATGGCAATCCCACCACTATAGGTTCCTACCCACAACTTACCCTGCCGGTCACGAAGAATTCCATATACAGACTTGTCAGGCAATTGCTGGTTAATTTCCTCCTCTTTGCGAAGCATGCCATTATGATAACTATATACGCCATATTCAGCACCTATCCATATTTTTTCATCAGTCTCTTTAAAAAAGGTTATAATATCTACATTCTCCATATCCAGCGGAATTCGCTCAATATGATTATTCTGCGTATCAAACTTTAGTAAACCGTCATCATATATACCAAGCAACAACGTACCATTCCCGACACTTGTAATAGAAAAGACCTGCCCATAAGGTCTTGATAAATAACCTGTAACATCAAAACTCTTCACTAACGTGTTGCCTCTGAATAAGCTCACTTCATTCTCGCCCCCCAGCCATACTTGTCCTTTTTCATCCTTACATAATCCCCAAACAGGTTTATGCTTCAATATATTTCCCCGTTCAGTCATGTAATGCAATACATGGAAAACGGGTTGGGTATGACTGATAAAATCCACCCCGCTACTATAATTGCCAATCCATATATTTCCAAAAGAGTCTTGCAATAATTTACGAATATTACCCGACGAAACTCCATTTTTACTATTATCGGCTGTTATATTGTAAAACTGTACATTCTCCGGATTTTTAAAAGTAATGCTATGTAAGTCCAAAATACTTATACCACCAATGTCACTGGTTATCCATAATGTTCCATCATTCATCTCCTTGATATCATAAATGTGATCGGCAATCAAAGACATGGGGTTTCCATATTCATGTCGGAAAACGGTAAATTCTTCCGTTTTCGGATTAAATAATCCAAGCCCACGATTAGTCCCTACCCAGATATTTTCCAAATGGTCTTTATAAATAGAATATACACTGTTGCCCGGCAGACTTTGTGAGTCTTTTGGTTTATTACCAAGAGTACGGACCGTTTTAATCTTCAAATCTACAATACTCATACCTCCTTGCGCATGCCCTATATAAAGATGCCCTTCTCCATCATCATAGGTACACCAGTTGGATAAAACAGACATTTTGATACCCATATCGGAAAGAGAGGTAAAGACTCTGGCCTTTTTATCATAATAAGTAATGGCGCCATTATGTGGAGTTATCCATATCCCTTCTCCATTTGCAGCGTGTGAAAGATGCACTATATTCTCTATTTTCTCCCCTTGCTGTCCTCGGTTATCTTCAAATTTATAGGTAGAACAATCCAACTTACTGACACCTGGAAATTTGCCTCCAATCCATAGGACATTCTCTGTTTCATCGTATAACAATACATTTAATGCATCACTGCTCAATTGTGAGTTATTGCTTTTATAAATGGTAAAGTTACATCCGTCAAAACGGTTTAATCCCAATTCTGTCGCTATCCAGATACAACCCTGCTTGTCCTGCACAATATCCCGGACATAGTTATTAGACAATCCGTCCTCAACGCCAAGATGCCGTAACGTATAGGGTTGTGCTACGCCATCTACACAATAGAACAGCATGCAAAATAAAAGTAAGAAATGTATGTGTGTGCGCATAATTGATAAGATTATAAGTTTGCTCCCCAACAAAAATACAATAATTCTCTATTTAAGATGCTCTCAACAGTTATTTTGCTTAATTTACCCGGTCAATTGAACAATATACCTCTATCCAATCCATCGGAAAGCATTACTTTTGCGTATGTCTTTACTGAAAAATAAACCAAGAAGTATCATGAAAAGAAAATCTGTTGAAAACACAAGAAGTTATTTCAAATTTATCACTCTACTACTCCTGTTGTCATTTCCCTTTGCTGCAATATCCAAGGAGGATATTTCGCAAAGAAAAGTCATCTCTTATGTAGATACCTCTCTTTCCAATTCACAAAAATACGTATTACGAGTAGATGATAAACCCTTTTATATGATTAATGTACAAGTACGTTTCGACAAGTTACGCTATCGTTGGGGATGGGATATGGCAACTTGCGAAAAGTTGCTCGAACAAACAGTTCCATTAGGATTCAATACTCTCTCTATACCTATTCATTGGGTGGAAGTAGAGCCGGAAAAAGATAAATTCGACTGGAGCACCCTCGATCTTTATCTTGGAATGGCACAAAAATATAACTTCAAAGTAGAACTATTGTGGTTCGGACAAAACAGTGGCGGTCACGTTCAATGGTTAAAACCTGACCAACTACGTACACCGAATTATGTGATGTACTCTCCAAAAGCCGGTGATTTCGAATCTTTCTCAACTAAGGGAAGTTCCAAAGAGACAACCAGCGACTACATCATCCGCCGTGATATTTCAGATTATACGTTAGATCTTGAAGATAAAAAGCTAAGAGCCAGAGAAGCATTTGTTTTAAACAGAGTAATGAGACATATAGCCCAATGGGATATAGAGAACGGTTTAAAACATACGGTGATAGGTATTCAGCTAAATAATGAAGTCCGCAGCTTCCCTTCATCCACCATTGTAGAATATATGAATGAACTGGGACGTGGTGTAAAAGAGTCTCCTTACTCTGTCTGGACACGGATGAATTGTACTTTTGCCGATTTATATTCTGTTCTTTACAGTAATGAACAACTACGGTCTACCACCGGCACATACATTGACTTTGTAGGGATCGATAACTATTGCAGTACCCCCGAAGCCATGGACAACTATATAAATAGTATGCGCACCTGCATACCTTATATGGGAAAGAACTACCGTATGATTATGGAAGCGGGTGCCGAAATGTCCAACATCGCACAATTACAACTCGCCGCTTTATCGGGAAATATAGCTTTTGATTATTATGAACTCTGCGGTCCCGACGGACGTGGCATTTTTGTGAAAGACGAATCCATGCATTTTCGCCCACGCAGCAAATATATCGAAGAAGATGTAAAGCTAGTGAACACGATGTTAAACGGAGTTATGACTGACATAGCACTCAATTCCAATGGCTACGGGCTTTTTGTACACAACTGGCGAGGAGAATCATTAATGCCCACTATTGGAGTGGAAGATATCTCCTTCAAACCGTCCTACATAAACTCGCAAGCCCTCACCATTATCCGTGGCGCCGATGAAATTATACTAACCACTACCAAAGGGGGCGTATTTTCCTGGAACGAATCGCTGGAGATTGCCTCTGCAAATCAAGGATATCTTGATGCCAACAATCTTTGGACAAACGAAAAGAATATAAAACTTCATGCAGATAAAAAAAGAAGGACTATTTCCGTGACTCTTGCCGCCGGACAAACTGCCCGGTTGCTACGAAAGACATCCCAGCCACAGCCTGCCACCATCTATCCCGCTGAACTTGCTAACTTCGGAGGGGGTGTATCTATTGAAGCAGATATAGAGAATGGTATCGGTTTCTCCGGTAACGGTTATCTAAATTTCCCTCTTGCCGGAGGATATGCTGAATGGACAAAAGTAGACGGTAGACAGGGAGGTGAGAAAACAATCCGTATACGTTATGCCAATGCAACAAAAGTAAATGGTAACCCTTGGATAGTGGTTAACGGTGAGAAGAAGCGCATTAATCTTCCGATCACGGGGGCCTGGAATAAATATCAATATATATCGATAAAGGTGAAACTCAATCAAGGAACTAATAATATTATTCGTTTGGAAACGACTTGGAACGGAGCTGGGCATATCGATGAACTGCAACTGATGGAATAATATAATCCGTAGAAGGATGACAAATCATTCAATGAATATGGCTAATAGTTCAAGAACTATTTATCCATGTCTATTGAATGTTTTGTCCCCCTTTCATCAGTTGCAATCCGCTTACATTTGCATATCGCTACACAAGAGCGAGGTCGCAAGAGCGGCTCATAGACTTTTGTTCAACTTTAAAAGAGAAAAACAATGAAATCAGATTTATTCAGAAACAATCGGAAAGCATTGGCAGCACTACTGCTATGTTCCGGCTTTATCGTCGGACATCCTCTTACAGTGTATGCCAGGAACAGTGAAACGGCCAACGTGGAAACGCCCCAACAACAAGTCAAGATTTCGGGAACGGTAAACGACGCCATGGGACCGATAATCGGCGCAAGCATTGTAGAAAAAGGGAATAGCAGAAACGGAACTATTACCGACATGAATGGAAAGTTCTCTCTTTCAGTGAAACCTGGTGCAGTTCTGGTCATTTCTTATATAGGATATAAAACACAAGAGGTCACGGCAGTTGCAGGCAAGCCGGTCAATGTGCTGTTGAAAGACAATTCCGAAATGCTGGACGAAGTCGTTATTGTCGGCTTCGGTACACAAAAGAAAGTGAACCTGACCGGTTCTGTGGGAGTTGCCAGCGCCAAGGAACTGGAAGCCCGTCCGGTTGCGTCCGCCACGCAAGCATTACAGGGAATGGTTCCGGGACTCGACATTAGTACTAATACAGGCGCTCTCGACCAAGACATGAATATTTCCATACGTGGTGTAGGAACCATAGGTGACGGTTCAAGCGGTTCGCCACTTATACTCATCGACGGGATGGAAGGAGACATAAATACCGTCAATCCCCAAGACATAGCAACAGTCAGTGTATTAAAAGATGCTGCCGCATCCAGTATCTATGGTTCGCGTGCTCCTTTCGGCGTCGTGCTTATAACCACTAAAAGCGGCAAGGAAGGAAAAGCGACTGTAAATTACAACAATAGTTTCCGTTTTTCCAGCCCGATAAATCTGGCACATACAATGGATTCCTACAACTTTGCCCTTTATTACAATCAGGCACGGTTAAATAGCAGCAAGAGTGTGCGTTTCAATGACGCTGCCTTGCAAAGTATGCTCGATTATCAGGCGGGAACCGGTGAAGGTTGGAAAGCCAGTTCGTCGAATCCCGACGCATGGGACGGAACATCTTATTTTAACAATGATTTCCTACATGAAATATACAACGATAATGTCTTCTCGCAAGAACACAATGTGTCCGTCACAGGCGGTTCTAAGAATATAACCTATTACACTTCTTTCAATTATCTCGACCAAGGCGGTCTGCTAAACTTCGGTGATGACGGTATACACCGTTTCAATGCTACTGCCAAAGTTTCCGCAAAGGTAACAAAGTGGCTGAAGTTGAGTTTATCAACACGTTTTACCCGTAATGACGTATTCCGTCCTACTTATTTCGACCACGGCAACACATTCTATATCCAGTTGATACAAACCGCACGCCCCTATCAGGCACTCTACGACACTAATGGAAACTTATATTACTCTCCGGCACTGCAACTGCGTGACGGTGGCGAAACTAACAAGCGCACCGACCGGTTCTATTATCAAGCCTCAGCTATCATAGAGCCAATCAAAAACTGGGTGACTAATGTAGAACTAAACTACAATATCCAGCACCAAAATAACAAAGAAAGTCGACTGACAGCCTATCAATATGGTCCGACGGGAGTAGCGACAGCAGTTAACAGCGCAAGCGGCAAGAACGAATATCTGAAAGAGGAATATCTGCAAAACAATTATTTGAACTTGAACATTCACAGCACCTATTCGCATACATTCAACGACAGCCATCATATGAAAATAATGGGCGGATTTCAGACAGAGAATACCAAACGCCATGATTTCAATGCGAAGAAATATGGCTTCCAAGATCCTGACAGAACGGAATTCGACCTTACAACCGGAAAGAACAGCAAGGATGCCGATATAGGCAGCGAAGTGAAAGGCTATAGCTGGGATTGGGCAACCGCCGGTTTTTTCGGGCGTCTGAATTATGACTACAAGAGCCGTTATCTGGTAGAGGGTAACTTACGCTATGACGGTACTTCCCGTTTCCGCAGAGGTAACCGTTGGCAACTCTCTCCTTCGTTCTCCGCCGGTTGGAATATTGCCGAAGAACCTTTCTTCGGTAATTTAAAAAAGACAATAGACCAACTAAAACTCCGTACCTCGTATGGCGTTCTCGGCAACCAAAATACCTCCGGCTGGTATCCCACTTACCGTAGTATGTCAATAGGAGTCCTCAACGGTCAGTGGTTGAATGGCGGCACAGCTCCCAATACATCAAGCATCGGTTCACTTGTAAGTTCCGCCTTGACATGGGAAAAAGTGAAGACATGGAACGTAGGTATCGACTATGCTTTCTTTAATAACCGGCTTACCGGATATTTCGATTACTTCGTTCGTCGCACGGAAGACATGGTAGGACCGGCTCCCGAACTGCCTGCCACTCTCGGCGTATCCTCGCCCAAAACCAACAACTGTGACCTAAAGACCCGCGGCTGGGAGCTTCAGATTTCATGGAGAGACAGACTGCGCTGCGGTTTCAACTATGGTGTGACACTCTCACTGTCCGACCAGCAAACCTATATTGACAGCTATCCAGGCAACATGACAGGGTCGTTTTACAGCTCCAATACATATTATCCCTGGCAATATGTATCAGGATACAAAATTAACACTATCTGGGGATATGAGACTATCGGCATAGCCAAAAGCCAAGAGGAAATGAACGCACACCTCGCCTCCTTGCCTAACGGCGGTCAGAGCGCAATAGGCGACAACTGGAGTGCCGGCGATATTATGTATAAAGACCTCAATGGAGACGGTCAGATTTCACCGGGTGCCATGACTACGAGTGACCATGGCGACTTAAAAATCCTGGGAGACAGTAATCCTCACTTCTTCTTTAGCCTTGATATGAATGCTTCATGGAAGGGCTTTGACATCCGGGCGTACTGGCAGGGGGTTCTGAAACATGACTTCTGGCCGGCAGGCAACAGTATCATGAACCACAGCACATCGTGGGGACCGGGACAAATGTTCTGGGGTGTACCGGGTAATCAAGGGGAAAGCTGGATTATCGGATATACCCAACACCAAGATTATTTCCGCGCCGAAGAAAGCGGTCTTGACGAGCACAAACTCTCTGCTAATCTTGACAGTTATTACCCGCGCCCTCTTTTCAACAACGAAAAAGGATACAAAAACCAGTACATACAGAGCCGATATATGCAGAATGCAGCTTATGTCAGATTGAAAAACCTTCAACTGGGCTATACACTGCCTAAAGCATGGACAGAAAACGCTGGTATTTCAAAATGCCGCATATTTGTCTCGGCAGAGAATGTATTCACCATAACTTCTCTTAGCAAGCTCTTTGACCCGGAAACCTGTTCCGGCGGTGTCGGAGGTAATGCCTATCCTCTATCACGCACCTGGTCGTGCGGGCTGAATGTCACTTTCTAAAAAATAACCATATAACTTATCTATCGAATATGAAAACTTTATATAACCTCTTTTTCGCATTGCTGATTACCGTCGGTTTTTGCTCATGCGACGATTATCTGGATAGGGAACCTTCATCGGCCATTCCACCAGAAGCCTACTTCAAGACTGAATCCCAACTTGAAGCTTACACACTGAAAAGCTACGAGAGTGTATTCACTCTTATGAGCAAAGGGTATTATGACCCTAAGACTGAAGTGGACATTACCGATGATCAAATACCCGAAACTGCTCCCGAACGTTACTATAACGGTGGCTGGCGGGTAGCCCAAGACAATTCCAACTGGGATTTCGCTGACATCTACCGAATCAACGCATTCCTTAACTTCGTCATGCCCCGTTATGGCAACGATGTTGATGGTGCAGAAAATACGATTACTGGAACATTGAAGAATATCAAGCACTTGATAGGAGAAATGTATGCCCTTCGGGCTATCGAGTATTTCAGGCTTTATCAGAAATTCGGTGATTTCCCTGTCATAACAGAACCTCTCAATGATAATCGCGAGGAATTAATAGAGGCTAGCAAGCGCATGCCGCGGGACAGTGTAGCCCGTTTCATCCTATCCGATCTTGACAAAGCTGCCAGCTATATGCAGGGTAATGATATTGCTACCACCCGCCTGAACTACAATTCGGTAATGCTGTTGAAAAGCCGTGTCGCTCTTTACGAGGGCACATGGTTGAAATACTTCAAAGGTTCTGCTTTTGTTCCCGGTGGTGAGGGATGGCCCGGCAAGGGAAAAGATTATAATGCTGGCTACCAGTTCCCGCAGGGAAGCATAGATGCCCAAAGCAACTGGTTCTTGGAACAGGCTATGAGCGCTGCGAAAGAAGTAGGTGACGCATATAAAAACGAACTCATAAAGAATACCGGATATTATCAGGACGGGGATTATGCCAATGTGACCAATCCTTATTATAATATGTATTGTACTGTCAACCTTGCAAGCGTGAAAGAAGTACTTTTCTGGCGTCAGTTCGCTTCTGGCGTGCGTATGCATCAAATAAATGCCGGCGCCACCGACGGCAACTGGGGACTCGGACTGACACGCGGATGTGTGCAGAGTTTCCTGATGAATGACGGCACTCCGGTATATACCCATATTCAAGGCAATGATTACGGGAAGCCACTCTCCGACAACGATATTTACAAAGGGGATAATACATTGGCTACTGTGGTAGTGAATCGCGACCCTAGACTGACTCTCTTTCTAAAAGTGAATGGACAAACGAACGTGAAAGGTACCGTGAAAGCCGGTATAGACAAAACCGTGCCTGCGCCGAACTTTACCGATGCCACCGGACAGAAACATTATGTGACAGGGTATACCATACGCAAAGGCGGTTCGCAAGATGCAGCACAATACCCGGATATTAATTCCGGTTCCACAGGTTATGTGATGATGCGTTCGGTTGAAGCTCTTCTTAACTATATGGAAGCAAGTTATGAACGTAACGGTCGCCTTGACGACACGGCCAAAGAATATTGGAAGCTGATAAGGACCCGTAATGCAAATATGAGCAACGATATTGACAAGACCATAACTGCCACAGATATGAACAAGGAAGCGGAAAATGACTGGGGTGCTTATTCGGGCGGCAAGTTACTAAGCGACAAGACACTTTATAATATCAGGCGCGAACGTCGTTGCGAGTTACTTTCCGAAGGTTTCCGTTATATGGATTTATGCCGTTGGCGTGCAATGGACCAACTTATCAGCAAGCCCTATATACCCGAAGGGATTCATCTGTGGAATACTCCAATGGAGAACCTGTATGCCAGCGGAAAGCTTATCACCGACGGCTCCTCTAAAGCCAATATGTCACCGGCAAGCAACAGCGAATACGTACGCCCGTTCCAGGTGCGCAGGACACAGAACGGCTACGATGGTTATACATGGAAAATGGCTCATTATCTGGAACCGATAGGAGCAGGCGAACTTCTCATTACGGCAGAAGACGGACAGTCGCTCGACCGGTCACCGCTCTATCAAAACCCATATTGGCCGACAACAGCTAATCTTCCTGCCGAGAAATAAGTTTAAAGGTAATAGATTTTTTTAGGGAATAAATAAGGGGGTGTTAAATATTAATTTTCCGTATGGTTCATGTATTGCCCCCCTTTTTCAAATTAAAAAGTATCCTATAAGAAGATGAAATACAAGATTTTTTTTTCATTGCTTGCACTCTTCCTTTTTTCAGCCTTCACCACTAAAAAGGATATGCCTGTCACTATCTTTATGATAGGTGACTCCACTATGGCGGACAGGGATGTCAAAAAAGGGAACATGGAACGCGGTTGGGGACAAATGTTACCCCGCTTCTTTACAGATGATATTCTGATAGATAACCATGCTGCATGTGGTCGCAGCACGCGAAGTTTTATAAACGAAGGGCGTTGGCAGACCGTACTCGGCAAGCTGAAGGAAGGGGATTATGTAATTATCCAGTTCGGGCATAATGATGAAAAGACAGATACTGTATTACATACAGTGCCCGGCGGTTCATTCGACGACAATTTGCGCAAGTTTGTCGGGGAAGCACGCGGCAAAGGAGCCAAACCGATTCTAATGAATTCTATCGTACGCCGTAATTATCCACCTGCCCCGAATACAAGATTCCAATATGTTTACGAAAAAGAAGGAAAGATACTAGTCAATTCACACGGAGAATATATAAACTCCCCCCGTAAAGTAGCACAAGAAATGAATGTACCATTTGTAGATATGACCAGACTAACACATGAACTGGTTTCGAAGATGGGACCGGAAAAGTCTAAAGAACTATTTATGTGGGTGCCTGCCGGCAAATATGCCCGTTATCCGAAAGGTAAGACAGACAACACACATTTAAATATATATGGTAGTAAAGTCATCGCCCGGATAGCGGCAGAAGCAATAGCTGAAGCAGTGCCGGAACTGGCTGAATATATCCGCCATTACGACCCGGAAATATATGTAGCCGATTATAAGGATAATAAAAAATGTGCTATCAGCTATACTTTCGACGATGGTTTGGAAGAACATTACACAATGGTATATCCCCAACTGGAAACACTCGGATTCAAAGGCACGTTTTGGGTATGCGGGAAAATTATCGAATACAAAGACGCTAATCTGGGAAAGCCGCGCATGTCGTGGAAACAAATGAAAGAAATGTCTGATAAAGGACATGAAATTTCCAATCATAGCTGGTCTCATCCCAACCTTAAACATCTTGATAAAGAAAAGATAAGAGAGGAAATTGACAAGAACGACAGTATTATTCTATTTCATACAGGAAAGAAACCGAGAACGTTCTGTTATCCCGGCAATTCTTATGATAAACGGGTAGAGGACATTACTTCAGAAGGTAGAACGGCTACCCGTACAAAACAATATGCCATCGGTGGAGAAGTTGCAAAATCCACACCACAGTCATTGAGTAAATGGGTTGATGAACTGCTTGTTGCCGAAGAATGGGGAGTAACCATGACTCATGGAATCACCTATGGATACGATTGTTTCTCCAATTCGGAAACCTTGTGGAATCATCTGTCGAAAGTAAAAGAGCAAGAAAACGAAATATGGGTAGACACCTTTGCCAAGATAGGCGCATATATAAAGGAGCGGAAAAATATACAGTTGGATATTGTGAAGAATAAATCTTCTTATAAAGTAACTCCACATCTGGCACTAGCTCCTGAATTATTCCCGGAACCGCTAACAATGGTCATGAAAAACGGTGGAAATAAATCTAAAATAAAAGTAAAACAAGACCGGAAACAATTACCCGTCAAAACGTTTGGAGATGAGACGTTATTCGACTTCAATCCGTACGGCGGAACAATAGATATTAGTTTTTAGTTTAACATGACAGTATTAAGTATCATGAAAATCATTTTTTTTATCTTCCTCCTTCTTGGAGGAACCGACACAATATGCTTGGCGCAAAACCTCGGAAAGATTGTTAGTAATGGAATTCCCTGGTTCGACAATAATGGTGACATTGTCAATGCACACGGCGCTTGTATCGTAGAAGACAATGGACGCTATTACCTTTTCGGAGAGTGGAAATCAGATAAAAGTAATGCTTTCCCCGGCTTTTCTTGTTATTCTTCGGATGACTTGGTCAATTGGAAATTCGAACGTGTGGTGCTACGTGTACAACCTGATGGAATACTGGGACCTAATCGTGTAGGTGAACGTGTAAAAGTGATGAGATGTCCTTCTACCGGCGAGTACGTCATGTTTATGCACGCTGACGATATGGGATATAAAGACCCCTATATCGGTTATGCCACCAGCAAAACAATCAACGGTGAATATAAACTGCAGGGACCATTGCTCCACAATGGGGAACCTGTCAAACGCTGGGATATGGGTACTTTCCAAGATACGGACGGCAAAGGTTATCTGCTGATTCACCATGGTCCTGTTTATAGATTAAGCGAGGATTACCATTCTGTAGAAACACAGGTTGCCCATATAAAAGGCTCCGGTGAATCTCCAGCCATGTTTAAAAAGAACGGTATGTATTATATGCTGTACTCAAATCTGACCAGTTGGGAGAAAAATGACAATTTCTACTTTACTGCCCCAAAGATTGAAGGTCCCTGGACAAAACAAGGTTTGTTCTGCCCGGAAGGAAAGTTGACATACAACTCACAAAGTACTTTCGTCTTTTCATTAAAACGGGGCAATGATACAATCCCCATGTATATGGGCGACCGTTGGTCATATCCTCATCAAGCTTCGGCCGCCACTTATGTATGGATGCCGATGCAAGTGGAAGGAACCCAAGTGACCATACCAGAATATTGGCAATATTGGGATATAAGCAATATAAAACCGGTAGACAGGTTATCAAAAGGAAAGATTATCCCGGTGAAGCAGATGAAATTTACCAATGGCTGGAAAGAAAATAAAGGATATCTGGTTTCAAATACTAAAGGAAGTGTATTATGTGCACCTTTCAAAGGTAGTTATGTTGCCGTCACTGGTATATCCGATAGACATAGTGGCTATGCCAGAGTGAGCATTCTGAATAATAAGAATGATACGATTTATTCTTCACTTGTAGATTTTTATAGCAAATATCCAGAAAAAGCGACTCGGATCATCACACCAAAGTTCCCTAAAAACGATTATACTCTGTCTATTGAAGTTACTGGAATAAAACCCGTATGGACAGATAAAACAAAAAGGGTTTATGGAAGTGACAACACTTTTGTTACTATAGATAAAATTATCTACTTTTAATCCTCCAAATAAAAAACAGCTTCTAATTGAAACATATAAATTAATCTAATATGCAGAAAGGACTCATTACATTACTTCTACTAATAACAATTCAAGTATGCCATGCACAATTCAAACTGCAATCAGGGCAGCCAATAACGATAGCGGTCGACCAAGCAGAGAAGAGCGTTGTTAATACAGCCTTGCAACTGTTTAGCCGTGACTATCAGGTTGTCTTTTCTGCAGCTGCCAATAAAAACAGTAAACAGGGAAATATTATTATAGGTACCATTGGTCAAAGCACGCTACCAGAGTTAACATATGTAGATACTTCTTTTTTGAAGGGCAAGAAGCAAGCTTTCATTCTTACTGTATTACCAAATCATAAGTTATTGATTATTGGCAGTGATTCACATGGTACAGCCTATGGCATCATGGAACTCTCCCGTTTAATTGGTGTTTCTCCCTGGGAATGGTGGGCAGATGCTACACCAGAAAAAAGAGACAGTTTCGAGCTACCGACCAATTATAAAAAGTCCCAATCTCCTTCAGTTGAATACCGCGGTATTTTTATCAATGACGAAGATTGGGGATTAATGCAATGGAGTAGCCTGAACTATGAGCCATGGTATAAAGCTGGCCGCATCGGGCCACGTACTAATGAACGTATATTCGAACTTTTGTTGCGTTTGCGTGCAAATACTTATTGGCCTGCTATGCATGAATGTACAGTCCCCTTCTTTCTAACTAAAGGAAATCGTGAGGTAGCTGAAAAATTCGGTATTTACATCGGCTCCTCCCATTGTGAACCTATGGCATGTAATGCTGCCGGAGAATGGAGTCGTAGAGGAAAAGGAGAGTATGATTATGTTAATAATAGCAAGTCGGTATATCGTTTTTGGGAAGACAGAATAAAAGAAGTTGCCGGGCAAGAAATTCTTTATACTGTAGGAATGCGTGGAGTTCATGACGGACAAATGCAAGGTGCTAAGACAATAGAAGAACAAAAAGCCGTATTAGAACGTGTTTTAAAAGATCAACGCACATTATTGCAACAGTATGTTAACAAAGATGTCACCACTATTCCACAAGTTTTTATTCCTTATAAAGAAGTGCTCGACATTTACCATGCCGGTTTACAGGTACCTGAAGATATAACACTAATGTGGTGTGATGACAATTATGGATATATACGCCACTTCCCTACTGATGAGGAACGTGCCCGTAAAGGGGGAAATGGCATTTATTACCATGTTTCTTATTGGGGCCGCCCGCACGACTATCTTTGGTTGGGTACATTCAGTCCGGCTTTATTATATCAACAAATGAAAGAAGCATATAATCGTGGCATACAGAGAATGTGGATTCTGAATGTAGGTGATATCAAACCGATAGAATATCAAACAGAACTGTTCCTGGATATGGCATGGAACATTGATGAAGTTACTCAAGAAGGGGTTAGCAATCACTTAGGAAAGTTTCTGAAACGTGAATTCGGAGAATCTGTCGGAAAGAAGTTATTACCTGTTATGCAGGAACATTATCGTCTTGCCTATATCCGTAAACCAGAGTTTATGGGAAATACACGCGAAGAAGAATATCATACCAATACATATCGGATCGTGAAAGATATGCCATGGAGTAAACAGTATATCAAACAGCGTCTAAAAAGTTATCAAACTATCTCTGACGAAACCGAACAACTGACATCACAAATTCCGCAAAACAGGCAGGATACTTATTTTCAGTTAGTGAAATACCCGGTACAAGCTGCTACCGAGATGAATAAAAAAATGCTTTATGCCCAGTTTGCCCGTCACGACGAAATAGACTGGAACAAAAGCGACGCAGCCTATGACAGCATTGTATCACTCACCCGTATTTACAATACTGGAATAAATAATAATGGAAAATGGCATCGTATGATGGATTATCAACCACGCAAATTACCTGTATTTGAACCTGTAGATAGATCAGCTACAAAAGAACCGATGTCGGAAGAATGTGAAAAAAGTCTCTATAAATGGAATGGTTCTGAATATTCAGAAGGGAATCCTGACTTTTGCGAGGGGCTCGGGTATGAAGGAAAAGCTGTCAGGATGAAAAAAGGGCAAGAGTTAACCTTCAACTTTAGCGATTGTCAAGCAGATTCCATCAACATGGAGATACGGTTATTACCCAATCATCCTATAGACGGACAATTACGTATTTCTGCAACAATAGATAAAAAGAACTCGCAAATTGTAGCTTACGAAACTAAAGGGCGCAGCGAAGAATGGAAAGAGAATGTTTTACGTAACCAAGCAATCAGGAGAATTGTATTTCCCCTTAAAAAGAAAAAAAGTCACCAGCTTATTATTAAATCTTTAGATGAAGGGATAATATTAGATCAAATAGAATTGTATCCATTACATGATACCAAATAGCATCCTCCCTATTATTATTTTGACATATAAGTATTTGTGACAGAAACTATGGAAGTGGAGAATATGCCTAATTGCTTTAACTTCATTCCCGAATTTTAACCAACAATTTGTTCCTCACCGAGAAACAGTAGTTTCCTCGGTGTGGAAACACTTGTTTCTCGGTGAGAAACGAGTTCTTGGTTTTAAACCAATGTACAGGAGTAAATTTAACTAATTAGAACTGGAAATAAATAAACGGCTGAATCTCCGAACTCTTCATCTGAATAACAAGGTAAATCAACGCTACCATCAATACTGCTTTTCCTACAAAAGGCAGACGGATCACTCCCCGGCAAGCTGCATTTTCCCAACTATCGGGAGCAAGATGAAGCAGGAAGCCAAGCAACATTAATGCGAATACTTTCCAATATCCTTCAAGTAACTGTGGGAACAGTTGCGGACGGAAAGTAGTGAATATCTGTCCCAACATATCCATTGAGTTTTGAAAATCAGCATTGCGGAAGAAAATCCAGCAGAAGCAGACAAAATGGAAAGTAATAATCACTCCGAACACACGCCGCCAACCATGACTTTCCTCTCCTTTCTTACGCCTGGTGATGGTCATCCACATTTTATGCAACGCTAAAGCAACACCGTGGAAGGTTCCCCAAAGAACGAAGTTCCAAGATGCGCCATGCCACAATCCACCCAAAAACATGGTAATGATAAGATTCAGATATTGCCGGAACTTGCCTTTCCGGTTTCCTCCTAAAGAAATATACAGATAATCCCGCAGCCAACTGGACAAAGAGATGTGCCAACGACGCCAGAATTCCGTAATAGAGGCAGACTTATAAGGAGAATTAAAGTTCAGATTGAAATGAAATCCTAATAACAAGGCGATACCGATTGCCATATCGCTATATCCGGAAAAGTCACAATAAATCTGTAAAGCATAACCATATATTCCCATCAGATTCTCAACACCGGAATAGAGAGTAGGATTATCAAAAATACGTTCTACAAAGTTTATACTGATATAATCGGAGATAATGGCTTTCTTGAAAAGACCGGATACGATCAGAAAGATTCCGCGGCCGAACATCTCCTGCGAGACAAAGAGAGGTTTCCGGATTTGCGGGATAAAGTCGCGGGCACGTACGATAGGACCTGCCACCAACTGGGGAAAGAAAGATACGTAGAAAGCATAGTCCAAAAGATTCGTCAATGGCTTTATGTCTCTCCGATAAACGTCGATGGTGTAGCTTAGCGACTGGAAAGTAAAGAAGGAGATACCGACCGGCAGGAATATATCAAGAGCGGTAAACTCTCCTCCCATCAATGACGCTATCACTCCACCCAGGAAATTGGTATATTTGAAATAGACAAGAAGTCCTAGATTAATACCCAGACTCAAAGTTACCAATCCTTTACGCTTCCAATGTCCTTGGGTATGCTCCATAAGTTGCGCAAGCAAGAAGTCGGCAACAGTGACTATGGCAAGCAGGAAAAAATAAGTGCCGCTACTCTTATAGTAAAAATAGTAGGAGAAGAGGGTAACAAACAAGATACGGGCAGTATATTTACGTTGTAACAACACATACACTACCATGAAAGCAGCGAACAACCAAAGGAAGATGCCACTGCTGAATATCATCGGCGCTTGCGGATCGTAGGTAAGTACCTCTTTCAGTCTACTGAAATCTATATCAATGGGAAACATAGTCATTATATGCTTTGATAAGTGCTTGGTATAATAAATTTCCTTGCAGGATGTATCCTTCAGGTAAATAATGTACACGATCGGGACGCATCAGCTTTGCATCCGTCCAGTTGGTGCAGGCACGACGCTTCCCTCCGACTACATCATACATATCCCACACGAGCAGGCGATGGTCTTTGGCATAACGGCGGATAGTTTCCGCTGCTGTTGCCGTACGGGGATTGATGGCATACGTGCGTCTACGCCTCCGTTGCCGGAAACTTTCATAGGAACCGGGAGGGGTAGTCAGAAGAATGGGGATGTTAGGAAGACTGTCGCGCAACAGTTTCACAAGTTCATCCATCTGATTGTAGTGCACATTTATATTATAACGCCGGTTATGGCTTTCATTGGTTCCGAAAGAGAGAATCAGCAATTCGGGTTTCAAGGCAGCGATTTCGGTAATACGATCCGGATGGGTAAATGTTAGGCAAGTAGCTCCGTTGACGCCTTTATCAATATAAGAAATGGCACCAAAGGTTTCTGCCAAACGGGCACCGGTGGTTTGGGGATAGATATGTCCACGCACGTGGCTATCGCCAATATGAACGATGCGGACTGTATCTTCGGAGAGTCCGGCACGTACCTGGCGGAGATGTTCAAAGACGGGAGCCAGCAGAGCAATGCTGTCAATAATCTCATTCCGTCCGGTTTCGCGAAAAGCAGCAGGGAAGGCTACTTGTACGTTGATCGTATCATTCGCCCAGTTCATTTCCCGTAAAGGCTTTATCCGCTTTGCAGTCTTTCCCAATGGAGAGCATACAGGCATACGGTCTTGCGCGATTGTTTCTGTAAGAAAACAAGGGACACTCAACATACCGGCGAGAATGAGAATAAAGATGGACAGCAGGTTACTCTTTCTCATAAGCACGCCTCCTGTCGTATTGTTCCTTACCATAGATCATGGTTTCATAAAGCAATCCAGCCAAATGCTTACCGCCACGGAAGTTTATATGCGTATAATCGTAGTTTGCCATAGAGGGTTTGGCATGGACGAGTTTTGCCATACTGCCTTCTCCGCCCATTGCTTCAAACATATTCCAGAATGCAATACCGCTTTCAGCAGCAATGTTCTGCTGATAACGAATCAGATTCTTAACACCGGGCATGGTACGGAGTTCGCCGTTTTCGTTCTTATAATCACGGTCGCCAACGCTCAATAACAGAATTCCGGCTTGTGGGAAACATTCTTTCAGATGCTCGATAGCTGTAATCAATCCTTTCTGGTAATTATCATAATTGCGTCCCCGTTCGGTAGCTACATTCAATCCATATTCGAGGATAATCAGGTCGTAAGGACGCTGGCGGTTAAACTGCTTCAACGTTTGTACCGGAATACCGCGCAGGGAAAGACCGGAACTGCCACGCAACGAGAAGTTATCGAGAATGATTCCTTTCTTTCCATCCATTGCCAAGCCATAGAACAGGGCAGAGTCCGCACGATCTACTGTCCAACGGATAGAACCGATGCGTCCGTCCACCTGAACTTGTTGTAATCCATCAGAAGGGCCTAAAGAGTAATTCTTGCTTTCTCCTTTGTTCACACGGGCAGAAAGAAGAACGGAATCTTTATTATAGAAGAAGATAGAAGCACGTTGGCAAGTATCGAGCAGGGAGGCGTATTTATTTTGTCCGCGTAGTTCTACATAAGCTCCGTTCCGGGGGACAAAATAGTGTCCGGAAATGCCTTGTTTCTTCTTATCGAAATAGATACTGTCTGTTACTGCATGGCTGGACCATCCGCCAAATGTATGCCGTACCGTAGGACGGTAACCGCTTGTCATGGAAGTGATGGTAACAAAACCTACACCACAACCGCCGAATTGTTTCTGAAGCATTTCGCGCAAGTCGGCTGTAAATATATCCGCTTCGATAAAAGAGTCTCCGAATACGGCAATGCGTACCTGTTTGTCATCAGAGTCATCTGAATCACTGGAAGAGATACGATTGAGTGCTTCATAAAAAGGAGCCATCCCCCGGAGGGTGGAATCACTGTAATCTTCAATGCAAGTCATACCTGCACGACAAGTATCTACAAAGACCGGCTTTACAACTGGAGGCAAAGGGATACTGTCCGAATCAGCTGTGGCAATCTCCGATTCCGGATAACGAAGGTCGCTCAAAAGGTCTACACGCCTCATCGTGTGCCCGTCAATGGTCAGTACCGGAAGCCAATGAAGCCCGAGTAAGGCTGCAAATACAATCAGTACGAACCACAACGAATATTTCAAATAATTCTTTATTATCTCCATAATGTTTCTAAAATCCCAAACGACCGCAAAGATAGACAAAAGCCACAAAAAGAAAGGAGAATCTACATTATTTATTAGATTCTCCTTTCCTTTTTATCTATCTACCGGATCACATTTAAATGGTCCGTTCAATGTTCCACACAAATGCACGCAAACCTAATTGTTCCGTCTGCAAATCCATTTTATGCAAGGTGTCGAGCAATGAATCGACTTTGTTATCTTCTACCACTGTCAGGATAGCCGAGCACATACTTGGCCAGGCATGGCTTCCGAAATGCGGATCGCCTGTTTTCGAACCACGTCCCTGTACTTTTTCAAGGTATGTAAAGCCACGACAACCCAAACGGTCGAGCAACGCCATGATTCGTTCGTAATAAGCCTGGTCGAATGTTATCAATACTGATTTCATATTTCTTTTCTGTTATTTCTTAATAATGTTATCTTTATTCGCCTGGAAATAAACGTCCAATTCACGTTGACGGCGGAGTTTACGACGACGGTTCTTGATACCAGTTCCCGCGAATACACAATATAGAGTAGGAATCAAAATCAATGTCAAAACAGTAGATATCGTCAAACCACCGATTACGGCAATTGCCATCGGACTCCACATTTCCGAACCTTGACCGCCACCGATAGCCATCGGAATCATACCGAGAACGGTAGTAGCGGTGGTCATCAGTACCGGACGAAGACGGCTCTTACCTGCTGTTACCACAGAGTTCAAAACAGCCAATCCACGTTCTCGACAAAGGGTAATGTAGTCAATAAGCACAATACCGTTCTTCACCACAATACCAATCAACATGATACCTCCCAATAAACTCATGACACTCAATGTGCTGTTCGTAAAGAATAGTGCCATCAAGACACCACTAAACGCAAACGGCAGGGAGAACATGATGATAAACGGATAAGTCAGTGACTCGAACTGCGCTGCCATCACGATAAATACCAGAACAACAATCAGGATGGCAAGTGTTCCCAAATCGCGGAATGAATCCTGCTGATCTTCGTACGAACCGGAAATCTGGATGGTGACTTCTCCCGGAAGATCCATTTTATCTATCACCTTATTTCCGGCAGCCACTACGTCGCCCAGCGGAGCTCCGGAGATTACAGCGGAAACGGTCACGATACGTTCGCGGTCTTTACGTTCGATGGTAGGAGGTGCAAAACGTTCGACTACCTTTCCGACGTCTTTCACACGAACGGATTGTCCCTGTGCATTGTAAATGAGGATATTTTCGAGACTCTCCAGGCTTGTACGGTATTCAGGTGCGTAACGCACTTTGATATCATATTCATCTCCGTCCTCACGATATTTAGATGCTACCGCACCATTGACACGGTTACGCAGATAGTTACCAGCAGTTGAAAGATTCAAGCCATGCATCGCCAGTTTTTCACGGTCGAAGTCTACCTGGTATTCCGGTTGGTAGTCACTACGGCTGATATTTACCTCGGTCACGCCTTTTACTTTCAATAATTCACGTTTCAGACGGGCTGCTACGCTATCGGTTACTGTCATATCGTATCCGTAAACCTCAAAGTCGGCACTTGCCTGCGCGGACATACCCGTGTTACTACCTCCGAGGATTACCTGTGCTTTACTGAATTCCGGATAGGCTTTCAAATCTTCACGCATCTCATCACAGACTGCTTCCAAAGTGATGTCACGATCACCCGGGTCTACCAAACTGATGTTGAACGAGATTATATGTGAGCCATTGTCCTGCATGGATGCCCAAGTGTTGTCAGAATCAGCCTGACCGACTGTATAGTTACAGACTTTCATTATGTCTTTATACTTCGTCAGCCATTGGTTGGTTAACTTCTGAGATAATTCCTGCGCTATCTCTTTTCGTGTACCGATTGGAAGTTCCAACTGTACGGCAATACGGGCATTATCCTGTGCCGGGAAGAACTCCGTACCGATGCCCTTTGCACACAGCAAACTGACAACGAAGAAAGCAATACATCCCACAATCACAATCGGACGATGACGTACAGCCCAGTTCAACATCTTCGCATACCAAGTATCAAGTCCGTCGAGCGCTTTCTCAATCGGAGTAAAGAAGAGCTTGAACATTTTCGATGGTTTCTTCTGCAAGCGAAGTAACTGAGAACAGAGCATCGGAGTCAAAGATAGTGCGGCGACCGTAGAAATAAACATGATGGCACACATCATCCAACCCAACTGTTTGAAAAGCACACCGGCCATACCGCTTACCATCGTCAACGGGAAGAACACGGCAATCATGGTCAACGTAGAAGCAATTACAGAGATTGCCACCTCATTTGTTCCGTGCACGGCTGCCTGTTTCGGATCGGAGCCACGCTCGATATGGGTCGTTACGTTTTCAAGTACCACAATCGCATCATCCACCACCATACCGATAGCAATAGAAAGTGACGAAAGCGAAATAATATTAATCGTATTTCCACTAATCGCCAAGTAAATGAACGAAGCAATCAACGAAAGCGGAATAGTGATACAGATAATCAGCGTCGCACGCCAACGTCCCAGGAAGAGGAACACGACGATGACAACAAAGAGCAAGGCATAAACAACGGTTTCCGTCAAACTGTCGATGGTGTTCAAAATGTTGTCCGAGGTATCGACAATGACACCAATCTTCACGTCGCTCGGCAGGTTCTTTTGAAGCCTCGGCAGCGCGTCGGCCACTTTCTTGGAGATTTCTACCGAATTGGCTCCCGACTGTTTCTGAACTACAATCATAGCACCTTGCACACCATTATTATAGGTTTCCTGTGCACGTTCTTCCACGGTATCGACAATACGGGCTACATCACGCAAAAAGACATTCGCCCCATTGTGTGTACCCACCACTACATCTGCCAACTGACGGGAATCATCAAACTCACCTTCTACACGCAGTGCATAGGTTTCGCTACCAATATCGAAGTTACCACCGGGAATGTTCTTATTCTCGGCTCCGATAATGGAGCTGATTGTTTCAATAGTCAGGTGATAGGCTTCCAGTTTGTTGGGGTCGCAATATACCTGAATCTCACGTTGCGGTGCACCACTGATGGAGACGGTTCCGACTCCCGGAATACGTGCCAGCGGATTTACCACACGGTCGTCCAATATCTTATAAAGCGCTGACTGACTCTCATTGGCCTGTACGGAAAGTAACACGATCGGAATCATGTCCGTACTAAATTTGAAGATGATCGGATTCTCGACATCATCGGGAAGCTGTGAGCTTACCATGTCGAGTTTATCGCGCACATCATTGGTGAGAACGTCAATATCGTTACCAAACTCGAACTCCAATGTAATTAATGACATATTCTCGGAAGAACGGGAGGTGATATGTTTCAGGTTGCTCACCGCATTCAACGTATTTTCGAGCGGGCGAGTCACATTATTTTCTATATCCGAAGCACTTGCTCCGGGATAAGCGGTCATTACCATGATTGTATTCGTGTCAATGTCCGGATACAAGTCGATAGGTAACTTGGACAAAGAGAAAAGACCACAAATCACCACTGCCAGAAAGCAGAGGGAGGTCATAATCGGTTTCTTAACCGCACCTTCGTATAAACTCATGTTGTTTTATTTAAAAGCCTCTCCCCGCTCCTCTCCCAAGAAGAGGAAGCCGGAAGATCGTTTTGAAATCAGGTTAATTAATAAAAGCATTGGGAGAAAGGTACTGTACATCTCTCATTTGGAAGAAAGTTGGGAAGAGGCTTCCACCTCTACTTCCATACCGTTCACCAAACGTGACTGTCCGGCAACTACAACCTGTGAGTTATCGGGCACACCGGATTTCAACTCGTACTCCGTACCCATGCGTCTACCCAGTTCAACCTTATTATAAGATACTTTACCGTCTTTATAAACGAATACATAACGGTCGCCGGAACCTGCCTGCTTAACGATAGCCAAATCAGGAACAACTACGTTTTCTGCTGTACCGAAGTTCAATGTCGCACGGGCAAACATTCCCGGACGCACACGCTGGTCTTTATTATCCAGTCTGATCTCTACCTGGAATGTACGGGTAGTAGCATCTATAGTCGGGTAAATCAGATTGATGGTTCCTGTAAATACTTCATCGCCATATACATCGAGTTTCACATCGACAGGGGTACCTTTTTTCACTTTCGTGAAGTAGGTTTCGGACACGTTAATCAGGAGTTTCACGGGAGTGATCTGTTCTACTACCAGAACCGGTTCTCCACCACTGTACATATCGCCATTATCATAGTTGCGCGCAGTGACTACACCATTGATAGGGCTTTGCAAAGAGGTATTCTCCAGCAGATTCTTATAAGCGGTTTTCTTCACATCGAGTTGCATCTTCGAAGCATCCCACTCTGATTTGGACGCACCGCCCACTTTATATAATTCGTCGATACGGTTGAATTCTATTTCCTGATTATCTAGTTGCAGCTTCGTCTGTTTCAGGTTGGCTGCATCCATCTGCACAAGTTTCTGGCCTTTGGATACGCGGTCGCCCACTTCTACGAAAATCTGATCGATACGTACGGGAGACGAAGGCGCAATATTATTCTTTACTTCGGCTTCCACCGTTGCTGTGTAATCCTGTATTTGATCTACGGGGCGGGCTTTTACGTCTGCCAGCTTCACAATAGGCTTCGCGTCCACATGTTCCGCAGCAGCTTTGTCTTTTCCACCTGTACATGAGCCCATAAACACAGTTAACAGCAGGGCTACCAATTGGATACTTCTTTTCATATTCCTTACTTGTAATTTTTTAGTTGTCTATCTTTATTCTTTTCCCAGAACCTGATCGAGGTCTGCCTTAGCAACCAGGTAATCGTATATGGACTGATTGTAGGTGAGTTGCGCCTGTGTCAGTGACACTTGGGAACTGTTCAGTTCGAGCACCGTGCCCTTACCTACATCATAACGTTTTTCGGCAATCACCACCGCTTTCTTTGCCTGCATCACATTTTCCTTGTTGCTGACTACCTGCTCTGTGCTGGCACTCATATTATTGCGACAACTGACAATCTGCATATTCAACTGTCTTTCCGTATCGATACGATTCCAATCGAGCTGGCGCATCTGGATACGGGCAGATTTCACTTTCGTAAAATTGCTTGCCTTATATAAAGGTATGCTGATATTGAACATCAGGCTGGAACTGTTGCTCCAGTTATAATCGAAGAAATTGATATTCGGATTATACAATGACTGATATTGATAGGAGAAGCTCATGGAAAGAGTCGGCATAAAGTTCGTCTTTAAAGACTTTACATTCTTTTCGAGCAACTTCATGTTCAAGTCCAACTGCTTCATGGTGGTATTGTTGTTCAGATTCACATTCTCTTCTTTCAACTGATTGGCAAACATGGTCGTCTCATAGTTGGTCAGATTATCATTAATCTTTATCTCCACATCGGCAGTGATGCCCATCAGAACTTTTAACTGTAATTTAGCCAAAGTCACCGCATTGGCTGCCGCAATCAGGTTCGGCTTAATGCTGCGCATCTGTACTTCCGCACTGATCTTGTCATATTCGCTCACAGTTCCCTGCTGATATTTGGCATTCACTACATTGTAATTATCTTCTGCCAGTTTATAGCTGCCTTGAAGCACTTCATAGCTATCCTGTGCAAGCATTAACTGATAATAAGCCTTGCTTACCTGATTCACCAGATCCAGTTTGGAAGCACGTGACTTCTCTACTGCCAGTTCAATATCCGTCTTTGTCATCGACATAGCACGGTAAACACCCGGCACAAAGAGTGGCAGGTTAATACTCAACCCGGCATTGGCGGTGTTCGAACCGTCTTGCCCCATCTTGAACGACATATCGTTCAATTTCATTTCAGCCGCTTTAATTGTATGGTCTAAGGAACCGGCAATGCTGGCCTCCGGCAACAGACTTTGCCAGGCTTCCTTGCTGGCAACTCTCTTTAAGGCGATTTCTTCCGCTGCCACTTTCATTGTCGGATTCTCATCCAATGCAATTTCCAAGGCTTTGTCTAAAGTTAAGGTTAAGGTATTCTTCTCCGTCTGCGTGTCCTGCGCCTTTGCAAAACCAAATGCACAGAATGCCACAGCTACCAGAAGGATCTTCCGACCTGTCAATCTTTTCATCTTGTTCATAAACTGAATTTCTAATTTAATCTTAATTGTTTGTCAATAGAACCTCACTTTTACTCTAGTCTTCGATGCGGTTCTTGCGATATTCTTGTATAAAGTCTTCCAGTACCCTTGCTCCTTTTTCGGTGGAGATACCGCGTATATAAGTAAACATGATGGATTCGTACACTTCAATGAAAGGGTATTCATTACAGATGTCCGTATTCAAAAGCACATCAAATTGCTCACGTACCAGCAAATTGACAATAGCGAAGTTTACATCCGAACGAAAGATGCCCTGCTCTACTCCTGTTTTGAAGAAGGACATGGTTTCCATCGAATCGCTGTCCTGCCGATTCTTCATCATCTCATATACTTTGGGATATTTCTTAATGTCTTCAAAAAAGCGTTTGTTCGTCTGATGAAACATCTCAATGCTTTTCTGAAAGACTGCAAGTATCACTTCCAACACATTGTGCGACTGTTCAAAGACTTTCTGCAAATACTTGTCTCTGTCTGCCTGTGCCTTCAGTATGCATTCTTTCAACAACGATTCTTTATCCGAAAAGACTTCGTAGAGCGTACGTTTGGAAATTCCTAATGCTGCTGCAATGTCATCCATTGTAATACTCTTGATGCCTTTTGAAGTAAAAGCTTCTGTTGCCGCCGTTATGATCCGTTCTCTTAACTCTACCCGTTGGGAAGCGTCCTTTCCATGCTCTGTCATCATCCGTTTTTCTATTTTATTAAAATGCAGTTTTCGTTTTCTCTTCATTTCCAAAGGAAAAACGGAACAAAGATATATAGAAAACTCAATTAACAAATTAAGTTTCCAGCTATTTATAGTCCATTTGGGATTTATTATCATTCAATAGAGTGAAATGAAAACAAGTGTTAATAGGAAATTTGGAACAAACACAAAAGAAAGGTAAAAGGAGGGAATATAGGAAGTAAAGTTTTATCGCTAATAGAAGAGATGGGAGCCAATAAATGCCGGATAAATATCGATAAGAATCGACACTTACCCGGCAATAACAGTCACCATTATTAACGAAAAGCGAAAAAGGGTCAATTTATTGTCAGTATTCAATCTGTGTCCTCTTCAGGAAGGCGACTGTTTTATGTATTTCCTTGTACATCACAATGTCATCTTTTACAAAAGGCACTTCTTTCCGATAGGCATGGAGGAAACGCTCAAGAACGGGAGAGGTTTTCTGCGGGCGGCGGAAGTCGATGCCTTGTGCGGCGTTCATCAGTTCGACGGCAAGGATATGTTCCAGGTTGTCCATCACTTTATAGAGTTTGGTGGCGGCATTGGCACCCATGCTTACATGGTCTTCCTGTCCGTTGGAGGAGACGATGGAATCGCTAGAAGCTGCATAGCAGTACATTTTATTCTGGCTGACCATGGAGGCGGCGGCATACTGGGGAATCATGAAGCCGGAGTTCAGACCGGGGTTGGCTACGAGAAATTCAGGTAGTCCACGGAGTCCCATAATCAGTTGGGAGACACGGCGTTCGGAGATATTTCCCAATTCGGCCAGGGCGATGGCGAGGAAGTCATAAGAGATGGCAAGCGGTTGCCCGTGAAAGTTTCCGCCGGAGATGATCCGGTCTTCATCGGGGAAGATGGTGGGGTTGTCCGTGACGGAATTGATTTCGGTCAGCAGTACGGAGGCAACGTAGCGGATGGCATCTTTGGTGGCGCCATGTACTTGTGGGATGCAGCGGAAGGAATAGGGATCTTGCACATGTTCCTTGTGGCGTTCGATTAGTTCGCTGCCTGCCAGTAGTTTGCGGAAGGCCTCGCCTGTCTCGATCTGTCCCTGATGGGGGCGAATTTGCTGAATGCAATCCATAAACGGGTCGATACGGCCGTCAAAGGCTTCGAGAGAAAGGGCGGCTATCAGGTCGGCCTTTTTCGAGAGGCGGAAGGCTTTAAGCATGGCGAATACACCGTTGGCACTCATAAATTGGGTGCCGTTCAGCAAGGCTAGTCCTTCTTTGCTCATTAGTTTGACCGGTTCCCAGCCAAACTCGTCGAGTACGCTGATGGCTTCGCACTTTTTTCCTTTATAGTAGACATCACCGACACCTATCAGAGGAAGGAAAAGATTGGCGAGCGGTGCCAGGTCGCCGGAGGCTCCAAGGGAACCGCGGTCGTAGACAATTGGCATGACGTCATTATTGAAAAAATCGAGGATGCGTTGCACGGTGATAACTTGTACGCCGCTATGTCCCAATGAGAGGGCGTGGGCTTTGAGAAGCATCATCAGTTTGATGATGACGGGGCGGATTTCTTCGCCTACGCTGCAAGCATGGCTTTTTATCAAGTTCTCCTGGAGGGTTCCCAGTTCATCGGGAGATATATTTTTAGTGCATAGAGAGCCGAAACCTGTTGTTATGCCGTATAATGGTTCTTCGGAAGAAGCTATTTTTTGGTCGAGGTAGTCACGGCATTTCTGGATGCGTAACTTGGCTTCGGGGGCTAGTTCCAGTTTCAGGTTTTCGTTTATAATTCGTTCGATGATTTCGAAGGTCAGTGCTCCGGAACCGATATGGTATACATTCTTACTCATACGCGCAGGTCTTGATTTACGGCATCCAACAAATCTTTTTCTCTCTGACAGGCGGTTTGCTCGATGGCATCGGCTTCGGTTTGCAGCTGGAGGACAAAATCTCTGTCTTTGAGCGAACCGAGGTTGATACGGACATTCAGTAAGGCTCCCAATACGGCGGTACGGGCGGACATCATTGCTACACAGGCATCTGTGACAGCATTCCGGTTACCGAGACGGGCAACATCTGCTATAACGGACATCATATCCAGTGCTTTGCGGGCTACTTCCAACGGAACGAGGGCGGCTTGTTTGGTTGCCTTCTGGATAGCAGCACTTCGGGCGGCTTTCTCTTCGTCGGTTGTTTTAGGTAGTTTAAAGCAGGCAAATACTTCGTTGTAGGCAGCTGAATCTTTGTCAATAAGCGCCATAAATTCGTCTAGCAAACGGAGGGTGATGGTTTGTGCGTGCTGCATTACTTCTTCACTGACTTCGTATCCTTTTTTTCCTACGGTCAGCCGTGCCACCATCGTAGAAAGGGAGGAAGCCAGCGCTCCATTCAAAGCGGCAATACTACCGCCACCGGGCACAGGGTCACTGCAAGCTACTTTATCTAAGAAATCTTTTACGGTTAAATCTGCTAACATGGTATTCTGTTTTTTAAGTGATTAATGAATGAGAGTTTTTCAACTATTAAGCGACGGGATAAAGTATGCCGCCTTTAATAGTCATGATTACGCAATTCATGCCTATATAGTAAGGTAGAATATGATAGTTGTCGGAATTGAGAATGACGAAATCGCCTTGTTTACCTACTTCGATACTTCCAATACGGTCGGCTCGTTGAAGGGCGGCGGCTCCGTTCAGGGTGAGAGCAGTGATGGTTTCTTCGATGCTCATTTGCATATAGATGCAGGCCAGAGCAATGGTCAGCGGGATGGAACCGGAGAAACAACTGCCGGGATTCAGGTCGGTGGCAAGTGCCACAGCACAACCGGCGTCAATCATTTCACGACCTCGCGCGTAGGGTTCTTTCAAGGCGAAAGCTGTCAGAGGTAACAGGGTGGCTACTACTCCGGCATCGGCCATTGCACGAATGCCGGCATCGGAAGCATGCAGGAGATGGTCGGCAGACAGTGCTCCGAGTTCGGCTGCCAGTTCGGCACCGCCGAGAGAGACGATTTCGTCGGCATGGAGTTTCAACAGGAAACCGTGCTCTTTGGCTGCCTGAAGCAGGCGACGGGATTGTTCGATAGAGAAAACGCCTTGTTCGCAAAAGACATCACAACATTCTGCCCACTTACCGGAATGGATAAGGGGAAGCATTTCACGAATCAGGAAATCGATGTATTCGTCGCTTCTCCCTGCATATTCTTCGGGAAGGGCGTGGGCGCCGAGGAAAGTGGAGACTATATCGAGGCGTTTATGCTCGGCGTTATTCAGGCTGCGCATTACTTTTAGTTGTAGTAATTCTGTGTCCCGATCCAGGCCGTAGCCACTTTTACCTTCTACGGTGGTTACTCCCATGGTGCTCATCTTCTTCAGGAAGCTTTCGGCGGCTGAACGAAGTTTAAGGTAGTTCATTTGCCGGGTGGCTTTGACGGTACTTGCAATTCCCCCTCCCCGCTCCATGATTGACATATAGCTTTCGCCTTTCAGACGCCAGGATAATTCTTCGGAACGTTCTCCGCCAAATACAAAATGGGTATGGGAGTCGACGAAACCGGGTAAAAGGCAATGCCCGCGAGCGTTATAATGCCAATAGTGCTGGTAGTAACCATCCCGATCTTCACCACGGTTTTCACCAACGTAGGTAATGATTCCTTTGGTCACTTCCACGGTTCCGTTTTCTATGATTTGCAGTTGAGACATTTCCTCTCCTTTACGGGCGGAAAAGCCGATGGGGGTTACGATACGGGCATTAAATATGATTAGGTTTTCACTCATAAATAGTTCATCATAATTAGTTCATATAATAAATGGAGATATGAATGGCACGTTCTTTTAGAATGATGTTTGCCATAAAGCAATTGTGATTCATTCTATTTTCTTATTGACTATTCCATGATACGAGCTTCGAGAACTTGCTGCATGGTAAAGTTTTCGAGTCCGAGATAGTAGGAAGCGGTATCAATCAGAGCTTCCATCGGTACAAGACCGATTATTTCACTACCTACAATTGTAACACCGTAACGACGGGCTTCGATACGTACTAATTCGAAGGCACGGTAGAGTGCGGTACGGGTATAGTCGGTCATGTTAATGGATACTTGGGTAATGTTTCGCTCTTTCAGTTCCACTCCCATTGCTTTTACATAACGAAGTCCTCCATTGATATGGCGGATATTTTTCGCTATCTTAGTGGCTATCTCCATATTATCTGTACTTAGATTAATATTGTAAGCTACGAGTGGCATACGGGCTCCGATTGCTACGGTACCTGCGGTCGGATGTCGTTCAGCAGGTCCGAAGTCAGGTTGCCATTCGGGTAGTTTGATCTTTTCGGCCATTCCTTCAAACTCGCCTTTACGAACGGAGGCGAGATTTTCCCGGTGTGGCGCAGTAGCCGACTTTTCATACAGGAAGACGGGAAGATTATATAGCTCCGCAACTTTCGCCGCTACTTTTTTAGAGAGTTCGATGGCTTCTTCCATACTGGTGTTCTTAATCGGGATGAAAGGAATTACATCTACCGCTCCCATACGAGGATGTTGCCCGGTGTGCTGATTCAGGTCGATCAAACGGACAGCTACACCAACGGCTTCAACTACTGCTTCACACAGTGCTTCCGGCTCTCCCACAAGTGTGACAACCAGACGGTTATGATCTTCATCATTACTGTAATCAAGCAGTTTTACTCCGGCTTTACTACGGAAAGGGGCTACTATCTGATCTATTTTCTCCAAATCACGTCCCTCGCTAAAATTGGGGACACATTCAATAATCTTATTCCAACTCATATCAAATATCTATTATTATAGAGGTTATACTTTACTGAATAACTATATGTTTTACATCAAATAGCCACATGGTTTATCCAAAATAACAGCATGTTCAAACTGTTCCATATATTGTGGGAATTTATTCCTTCACATTATGGGAACGCTTTCTCTTATATTGTGAGACTACTTTCCCACAATAGATGGAACTATCTTCTTTATTAATTCTTCGTCCGCCACATACGGCATTGTTATCTGATAATCTCCAGCATGGGACTCATTAAATGCTTCACTCGTTTCCATCGCATGCGGATTACGCGCCCACGAACGGCGGGCTACTCCTCCCATTACGTCCCAAAGCATTGCCGAACGGAGTATTTCATCTACCCGTTCGCTACCGTCGCATACCATACCAAAACCGCCATTGATTGCTTTGCCGATACCGACTCCACCTCCATTATGCAAGGCTACCAGACTCATCCCACGGGCACAATTTCCGGCAAAGCATTGCACAGCCATATCTGCCATCACATTACTTCCGTCTTTGATATTTGACGTCTCCCGGAAAGGAGAATCCGTACCGCTGACATCGTGGTGATCTCGTCCCAGCATAATAGGGCCTACTTCACCCCGGCGAACCATCTCATTGAAATGGAGGGCTATCTTCATTCTTCCAACCGCATCCTGATAAAGAATACGTGCCTGTGTACCCACCACGAGTTGATTCTTTTCTGCATCCCGTATCCAATTATAGTTGTCCAGATCCTGACCGCGCCGATTGACGTCAATACACTCCATAGCCGCATGGTCTGTTTTTATCAGATCTTCGTGTTTACCACTCAAGCAGACCCACCTGAACGGACCGTAGCCGTAATCAAAGAGTTGGGGTCCCATAATATCTTCGACATAACTCGGCCAGATAAATCCGTCTTTTTCATCAACACCATTATAGGAGATTTCTTTTACTCCGGCATCGTATATGGCTTTCATGAAAGAGTTTCCATAATCAAAAAAATAAGTTCCGCGGGCTACCAATTTCTTGATGACCTCGAAATGACGGTGCAAAGATATGTCTACCAAGTGACGGAATTCCTCCGGCGATTCGTGAAGAAGGCGTGTGCGTTCCTCGAAAGTCAGTCCGGCTGGGCAGTATCCACCTTCGTAAACGGCGTGACAGGAGGTTTGATCGGATAATAGTTCGATCAAAATCTTTTCACGCTCGGCATACTCGAGCAGGTCTACTATATTCCCATGATAGGCAATGGAACAAGGTTCACGGCGTCGCATTGCTTCAGCTGCCATCCGGTATGCTTCTATGATATCTGCAGTCACATGCCCCACCCATCCCTGGCGGTAGCGTGTTTCAATGCGTGAACGATCTACTTCGGCTATGATGGAGACTGCTCCTGCTATTTCGGCTGCTTTAGGTTGTGCACCACTCATTCCTCCCAAACCGGAAGAAATAAATAAGTGTCCCCGCAAATCTTGGTCTTGTGGAATTCCGAGTTTCAATCGTCCGGCATTCAGGAGGGTGTTGAAAGTGCCATGCACAATGCCTTGAGGACCGATATACATCCAACCACCAGCTGTCATCTGTCCGTAATTGGCAACTCCCATCTGGGCGGCAATATGCCAATCATGTTGATTGTCGAATTGTCCGATCATCATCGAATTGGTAATTATAACGCGGGGAGCATCGGGACGGGAGCGGAAAAGCCCCAATGGATGTCCGGATTCAATAACCAGTGTCTGTTCCTGGGTAAGTTCTTCCAGATATTGCTTAATCAGTCGATATTGCATCCAATTTTGGCAAACTTGCCCGGTTTCACCATAAGTAACAAGTTCGTAGGGATATAAGGCTATATCGAAGCAAAGGTTATTGTCAATCATTACCTGAAAGGCTTTGCCTTCAATACATTGCCCCTGATATTCATCAATCGGCTTTGCTTTCAAGTCTCCGGCAGGACGGAAACGGTATCCGTAAATCCGCCCGCGAGTGCGTAGTTCTTCCATAAATTCAGGAGCCAGTTGTTCGTGCCACTCGGAGGGAATATAACGCAAAGCGTTTTTTAAAGCTGTGATGGTCTGCGCCGGGGTAAGTGTATAACCACGGTCGGGAGCTCTCCGGATACCTTCTACAAAATCCGGATAAGGAGGTAGCGTGTTGCCAAGAGTTATTCTCATAATAAACAGAATTAAGGATTACAAACTGTAAGCAATACAGTCTTATAACTCTTCGCAATATAGAAAAAAAGAAGATAAAAGACAAGAGAAATAACAGATTTATTATCAGAAAGGCATTATTACATTTACTGCTTAATAGAATGGTAAGATACAGGCAATGTCAGGAGTCTCTTATGCTTTTATACAGATACAAATGCAGGTCTTTTATCCAAACGGACTAGTAGGGCTTTTATTAAAATGGATAGCGGATTTTTCCATTAAATCAAAGCTATGAGTTCTGTGTTATTTGCATAATCCGCACCCTAATCATATCACTATGACCATGATTGTATTATGAACATACTCTTTCTCTGCTATACCAACAGAGATCGACAAAATTACTTTTTTTGTTTATTCCGCAACTCCAACAAATATTTAAAGGTATGCTTCGCCTCCTGACTATCATCTTTCAAATATGCCTGTTTCAGTTCCGGATAATTCTTCAATAATTGAAGCATTTTATCTTTTCCTAGAAAATCGACTTTTCCTGTTTCACCATTTAGCTCATAACAGACGCGTTTCGTAACCAAACTTGAAGCGGCAAGAGCATCGCCAATATTCCCTCCCAGTTTTACGTCATCCTCTTCTACAAAGTTTCCTCCGATAACCGAACCTAGAGGCATGGCACAAAAATAGATATTTTTACCCAATTGAACGGCAGGGGCATACCATGCTCCAAAGCGTAACTTTTTATAGCGCAACTTACGACAATTCAAATATAAATCTCCTTTTTCGTCACGCACGGCAAAACAACGCTTCTTCAAGCGTCGACACATCGACTCGTCATCACCGGCCGTTATCCGGTAATCAGCCCCTCCTGTCAATACAATCTGATTTCTGGAACGTTTTTCTACACGCAACACGGCTGTTGTATCACCATGTTGAGCCAGCAACTCTTTCAGGTTGGAATAAATAATATTCTGCGCAATTAACGGAAGGCTAATCACGCTTATCAGCAAACATAAGATACATCCTTTCTTCATAAGCATCCTCCTTTCCTGTCTAACGCCTTTTCGAGTGGAAAGTTATAAATTTTAGCGGATAAATGCAAGAATGAGGAAAGAAATATTGAAAAAAAGCTGCTACCAGGAAATGCCCCCTACTCTTATTAAACGGAAACAGAACTTATATACCCCATTCCTTACAGCTAGTAAAGGCATTATCCAGACAAGTCATAATATGAGCTTGTTATTCCTTTCTATCTTCCGTTAATAAACAGTAAATCTGCTCTCGACAAAAACAAGCTCTTATCCCGACCGTCATGAATTATATTACCTTTGTGGAAAAGAATTAAATTTGTCATGGAAAAACAAGAACAGATCATTACTACATATCAGCAAATCATTCAGAAAACAGAACTGGAGTTACAGAATGCACGGAAACGTATCTATTATATCAGTCTTCTCCGCCTGATCTTATTCGTAGGAGCTGTAGCAAATGCCATTATCTTTTGGTCTGATGGGTGGCTATGTCTCTCTGCTTTCGCTATCTTACCTTTTATCTTATTCATCTGGCTGGTAAAACGCCATAATTTCTGGTTCTACCGAAAAGACTTTCTGAAAAAGAAAATAGAAATCAATGAGCAGGAGCTACGTGCCATGCAATATGACTTTTCTGATTTTGATGATGGAAAAGAATTTGTTAATCCATCTCATCTCTACACTCTTGATTTAGACGTATTTGGCGAACATTCTCTTTTCCAATACATCAACCGCACTGCAACGCCTATTGGCAAACTGCATCTTGCAAACTGGTTCAATGCACATCTGGAAAACAAAGAAGCTATTGAACATCGCCAGGAAGCTATACATGAATTGTCCACAGACTTAGAATATCGCCAACAAATCCGCTTACTCGGCTTACTCTATAAAGGAAAACCTGCCGATACCACCGAAATCAAAGAATGGGCAAACAGTCCAAGTTATTATCGGAAGCGTACACTTCTACGCATCCTCCCGACAGCGGTAACGATCATTAATTTCTTATGTATAGGTCTAGCCATTTTAGGTATTATCTCGGCCAGTATTGCAGGAGGAGTGTTTGTTGGCTTTGTATTATTCAGCACTATTTTTTCTAAAGGAATCACTAAACTACAAACGACCTACGGAGAAAAGCTACAAATTCTTTCGACATACGCTGACCAGATTCTTCTCACTGAACAGAAAGAAATGCAAAGTCATATACTGCAAAAGTTAAAAACGGAACTTACAAGTCAGAATCAAACCGCTTCTCAAGCAGTACGCCAGCTTTCAAAACTGATGAACGCGCTCGATCAACGAAGCAATCTGCTAATAAGCACGATACTCAATGGACTGATATTCTGGGAGCTGCGCCAAGTGATGCGAATCGAGAAGTGGAAAGAAATCCACGCATCTGACCTTCCCCGCTGGATAGAAACCATCGGAGAAATTGACGCTTATTGTTCTCTGGCAACATTCGCATATAATCATCCGGATTACATCTATCCTACCATTGCTGCTCAATCTTTCCATCTGCAGGCTGAAGCTTTGGGGCATCCTTTAATGGATCGCAACAAATGTGTACGCAACGGAATAGACATTGAAAGACGTCCTTTCTTTATTATTATCACAGGAGCCAATATGGCAGGAAAAAGCACGTATTTACGTACTGTAGGAGTGAACTATCTACTAGCATGTATAGGGGCTCCCGTTTGGGCAAAGCGGATGGAAATATATCCGGCTCGCCTCGTCACCAGCCTTCGGACCAGTGACTCCTTAACCGACAACGAATCTTATTTTTTTGCCGAACTCAAGCGACTTAAATTAATCATAGATAAGCTTGAAGCAGGAGAAGAACTTTTCATCATCCTTGATGAAATATTGAAAGGTACAAACTCTATGGATAAACAGAAAGGTTCTTTCGCCCTCATCAAACAATTCATGCACATGAATACCAATGGCATCATCGCCACTCATGACTTGTTGCTAGGAACTTTAGTGGACTCCTTCCCACAAAATATCCGGAATTACTGTTTCGAAGCTGACATTACGAACAACGAACTCACCTTCTCTTACCAAATGAGAAACGGAGTTGCGCAAAATATGAATGCCTGCTTCTTAATGAAGAAAATGGGGATCGCCGTCATTAACGACTAATCCCCATTCCTTGTATAAAAATCAAAGTTTTCTATTGTAGTAACATCCAAAACCTGCTTTATTTAGTAGCAGCAAACTGAATATAAAACTTCAAGCTACCTGTTTTAATGTGTCGGAAAAAACTAAGTCAAACAGATTTTGTAGAGATACTTTTACTGCATTTTACTTTTTGTCAGAAACGCTATTACCGCTGAAGCTTGTTCATCAGTGAAATACTGCACTGACGTTATTGGCTGATATGTATAAGGTATAAACTGGAATAACTGTACAGCTGCAAACTTTTTATCAGCAGAAAGTATCACATCCATACGTATATTACCACTAGCCTCACTCTTTATATGCGAACCTGCTGAGAATGAACCCGAATTCACAAGATTCCTCAAAGCATCCATGTGTTTCAAATCAAAGAATATACTATGCTCTTTAGCCACACTTTTGGTTGGCAAATAAATAACTTCTTTTGATTTCCAGAAGAGACGGAAAATCCCCATAAGGAATAAACCTGTTCCCAGAACCATCAAAGCCATACTAACCGTAGAAGACTTATCATCCAATTCGAAAGTGGAAACAAAAGCTAAAATACCGACCAATAACATTACAGAAGAAATTAAAACTCCTGAAACACTTGTACGTTTTGCGATATCGGGGTGTGAAGATGCGAAGATAGTAGCATCAATCGTTTGAGTAGTTGCCATAATATTTAAAGTTTAAATTATTAGTAAAAATATAAAGATAAAAAGGATATAGTCACCGGTATTACAGAAGATACCAGTAACCACAAAATAAACAATACCAATAAATAGACTACTAAATAATTATACGCCTCAAAGTATATACATAGTATTCACTTGATGGCTGGCAATAATAGGAAGTTGTTGTACCATAAATCCGCCCCCAGTGTTGTGAAAGTGAGTTATCACGATCAGCACAACATTGTAGCGCATTTTTTAAAGAAAAGAAATATTCTCCAAGTTGCACACGTTGAATACGTGTTACAGATATCTGATGGCTTTGCAAGTTGTTCAATTCAGCCACTGGCTTACCAGGAAGATCCGGTGCGCTGATTTCCCCATGCTGTCTCATTGCATATGTAATAGCACGCTCCTGTTCATCCACCACTTTCGCAGTAGAAACATTGCCTGCTATGCTATGAAAAGCAACAGTCAGCAACAGAAACAATATTACCTTTACAAATTTTGCCATATTCACCTGCAAATATAACAGATTCTCTCTATGAAAAGTTCTATTAAGATATATTTTAATGTATCTTAGTATTAGTAAACGGCAGACAAACAAAAAAGGCTACCCTCACAGGTAGCCTTTTTTATATCTATAAGAATAACTGTAAAATTATTCAGCTGATTCAGCTTTTGGTTCTTCAGCCTTAGGAGCTTCAGTTGCAGGAACTTCAACAGCAGCAGGAGCAGCTTCAGCAGCTTTCTTCGAACGACGAGTACGAGTAGCTTTCTTAGCAACTTTTTCTTTAGCCATGTTTTCATTGTAGTCAACCAACTCGATGAAGCACATTTCTGCATTGTCACCCAAACGGTTACCAGTCTTGATAATACGAGTATAACCACCCGGACGATCAGCAATCTTAACAGAGATTTCTTTGAACAGCTCTGTTACTGCAATCTTATCTTGCAAGTTGCTAAATACAACACGACGAGAGTTCGTAGTATCTTCTTTAGACTTAGTAATCAAAGGCTCAACAAACTTTTTCAAAGCTTTCGCCTTTGCAACAGTCGTAGTGATTCTTTTGTGCTTGATCAAAGAGCAAGCCATGTTAGATAACATAGCGCTTCTATGAGAAGCAGTACGACCTAAATGATTGAATTTTTTATTATGTCTCATTTTTTATTCTTTATCTAATTTATATTTAGAAATATCAGTTCCAAACGACAGATTCAGACTTTCCAGCAAATCATCAAGCTCGGTAAGCGATTTCTTTCCGAAGTTTCTGAATTTTAGCAGGTCAGTTTTGTTGAATTGTACCAAGTCGCCGAGAGTTTCTACGTCAGCAGCCTTCAAGCAATTGAGGGCACGAACTGACAAGTCCATATCAACGAGTTTAGTTTTCAACAGCTGACGCATGTGCAATACTTCTTCATCAAACTCTTCATTGCCATCAGTATCATTACTTTCAAGCGTGATCTTCTCGTCAGAGAACAACATGAAGTGATAAATCAGAATTTTTGCAGCTTCTTTCAGCGCTTCTTTCGGATGTATAGAACCGTCGGTACTAATTTCAAGTACTAGCTTTTCGTAGTCAGTCTTCTGTTCTACACGGAAGTTTTCTACAGCATACTTGACATTACGTATCGGTGTATAAATAGAGTCGATTGGAATTACATTAACATCCGTGCAATACTCGCGATTCTCATCAGCAGGTACATAACCACGGCCTTTGTTAATTGTAATATCAATCTGCATAGTTGACTTAGAATCTAAATGACAAATAACTAATTCCGGATTTAACACTTCAAATCCAGTCAAATACTTACCTATGTCACCTGCTTTAAATTCACTTGAATTCTCGACTGTAATACTTACTTTCTCACTCTCGAATTCTTCAACTACTTGCTTGAATCTCACTTGTTTCAGATTCAAGATAATGTTAGTAACATCCTCTTTTGCCCCCGGAACACTGGAAAATTCATGCTCAACACCGTCTATCTTGATAGTAGTGATAGCAAAACCTTCCAATGAAGAAAGCAGGATGCGGCGCAGTGCATTACCCACGGTAATACCGAAACCGGGCTCCAACGGACGAAATTCGAATTTTCCGAATCTAGAGTCCGCTTCCAACATTAATACTTTATCAGGTTTTTGAAATGCTAATATCGCCATGAAATTAATTATTATTTAGAATACAATTCAACGATCAAATGTTCTTTAATGTTCTCAGGAATGTCTGCTCTTTCAGGTATGTGCAACATTTTACCAACCTTAGAAGCTTCGTCCCATTCCAACCAAGCATACTTGCTATGATTGAAACCTGCAAGAGAATTAGCAATTACTTCCAAAGATTTAGATCTTTCACGAACACCAATCAATTGTCCTGGTTTTACTGCAAATGAAGGGATGTTTACCACTTCACCATCTACAGTAATGTGCTTGTGACTAACCAACTGACGAGCAGCAGCACGTGTAGGAGCAATTCCCAAACGGAATACTACGTTGTCAAGACGGCCTTCCAGCAATTGAAGGAGTACCTCACCGGTAATACCTTTAGCAGTAGCTGCTTTTTCAAACAAATTGCGGAATTGTTTTTCTAAAACTCCATAGGTGTATTTAGCTTTCTGCTTTTCACGAAGTTGCACACCATATTCAGAAGTTTTTCTTTTTCTTGAATTACCATGTTGTCCGGGAGGATAGTTCTTCTTTGACAAAACTTTGTCAGCTCCAAAGATTCCTTCACCGAATTTACGGGCGATTCTCGATTTTGGTCCAGTATATCTAGCCATTTCTTTTAAATATTTAATTGTTTATTCATGAACTTAATTTGTTGCAGCCGCGATTACAGAGAGAAATTAAATGTAATCCAAAAACAAAATCAAGATCATTGTGTAAGTTAAAGGTAAATTAAACTCTACGTCTTTTCGGAGGACGACAACCATTATGTGGAAGCGGAGTTACGTCAATGATCTCAGTAACTTCGATACCTGCACCGTGGATAGTTCTAATAGCAGACTCACGTCCGTTACCTGGACCCTTCACATATGCTTTTACCTTTCTCAGGCCAAGATCGAATGCAATCTTTGCACAATCCTGGGCAGCCATCTGCGCTGCATAAGGAGTATTCTTTTTAGAACCTCTAAATCCCATTTTACCAGCAGATGACCAAGAAATGATTTGACCTTCGCTGTTTGCCAGAGAAACAATAATGTTGTTAAAAGATGAATGAACATGCAACTGTCCATTAGCATCAACCTTCACATTTCTCTTTTTTGCTGCAACTGTTTTTTTTGCCATATCAACAATTATTATTTAGTAGCTTTTTTCTTATTAGCAACGGTTTTCTTTCTACCTTTACGAGTACGTGCATTGTTCTTAGTGCTCTGACCTCTAACAGGCAGACCAATACGGTGACGTACACCACGATAGCAACCAATATCCATTAATCGCTTAATGTTCAATTGGATTTCAGAACGAAGATCACCTTCCACTTTATACTCTGCACCGATAATCTCACGAATCTTAGCAGCTTGATCATCTGTCCAGTCTTTAACCTTCAGATCTTTATCTACACCAGCTTTATCTAAAATTTTTGCTGAACTACTGCGACCTATTCCATATACATAGGTCAACGCAATTTCACCTCTTTTGTTCTGAGGTAAATCTACACCAACTATTCTTATAGCCATATACTTAATTATTTTTTTTGCAAAAATAACAAATTATCCTTGACGTTGTTTATACTTAGGATTTTTCTTGTTAATAACATACAAACGGCCATTACGTCTAACGATCTTACATTCTGGCGTGCGTTTCTTTAATGATGCTCTTACTTTCATATCTTATTTTATTTATATCTAAACACAATTCTTCCTTTCGATAAGTCGTAAGGAGACATTTCGACTCTCACTTTATCTCCCGGCAAAATCTTGATGTAATGCATCCGCATCTTACCTGAAATATGTGCAGTAATCTCATGTCCGTTTTCTAATTCAACACGAAACATTGCATTAGACAATGCTTCAACTATAACTCCATCTTGTTCTATTGCAGATTGCTTTGCCATATTATATTGCTTTATCTCCTAAAACTTCTTCTATGAATTTGAATGAAGACAAAATATCAGCTTCACCAGCTCCAACAGCTATCGTATGTTCAAAATGTGCAGCACATTTACGATCTCTGGTCCTCACAGTCCATCCATCACGTTCCATAATCACTTGTCGATCTCCCAATGTTATCATCGGCTCTATCGCTATGCAAAGGCCTCTTTTCATCAAAGGTCCATATCCTCTTTTACCATAATTAGGCACTTGAGGATCTTCGTGCATCTCTTTACCAATGCCATGACCAACAAACTCACGCACTACACCATAAGAGTGAGACTCACAATATTGCTGAATAGCATACCCGATGTCTCCGATTCTTTTGCCTTGCACTGCGTTCTGAATGCCAATATATAACGCTTCTTTAGTTACCTTCAACAAGTTACGAATTTCTTCGTCCACCTCTCCTACACAAAAAGTATAAGCAGAATCACCACAAAAACCATTCATGTAAGTTCCGCAATCCACTGATACGATATCGCCATCTTTCAGTACAATATCCCCTGGGATTCCATGTACAACCTGCTCATTAACAGAAGTACAAAGAGATGCGGGAAATGGTTCTCCATATTGATTCGGAAATCCTTTGAAAGTTGGAGTTGCCCCATGATCTCTAATGAACTCTTCAGCAACCTTATCCAACTCACGTGTAGTTACACCAGGCTTCACCAGTTTGGCAACCTCTGCAAGAGTTTTACCAACAAGCAGGTTACTCTGACGGAGCAATTCTATTTCATCTTCTGTTTTAAGAAATATCATTTCTAATCTAAAGAATTAATATGCCGCTACACCAGCGCGTCCTTTAATACGACCAGACTTCAACAGACCATCATAGTGTCTCATCAACAAATGACTTTCAACCTGTTGCAGTGTATCAAGAACAACACCTACAAGAATTAACAAAGATGTACCGCCGAAAAATTGAGCAAATCCTGCTTGCACTCCGAATATACCGGCAAAAGCAGGCATAATAGCAACTAAAGCCAAGAAGAAAGAACCCGGCAAAGTAATACGAGACATTATATCATCAATATACTCTGCTGTTTTCTTTCCCGGTTTAATACCAGGGATGAAACCATTATTTCTCTTCATATCCTCAGCCATCTGAGTCGGATTAATTGTAATTGCAGTATAGAAATATGTAAATAATATAATCATTACCGCAAAAACAAAATTATACCAGAAACTTGTATGATCTGTAAACGCATGCAAGAAACCGCCCGCATCATTTACATTTGAAAAACCGATAAACGTAATTGGAATAAACATGATTGCCTGAGCAAAAATGATAGGCATAACACCAGCAGCATTCACTTTCAAAGGAATGTATTGTCTAGCACCACCATATTGCTTGTTACCAACAATTCTTTTTGCATACTGTACAGGAATCTTTCTTGTACCTTGTACCAAAAGAATAGCAGCACCAATCACTAATAACAAGAATACGATTTCAATTATAAACATGATCAAACCACCACTCTTATTTGCTACTCTGGATACAACTTCTTGCAACAAAGCATCAGGGAAACGAGCGATAATACCAATCAAGATGATAAATGAAATACCGTTACCAATACCTTTATCAGTAATTCTTTCACCAAGCCACAAAATAAACATACTACCTGCTGCCAAAATAATGGTAGAGGTAACCATAAACAGAGTCCAATCTAATGAAGCATTTAAGGAAGGGCCAGCCTGCATTTTAAGATTGAGCAAATAAGAAGGGGCCTGAACTAACAATATAGCAATCGTCAAATAACGAGTATATTGATTCATTTTTCTTCTGCCGCTCTCACCTTCGCGTTGCAGCTTCTGGAAATACGGCACAGCGATTCCCAACAACTGGATTACGATAGATGCAGAGATATAAGGCATGATTCCTAATGCAAAAATAGAGGCATTAGAAAATGCTCCTCCAGAGAACATATTTAACAAGGCTAAAAGGCCTTCACTTGTTTGTTCGTGCAATTTTGCCAGCATTGCCGGATTGATACCTGGTAATACGACATATGATCCGAAACGGTAAATTGCCACAAACAATATGGTGATGAGGATCCGCTGTCTCAGATCCTCAATCTTCCATATATTCTTTAATGTTTCAATAGCTTTTCTCATTGAATCAGAGTTTTACTACAGTTCCACCAGCAGCTTCAATAGCAGCAGTTGCAGTCTTAGAGAATGCATGAGCTTCTACTTCCAGCTTGTTAGTCAGAGTTCCGTTACCCAATACTTTTACCAACTGATTTGAAGATATAAATCCTGCTTCGATAAAGTCGTTTACACCAATTTTTGCCAAGCTCTTAGCTTCAGCAAGTTTCTGGATAGTATCCAGATTGATGGCTTTATATTCTACACGATTGATATTCTTGAAACCAAATTTAGGAACTCGACGTTGAAGAGGCATCTGACCACCTTCAAAACCGATCTTCTTAGAGTATCCAGATCTTGATTTAGCTCCCTTATGACCTCTTGTAGAAGTACCGCCTAAGCCAGAACCAGTTCCACGTCCAATTCTTTTTCTTGTCTTAGTAGATCCCTCTGCAGGTTTTAAATTACTTAAGTTCATATTGTAATTTCGTTTTATTATTCAACAAATAATTACTTAACAATGGCAACCAAGTGTTTTACTTTATCTACCATCCCAAGAATTGAAGGAGTACTTTCGTGTTCAACCACACGGTTCAGTTTACGAAGTCCCAGTGCATCGAGAGTTCTTTTCTGATCAGCTGGAGCACCAATTCTACTTTTAACTTGTTTAATCTTTATAGTTGACATATCTCCTCCTTATCCTCTAAATACTTTTTCAACACTAATACCTCTGTTCTGAGCAACCATTCTTGCATCACGCATTTCACTTAAAGCTTCGATTGTAGCTTTAACAAGGTTGTGCGGATTTGAAGAACCTTTAGATTTAGCCAAAACGTCAGTAACACCAACACTTTCCAATACAGCACGCATAGCACCACCAGCTACAACACCAGTTCCGTGAGATGCAGGTTTGATGAATACTTCAGCACCACCAAATCTAGCTGATTGTTCATGAGGAACAGTACCTTTCAAAATAGGCACTTTCACCAGGTTCTTTTTAGCTGATTCAACACCTTTAGCGATAGCAGCTGTTACTTCACCTGCTTTACCAAGTCCCCAACCAATGATACCTTCTTCGTTACCTACAACAACGATTGCAGAGAAACTAAAAGTTCTACCACCTTTGGTAACTTTAGTAACACGATTAATAGCAACTAATCTATCTTTCAGTTCTATATCGTTAGTAATCTTAACTCTATTATTAACTCCTGCCATAATGATTAAAATTTAAGTCCACCGTTACGAGCAGCATCAGCTACTTCTTTTACTCTCCCATGATACAAGTAACCATTACGGTCGAAAACAACAGTAGTTATACCTGCTTCCTGAGCCTTTTTAGCAATCATTTCACCCACTTTAGCAGCTTGTTCTTTTTTAGCAACTTTATCAGTCAAACCTAAAGAAGAAGCGGCAGCCAGTGTCTTACCAGAAAGATCATCGATAATCTGGACATAAATTTGCTTGTTACTTCTAAATACACTCATACGCGGACATTCAGTAGTACCTGAAATTTTGTTGCGTACTCTATATTTGATCTTAACTCGTCTTTCTATTTTTGTTGTCATAATAATCTAATTTTATATGAATTACTTAGCGCCGGCTGATTTACCAGACTTTCTACGAATTACTTCGCCAACAAACTTAATACCTTTACCCTTGTATGGTTCAGGCTTACGGAAAGAACGTATTTTAGAGCAAACTTGACCAAGCAATTGTTTGTCACACGATTCCAATATAATAAGAGGATTCTTATTTCTTTCAGACTTAGTTTCAACTTTTACCTCAGCAGGTAATTGAATGAAAATATTGTGTGTATAACCTAAAGCAAGCTCAATGATGTTACCTTGGTTAGAAGCACGATAACCTACACCAACAAGTTCCAGTTCCTTCTTGTATCCTTCAGATACGCCCACAACCATGTTGTGAACCAAAGAACGATACAAACCGTGGAAAGCATGTTTTTGCTTTGGGTTATCAAGCATTTCTTTATCGTTTTCTGTTAAAGTTACGTGTCCGTCTTCAATGGCAACATTGATAGCAGGATTCACATATTGGCTCATTTCGCCTTTGGGTCCCTTTACGGTAACCACATTATCCTTCAGAGTGACTGTCACTCCAGCAGGGATACTAATGGGTAATTTTCCTATTCTTGACATTCTAATTCCTCCTAATTAATATACATAACACAAGACTTCACCACCGATCTTCAGTTCTGCAGCCTCTTTGTTAGTCATTACACCTTTGGAAGTAGATATTATAGCAATACCCAACCCATTAATAACACGCGGCATATCTTTGTAACCAGTATACTTACGCATACCCGGAGAAGATATTCTTTCTAACTTTTTGATTGCGTTAACTTTGTTAACAGAATCATACTTCAAGGCAACCTTAATAGTTCCTTGAGGACCATCTTCTACAAACTTATAATTAAGAATGTAGCCTTTTTCAAAAAGAATCTTAGTGATTTCTTTTTTCAAATTAGAAGCCGGAACTTCCACAACTCTGTGCTTCGCTTGAATAGCGTTCCGCAACCTCGTCAAATAATCTGCTATTGGATCAGTCATATAAAAATAAATTAAATTAATCAGGACTACCCTGACAATATTTAAACAATAATTACCAGCTTGCTTTTTTTACGCCTGGGATCAGTCCGTTAGATGCCATCTCACGGAATTGAATTCTCGAAATTCCGAATTGACGAATATAACCTTTAGGACGTCCAGTCAGTTTGCAACGGTTGTGCATACGAATCGGATTAGAATTCTTTGGCAACTCTTGCAACTTCTGTGCAGCTTCAAAAGCATCAGCAGGATCACCTGTTCTTACGATTTGCTTCAAAGCAGCTCTTCTTTCGGCGTATTTGGCTACTAATTTAGCACGTTTTACTTCACGTGCTTTCATTGATTCCTTTGCCATATCTATTAGTCTTTTTTAGCGTTTTTAAAAGGTAAACCGAATTCCTTCAGCAAAGCATAACCTTCTTCATCTGTTTCCGCAGAGGTTACAAAGGTAATATTCATTCCGAGAATTCTTGTAATACTATCGATATTTATTTCAGGGAAAATGATTTGTTCCTGAATACCAAGGGTATAGTTACCTTTACCATCAAACTTACTTTCGATACCTTTGAAGTCACGAATACGAGGAAGAGCTACACGAACCAATTTTTCAAGGAATTCGTACATTCTTTCACGACGTAAAGTTACCATAACACCAATCGGCATTTTTTTACGCAACTTAAAGTTTGCGATATCTTTACGAGAAATGGTAGCTACAGCTTTCTGACCTGTGATAGCTGTCATTTCATTGATTGCAACTTCGATAATCTTCTTATCAGCAACAGCCATACCTAACCCTTGATTGATAACAATCTTCTTAAGTACGGGTACCTGCATTGTAGAAGAATACTGGAACTGTGATTTCAATGCAGGCGCAATACGCTCTGCATATTCTTTCTTAAGGCTAGCAGTATTACTCATTACTTAATCTCCTCTCCTGATTTTTTAGAATAACGCACTAAAGTGCCATCAGCACTCTCTTTTCTACCAACACGCGTTGCTTTACCAGTTTTTGGATCAACCGGGTTCAAGTTTGAAATGTGGATAGAAGCTTCCTGCTTCACGATACCACCTTGCGGATTCTTAGCATTCGGTTTTGTGCTTTTAGATACCATATTGATACCTTCTACAAATGCACGTCCTTCTTTAACAAGAACCTTCAATACACGACCAGTTTTGCCCTTATCTTCGCCAGCATTTACGTAAACTGTATCGCCTTTTTTAATATGTAATTTACTCATTACTTAAATCTTTTACAAAATTAAAGTACTTCAGGAGCGAGTGACACAACTTTCATGTTAGTAGCACGAAGTTCACGAGCTACCGGACCGAAAATACGACTACCTCTAATTTCACCTGCATTATTCAACAACACGCAAGCATTATCATCAAAACGTATATAAGAACCATCAGGACGACGGATTTCTTTCTTTGTACGTACAATCAAAGCCTTTGATACTGCACCTTTTTTAACATCACTAGAAGGGATAACACTCTTCACTGAAACTACAATGACATCCCCCACTGAAGCATAACGACGACCTGTACCACCCAAAACGCGGATACACAACGCCTCTTTCGCTCCACTGTTATCACATACTGTAAGTCTGGATTCTACTTGTATCATAATTACTTAGCTCTTTCAATTATTTCTACTAATCTCCATCTTTTAGTCTTGCTCAAAGGACGAGTTTCCATGATGCTTACAGTATCACCGATATTGCATTCATTCTTTTCATCGTGAGCATGGTACTTCTTCGTTTTACTAACGAACTTACCATATATAGGGTGTTTTTCCTTAAATTTGGCAGCAACTGTGATGGTCTTATCCATCTTATTGCTCAACACAACCCCTGTTCTTTCTTTTCTTAAATTTCTTGCTTCCATCAAGCTGATCATTTATTGTTAAGTTCTCTTTCGCGCAATTCTGTTTTCATACGCGCAATAGTCCTGCGTAATTGTTTGATTTGAGCAGGATTTTCCAAAGGAGAAATAGAATGATTAATAACCATTTGGTTATAATTAGCTGTTTCCGCCTCTACTCTTTCTACTAAATCATTAGTAGTCATTTCTTTTATTTCTGCAATTTTCATAACACTTACGCATTTTGATTTTGAATATCATAATCACGTCTTACGACAAACTTCGTTGTAATAGGAAGCTTTTGAGCAGCTAAGCGCAATGCTTCTTTCGCGATTTCGTAAGATACTCCTTCAGCTTCAATAATGATTCTACCTGGAGTCACAGGAGCTACAAATCCCTCTGGAGCACCTTTACCTTTACCCATACGTACATCGGCAGGTTTTCTAGTGATCGGTTTATCCGGGAATATACGGATCCAGATCTGTCCTTGACGTTGCATATATCTTGTTACTGCAATACGAGCAGCTTCGATCTGACGGCCTGTAATCCACTTAGTCTCCAAAGCCTTTATGCCAAAAGAACCAAAGGCCAGCTGGTTGCCTCTCTGGGCATTACCTTTCTGACGACCTTTTTGTTGTCTTCTGAATTTTGTCTTTTTCGGTTGTAACATAGTTTCCTAAAATTCAAATTCGTTTAGCGATTATTTTTCTTTCTTTTGAAGTTCTTTCCGCCGTTGTTTCCACTATTGTTTCCACGACCACTTTCTTTGCTTTGTGTAAAGTTCGGAGCCAATTCTTTCTTACCAAACACTTCACCTCTACAAATCCAAACTTTGATACCTAAAAGACCTACTTTAGTCAATGCTTCTGCATGACAGTAGTCGATATCAGCTCTGAAAGTGTGCAACGGAGTTCTTCCTTCTTTATACATTTCAGAACGGGCCATTTCAGCTCCATTCAAACGTCCTGAAATCTGAATTTTGATACCTTCAGCACCCATACGCATTGTGTTTGCGATAGCCATTTTGATGGCACGGCGATAGGCAATTTTACCTTCAACCTGACGAGCGATGTTGTTAGCAACAATCACAGCATCCAGTTCCGGTCTCTTCACTTCAAAGATATTGATTTGAATATCTTTGTCGGTAACCTTCTTCAACTCCTCTTTTAACTTATCAACTTCTTGGCCACCTTTACCGATAATAATACCCGGGCGAGCAGTGCAAACAGTAATAGTAACGAGCTTCAGCGTACGTTCAATTACGATTCTTGATACACTTGCTTTTGCAAGTCTTGCATTAAGATATTTACGGATTTTGCTATCTTCCAGCAAAGAATCACCGTAATCATTTCCACCATACCAGTTAGAATCCCATCCTCTGATAATTCCTAAACGGTTGCTTATTGGATTAACTTTTTGTCCCATCTACCTTAATTTTGATCTTCGTTATTACTTTTAGCACCAACGAACAATGTTACGTGATTTGAACGTTTGCGAATTCTATAACCTCTACCCTGTGGTGCCGGTCTCATTCTTTTGAGTGTAGCTCCACCATCAACAAAAATCTGTGTTACGAACAACTCGCCACTTTCCGCTTTACGTTCGTTTTTCTGTTCCCAGTTAGCAATTGCAGAGCGAAGCAATTTTTCCACTCTTGCAGCAGCTTCTTTTGAAGAAAATTTCAAAACACCAAGTGCTCTGTTCACTTCCATACCACGGATCATGTCTGCAACCAGACGCATCTTACGCGGAGAAGTAGGAACATTTTGCAATTTTGCAAAATACATGGTCTTAAGGGCTTCTTTTCTCTTTTCAGCCGATATTTTTTTTCTTGCTCCCATTATTATTTATTACTTTATTATTTCAAATAAATCCTGTTATCTTTTCTTGTTACCAGCGTGTCCTCTGAATGTACGAGTTGGAGCAAATTCGCCCAACTTGTGTCCTACCATATTCTCGGTAACATAAACAGGAATAAATTTATTTCCATTGTGAACTGCAACTGTATGGCCTACAAAATCAGGCGAAATCATTGAAGCTCTGGCCCAAGTCTTTACTACGACTTTCTTACCTGATTCATTCATGGCAAGAATTCTCTTTTCAAGCTTAACGTTAATATATGGACCTTTTTTTAATGAACGACTCATAGTTTACTCAATTAATCAGATTACTTTTTTCTTCTCTCAATAATGTACTTAGACGACTGTTTCTTAGGAGCTCTAGTCTTAAGTCCCTTAGCGTACAATCCCTTACGTGATCTTGGGTGACCTCCAGAAGCACGTCCTTCACCACCACCCATCGGGTGATCAACCGGGTTCATTACAACACCACGGTTACGAGGACGACGTCCTTGCCAACGAGAACGTCCAGCTTTACCTGAACTTTCCAATCCATGATCAGAGTTACCTACACTACCGATAGTAGCTTTACAAGTGCTAAGAATCTGTCTAACTTCACCTGAAGGCAACTTAATTACACAATACTTACCCTCACGAGAAGTCAACTGTGCAAAGTTACCAGCTGAACGAACCAGAGCAGCACCCTGTCCCGGACGTAATTCGATATTGTGAATCACAGTACCCACCGGAATGTTTTGAAGAGGAAGAGCATTACCAATCTCTGGCGCTGCTGTTTCACCTGACATCAGAGTCGCACCAACTTGCAATCCATTGGGAGCAATAATATATCTTTTTTCTCCATCAGCGTAAAATAACAGAGCGATACGAGCCGAACGATTCGGATCGTATTCAATTGTTTTAACTACTGCTGGAACACCGTCCTTATTTCTCTTGAAATCAACAATTCTAATCACCTTTCTATGACCGCCACCAATGTAGCGCATAGTCATCTTACCTTCGCTGTTACGACCTCCAGATGATTTCTTACCATATACAAGAGACTTTTCTGGTACTGATGCAGTAATTTCTTCGAAAGTACCAATAATTTTATGTCTTTGCCCCGGTGTTGTGGGCTTAAATTTACGTACTGCCATTTTTATTAAATATTGCTATAAAAATCAATAGTATCTCCTTCTTTCAATGTCACGATTGCTTTTTTGAAAGCATTCGTACGACCATTGATGATACCTGCTTTGGTATAACGGCTCTTATTTTTGCCAGCATACTTCACAGTATTCACATCAACTACTGTAACATTATAAAGAGCTTCAATTTCCTTCTTAATTTCCAGTTTGTTAGCTTCAGGACGTACAACAAAGCCGAAACGATTCAGCTTATCTGTGATTGCAGTCATTTTCTCTGTTACCAACGGTTTAATAATAATTCCCATTATTTAAGCCTCCTTTTTAAATTAAGATATTGTCAATAGCCTTCAGAGAGTTTTCAGTAAGCACAACAACCCCAGCATTCAATACTCTGTAAGTATTTAATCCCGAGATAGTCTGCACATTAGCACCCTCAATGTTACGAGCTGACAAATATACGTTTTTATTTGCTTCCGGTAAAATTACAAGTAGCTTTTTATCGGAAACTTTAAGATTTTTTGTCATTGCAACGAAATCTTTTGTCTTAGGAGCTTCAAATGTGAAATCCTCAACGACAACGATTGCATCGTTTTGAGCTTTATAAGACAAAGCTGACTTACGAGCCAATGTCTTAACTTTTTTATTCAACTTGAAGAAGTAGTCTCTTGGTTTCGGACCGAAAACGCGGGCACCACCTACAAGAACCGGTGAGTTCATATCACCACGACGAGCTCCGCCACCACCTTTCTGGCGACCGATCTTACGAGTTGAACCACTGATTTCACTTCTTTCTTTTGACTTATGAGTACCCTGACGCTGATTAGCCATAAATTGTTTTACGTCCAAATAGATAGCGTGGTCGTTGGGCTCAATTCCGAAGATAGATTCGTTTAACGTAACCTTTCTCCCAGTGTCTTCACCTTTAATGTTATATACGTTAACTTCCATTATTTCTCAATTAATACGATTGAACCTTTGCAACCCGGGATAGAACCTTTAATCAAAAGAAGGTTATGATCCGCGATTACTTTTAATACCTGCAAGTTTTGTACAGTGACTCTGTCACCACCAAGTTGTCCACCCATGCGCATTCCCTTGAATACTTTTGCAGGGTAAGAACAAGCACCAATAGAACCCGGTTTACGAGCGCGGTTGTGCTGTCCGTGAGTAGCCTGCCCCACACCACCAAAACCATGTCTTTTTACTACACCCTGGAAACCTTTACCTTTAGAAGTTCCAACAACGTCAACAAAGTTAGCATCGTTAAACATCTCTACGGTAATAGTATCACCCAGATTCAATTCTGTTCCAAATTCTTTGAACTCAGCCAAGTGTCTCTTCGGTGTTACTCCTGCTCTTTTAAAATGTCCCATCAACGGTTTAGTTGTATGTTTTTCCTTTTTGTCCTGGAAACCCAACTGAACAGCTGCATAGCCATCTTTTTCTACAGTTTTAACTTGAGTAACAACACAAGGACCTGCTTCGATAACAGTGCATGGTACATTTTTACCATCGGCACTGAAAACGGATGTCATTCCGATTTTTTTTCCTAATAATCCTGGCATTTCACTAATTTTTAATTATCAAACTTTAATTTCTACTTCCACACCACTTGGCAATTCCAACTTCATCAGAGCGTCTACTGTCTTAGCAGTTGAGCTATAGATGTCGATCAATCTCTTATAAGAAGAGAGTTCAAATTGCTCACGAGACTTTTTGTTTACGAAAGTCGAACGGTTCACAGTAAAGATACGCTTGTGCGTAGGCAGAGGTATCGGACCGCTAACAATAGCACCTGTAGCTTTTACAGTTCTTACAATTTTCTCAGCTGACTTGTCAACCAAGTTGTGGTCGTAAGATTTCAATTTAATTCTAATTTTCTGACTCATTATTTTTTTTTAATTAATACATTTATAATAAGATAAAGCGGCAGGCTAAGAGTCATTCGCTAGCCTGCTGCTTTAGATATTTTAGAGTAAATCAGCACGTCCTTTTACTTCTTCCAATACAGCCTTGGCAATAGAAGAAGAAACCTGAGCGTGATGAGAGTAAGTCATTGATGAAGTTGCACGACCAGAAGTGATAGTACGTAAAGCTGTTACATAACCAAACATTTCTGCCAGCGGAACCATCGCTTTCACGATACGGGCACCAGAACGACTAGATTCCATACCTTCAACCTGTCCACGACGTTTGTTCAAGTCACCGATAACATCACCCATATTCTCTTCCGGAGTTACAACTTCCAGCTTCATGATAGGTTCCATCAAAACAGGACCTGCCTTAGCACATGCATTTTTATAAGCCTGCATTGCACAGATTTCGAATGACAACTGATCAGAGTCAACCGGATGGAATGAACCATCAACCAAAGTAACTTTCAATGAATCCAGCGGATAACCTGCCAAAACACCACTCTTCATAGCATTCGTAAAGCCTTTCTGAACAGCAGGAATAAATTCCTTAGGAATGTTACCACCTTTCACTTCGTCAACAAACTGCAAACCACCCAAAGTGAAATCTGCATCAGCCGGACCAATATTCACGATGATATCAGCAAACTTACCACGCCCACCAGATTGCTTCTTATATACTTCACGCAAATTAACTGTCTTCGTGATAGCTTCTTTGTAGTTAACCTGCGGCTTACCCTGGTTACATTCTACCTTGAACTCACGTTTCAAACGATCAATAATGATATCCAAGTGAAGCTCACCCATACCAGAAATAACCGTCTGACCTGTCTGTTCGTCTGTCTTCACAGTAAACGTCGGATCTTCTTCAGCCAATTTAGCCAAACCGTTAGACAGCTTATCCATATCCTTCTGCGTCTTAGGTTCTACAGCGATACCGATAACTGGTTCCGGGAAGTCCATAGATTCAAGTACGATCGGAGCGTTTTCATCACACAAAGTATCACCAGTGTGAATATCCTTAAAACCTACACCTGCGCCGATATCACCAGCACCGATTACTTCAACCGGATTCTGTTTGTTAGAGTGCATCTGGAACAGACGAGAAACGCGTTCTTTCTTACCAGAGCGAGAGTTGTAGATATAAGAACCTGCTTCAATTTTACCTGAATAAACACGGAAGAAAGTCAAACGACCTACATATGGGTCAGTTGCGATCTTAAATGCTAAAGCTGATGTTTTTTCATCATCACTTGGTTTACGATCTTCTTCAGCTCCAGTATTAGGATTTGTACCTATTACATTCTCTGTATCAAGCGGAGAAGGCAAAAAAGCACAAACATAGTCAAGCAATGTCTGAACACCTTTGTTCTTGAAAGAAGACCCACAAAGCATGGGGACTACGGCCATCTGAACTGTTGCATTGCGAAGAGCTCTCAACACTTCTTCTTCAGTAATAGTAGAAGGATCATCGAAATATTTCTCCATCAAAGCATCATCAAATTCAGCTACTTTTTCAAGCATCTTGTCTCTCCACTCGTTAGCTTCATCGACAAGTTCTGCCGGAATTTCCTCAACACTGTAGTCAGCACCCATTGTTTCATCGTGCCAATAAATAGCTTTCATTTTGATAAGATCAACAAGACCTTTAAAAGATTCTTCAGCACCAATAGGAACAACAATCGGACACGGATTAGCTCCAAGCACATCCTTCATCTGGCGAACTACTTCAAAGAAGTCTGCACCAGAACGGTCCATCTTATTAACATAAGCAATACGAGGAACGTTATATTTATCAGCTTGACGCCATACAGTTTCTGATTGGGGCTCAACACCACCAACAGCACAATAAGCAGCCACAGCTCCATCAAGGATACGCAATGAACGTTCTACCTCTGCAGTAAAATCAACGTGCCCCGGAGTGTCAATCAAGTTAATTTTATAAGTATCACCAGCATATTTCCATCTTGTTGTTGTAGCAGCAGATGTAATAGTGATACCACGTTCTTGCTCCTGTTCCATCCAGTCCATAGTAGCAGCACCATCATGAACTTCACCTATTTTGTGAGTCAATCCAGTGTAGAACAGGATACGTTCAGAAGTAGTTGTTTTTCCGGCATCGATGTGAGCCATGATACCGATATTACGAGTTAAATGTAAATCATGTTTAGCCATCTTCTAATTCCTTTACTTTAAGTTTATATTTGGTTTCTTACAGTATTAGAATCTAAAATGAGCAAATGCACGGTTAGCTTCTGCCATTCTGTGCATATCTTCTTTACGCTTGTATGCACCGCCTTGTTCATTGAAGGCATCCATAATTTCAGCAGCCAACTTGTCAGCCATTGATTTACCACCTCTTTTGCGAGCAAACAGAATCAGATTCTTCATAGAGATTGATTCTTTACGATCCGGACGGATTTCAGTAGGAACTTGGAAAGTTGCACCACCTACACGGCGAGACTTTACTTCCACTTGCGGAGTTACATTATCCAAAGCCTTTTTCCAGATTTCGAGAGCTGATTTTTCTTCGTTAGGAAGTTTTGCTTTCACTGTTTCCAAAGCGGCATAAAAGATTTCATAAGATGTATTTTTCTTCCCATCATACATCAAGTGGTTCACGAACTTGGAAACCTTTTGGTCATTAAACACGGGATCCGGAAGAATCAGGCGTTTTTTTGGTTTTGCTTTTCTCATTTGTTTGAAAAATAATGTTTTTGTTCTTGGTTGTCTACTTCTTGACTTCTTCAACTCTCCCTCCGGAGAATTTACTCAACCTTTAGCATTTCCAACAAACTAAAACGTAAGTTATTACTTTAATTTTAATTAGGTCTTAATCCTTATTTTTTCTTACCCTTAGCAGGAGCAGCAGCTTGTCCTGGTTTCGGACGCTTAGCACCATACTTTGAACGTCTTTGAGTACGACCAGCAACACCTGCTGTATCAAGTGTACCACGTACAATGTGATAACGCACACCCGGAAGGTCTTTTACACGACCACCACGTACCAAAACGATTGAGTGTTCCTGCAAGTTGTGTCCTTCTCCCGGAATGTATGAGTTCACCTCTTTTTGGTTAGTCAAACGTACACGAGCTACTTTACGCATTGCAGAGTTCGGCTTCTTCGGAGTAGTAGTGTATACTCTCACGCAAACGCCACGTCTTTGAGGACATGAATCCAAGGCTGGAGATTTACTTTTCTCCACCAGCACTTCGCGTCCTTTTCTTACTAATTGCTGAATTGTAGGCATTTTAATTGTTTTTTGATTTATATTATTGTTATATTAATTTCGTAACTATACATTTTGGGCTGCAAAAATACGAATAATATTTGAATATTCAATGCGCTACAACTTTTTTTTCTTTTTTAATGTTTTTATATCATCTTCATGCTTCGCCTTTTACACCCGCCAAGGGAGGAAGAGAAGGTTCATCTGAAGTACGAATCGGGCCGAATACCCGTTCATACTTTGCTATATTGTCTTCCAATGCCCGCAGCAAGCGTTTTGCGTGTTCCGGAGCCACAATAATGCGAGATTGCACGCCAGCCTTCGGTATGCCCGGCATTATGCGCACGAAGTCAAGGATGAATTCAGAACTAGAATGAGTAATAATAGCTAGATTTGCATAAGTTCCCTGCGCTACCTCTTCTCTCAATTCAATCTGTAATTGTCCATTGTTATTTTGTTCTTCCATATTTTATATGATTAAAAAGTTATCCTGCAAAATAACACATTTTTCCTGAGACTAATGGTAATACACACAAGTAAAAAAGAAATAAAAAAAGGAGCAATTACCCAATCTGGCAATCGCTCCTTCTCATATAGTCAATTGAATTGTATTTATTCTACTTCATTGTAGTCAAGTACTGTTTTCTTGTTAGCCAAGATACGGTCATACTCTTCTTTTGATCCAACGATGAGTTTTTCAAATTCGCGCTGACCGGTACCTGCAGGAATCAAGTGACCACAGATCACATTTTCCTTCATACCTTCCAACTTATCGATCTTACCGTTGATAGCAGCCTCATTCAAGACTTTCGTTGTTTCCTGGAAGGAAGCAGCCGACATAAAGCTTGAAGTCTGCAAAGCAGCACGTGTAATACCCTGAAGGATCTGAGTAGAGGTAGCAGCAACAGCATCACGAACCTCAACCGGTTTCAAGTCACGACGTTTCAACATACTGTTCTCATCACGCAACTTGCGGGCAGTTACAATCTGACCAGCTTGCATATTTTGAGAATCACCAGCATCCACTACGACTTTCTTACCCCAGATACGATCATTTTCTTCCATGAATTCCAGTTTGTCTACGACTTGCTGTTCGAGGAAACGAGTATCTCCCGGTTCATCAATCTGAACCTTGCGCATCATCTGACGAACGATAATCTCGAAGTGCTTATCATTGATCTTCACACCCTGCAAGCGGTATACATCCTGAACTTCATTCACGATATATTCTTGTACAGCTGTAGGACCTTTAATTGCCAAGATGTCTGCTGGAGTAGTAGCACCGTCAGACAACGGAGTACCTGCACGTACATAGTCATTTTCCTGTACCAGAATCTGCTTAGACAGTGCAACCAGATATTTTTTAACCTCACCAGTCTTGGAAGTTACAATGATCTCACGGTTACCACGCTTGATCTTACCCATTGTTACCTCACCGTCGATTTCAGAAACGACAGCCGGATTTGACGGGTTACGAGCTTCAAACAATTCAGTAACACGAGGAAGACCACCCGTGATATCACCCGCTTTACCTACGGCACGCGGAATCTTCACGATTACTTCACCAGCTTTTACCTTCTGACCATTCTCGATGATTACGTGACCACCTACCGGTAAGTTATAAGTACGGATCAAATCACCGTCCTCTGTCAAAATATGAGCTGTAGGAACTTTGGTTTTATCCTTGGATTCAATAATAATAATTTCACGAAGACCTGTTGCTTCATCCGATTCAACCTTATAAGTAACGTTTTCAATTACGCCCTCAAATTCGATCTTACCGGTTGCTTCTGTAATAATAACAGCATTGAACGGGTCCCACTTAGCGATCAGTTTGCCTTTTTCTACCAAGTCGCCGTCACTTACATACAGTGTTGAACCATAAGGTACGTTATGAGTAGAAAGAACAATACCGGTATTTACATCCACAAAACGTACTTCGGCCAAACGACCTACTACCACTTTTGCAGATTCACCCATCTCGTCAACGATATCTACTGTACGCAACTCTTCAAATTCAAGACGTGCATTATTTTTAGCAACGATACTGGCGTTAGCTGCAATATTTGCAGCAGTACCACCGGCGTGGAATGTACGCAATGTCAACTGTGTACCCGGCTCACCAATAGACTGAGCAGCGATTACACCGACAGCTTCACCCTTCTGAACCATGCGGCTCGTTGCCAAGTTACGTCCGTAGCATTTAGCACAAACACCCTTCTTAGCTTCACAAGTCAATACCGAACGAATTTCAACACTCTCGATCGGAGACTCCTGAATCTTCTTGGCTACTTCTTCTGTAATTTCTTCACCACCGGCAACAAGTAATTCACCTGTGGTAGGATGAATAATATCATGTACGGAAACACGGCCTAAGATACGTTCGTACAGAGTAGCAATAACCTCATCGTTATTCTTAAGGTCCGTACAAACCAATCCGCGGAGAGTACCGCAGTCTTCTTCTGTAATAATCACATCATGTGATACGTCCACCAGACGACGGGTCAGATAACCGGCATCGGCAGTCTTCAAAGCGGTATCCGCCAAACCTTTACGAGCACCGTGGGTAGAGATAAAGTACTCCAACACCGAAAGTCCTTCTTTAAAGTTTGACAAAATCGGGTTCTCGATGATCTGACCACCTTCAGCACCTGCTTTCTGCGGTTTTGCCATCAAACCACGCATACCTGACAACTGACGAATCTGTTCTTTAGAACCACGAGCACCAGAGTCAAGCATCATATATACAGAGTTGAATCCCTGATCATCCGAAGAAATTGTCTTCATCAGGATATTAGACAACTCAGAGTTTACATGTGTCCAGATATCGATCACCTGGTTGTAACGTTCGTTGTTGGTAATGAAACCCATGTTATAGTTATTTACGACTTGTTCTACTTCGTCGTAACCTTTCTGTACCAACGTTTCTTTTTCCTTCGGAATGATAATATCACCCAAGTTGAATGACAAACCACCCTTGAACGCCATCTGATAACCTAAGTTCTTGATTCCGTCCAGGAAGTCGGCAGCCTTAGCCACACCACATACCTTAATTACATCACTAATAATATCACGAAGAGATTTCTTAGAGATAATTGTATTGATATAACCAGCTTCAGGCGGAACGATTTCATTAACAATCACACGTCCTACCGAAGTTTCGCGCATTACGTCTACAATGTTACCATTTTCATCAACGTCTTTCACGATAACTTTCACCGGAGCATGAATATCTACCTTACCTTCATTGTAAGCGATCAACGCCTCTTCCGGTCCGTAGAATGTCAGACCTTCACCTTTCGCACCAGCACGCAACTTAGTAATATAGTACAAACCAAGAACCATATCCTGTGCAGGCACAGTAATAGGCGCACCGTTTGCCGGATTCAAGATATTATGTGATTGAAGCATCAACATTTGTGCTTCCAGAATTGCTTCATTACTCAAAGGCAAGTGAACAGCCATCTGGTCACCGTCAAAGTCGGCATTGAATGCCGTACATGCCAACGGGTGCAACTGAATAGCTTTACCTTCGATCATCTTAGGCTGGAAAGCCTGAATACCCAGACGGTGCAATGTCGGAGCACGGTTCAACAGTACCGGATGTCCTTTCATTACATGTTCCAGAATATCCCAGATCACCGGTTCCTTGCGGTCAACGATCTTCTTGGCAGACTTAACAGTCTTAACGATACCACGTTCGATGAGCTTACGAATAATAAACGGCTTGTACAATTCGGCAGCCATCAATTTAGGAATACCGCATTCACCCATTCTCAATTCCGGACCTACGACGATTACCGAACGAGCAGAGTAGTCAACACGTTTACCCAGCAAGTTCTGACGGAAACGTCCTTGTTTACCCTTCAAGCTGTCAGACAATGACTTCAACGGGCGGTTGGCATCTGTCTTCACAGCACTTGACTTACGTGAGTTATCAAACAAAGAATCGACAGATTCCTGAAGCATACGTTTTTCATTACGCAAAATCACTTCCGGAGCCTTGATTTCAATCAGTCGTTTCAGACGGTTATTACGGATAATCACACGACGATAAAGGTCGTTCAAGTCAGATGTAGCAAAACGACCACCATCCAACGGAACCAACGGACGAAGTTCGGGTGGGATAACCGGTACGATACGTACAATCATCCATTCCGGTTTGTTGCGTCCACGTGATGCACGGAACGATTCTACTACCTGAAGACGTTTCAAAGCCTCATTCTTACGTTGCTGTGAAGCATCGTTACCTGCACGGTGACGCAATTCGTAAGACAAAGCATCCAGATCCAGACGAGCCAGCAAATCATAGATAGCTTCAGCACCCATCTTTGCAACAAACTTGTTCGGATCATTATCTTCAAGATATTGATTATCTTTTGGAAGCGTATCCAGGATATCCAGATATTCTTCTTCCGAAAGCAAATCATATTCAGCTACACCGTCTTCAGCTTTTACACCCGGCTGAATAACAACATAACGTTCGTAGTATATAATCGAATCCAGTTTCTTCGTCGGCAGTCCGAGCAAATAACCGATTTTATTAGGGAGCGAACGGAAATACCAGATGTGAGCCACCGGCACAACCAGCTGGATATGTCCCATGCGTTCACGGCGTACTTTCTTTTCAGTAACTTCCACACCACAACGGTCGCAGACGATACCTTTATAACGGATACGCTTGTATTTACCGCAATGACATTCATAATCCTTGATAGGACCAAAAATGCGCTCGCAGAACAAACCATCACGTTCGGGTTTGTACGTACGGTAATTAATGGTTTCAGGCTTCAAAACTTCACCACTCGAATTCTCAAGGATTTCTTCCGGAGAAGCCAGACCAATTGAGATCTTCGAGAAATTACTTTTCGTCTTATTTTCTTTTCTAAAAGCCATACTCTATATAATTGAGATTTGATAATTGAATCATTGGAAATTGAAAAGACACGGATGTCAACAGACCGTCATCGGCTTGTTGACACCACGTATTCTTTATTATTTTATTCTAGGTTGATACTCAAACCTAATCCTCTCAACTCGTGCAACAATACGTTCAAGGATTCCGGAATACCAGGTTGCGGCATCGGTTCACCTTTCACAATTGCTTCATAAGCTTTCGAACGTCCTACCACGTCATCAGACTTGATAGTAAGGATTTCCTGCAGGATATGAGCAGCACCAAAACCTTCGAGTGCCCAAACCTCCATTTCTCCGAAACGCTGACCACCGAACTGTGCTTTACCACCAAGAGGTTGCTGAGTAATCAATGAGTACGGACCGATAGAACGAGCATGCATCTTGTCTTCAACCATGTGACCCAACTTCAACATGTAAGTCACACCCACAGTAGCTGCCTGGTCAAATTGCTCACCTGTACCACCATCACAAAGATAAGTTTTACAGTAGCGAGGCAATCCTGCCTTGTCTGTCCACTGATCCAGATCTTCCATTGTAGCACCGTCGAAAATAGGAGTTGCAAATTTCACACCCAATGTTTTTCCGGCACGTCCTAATACAGCTTCAAAAATCTGACCAATGTTCATACGAGAAGGCACACCCAACGGATTCAATACGATGTCAACCGGAGTACCATCCGACAAGAACGGCATATCTTCCTGACGAACAACGCGGGATACAATACCCTTGTTACCGTGGCGACCTGCCATCTTATCACCCACACCAATCTTACGCTTCTTAGCAATATATACTTTTGCCATCTGGATAATACCAGCTGGAAGTTCATCACCAATTGTAATAGCAAACTTCTTACGTTTCAATTCAGCATCCAGCTCTTTGTATTTCTTAATGAAATTCATCACCAGATCACGAATCATACCATTAATATGGTCATCACTAGTCCAGTTGCTTAACTGAATAGAAGTAAAGTCAAGTGAATCAAAATCAGAAGCACTGAACTTAGAACCTTTCGCAATTACTTCCGCACCCAGATAATCCTTCACACCTTGAGAAACCTTACCTTCAGTCAAAGTCATCAGTTTCTTAACCAGGATACGTTTCAGATCAGCGACCTTAGATTCAAATTCATCATCGATCTTAGGCAACAATGCTTTATCGGCCAGTTTTGAGCTACGATTCTTAATCACACGTGAGAAAAGTTTCTTATCGATCACAACACCTTTCAAAGAAGGAGAAGCTTTCAATGAAGCATCTTTCACATCACCTGCCTTATCACCAAAGATGGCACGAAGCAATTTTTCTTCCGGAGAAGGATCAGATTCACCCTTCGGTGTAATCTTACCGATCATGATATCACCCGGCTCGATACGAGCACCGATTCTTACGATACCATTTTCATCCAGGTCTTTAGTAGCTTCTTCACTTACATTCGGGATATCAGAAGTCAACTCTTCCATACCACGTTTTGTTTCACGAACTTCCAGAGAATATTCCTCTACGTGAACCGAAGTCAACAAGTCTTCGCGTACCACACGTTCGTTCAATACGATAGCATCCTCATAGTTGTAACCTTTCCAAGGCATGTAAGCAACCAACAGGTTCTTACCCAATGCCAATTCACCCTTTTCAGTAGAATAACCTTCAGTCAAGATGTCACCTTTCTTCACACGCTGGCCTCTGTCGCAAATCGGACGCAAGTCAATCGTCATGTTCTGGTTAGTCTTACGGAACTTAGGTATTCTATATTCTTTCAAAGCAGGTTCAAAACTTACGAACTCTTCGTCTTCTGTACGGTCATACAAAATACGGATAGTAGTAGCATCAACGTAGTCAACAACACCATCTCCTTCCGCAGTAATCTGCGTACGAGAGTCTCTTACCAACTGACGTTCGATACCTGTACCTACGATCGGCGCTTCACTCCTCAACAAAGGAACCGCCTGGCGCATCATGTTTGATCCCATCAATGCACGGTTAGCATCATCATGTTCCAGGAACGGAATCAATGAAGCCGCGATTGATGCAATCTGCTGAGGAGAAACGTCCATCAAATCAACCTCTGTCGGTTCAACAACCGGGAAGTCAGCATCCTGACGAGATTTAACTTTGTTACGCACAAATGTACCGTCATCATTCAACGGAGCATTTCCCTGTGCAATAACCTTTTCTTCCTCTTCTTCAGCAGTCAGATAAATCAGACCGTTATCAGAAAGATCCACTTTTCCGTTTTCTACCTTACGGTACGGAGTTTCAATGAATCCCAGATCATTAATCTTAGCAAATACACACAATGAAGAGATCAAACCGATGTTCGGACCTTCAGGAGTCTCAATCGGACAAAGACGACCATAGTGTGTGTAGTGAACGTCACGAACCTCAAATCCGGCACGTTCACGGGAAAGACCACCAGGACCAAGGGCAGACATACGACGCTTGTGCGTGATTTCAGCCAAGGGGTTTGTCTGATCCATGAACTGCGACAATGCGTTCGTTCCGAAGAATGAGTTGATTACAGAAGAGATTGTCTTCGCGTTAATCAAATCAATCGGAGTAAACACTTCATTGTCACGAACGTTCATACGTTCGCGAATCGTACGAGACATACGAGCCAGACCAACAGCAAACTGATTAGAAAGCTGCTCACCTACTGTACGTACACGACGGTTACTCAAGTGGTCAATATCATCCACATCTGCTTTTGAGTTAATCAGCTCAATCAGATATTTGATGATTTCAATGATATCTTCCTTCGTGAGGACACGCACGTCCATATCAGTCGTCAGATTCAACTTTTTATTGATTCTGTAACGACCTACATCACCAAGGTCATATCGTTTTTCAGAGAAGAACAAGTTGTTGATAACCTCCCTTGCACTTGCGTCATCAGCCGGATCGGCGTTACGCAACTGACGGTAGATATACAACACAGCTTCTTTTTCCGAGTTACTCGGGTCCTTCTGCAACGTATTATATATGATAGAGAAATCGGACTGGTTCGGTTCATCTTTATGTAAAAGGATGTTCTGAACTCCCGACTCCAAAATTTCATCAATATGCACCTCTTCCAGTACGGTTTCACGATCGATAATAACTTCGTTACGCTCGATAGAAACCACTTCACCGGTATCTTCATCAACGAAATCTTCAATCCATGTTTTCAAGACACGTGCAGCCAATTTACGACCTAGCACTTTCTTCAGATTTGTCTTGTTCACCTTCACATCTTCTGCAAGGTTGAAAATCTCAAGAATATCTTTGTCATTCTCGAAGCCAATTGCACGCAACAAAGTCGTTACCGGCAATTTCTTCTTACGGTCGATGTATGCGTACATCACATTATTGATGTCAGTAGCAAACTCAATCCACGAACCCTTAAACGGAATAATACGAGCCGAATAAAGTTTCGTACCATTGGCATGTACACTCTGACCGAAGAACACACCCGGAGAACGGTGAAGCTGTGACACAACTACGCGTTCGGCACCGTTAATGACGAAAGTAGCCTTATCAGTCATATAAGGAATCGGGCCGAGGAATACGTCCTGAATCACTGTATCAAAATCCTCATGATCGGGGTCCGTACAGTAAAGCTTAAGTTTCGCTTTTAAGGGAACACTATAAGTAAGCCCACGCTCTATACAATCATCGATGGTATAACGCGGCGGATCAATATAATAGTCCAGAAACTCAAGAACAAAATTGTTTCTTGTATCGGCAATAGGGAAGTTTTCAGCAAATACTTTATACAATCCCTCATTCTTGCGCTTTTCAGGTGGGGTATCTAATTGTAGAAAGTCTTGGAATGACTTCAATTGTACTTCCAGGAAATCCGGGTATTCGAGCGGATTCTTAGTCGAAGCAAAATTAACTCTTTGATTTACAGTATTTGAAGACATCTGTTAATGGATTTGTAGAACTTAATTTTAAATATATACACAAAAAGGTTAAGAACCCTTTTCACGAAGGGTTCCTAACCGAATTACCTGATTTACAGGCTAATGTTATTTAAGTTCAACTTCAGCTCCAGCTTCTTCCAATGTTTTCTTCAATGATTCTGCTTCGTCTTTAGCCAAACCTTCTTTTACTGTGCTAGGAGCACCGTCTACCAAGTCTTTAGCTTCTTTCAAACCAAGACCACAAGCTTCCTTAACAGCCTTAACTACCTGAAGTTTAGCTGCACCAGCGCTCTTCAATACTACGTCGAAAGAAGTTTTTTCTTCTGCGGCAGCAGCACCAGCTGCAGGACCAGCAGCAACAGCTACAGCTGCAGCAGCAGGTTCAATACCGTATTCTTCTTTAAGGATAGTTGCAAGTTCATTAACTTCTTTTACTGTCAAGTTAACTAATTGTTCTGCAAAAGCTTTCAAATCTGCCATTTTTTGTATGATTTTAATGTTTAAATACTTGTTGATTTTTGAAAATTATTCGGGATGTTATTCCCAAGGCTGTGACGCCTTTTTCCATTTTTACGCTTCGGTACGTTCACCAAGAGTCTTGAGAACTCCGTGAAGGGTGTTACCACCTGATTGAAGAGCAGAAATAACATTCTTGGCCGGAGATTGCAACAGTGCAACGATATCGGCGATAACTTCATTCTTACTCTTGATTGCAACGAGAGCATCCAATTGGTCTGCACCAACATAGAAGCTTTCTTCTGCATACGCAGCTTTCAGTCCGGGAATACCGTCTTTCGCTTTGTCTTTGATTAACTTAGCAGGTACGTTTGCAGTGTTAGTAAACATAACAGCAGTAGTACCTTTCAAAGAACCGTAAAGAGGTGAGAAGTCTTCTTCCAGGCTTTCAAGTGCTTTGTGAAGCAGAGTGTTTTTAACCACCATCAATTTGATGTCTGATTTAAAGCAATCTCTTCTCAATGCGCTGGTAGCAGCAGCGTTCATCGCTGTAACGTCTACCAAGTAGAAGTGACCATATTCCTTTACTGTAGCAGCAATTTGCTCTATAATCGTACTTTTATCTTCCTTTCTCATTATTTCTCTGTTTTATTAGATTTCATCCACTGATTTCGGGTCGATTTTAATACCCGCACTCATTGTACTAGAAAGATAAATACTCTTAATATATGTACCCTTTGCTGCGGTCGGTTTCAGCTTGTTCAGAGTAGAGATGAACTCTTTCGCGTTGTCGCGAATCTGATCAGGACTGAATGATACCTTACCGATAGAAGTGTGAACGATACCGCTCTTATCAACTTTAAAGTCAATCTTACCTTGTTTTACTTCTTTTACAGCCTTAGCAACATCCATAGTTACAGTACCACTCTTAGGGTTCGGCATCAATCCACGAGGACCGAGTACACGACCGAGTGCACCAATTTTACCCATGATAGATGGCATAGTGATGATTACATCAATATCAGTCCATCCACCTTTGATCTTTTCAATATATTCGTCAAGACCAACATAGTCAGCACCAGCTTCTTTTGCAGCAGCTTCAGCATCCGGTGTACAAAGTACCAACACACGCACTTCTTTACCAGTACCATGAGGAAGTGAGACAACACCTCTCACCATCTGGTTAGCTTTACGCGGGTCAACCCCTAAACGTACATCAATATCCAGTGAAGCATCGAATTTGGAAAAAGTGATTTCTTTTACCAAAGATGCAGCTTCTTTCAGTGAGTATGCTTTCCCTGCTTCAATTTTTTCTGCAGCTAACTTTTGATTTTTTGTCAGTTTACCCATTACAATTGAAGTTTATTAGTTATTAACCGGGAACTCCCCTTTTACAGCGATACCCATACTTCTAGCTGTACCTG
>OJOY01000049.1_pt1 | contig 98788 bp, 86 predicted proteins | sample 1598361 | NCBI WGS metagenome assembly OJOY01 (sample SAMN03922472, study PRJEB24848) | human gut metagenome | isolation source: stool sample | host: Homo sapiens | place: Germany | collected 2010-11 | reverse complement strand
ATCATAATGTCATTACTTATAGTTATACACTAACTCATTTAACTATTTCTGTCAAGTATTTCAAATAAAATCAAATTTATACAGTTTTATTTTCTTTTTTCTGTCTGAAGCAAAATGGATTGCTAATGAAATCCATAACCAAAGCTTATCCGAAATCTTCTATCCACTGCTTTTTACTTTTACAGACACATCTCAAAAATCTGCTCAATATCCTGCTGTCTCAGTGGTTTAAATCCAAGAAGTACATCTCCTCCGCAAGCTTTTTTCGCCATCACCGCAAAGTTCTTCTTCTCGATCCCCACTTCCGTAAAGGTTCTCTTTAATCCTAATGTTTCAAAGAAAAACTTCGACAGCCATTCTATGCTTTCCTTTGCAACTGCCATCGGCTCTAAGGAGGCGTCAATTCCGAATACATTCACGCCGAACTGATAATATTTAGAAACCGTTGTCTCATCCAGGCAATACTCCATCCAACGGGGCGTCAGTATGGCAAGTCCCAAGCCATGGGTAATATCGTAGATTGCAGACAGCTCATGCTCCATGGGATGGCAGCTCCACTCCTGCTGTTTTCCTCCATGTGTAAAACCATTAATCGCCCAGGAGGATGTCCACATCAGGTTTGCCCTTGCCTCATAATTCTCCGGCTCTTTCATGGCAATCGGCGCATACTTGATGATGGTTTTCATCATTCCTTCCATAAAGCAGTCCAGCATATACAGGTCTGTCTCCATATTGAAATACACTTCCATGATATGTGACATCATATCAGCAGCGCCGCAGGCCGTCTGATAAGGACTTACCGTATAGGTATTTGTAGGGTCAAGAAAGGATACTTTTGGGAGCAACGGTTTGGCAACCCTTCCAATCTTATCCTGCGTTTCAGGATTGCTGATCACGCCTCCCGCATCCATTTCTGAACCGGTAGCCGCAAGGGTCGGAACGGTCAGCACAGGAAGGGCTTTTTCCACAGGCGCCCATTGGCTAAAAAATTCCCAGGGGTCATGTTCCACGCAGGCTCCTGCCGCCATCCATTTAGTAGCGTCCAGAGTAGAACCGCCGCCTACGGCAAGCAGTACATCAATGTTTTCTCTCTTACAGATCTCCACCCCTTCCCGCACTGACTCAATCCTCGGATTTGGTGCAATACCGGACAGTTCATAAAACTCCAGTCCGGCTTTTTTGATTTCCGAAACAACTGCGTCATATAACCCTGTCTTTTTGATGGAGCCTCCTCCGTAAGTCAGAAGCACTCTTTTCCCATATCTACTCAGTTCTTCCCCAAGATGGCTCAGCTGATTTTCTCCAAAATATACTTTTACCGGTATGTCATATACAAAACTGTTCATTTTTTATTTGTATGATAATTCCTAGAGGGAATCATCACACATTCTCCCTTCTTTTTATATTTTTTGTATCGTGGTTTAATACATTCAAATACTATGGACTTTTGATTTTTCCTGTAGCTTCGACTACTCGACTGGAGCGTATTGCCGCTACCTTTATCTGAATTGTTTATCTGCTCGATGTTGCAATGGGTTCTCGCTCGGAAGTACTTATTTCAATCAAGTCTACGAGGATAATCGCTGATGAATATCATGGTATCAGACTTTATGAAAGGGAGGCACAACCTCATGATTTATGTAGGCATTGACATTGCCAAACTCAACCACTTTGCCCCAGCTATCAGCTCAGATGGCGTAATTCTCATGGAGCCGTTCAAATTTACAAATGACGGTGATGGATTCAGTCTGTTGGAATCTAACCTTACATCCATCTGTGATGACAAGGACAACATCATCATCGGTCTTGAATCAACGGTGCACTGCAATGCCCTTGGGCACTGCGCCGGTAAACTCGTCAGAATCATCTGGAAGATGATGACCGACAATGTAGAATTTAACCTCGACTAGGAGGTCTGTATAATTTATGCTTGACTTTTCATCGTTGGTCTCCACATCTACTTGCCATTTTTATCTGATGCGAAACACCCCATCACAAGTTTCTTTTTCATATTGTTGTTATATGCTTACATCATAATGTCATTACTTATAGTTATACACTAACTCATTTAACTATTTCTGTCAAGTATTTCAAATAGAATTTATTCAATTAAGTTGCAAACACTTGATTTTACTGACTTTACAGCATTCCTTCCTTGATTTCAACCAGCCTTTGATGCAACCTGTGCGCCTGCAAACATACGTTATCCGCAGGATATCTCACCTTTGAATGAAGCAAGAGAAAAACTGGAGACCATGATTTACTGTTTTTACTGTTTTTGTAAGTGCTATGGTCTTAAGTTGCCAAGAAGATATCGCAAACGTGCCAGAAAAGAGTATCTTGCATTTGCTAAGAGCAGGAAGCACAAGGTCAAAGCACCTGTTGAATTTGGTGCAAAATTTGATCTCAGTCTTGACAGCGAAGGTTATGGGCGTATCGAAAAAATATCTTTCGAGGCATACAACGAGAGCACCTGCCTGATTGAAGCAATAGAACGATTCAGAGAGCGTACCGGTTATTATCTGGAACGGGTCCTGGCAGATCAGATATACCGGACCAGGGAAACCAGGAACTATTGCAAGGAACATGGAATCCGGTTATCAGGTCCAAAGCTGGGCAGACCAAGCGCTACAACAAAAGTTGATAAGAAACAGGAGTATCAGGATAATACCGATAGAATCGAAGTGGAGCGCACCTTAAGTCTGATCAAACGCTGTTATGGTATGAGCTGCATTACCACAAAACTGGAAGAAACGCAGTTGACTTCTATCGCATTATCTGTATTCGTGACGAATCTGTTCAGGATTCAGCGGCGAATACTTTACGCTCTTTTGCATCTGTTCCGCTTCTGGCATGACTGGAACAGATGTAAGAGCTGGAAGCTGCAGATAGATACTTAATCAGCAGACACTAATTAACAGCTCTTTCTCTCTCATAGATAATTCCATCAAATTCACCCTTTCATGGCATAAAAAAAGCAACCGGAACATCTCTGTTTCGATTGCCATAGTAATAATATCACACCTATTTTGGCATTACAATTATATCATTGTTAGTCTGTCGTTAGTCTGCCGTTAATTCATGTTTCATTTTAACATAATGAAGAGCGAACATATAACCTTTTCTGATATCATTATCATTTCATAGTTACCACTCAGACTTACCACTTTATACCACTGTGATACGATATTTTGCAATACTTTACGAGGTTTGCAAGCTTATCACCAAACACGTTCGAACCCTTGTAAATCAAGCATTTCCGCCACTTTCAGCCGCTTACTTCTCCAGACGGATGTCTAGCGTTCATCAACGACCTGAAAGATATAGAACTTGAGGTAATAGCTCTCGTCCGCTGCCCACAGGATCGGATGATCCGGGCCCTGTGTCTTGAATTCTACCTGGCGGAGACGCTTATGCGCACCATGAGAAGCTTCCCGGATTGTTTTGGCAAAAAGCTCCGGATCCATGAAATGGGAGCAGGAACAAGTTACCAGGAATCCACCGTCTTTCACCAACTTTAAGCCCCTAAGATTGATCTCACGATATCCTTTTACGGCATTTTTGATGGAATTGCGGGACTTGGTAAAAGCGGGCGGATCCAGGATCACCACATCATATTTCTCGCCCTGTGATTCCAGCTCCGGCAATAACTCGAAGACATCCGCACATCGGAAGCTTACCGTATTTTCCAGTCCGTTCAGCTTCGCATTTTCTGTTGCCTGATCCACAGCCAGCTGAGAAGCATCCACACCCAGAACACTCTTCGCTCCGGCAATTCCCGCGTTCAATGCAAAGGAGCCGGTGTGTGTGAAGCAGTCCAGCACCTTTTTATCCTTACAGAAACGATGAATGGCGGCACGGTTATTCTTCTGATCCAGGAAAAATCCAGTCTTCTGTCCGTCCTCTACATCCACCATGTAATGCACACCGTTCTCCACAATCTCTACTTTCGTGTCAAACGGTTCGCCGATGAAGCCCTTGTAACGCTCCATCCCCTCCTGTAAGCGTACCTTGGCATCGCTCCGCTCGTAGACACCGCGGATGGTAATGCCATCCTCCGCCAGTACTTTCTTCAAAGCATCAATGATTACAAGCTTCCACTTATCGATTCCCAATGCCAGAGATTCCACTACCAATACATCCGAGAATTTATCAATGACAATACCCGGCAGGAAATCCGCCTCTCCGAAGATCAGACGACAGCTAGAGGTATCGATGGTCTCCTTGCGGTAATTCCAGGCATCCCGTACCCTCTGTTCAAAAAATGCCTCATCGATCACCGTATCCTTCCTGCGCGCCAACAGACGGATCGTGATCTTGGAGTTGGTGTTAATATAGCCATATCCCATGAAGTAGCCGTCAAAATCATGGATAGCTATAATATCACCATTCTCAAAATCTCCCATAATGGATGCGATCTCATTGTCAAAGACCCACATCCCCCCGGCTTTCAGAGTTCTGCCCTCTCCTTTTTTCAATGTAACGATTGTATTATACATAGAATTTCCTCTCTTGATTTCGTGATTTTATCGTTTTTGCAACTTTTTCTTCTATCATATTCGTTTTTTGCTTGACAATCAATGGGTTTTTATTTATTATTTTAATGTTGACGCAATTAATGTTCACATCGTCGCGTGGCTCAGTTTGGTAGAGCGCTGCGTTCGGGACGCAGAGGTCGCAAGTTCGAATCTTGTCGCGACGACTAAAAATACTCCCTCACACATGTGTGAGGGAGTATTTTTGTTCTTGCAACTATTCAAACTTACGACCTCTAACTGGTTCGGACACACCGTTCGGGTGCAGAGGGTCCACGAGGTCCGGGGGACCTCGGCCTGGACCAACCGAAGCGGAGCGGAGACCTCACGAGGTCCGGGGAACCTCGGCCTGGACCGACCGGAGCGGAGCGGAGACCTCAAATTAACTTTCACTAGTTCAATCACGGGCTGAACGCCGCAAATTCTCTCCAATCCCCATAATCACAAACACCGTTGAAATATTCATCACCTGCTGAAAACTGAACATATTGTTCACCGTATAGGCCAGCACACAGAACCCGCAGGCTCCCACCAGCATCGACTTTTTCCCGGCATGCAGGAAATTACGGATTACTGAGATCAGCATTCCTGCATAACTGACCAGCCCCAGCACTCCTATATCCACCAGGATCGTCAGCCATTCATTATGTGCATTAGTGAGGCGGTTTCCATAGAAGAAATCATACACCATATTTTGCAGCTCCGGGCTGGCCTCATTCGACAGGAACGCATACATGCAATCCGGCCCTACGCCGAAAATCTTATGTAACAGATCTGCTTCCCAGAAGCATCTGGCTCCCGTCGACCAGGTGGCTCCCCTGTTGCTGCCCCAGGCCGCGCTGAACACCAGCCAGTTGCTACCCCCGTCACCTGCTGTCTCCGTCAGAAAGGACGTCAGTTTTCCGCCCAACAGCGTATTCGCCAGGATAAACGCTAATAATGCCACGCTCACAACCGGCAGTGCTACGCACAATATCCGATAGATGCCCCAAAAAAGGTTCCCACGGTAATGATTTCTGTTATTGCTGGTATGTACCAGCCACAGTACCACTACTGACACGATCGTCATAATCACACTCATTGCGGAAAACGTCAGGATATCCGTCACTTTTTCCATCGGCAGTTCCTGCGAAAGCACATTGCAGCTCCGCAGAATATATGTGATCAGACATGCCACCGATAACAATGTCATTTCCTGCCAGAAGCATTCCATTTTTCCGCCATCTTTCACAGACATGCCAAACAATACAAACAGCATTACGGCTAAAGTTACAACACCACTGCTGCTGCCCTGGGTTACCAGAGAAGCAAAACCAATCGTCACATACCCCATCAGCAACGCTCTCTTCCAAGTGATCTCCGATCCCATCCACCATAACAGATAAACTCCACCGAACAGCACCGTCACCAGATAACCGCAATACCAGTTAATATTTCCCACGGTAGAAATAAAGGAGGAATTGATGATCTCCTTATCTACAAGGCACAGCCCGAATTTATTCATATATCCGAGGAAAAAAACAATGGTCGACACCGGCAATGTCAGGATCACGATCCAGTCGTTTCTCTGCCACATCCGTGAGGTCATAAAATATACAATGACCGCTCCCAGCTGGGTCCACATCCCCATCCGCCAGGATGCCGTCCCCCACAGTGCCTCCTCCCGATACCGGGTAAACACATAGGACATTACCACGGCAATCCAGTATAGAGCAGCGAATTTATCCGTGGTGTTCAAAGCCTGCCAGATGCTTTTCGGAATAGTCCGAAATTCCGGAAGCTCCTGTTTCTGCTTTGCCACAATGAGGCGAAGGATCAGCCACAACACAAATACCGGAAGCAGACATTTCCCCGCATAAGTCATAGTCTTAATAAAAAAATTCTCCTTGTCTGTTCCGATCTGGGCATAGCCCCTGTTGTACAACGGCAGTACAGCCAATATCACAAACAGATACACGCTGATCACGATATCACACAGGAACCGGCTGAAATTGCATAGCGTTTCTGCCACCGATTCCACAGAATTTTTCCCTTTTGTTTTTTTTGCCATAGGTCCGTCTCTCCTAAGCTTCCTTTGTCTAATACTTTTATGATAGCTTTCGACACTTCTTTCGTCAATCTTTTCTCATTCCTGTTGTTCCTGCTCCCTCTGGCGGTCATACATGCGGGCCAGGCTGTGATAAGTCTCATAGATGAGCACAAATCCCAATGGCCCCTTGATAATCCCCCAGACGCCAAACAGCCGGATTCCGGCATACAACGACACCAGCACTGCTATGGGGGATACCCCTATTTTTCTGCCGATGAGACGAGGCTCCATGACCTCCCGCAGAAAAATGCAGACCACATACAATACACCACAGACCAGTGCCCGGCCCCAGTTGCCATCCAGGATCTGAAACATGCCCAGCGGAACCAGTACCACTCCCGTTCCGATAAAAGGCAGCGCATCTAAAATCCCCGCCAGGATCCCCCACAAAATACCATGTTTTATTCCGGCGATTCCCAATGTTGCCGCGGCTGTCATGGCAATCGTGGTCATAATGATCCCCTGGGCCTTTACAAAAGTGGCAATATAACGGACGATCCCGCAGATCACCTCCAGAAGTACATGACAGGCCTCCTGATCCAGCAGACGGTTCATAATACCGTCATAGTCTTTCGCCAGCAGCACCGAAGCGATCAAAAACGTCACCAGAAATCCTCCCAGCTCCGCGAACCACTGCACATACTGCATAGACTGGGAAAGCATTCCCGGCAGAATATTTTCTTCCAGTGAATCCAGCCCCTCCTGTAGTCTGCCACTGACCGTATTTTCCAGATACGCAGTCTCCACACCAATAATCTCTCCCACGCTGCGACACAGCCCCCGGACGGCTTCCAGCCACTCCTGCTCCCGCAGTTCCAGATTGCCGATCCATACCGGCAGGCTGCCTAGCATCCAGGACACCAGAATCCAGAGTAACCCCACCAGCAACACTGTTGCCACGATGAGAAGCACTATGGCACTGAGGGGTCTGGGAAAATGCAGACGCTGATTCATCCGCTTCATCATTGGCCCAAAAATTGTGACAAACAGCATGGCCAACAGTACCGGTGCCGACAGAGGTGTCAGATATTGCAGAAAAAAATAGACTGCCCCCGTTACCAGAAGCAGTACTATCATCTTTTTTCCTATTATTTTTTTGCCAAATTCTCCCCAATCCATGCCGCACACTTCCTTTTTGGGATTAGTGTGTGCCGGACAGGCTTTTTTATCCTTCGAAAATATCCTCCGAAGGAATTTTTGTAAATTTTTCAAATGCAGGATTCTGCGGTTTCACCCGGAATGACATCTTTTTGCCGTTGCCGGGATGGGTAAAATCCAGAGAATATGCGCAAAGTGCCACGCCGCGATATGCCGGACTCCCCGCCGTTCCGGCGACTGTAGTGTTCCCGTATTTGGTATCTCCCAACAACGCCCATCCCGCATGGGCAAACTGCACGCGGATCTGGTGGAACCGTCCGGTCTCAATGCAGACATCTGCCAGTGCCAGCGGCATAGGCTGATTAATTTTCTCCAAAATGCTATAATGCAGTTTTGCGATCTTTGCGTCCGGAAAATTCATCTCTCTGCCGGTGACTGCCACTGCCACGCTGCCCTCTTTCCGTAGATAATCCACAAGCTCCCCTTCCGAAGCATCAGGATATCCACAGAGTACCGCATAATACTGTTTATTCAATGTGCCCGCCGACAATTGTTTCGTCAGAACTGCTGCCGACTTTTTCTCTTTGGCGAATACCAGCACACCCTCCACCGGCTGATCCAGCCTGTGGATCACCGCCAGATAAGGCTCTCCCTGTCCGGCTCCTGCCTGTTTCGCCAGATAGGACTTCAATTCACTGACCACATCTGCCTGTCCGATCCGGGCAGACTGTACCGCCAGCCCTGCCGGTTTGCGGATCACCAGTATGCTGTTGTCTTCGTATAATATCTCTGTTCTCATTTTCGCAGCCCCTTGGGATAATGGTTCTTCATGATGCCTCCGGCCAGTTTTCCCCAGCCCAGGCTGATGTCGTCCACGCAGATCAGATACCAGCCTTTCTCGCCTTCCGCGGAAAAAGTCTGTCCCTTCAGATAAGCAGCCGCTTCCTCCACGGACAGATTCCATACATGCTTCACATCCTTCGGGCACAGCGCCAGTGCCAGCGCATGAGCCGGTTCGAAACGATTCTTTTTCAAGGTTCCCAGGTGCAGTCCCGGACGCAGCACTTTCAGCCCCTTGACCCCTGGCATTCTCTCCGGCATACGGTACAGATTATCACCGAACGCCAGAAATCCTTCTCCCGCCGTACACAATCCCGCTTCCCCCATCAGCTTCTCCGAAAAAGTCTCTTTTGCAAAAGCAAAATATTCCGCCCAGTCCTTCGCAAGGTTCTTTGCGGGGATTCCTTTTTCTGTTCCCGTTGCGCACACCGGCTGATACCCCTCCGGAAGCTTTCCCTTCTTCTGCAATACCGCGGCGTAATGACCTTCTCCCTTCAGCTTATGAGGCCACAGGCGCAAGGTACCTTCGATTCCCGGCGCGGGATTCTCCACGCAACCCGGAATGCCGTCACAGCCCTCCGGGATCCCCAGTGCTTTTTTATCAATGGGAACGATCTCGAATTCCTCATGCTTTGCCAGAAAACGACTGATGCTGCCTTCATTCTCCGCAGGTGCAAACGTACAGGTAGAATATACCAGTCTGCCGCCGGGCACCAGCATCCGCGCAGCGCACTCCAGAATCCCGTCCTGTCTGTCCGCACAGAGCTGTACATTCTCCGGGCTCCATTCCTCACAGGCCACTTCATTCTTCCGGAACATTCCCTCTCCGGAGCAGGGTGCATCCACCAGGATCCGGTCAAAATATTCCTCGAAAATATCCGCCAGGTGCTCCGGCGTCTCATTCAATACACAGGCGTTGCGGATGCCCATGCGCTCCACGTTCTCCGAGAGTATTTTCGCCCTCGCCGGGTGGATCTCATTCGTGACAAGCAGTCTTTCTCCCTCCATTGCTGATGCGATCTGGGTGCTTTTCCCGCCGGGAGCAGCACATAGATCGAGGATCCGCTCTCCGGGCTGTGGTGACAGTAGTGTCACAGGTGCCATGGCACTGGGTTCCTGAATATAATAAAGTCCCGCTTCATGCCAGGGATGTTTTCCCGGCTGGTCCTCTTTGGTATAGTAATATCCGTTCTCCGCCCAGGGAACCGGCTGCAGCTGAAAAGTCTGCTTGACTTTTTCTGTTATGACAGACATGTCATCCTTTTTTAACGGATTCAGACGCAATGCCTGATATTTTTCATGCTCAAAGCTTGCCAGGAACTCTTCATATTCCGATTCCAAAAGTCCCTGCATTCTCTCTGTAAATGACTGCGGAAGCATAAGTTTCCTCCATCTCTGTCCTCTATTCCGAACTCTGTTCCCATTAACTGTATCACAGCTCCTATTCGGGGGCAATCATTTCTTGCCAAGCTACACAGACACAATTATAATATTTGTTGTAAGTGCTTGTTTTTAGTTCTAAAAGGTAACCCATTGTTTGTATTTTCATTCGTTTATTCTCAAACAAATAGGAAAAGAGGTTATTATGTCTATTTTCAGAAAAACACTCAGCTGTGCCGTACTGGCAGCCTTAGGCACCTGTGCTCTCGCCGGCTGTGGCAGGCAGGATACGTCAAATGAAGCCGCAACATCTGCTTCCCCCGAAGCGTCTGCTGCCATCACAGAAACCGTTAACGAAAGCACCGCTGCATCCGAACAGACACCGGCCCCCGATGCTCCCGGAACGCAATCCACACAGCCTGCGGATGTAACTTCCGAGGCTGACAAAGATAAGGCATCCACCCCCTTCGGGCAGCATGGCGCTCTCCATGTAGAAAACGGTAAACTGACAGACGAAAACGGCAACACCGTTCAGCTTTACGGCATGTCTACCCACGGAATTGCCTGGTTCCCCCAGTATATCAATTATGATTCCCTCCGTACCTTGCGTGACGACTGGAATACTAACTGTATCCGCCTCGCCATGTATACGGAGGAATACGGCGGCTATTGTGCCGGTGGAGACAAAGAACAGCTGAAACAGCTGGTAAAAGATGGCGTATCCTACGCTACGGAGCTGGGAATGTATGTGATCGTGGACTGGCATATTTTAAGTGACTGTGATCCGAACCAGAACAAAGATGAGGCGATCGCCTTTTTCCGGGAAATGGCGGAAGTTTTTGCCGACAACGACAATGTGCTCTATGAGATCTGCAATGAACCCAACGGCGGTACTTCCTGGGACAGCATCAAGTCTTACGCAGAAGAAGTCATCCCGGTGATCCGGGCGCAGAAGCCGGATGCCGTAATTCTCGTGGGAACACCAACCTGGAGTCAGGAGATCGACAAGGCTGCCGCTTCTCCGCTGGATGACAGCAATGTAATGTATACGCTGCATTTCTACGCAGGCACCCATAAAGACGACCTGCGGAACCGCTTAGAGACCTGTGTTCAGAACGGGCTTCCGGTATTTGTCAGCGAATTTGGCATGTGCGATGCCTCCGGCAATGGTGCCAATGATTTTGTTTCCACTACCAAATGGCTGGATCTGCTGAACAAGTACCAGATCAGCTTCTGTTGCTGGAATCTCGCCAACAAAGACGAAAGCAGCAGCGTCTTCAAGGCTTCCAGCACGGCACTTTCCGACTGGACCGACGATGATTTCAATGAATCCGGACGCTGGATCCGTGACTACTTCCGCGGAATGCCACAGAAATAGCCACATATCATTTCTTTACAATAATTCTTCGTCATAAACCGCTCTGCCGCCACCGATGAATTTCGGTCTGGTGCGGGCGCATACCACATGGGCGTCTCCGATCTGTCCGGACCGGAGGCGCACCGGTACTGCCACATCTCTCAGATGCATTCCGATCAGCGTATCCCCGATATCCATTCCTGCTGCCGCCTGAATATGTTCCACAGCCACCGGATGCTCGAAGGCTTTATACGCCGCCGTCGCAAAAGATCCGCCTGCCTTAGGCTGAGGTACCACATTTACCATGGGATAACCATATTTTACCGCAGCCTCTTTTTCCAGAATCAGTGCACGGTTCAGATGCTCACAACACTGCGCAGCCAGATATACCCCGGCTTCCTGCGTGGCCTGGTAAATACCGCCGAAGACCATCTCCGCCAGCTCCGGGCTGGAATAGGTACCGATAGTAGCACCTCCCACCTCACTGGTAGAACAGCCTACCACAAACAGCTCTCCCTGCTCCAGCCTCGCCTTTTCCAAGATCTCCTTGGCCGCCAGATAAGCCTCTTCTGCAATGATTGTCATATCTTCTGTCATGACGAATACCTCCCAGATTATTTTTTAGTTATTGCCATCTTTTCTGCCTTTCCCGGCAGACAGACTGCTTTCTATAGTTACAGCAGACAGTTTTCCAATACCAATATCATTAAAAAAACGATATTTGCTATGGTAAACCATCCAAAATACTTCTTTTTCTCTCCCGGAATCTGTCTGGCCACCTGTTTATAAGAGATCAGACTGGCCATGGATGCGATCAGCGTCCCCAGCCCTCCCAGATTCGTACCGATGATCAATGCCGTTATATTTTCCGTAAATCCGGATAACAGCAGGGCCGCCGGAACATTACTGATCACCTGACTGGCAATCACGGCTGTCATCACTTCTCTACCTCCGATGATCTTCTGCAGGAAATCACAGAAAGCAGGCATCCTTCCCATATTTCCTATAAAAATAAAGAAGCCCACAAACGTCAGCAAAAGCGAATAATCCACTTTTATAAGAGTACCACGATCTAAAAGGAGAACCGTCAATGCCACAGTTCCCAATGTCACCGGATAAGGAATCATATGAGCCACAGTCAGTAGACACAACACAAATAACAGCAAATATGCCGGAAGTAAATATTTCTTTTGTTCCAGCTTCTCATCTTCTGTCAGCAAAACTTCTGCTCCCCGGACTTCGATTCCGCTTCGTTTTGCCACAATTACCACACAGATCATCAGTAAAAGCAGTGACACCAGAGAATAAGGCAGCATCAAAAGTATAAATGTTCCAGCGGACATCTGTGTTTTCCCATATAAATACAGATTCTGCGGATTTCCGATCGGCGTCAGCATACTTCCCAGATTGGCAGCTATCGTCTGCAGAACGATCACAGGTACTGCCAGTTTTTTCACAGCTTCTTCGCCTGTCAGCCGCAGCACAATGAAGGTAAACGGTACAAACGTGATCAATGACACATCATTGGTGATGATCATACTGAAAATGAAACACAAAAGTACCAATACCTCTGCCAACTGTATGGTATTCTGTGTATGCCGCAACAGCGTTTTTGCAATATTACGGAAAACACCCAGTTTCTGCAAGCCTGCCATCACCGTCATCAGGCAGAAAAGGATCGAAAGTGTGCGGAAATCAATATATCCTGCATATTCTCTGTCCGGCGGAATCATCACCGCAGACACTATTGCCAGCAGGATCGCTACGGTCAGAACCGTCTCTCTTTTTAGGAATTCACTCAGTTTTCTCTTTACTTCCATACTCATTTGTTCCTTTGCCCCACAACCTCACAAAATAATTTCAGGGGAATATAGTAAAATTAAGAATATTTTCTACGGAGCATGTTATGTCTATTCTGCCCCCTCTGCTCTTCGGCATCTCAGCCAGTCTGGATGCCCTTCTGGTAGGTATGGCTCTGGGCCTCCAGAAAATCCCTCTGCCTGCCAGACATAATCTGCTGATCAGCACAGTCACCCTGATCGGGACTGTGATCTCTATAGGTCTTGGCAACCTGTTGTTACCCTTGTTTCCCATCGGCATCGGTACCCGGATCGGAAGCAGTGTACTGATCCTTTTCGGTCTTTACTACGTGGGAAAATGGCTGCTTTCCAGATGGCGCTGCAATTTTTCCCCGGATAATAATCTGTGCCAGAAAAAGAAAAAATTTGCCGGGCACCGGGAATTATCCCTGTCGCAGATACTGGCGCTGGGCTGTGCCCTTTCCATGAACAATATCGGCATCGGTTTCTCTGCCAGTATTACGGGACTTCCTTTCCTTCCGGCATCGGTGTCCACCTTTTTCTGCTCCTTCGGATTTCTGGCTTTCGGAAGCCGTCTGGGCAGGTCTGCTTTCCTGCAGCAGATCGGGGAATATACGGATCCCGTCTCAGGTTTATTGTTGATCCTGCTGGGGTTGTGTCAATTATACCACTGATCCGTATAGTTCCGAAAAACCTGGGGAATCTATCTGAATAATAATACCATATACCTGTTTGGCAGTCTATGCAAGTGATCAGAAAGGATTCCCCACTATGGTACAACGCTCCTTATCCACAAATCTATCCAAAAATACAGCACTTTTCCACGCTCTGCTGCCACTGGATGACAGTTTTGACCTGATCACCCGTGACCTGAAGCTGGGAAATACGCCGGCTTACTGGATCGGTGTCAATGGTTTTTGTAAGACGGAGATCCTTCAACAAATTTTTTCCGACTTGCAGGACCCCCTCTATACACTGGATTCCGAAATCCGGGATCTCCCTCGCTATGTGCAGAGCAAACTGGGGTATGCCCAGGTGTCACTGACTTCCTCTATAGATACGATTCTGCAAAATATTCTCAGTGGCCCCTCTGTCCTTCTGGTAGAAGGGTTTGCACAGGCCGTGATCATCGATGTCCGTACCTATCCTGTCCGCAGCATTTCCGAACCTGACACCGAACGGATCACCCGGGGTGCCCGGGACGGTTTTGTGGAGACGCTGTTGTTCAATACCAATCTGATCCGCCGGAGGATGCGTTCTCCGAAACTGACATTCTCTATCTGTTCTCTGGGTGCAGAAAGCCGCACGGATGTAGCTATCGCCTATCTGGCGGATCAGGTCAATGAGGAATTATTAGATACCTTAAAGAAAAAGCTTTCCCAATTACAGATCACTTCCCTGACCATGGGCAGCAAAAGTCTGGAAGAACTCCTGATCAAAAAACGCTGGTGGAATCCTCTGCCCAGTATCCAGCTGACGGAACGGCCCGATGTGGCCTGCAGCTATCTGTGCGAAGGGCATATTCTGCTCATCGTGGACAACTCCCCTGCCGTTCTGCTGCTTCCCGGTACGATCTTCCAGTTTACCCAGAGTCCGGAGGACTATTACAACAATCCTCTGACCGGAACCTACTTCCGCATGATCCGTTTCCTGTGCATCCCGGTCAGTCTCCTACTCCTTCCGGTCTTTTTGCTTCTCGCTGCTTATTACCCGGAACTCACGGTACAGCTACAGCTTACCCCCGTCAGTGACCTGTCCCCTTTCCGGCTCTTCTTCTATGTGCTAGCGGTAGAGTTCCTGCTGGATCTTTTCAAGTATTCAGCGGCACTCAGCTCCAGCCGCGTCTCCGGTGCTCTGTCCATTGTCGGCGGACTATTAATCGGTGACATTGCTGTCAGTCTTAACTGGGCCTCCACGGAAGTCCTCTTCTATGCTGCTGTCACCATGCTGGCGAATCTGTCCCTCTCCAGTATCGAATTTGCTGATGCTCTGCGGATCTACCGCATTCTTTTGGTCGTCACAACAGGGCTCTGGGGATTGCCGGGATTCCTTATCGGTCTGACACTGGTGACAGTCTCTATTTTGACTACCCCGACCTTTGCGGGCTTCAGCTACTTCTGGCCCCTCTTTCCTTTTAATGGCCCGGCTCTCCGAAGCCTCCTGTTCCGCCGCCCCACCTATAAGGCACAGCCCAGTAAAGTCTGGTCCCGCGGACATGTGCACCACACAAAATAAACGTTATAGCGTTATTCCCCCTTCTGTGGTACAATACCATTAACTCATGAAAAAATAACAGATGGGAGCATTTATGAAAAAAGCAACTATTTTAACCTTGATAACCTTATGTATTTTATCTTTTGCTTCCTGTGGCAAGCAGGAAACCACATCCGGCAATGAATCCATCACTGCTACTGTTGAATCCGCACAGGCAGAAACCACAGTGCCGGAGGAAACAGAAACAGAAGAATCAAAAACGGTGTCACTCCCCTGGATTCCACTCTCAAGTTTAGAAACACATCCGGAGTTAAGAGCAGCCTTTGAGGAATATGTAGAAGTAACAGGAACCACAGGCAACAAAGAGGGTAACTTATATACGAATCCATTAACAACACGGCCAGACCAGAATATCACGTTACTTTTAGCAATAAAAAATCAATATTTTCGAGGCTATATGATGGTAGTGTCGTCTGTTTTAGAGCTTGGTGAAATGGCAATAGAATATTATGCAGATATAGATGCAGATTATGCGAATGCTCCCTATGCAACTATCAATGCCTACTTTGAATTGCTTCCAGACCAAGAAGAAAGACAGTTTGATGAAGATGTCCCCCTTTCAAGAGCACAGGCAATGACGTTAATAATGAGAGCAATGACTCAGGTAAATGAAGCACAGGCACCAGAAACAGACAGTGACTTCACAGCAAAAGTAGGAGAAACACAATATACCAATTTTGCCGCACCAATGGATGAATATGCCTATGTGAATACTTCGACTGGTTTAAATGAAGAGACTTTTACGTCAGCAATGTCAAGAGGAGAGTACATTTATCTGTTAGCAAACTATTATAGCCAAGACTACCAGACATATATGGATAAACATGGTTTTAAAAACAACATCTATCTTGAAGATGTAGTAATATCCACCGTATCCGATGCAGGAGACATCAGTTTTTCAGATGCAATCTCTGATCCTGGTAAGGGAGTTCCATCTGATATGTATAAAGCATTTGAAATAGCTACTAATATGGAGTTAATTTCAGAATCAGACTTAGAAGATTGGGATGCAGCAATTACAAAAGGTGAAGCGGTCAGATTATTTACGACAATGTCATTCATGTATTATCATGTAGCAGGTGATGGTAGTTTAATGGATGAAATTGCCGAGAACATCATTTATCCTGATGTAAATCCGGAGGATGTAGATCCCAAGGCAACCAACATAGATGGAGACATCGCCTTTGCCCTTGGAAAACAAGAATTTAATGAAGTGACAGAAGAATATGGTGGTTATGAACCGTGGACGGGATATGCACAATCTCAAGGAGCAGATGGAACTATAGGTTGGTGCTGGGTTTACGACACTGGCAAAGGAGCAGGTTCCGAAGAAAGCTATGCCGTTTACATGAAAGAAGGCTCCCCACGATATGGAGAAGTCTTCCACGTAGGAGATTACTTACCTGATGGTTCCCTATTCACAGGAGCCAACCATCAGGAATATCGTATGGCTGAAAACAGGATATTATTAAGAATGTATGAAAATGGTGAATTGGGTGGAACAATAGTAACAGAAGATGAAAATGGCATGTTACATATCATAGTAGAATAGAAAATAGAATGGGAAAGTCACCAGTGGCTTTCCCATTCATCATTTTAGAAAAATACAAACCCCGATATATTATGTCACCCACTGTACGATCAGACACAGGTATTGTGAAACACAGAATTTATTAGAAAGAAGTGCTGACCGGAGCGGAGCGTAGACATCGAACTTTCGAGCCCTGGCAGGGCTCGAAAAAAAGAACGATACCGATTTGGTATCGTTCTTTTTTCAAGCGCGAGACGGGGATCGAACCCGCGACCCCCTCCTTGGCAAGGAGGTGCTCCACCGCTGAGCCACTCGCGCATAATGTACAGGTCAAAACCTGTATCTTGAAGGTATGAAATTAATTGTGTTGACATTCATCCGCAATCTGATGAATGTCTGCTGTGTGTCTCACAGCAAAGACTATATTACATGATGAATGCCAAACTGTCAAGAAAATTTTTGAAATTTTTCGAAAAATTCCACCACATCCTATTTATCCGTAGTAAGATGGCTGTATTCTCCCTTTCGATTATAGGAATCTGTCAGGTAGCTTTCATCCGTAAGAATGCATTCGATCTCCTGATCGTCCTCTTTGTACTGGCTTCTCTTCCGCAGATCCTCTTTAGTATGCTGTTGCTTTGTCTGCAGGAAATCTCCGCTATGGGATCCCAGGAATCGTCCCGGCAGCCGGTCCATCAGTTTTCTGGCTACCTTCTGTACCTGATAACGCACTTTCTGAAAAGGATTCGCCGGCATGGCATCCTTTGCTTCCACAGGCCGGAAATACGTATGGGTAGCCGCCGTCTCCACCGCCGCCCTGTTCAACGTAGTCTTCACGCCCACAGAATTTCCCGTAACAAGCGTCTCCTGACCCGCGATATGATTACCGCTGCCATCCTTCTGTGAACTTATCGCGTCATTGGATTCTTTGCTGTCTCCCCAGATCTTCTGTAAGAGCTGTTTTCCACTATTCCCAATATTCTGTACCCAGGACAACAGGTTTCCCTTAGAATTCTCCTGCAAGGCTTCTGTAGCCATCTGCGCCGTCTGCGCGGCTCCGGACTTAGCCCCCATACTGCCCGTATCCGTATTTGCCCCATGTTCATGAAGACATGATGTTACATGATGAGAATATGTGTCATGTCCGCTTCCGACTCCACCGACCTGCATAAGCGCCTCCGTTCCTGTTTCCGGGTCTACCTGTTCTATCATGTATATCGGAGGTATTCACTATTTTATTCAGTCTCCCGGGGCACCTTGTTATAATTGGTCATCCGCACACACCTCTTTCACGTACTTATCAACAAAGCATCATTCTGCTTAGACAAGATCTCTTGAAAGTCAAACCTAATTTTGGGTTTTATGTAATTGTTCCAGGTCAAAAAATGCTGCTTTTTTTCTTGACACGGGAACATATGTTTTCTACAATTATTGTAGTGCAGCTCTACTAATTTAATTGGAAGGAAACACCTCATGGGTGATTTACTCAATGTCGACATGAATTACCTTATTGGAAAAAAAGAATCTACTGAAATTATTCCGGATAGCTATTATCTCAATCCAGAAGCCCGTGACATGGCTCAGTTTCTCTTCGAGAATCCGGAATACAAGGTCCTCTTCGATGCCTCACGGAAAGTGAAGCCGGAGGACATTTAGTTTGTAAAAGAGATGATCGAGATCGGGGCGCACAAAAGAAATGGGAATCACTATGAATCAGTATGTAGTATTACAAGTGACACTTAAGGAGAAACTTATCGGAACTGCATCCAAGAATCTGAAGGAGCTCGAGGATGTGATCAACGCCCAGGCTGCAAAGGGATACCGCCTGCACCACACTATTACCACCGCTTCTGCCAATAGTACCGGCTTCGGCGGCGGAGACCGGATCCAGGCTACTATGGTATTCGAGAAACTCTGATGTTGTTGCACCGGTGCAATTTTTCAAAAATATAAATTTTAGGAATAACTTGACAAGGCTTGCACATAATGGTATTATTCCGCTAATTAGCGAATGACTGGTGTCCGGTCGCGAAAGAGTCTTGGAATTGTATTCCAGGGCTCTTTTTACATACAAAGGAGAATTGTAATGAACGAACAAGAATTTGAAAAACAGTTAAATGCTTTGCACGACCGCGTGCTCTCGAAAGCTCTTTCTGACGAAGAGAAAAATAATTATACCGAGTCACTATTTGAATCTATTCGTCATGTAAATAAATACGGGCAAGAATTTTGGTATGCCAGAGATTTACAAATCGCTCTGGGATATACTGAGTGGAGAAACTTTTGCAAGGTTATTGAAAAGGCAAAAGAAGCCTGCCGAGGTAGTAATAACGCGGTATCTGACCATTTTGTTGACGTCAACAAAATCGTAAATGCTGGTGCCACCAGTAAGGATATCGGAGATATTCAACTTTCACGATATGCTTGTTATCTTATTGTGCAAAATGGTGATCCTCGAAAAAAGGTTATTGCACTTGGACAAACCTACTTTGCAGTAAAAACCAGACAGCAAGAACTAATTGAAAATTATGAAAATCTTTCCGAAGATCAAAAACGTATCGCCATCCGGCAGGAAATGAAAGAGCATAATAAAATGTTAGTAGCTGCTGCCAAGGATGCTGGTGTTGAAACTACCCTGGATTATGCTATATTTCAAAATTACGGATATATGGGACTATATGGTGGTTTAAAGGCTAGCGATATAAAGGAGCGTAAAGGCTTAAAGAAATCACAAGACATACTCGATTACATGGGATATGAAGAATTAGCTGCCAACCTCTTCCGTGCTACTCAGACGGAAGCAAAACTCCGCCGTGAAAATATTCAAGGCAAACAGGAAGCGAATAAAACCCACTTTGAGGTTGGTAAAAAGGTGCGTGACACCATTAAAGATCTTGGTGGCACAATGCCGGAAGATTTGCCTACACCGGAAAAAAGTATTCAGCAATTAGAGAGAGAGCAAAAGAAAAAATTGAAATAAAAAATCAGCCCAGTGCACCAACACCAGCGCTGATTACCGGGCAAACCGATAAATCACCTTGAACAAGTTTTTAATTATGAAAAATATAATGCCTGGAGACTTTTGTTTGATAAAAAGGATACTAAAGAGAATCGACGTACCTTTTTGGAATGGATGCAACATGAAAATTAAAACCCTTGAAAAATCAAGGGTTTTTAAAAGCGGGTGATGGGAATCGAACCCACGTATCCAGCTTGGAAGGCTGGTGTTCTACCATTGAACTACACCCGCATGTTTATATATGAAGCAGGGCGGCCATTTTAAGAAATGGTGTCCTGCGAAAATGCCCAGAACCGGAATCGAACCAGTGACACGAGGATTTTCAGTCCTCTGCTCTACCAACTGAGCTATCTGGGCCCGCGACTTAATCCTACTTGCAATCTTGTTTCATGACTGCTCTGCGTCACAACAATCGTAGTCTACACAAATTTCTTCCAAATGTCAAGTACCTTATCAAAAAAATTTTAAATTTTTGCAATTATTCCTCTATCTCCTACAAATGATACGGTTAAAACTCCTCTTTTTCCCCGTACCATTGCAGTAAAAGCTCCACCACCCGGTTGTAGCTGATCATGCCATCCGAAACACCATTCAATTTCAGTGAAGCATTGGTCAGGGTATCTGAAACACTGTCCACCGTCTCCGTATTCACCACAGCTTTTCCGTTGATTCTCTCCCATTGCTCTTCTGTGACAAAGATATTGTCCTCCTGCACCTGCTGTAATACCTGTAACGGATGTACCGCCTCTCTGGCCGCCGCATAGCTGTCCGGATCCGCCAGTCTCGTCTTATACAGATCGTTTGCCACATAATTCAGCACACTTAAGTAACCCGCATATTGAAAAGTACTGTCATCCGACTCTACGCAGGCCAGAAATGCAATAAAATTCGCCTCATCCTCATAGATATACCCCCGGATGTGAGCCAGCTCATGACACATGGTTGCCGGTTTTTCCATGATGTACATGACATCATTGTAATTTGCCTCCATGGAAAACGGGAAATAATAGCCACACATATACATCTGACACATGAAATCCGAGAAAAACATAGCCTTCGGCCGGGGATAATAACCATCCAGCTGGTCATACCTTTTCCCCAGGCTCTGCATCACATCGATGGCTTTATCCTCCATATCCACCGCATTACCCCGGCTGTCCACACCACCCGAGTACACCACGGCACCACTGTCATCCCGTTCCATGACCTCACTGAGCTCATTACAGTGCCGGACGATATCATTATAGATCCGAAGCAGTTCCTCCGTTCGTTCCTGTGTTGTCTGCTCCTGCGCTTCCTCTTCACCGAAATATTTCTCCGAAAATGTAGACCCATGATAGATCATGGTACAATTTAGCGTCATAATGGAAAATACGGCAAGCAACGTCCAAGCAAAAAAAACAAAATATTCCTTCACTCCCCGGCAGTACTTTTCCGAATGTCTGCACGCCGGAATCAGCAAACTGCATCCCAGCACAACCGCAGCAAGCACCACCAGAATCCCTGCCACAATCAACCATTCGCCCACGGAAAAGGGAAACAACCCTGTAATCCTTCCGTAGGTATTGACCCAGATTGGGAAAATATAATCAATATAAGCATCGCTGAGGCTTCTGCTGCTCCAGGCAACGACCTGAAGCAGTAAAAGAACTGCAACGATGCTTAAATAAACTCGAAAACTTTTCTTATGGGATTTCTTTTTCTCCATAGTACTCCTTAAGCGGCTTCCTCTTTTCCCACCTTGATCCTGGTCTTCTTCCAGATACCACAGCGGTACAGAACATACAGAATCAGGGATGAGATGCTGTTACTGATCACCACGGAATACCAGACGCTGCGTACACCCATATGTAGCACACTTTCACAGAACCATAGCGTCAGGAAACGGAATACCCACAATCTGGTCACATCAATAGCCATGGTCACCTCCGTGTGTCCGGTTCCCTGGAACAATCCGGATGTCGTATTGTACACACCATTGGTAAAGCACCAAAATGCCATAACACTTAAAAAGTCTGCCGCCATGCCCACAACTTCCGCATCCTTGGAAAAGATTCCGACAATTGCCGTGGAAATCATATCTCTTGATAAGATCATACCACCTATGAACAAAAATACAACCGATATCCACATGGAAAACCGATATCCCTTCTCCGCACGGTCCTGCTGCTTTGCTCCCATATTCTGCCCCACGATAGTGGCCGTTGCCGAACCAATGGCATTGGAGGGCAGCGTGATCAGTCCATTCACCTTGTTGCCAATACCGTAAGCCGCCATGGCTTCCGTCCCGTAGACAAACACGTTTTTACTCATCAGCAGAAATCCCAGCTGCATGGTACTTCCGCCGATAGCGGTAGGCAGACCGATCTTAAGGATCATTCCCAGTTTTTCCCTCTGTAATCGCATGTACGCACGGTTCAGGCAGATATCATTTTCCTGTCTGCACAGAAGTCCGAAAGCCACCATGGCCGGAATCGCTTTCGCCAATAGCGTAGCCAGTGCTGCACCGGCAGTTCCCAGATCCAGGATGATCATGAAAAACGGATCCAGGAACAGATTCAGCGTAATACCTCCCAGATTAAGGAACATGGGGCGCACCGTATCTCCCTGTGCCTGATGTACTGCGGAAAAAATGTTGACCATATATAAAAAGGGCATATCCCAGATGACCACCCGCAGATAAACTCTTGCATAATATGCAGTTCCTCCGTCAGCTCCCAGCCAGTTGATGATAGCGGGTGTTCCCAGAAAACACAGTGTGGCACAGACCACGGCAAATCCCATGGCACAGGCAAATATCTGATTTGCCATGGATCTGGCATCCTCTTTTTCCCCGGCACCGATATACTGCGCAATGAGGACTGCACCGGCCACAGTGATGCCGCTGCCGAAATTCGTAATAATATTCTGCATCGGTGTCACAAGATTGATTGCCGCCAGCTGCTCTGTTCCAATTTTTCCCAGCCAGTAAGTATCCGTCAGGTTATACATCGTCTGCAGGAAGCTGTTAATCACTACGGGAATTGCCAGAGACAGGATCGCTCTGATCAGATTTCCGTGCAATATCAGATCCGGATTATATTTTTTAGCCGTTTTCATCGCCATCACTCCTAAGTTGTTCTTATCTATGTCTTTCCAAATCTAAGTCGTATTATACGTCAATTTTTCAGTGGTTTCCACGGAGATTTTAGGGTTATATGTATTAAAACACTTTTTTATTATCTTTTTTATTTACATCATGGAAAGGCGCATCGCCAGACGGCAATGCAGATTCTTGTGCAGGCACAAATCAGTACTTGGCTCATCGTATACGCAAAAAAAACCTCCCACAGCATCTGCCTGCGGAAGGGATCTTTTTCTTAATTCTGAAGTCATGGTCAGACTTATTTGATTACAAGGCTGCTCCAACCATCGCTGGGGATCAGAGAGATATAGGTCTTACCGGTATTGATCTGGATCTCCTCACCGGTCTTCGCATCATAGTAATGTGTGATAGCATTCTCGGAAGACTTGGTCCAGGTAACTTCGATAGCCTTACCCTGAGTAATGTAGTAACCGGAGCGTCCGGAGTCGATGGCATTGTAGATCAGGTAGCCTTCACCCAGTTCTGCAAAAGTGGTATCCTGCAGAATAACGTTCTCGAAAGTGAGCTGTGCATTGCTGTCAGCATCCTTGTGTGCAGAACCATACTCATAGTAATCATAGGTTCCGGTCTCTTCGTTGTACTTCAGAGTAGAACCGTTGTGCTTGAAAGGAAGCTCAATGGTAGTAGCGCTGATAGCATCACTTCTATCATCAAAGGTAACTTCTCCGTCTGCAAATTTGAAGTGAGGTCCCTGATAGTAATCATTGTAAGTAGTGGTATACTTGGAATTTGCAAAACGCTGCTTCAGACCGTCATAGGTCTTGCCCTTCTGGCTGTTGGTATAGGTATCATAAGTAATATACTCGGTAAACTCAGTTGCCTTACCATTGTTGAAACGGGCGAAACCACCACTGAAGTTAGCGGAATAATCTTTTGCTACCCAGTCATTGATGAAGTAAGGGCCACCATCATGGCAGAGAACTGCGTTCCACTCAGCTGCCAGCATGAAGTTGGTAGGACGTGCACTACGAATACTACCCAGCTGCTCGATCTTCTCCCAGTCCTTTACGACTACCATGAAACGTGTAATTCTGTCGTTCAGAGTACTGTTCATGATCTCATATACAACATCTGCATCTGCGGTGCCGAAATGAGGCAGTGCGGTTCTCTCGTTATCTACCATTACCGCGATAGGACGCTGATCCTTCAGATCCTCATCGATCCACTCGTTGGTAAGTTCGCTGCGATAGGAGTGCTCCGGTGCAACTTCATCCGCGGAAGACTCAGTTGTGGCAGGCTGCTCTACCTCCTTGGTATCGGTAGCAATAGGCTCTGCTTCTACGGTCTGGATCGGAGAAGAGATCGGCTCACTGTTTCCACAGCCGGTCAGAACGCCTACTGCAAGTAAAATTGCTGCAAGTACTTTCTTTTTCATGAATGCTTCCTTTCATCTGTTTGTTCTATCCGGTCTCTCGACCGGCACTCTAAAATACATTGTATCCCTAAAGTCCTATGTTTGTCCACAAAAAATTCTTAAGATTTTCTTGAGATTGCAGCTTTTTCCCGCTGCATTTCCAGATATAAATGCCGCAGTGTCCATGTACGGTTGACCGGTGTCAGAATCGCCTTGTACTCCACAGTCACTTCCTCCCGGCGAAGTTCAAACAGGAGTTTATCCAGCCTTTTCTCACGAAGTCCGCAGAACAGCAACAGACTCGCCTCCGGATTCGCCGACACATCCTGTGAGACCTCTCTGCCCTGCGCCAGATCCTCCAGCAGGCTGTCCGAATCCGGATCTGACATGCTTGTCATATTCATTTTCAGACGATTGGCAACATTTCGTACCTTCCGCTCTGTTTCCGTATCTCCATGAAATAACAGGATCTTTTCCATGTGCTGTTATCTGTCCTTTTCTGTCTCGTTTTTCCGCACGACTTCCTCAAACTGTTCGATGGGTACCGGTTTGGAATAGTAATATCCCTGCTGCCAGGTAGATCCAAATTTCTCGATATAGTCGCTGACTTCCTTATCCTCAATACCCTCAATACAGATCTCGGTATTAGTCCTCTTGGCATAATCCACGATAGACTGCACCATGGCCTGATTCTGAGGTTTTTGCTTAATATCACGGATGAAGCTCATATCTACCTTCAATTCGTCAAAGGGAAGCTCCAACGCCAGACTTAAGGAACTGTTGCCCGTTCCAAAGTCATCCAGTGCGATCTTGATCCCCTGGGAATGGAAAAATTCTACCTCTCCGCGCAGGAAATGAATATCCAGATCTCTGCATCGTTCTGTCAATTCGAGGCAAAGCTCCTCCGGCTTCGCACCGGTCTCTTTTAAAATATTCATGACAGCACTTCGGAACTCTCTGCGCTCCAGCTGTGCCGCCGCCACATTGACATTGACGAAAAAGCCTTCCGTCTCCTTGCGAAGCTTCTGTACATCCGTAAGTGCTGTCCGAAGGATCCAGTTTCCCAGATCAAAAATACAGGGGTCCTGTTCCAGCCATTCCATGAACACACCGGGGGACACCATCCCGTAAGGCTCCAGTTCCCAGCGGAGCAACGCTTCCATTCCCCGGATCTTGCCGGTCTTCGTATCGGCAATCGGCTGATAGAACATCCGGAAGCCTTCAAAGTTATGCGTAGCACACTGATGGATCACACCGATCAGTTCAAACTGGTTCTCGTCACTGCCGCAGACCTCATCATTAAAAATCACCAGCTCTCCATGATGCTCAAGCCGGGAATGGCTCAACGCGTAGGTCAGCCGGCTGCGGACCGCATTTGTCTCCTTCATATAAGGTTCCATAAATATTGCGCCGGCAGATACCTTCAAAGGGATCTTTTTCCCTTCCACCTCTGTATTTTCAAAAGCTTCTACAATCTCATTGTATATCTTCTGCAGTTCCGCTTTGGATACCTTTTTAAAACTGATCACAAATTTCGCACCGGAGAGCCGGTATACATATCCTTTTCCCCTTAACAGACGCAACAGCTCCTGTGCCGCACAGTTCAGAATCTTATCTGAAAAAGCAGCACCGTACATAACATTGATATGGCTGAACTGATCCAGTCCGATCTTCAGCAGTGCCCCCTGTCCGCTTTCATCCAGGAATTCCCTGATCTCCCGATCCAGCGCCGGTTCCGTATGCAATCCGGTGGTCGCATCCACCTCGTCGGAAATACCGTAGTTGTTATATCGTATTACGATCACAAAAGGCTTTCCATCCTTATCATTCAGCATTTTCGCCCTGGCACTGATCCGGTTGTAGGTGCTTCCGTCACTCACCCGGTATTCCCAGGGCTCGTCCATATTTTTCCCGGCAACTCTCTCCAGGAATCCCCTCCGGAAATCCTCAAGATCATCCGGATGGATCGATCTTTTTGATTTTTCCTGTCCGCGAATGGTATAGTTCTCCTGCATACCAAAATATTCCATCGCCTTCTCGGACCACCATGTCACGCCGTTCCGCAGATTGGTTATGGATATGTAGGACTTTTTCGCCAGAGAAGTAATTGCTTTTACAATATCCGGGAACAGGATATCCACTTCCTCCCAGAATTTCTGTTCATCATATGTATTGATACTCATATCTCCTCCCGGCACTTTCTACTGTATGCCCACAGTCTCTGAATAATAACCCCGATATGAATTATAACATATCGAAATGATGTTTACGATAGTATAATGAATATAAATTTTTTATGAAATAAAATATCTTATGATTGACTTCGAAAACTATCTGTAATACTATGCAATATAGCAATTATTTCAAATTTGAAATATTCATTTTTGTAAAAGGAGCCTTCGAATGAATACTGATATCGAATTCGTGCAAAAATTCAATCTGGCTTACAACGCCATGTGCAAACCTCTGTGCCAGCAGTTAAAGCTGCCACAGACAGCTTTTGATATTCTCATGTTCTTCGGCAATAATCCGGAATACCACACTGCCAGTGATGTCGTGGAGATCCGCCGGATCAAGGCGAATCTGGTGTCCGTCAATGTGGACAAGCTGGTGTGCGAGGGGTACCTGGAACGCAGAGAGGCTCCGGATGACCGTCGGAAGACTCTGCTGTTCTGCACGGAGAAAGCACAGGATGTCATCGAAAAAGGCCGCATGATACAGAGCATTTTCAAAGATACTCTGCTAGATGGCACCGATGAGACAAGCAAAGAGATCTTTTTCCACATGCTTCATGTCATGGAGAGAAATATGGACAATATCCTGAAAGGAGATAAATAAATGCAGATTTTAATCACGATTCTTGTCACTTTTTTCGCCGGCATGGGAGCCGGCCTGGGCACCGGATTTGCCGGAATGAGCGCTGCTGCCGTCATCAGTCCCATGCTGATCACTTTCCTCGGCATGGATCCGTATCTGGCCGTCGGCATTGCGCTGTCCTCGGACGTTCTGGCCAGTGCCGTATCCGCTTATACCTATGCGAAAAATAAAAATATTGATGTCAAAAACGGCCTGATCATGATGGGAAGTGTGCTGGTATTCACCGTCGTAGGCAGCTACGTATCCAGCCTGGTGCCTTCCGCTACCATGGGGAATTTCTCCGTGTTCATGACTTTCCTGTTAGGTATCAAATTCATCGTCCGGCCCGTAATGACCACCAAAGAAGCCATGCAGGGCGTCTCCGCGAAAAAAAGAGCCATTCAGTCTCTGGTATGCGGTATGCTGATCGGCTTTATCTGCGGTTTCGTCGGTGCCGGCGGCGGCATGATGATGCTGTTGATCCTGACTTCTGTTCTGGGCTATGAGCTGAAAACTGCTGTGGGAACCAGCGTCTTTATTATGGCTTTTACCGCTCTGACCGGTGCAGTTTCCCATTTTGCCATCGGGGGCATGCCCGACTGGACCGTATGGATCCTGTGCGTCATCTTTACCCTGATCTGGGCCCGGATTGCCGCACTGTTCGCCAACAAGGCCACACCCAAGACTCTGAACCGTGTCACCGGTGTGATTCTCGTGATCCTGGGTCTGGTAGTAATGGGCTTCGACCTGTTAACCTAAGTGATTTCCCATACCTTGTGTATTCTCCGGCGGAGCGATCGTTACATTGCTCCGCTGATTTTCTATGATCTTGCGGATTTCCGACAGATCCCTGGCAAAATAAATGCCTTCCTGTCTCTTCGGGGAGGACAATCCCATCTCCGTCATATGTGATAACAGTGCTTTCAGGCTGTCATAATAGCCGTTAAGGTTATAGAGAATGCAAGGTGCCTCCAGGTGCTTTAATGACACTTTGGACATCACTTCAGCGATCTCTTCCAGTGTTCCGGTTCCGCCGGGAAAAGCAATAAATACATCTCCCAGTTCGATCATTTTCGTCTTGCGTTCTGTCATGTCCTTTGTGACGATCAGCTCCGTAATGGCATCATACTGGTATTCCATATCAATGAAAAACTGCGGTTCCACGCCGGTCACCTCGCCGCCTGCCTGTAATACGCTCTCCGCGATCTCTCCCATAAGACCGGATTTGGATCCACCGTACACCAGGCGGTTACCGCTTTCACCGATCCAGGTTCCAAGCTCACGCACCGCTTTTCTAAGAGAAGGATCATTTCCTTCATTTGCTCCCAGATATACTGTAATGTTCATCGTATTTTCCTCCTGCTTCCAAGTATAAGGGCTTTCCTTTCTTTTGACAAGTCAGGAGCTACCGGCACAAATGTGAATGACGTATCGGTTGCGTTAATTCAGGCATAGTACACCTGCTGTCCGGATTCTTCTTTTACATAAGCAATAAATTCTTCAGCCACATGGGACAGGGTATGATTTTTATTCCAGATCAGTGCATAGGACGCATGGGCATCGGGATGCTCCACTTCCCGCACACAGACATCCTTGTCCCGGATCAGGGAAGAAATGGATGCCGGATAAATGGAGATCCCGACTCCGTGCAGACTCAGCTCATAAGCATTCATCATATGAGCGATGCGCCCCCGGATCACCGGTGCATGCCCCGTTCCCTCGAACCATTTATCGATTTCACCTTTTCTGGATTCTCTGGAGGGAATCAACAGATCATAGGGCAACAGCTCCGAGGGCTTCACCGGATCATTTTCCCAGGAATACAATGCATGTCCCTTGGGGATCACTGCCACCCAGGGTTCTTCATACACCGGCAGCACGTGGAATTCCTCTGTGTTATAAGGGGCCGTGATCATGGCAATCTCACACAATCCCTTCGTTACGCGGTTATTCACATCATCTGTGTTGCCGTTCCACAGATTGTACTGTACATGAGGATGTCTCTGCTGAAATCCAGCGATCCACTCCGCGAAAAGTCTGGGTCCGCAGCCCTCTACCGACGCAATGTATAATGTCCCCTGCAGTCCTTCCTTGCGTTCTCTGACATCCTCCTCCGACCGGTTCACCAGGTCCAGGATCTGATTCGCATACTGCAGGAACAGCTCTCCCTCTTCTGTCAGGGACACTTTATGGGGTGTGCGAAGGAACAATGTCGTCCCCAGCTCCGCCTCCAGATCCTGGATCTGACGGCTCAGGGGCGGCTGCGCGATCGCCAGCTGCTCCGCGGCTTTCGTGAAGCTTTTCTCCTCCGCCACTGCCTTGAAATACCGGATATGCCGCAATTCCATCTTTCCAGCATCCTCCTTCCATGCTTTTTCCAAAAACCAGCTTAATCTTTCTATTTTGTAACATGTTGTATTTTCTTTTATTATACCTTTTAGGTATTATTATACTTCTATTATATGTATTTCACATTATAAGCGCAATATGGTAAATTATAATCATCAAAAGGAAGTCAGGCCTGACCCCTTAAGCGTAACAACAAAGTCAACAGTTCATTTGTCTTGGAAAGGTTAAGGGTGACTATTATGAAGAAGATCATGGAAAAGGTTAACGAGTTTTTTGACGAGTATTACAAGAGCTTCGCTGAAAAATTCTGATAGAAGTGTGTTTTTCACGCTCATATACACAGAAAAAGCAGCAGATCTGGCGGGATCTGCTGTTTTTTTGTTCAGGTATGAAAATAATATCCGTCTCCATCACTCCCGTCATCCCATTCCTCATTGTCGTCAGATCCTATATATTCTCCGCAATTAGGGCAGTCCCCTTCATAGATTGGGTTCACAAATTCTCCACAATGTGGACAAAATACATCAATAAATGGATTATTCATTTTTCTTATCCCCTTTTCAAGATTTTATCCGCATCCAGCCCATAGGCTTCGATGCACTTTCTCAAATACGCCGGATTCGCCTGTTCGGTCTTATACCTCTCGTACTTATGCTTCTCGTAATACTCCCGCTCGAATTTCTCAGGCGGTGTTCCGTAGCGTTTATTATATTCCTTATACTTTGCTATGGTATTTGGCGGATTCAGGATCTCTATTTTCCTGTCATGGACATATATCCCCACGGCAACCTCTTTGCAAAATTCCTCCTCCGATACCGTTTCGTCACCCCAGGGTCCTTCGTTCCACCCCGTAACCGCAATGATCAGATTCAGATAAGGAAATGCATAGAGCAGTTTATACCATTCTTCGATAAATTCCCTGACCGTGGGGTATTTTTGCGTAGTCGCATTCGCCCCAATCGTTCCATCCGCACGGATCCAGCCATATCCCGTGGGATAATGATTCTTCTGAATGAGACAGTTCTCAAAATTCATACATCCGATATAATCTTCATGGTTGCGAACAGCACTCACGTAAAAATTTAAAAATCTGTCCGTCCTTCGGATAATATCAAATGCCTGCTCTGCCGTTACGGGTACTCCTCTCATCCGGTAATAGGGCCTGCGGACATTTCGAACGGGATCGACTGACTCATCCCCGGCAATAACGATCTCAATTTCCGAATGCTTTTCATAAACTACTTCCGGTATCAGCCAGACAATATTCTCGTCCGCTTTATTGCTGATATCTATGGCTCCGGAAATAATTTTTCCATACTCCCACTCCTTCGTCTCCATATAGGCATTCCCGTATTCATCCGTATATATCGCCACTTCACAATTCTTTTTCAGATAATCAAATATTGTCATTTTCCCTTTTCGCCTCTGACATAATCGCGCATAAAAATGCATATTGCAGATTTTTCTGTGGCAATCTCCGCCCGCAGATCATCGGTATTCCTTTAGTGATCTATCATTGCCAGCAATTTGTCGATTTCCTCCTGGGTAAGTCTTTCATCCGTCTTTGTCATCACAACTTTGCGCCTTGTGGATACATAGTCTTCATAGTCTCCGTATACAATGTCAAAATCGGAGTATCTCTTTTTGTATGCTTTGATCTCCGACAGATTATCATAGGCATCCAGCAAGGTCGGGTACACTTTTAAAACCGTTGCTGTCTCGATCAGGTTGTCGATACCTTTTTTCGTATAAGCCACCGCGATATACTGTTGCGGATACTTGTCTATCATTTCACGTAACTGCATCTGTTTCTTCATCCTTTCCTAATGGTCTGTGATTCATGTTGCACTGCCATCATAGCACATATTTTTTTCAGATCTTTCATCAAATCTAGGGTTGCAAAAAATCGAGCCGGTTCCCCTGCTCGATTTTTCTTTCAAAGCTTTTTATTTTATAATTTCCTGCAGACTTCTCGGTTCATAGTCCATCCACGGCTTCATACAGCCCACATTATATGCCTGTACGTGACTGTCACCGGTATGTCGGCATTCGTTGTCTTTCATTCCTTCCAGACATTTCTGAAAATACATATCTTCCGGGCTGTTGTGGGTATGCCCGTAGAGTAGAATCGTGCCGCGGCTCATATGCTTCCAGCTGAAAATAGGGTAATGGCACAGCACCAGTTCATAACTCTTACCGCCTACAGAATCCCGGATCTCCCTATAATCGCAGACTTCCTGGAACAACTGCCGGTATCTAAGATCGGACACATCATCATGATTGCCCCGGATCAGGACCTTTTTTCCCTTCAGGATTGCCACCAGAGCGATTAGATCCTCGTTCTTACCGCGCATGCTCACATCCCCCAGGATATACACGGTATCGCCGTTATTCACCTTTTCATTCCACCGTTTTACGATCTCGGTGTGCATTTCCTCCAGATCCCGGAACGGACGGTCATCAAAACGTATTGCCGCTTCATGAAACAAATGCAGATCACTGATATAATAATTCATATTGTTCCCTCCCGCTCCACATTCGCTACAGATCCCTAATATCAATTCCATTTATTGTCCAACCATCATCCGGCGTCTATGATACAATATTATTAATTGGCTCTGTTTTACTTTTACAGCTTACTAAGCTCAAACATAAAATTGCAATAACGAATATCAGTTTTTGTTTATATCTATTCTTCATAACTTAGCAGTACAGCCTTCTTTTATTGGGAATATCGTTAATATTCCTTTTTCCGTTGCATGCTTTTCCCAGTCATTTTCCGTCAATATCTCTAGCGGTAATAATCTCTGTGGACCGTTTTCATCCTCTTCATATCCCCAGGAGTATCCGCCTAAGAATTTCAGTTTATTGCTATTCATGCGGGAGGGCAGATCTACTAGATAGGTATAAGCTGTCCATTTCAAGTGTCTACACCCAGCCAAATTGCAACAGGGAGCATCAAATATTTCTGCCGGATAACCATACGCAAAATATGGATTCCCTTTTCCCAGATTTTCATCACTGACATCTATGGAAAGCTCTCTGTTTTCCCCATAATTTTCAATTCTTTCCACGAATTGAATAAATCCACAGGATCTCCGATAACCGGTTGCATTCATATGTTCAAAGTAACCATGCATTACCGGATAACCTATGCAACATATTTTATCTATCGGAAATCCCTGAAGGGCATCATAGCCAATTTCCCTGGGATCTGTGCCTTGCGTGTATTCTACGGTGAGATTTTCTTCTATTCCATGAAGTGTAAAAGGAATTGTTATTCTGCTTTCCAAAGAATTATCCCCTCCTTCTGTATATTCTGATAAAATGGCAAAACATTTCCCCATTTCTCCATGTTTTCTTCCTGAATATCAATGATAGAAAATACTCTGTCATATCGAAGATCTAATTCCGCTGACCAATGAATGAACTGTTCCTTTGTTGCATCATCCATTTCATTTTTTATGATAATTACAATATCAATATCACTCTCATCCGTATTATCATTTCTGGCGACAGATCCGTACAATATGATTGCCAAAATACTATCCGAAAAAAGATCTACTACCCCTTGGGTCAAATCCTCTTTCATTGTATTTGTCAGCATACTGTCACCCCTTCGTCTTGAGAATATATTACTGTTATTTGTATACAATTATATTCCTTCTTTTTATCATTCACAATAAAAAATAAGAGAAACACGGCATTTCTACCGTGTTCCTCTCACTAATTAAGTATGCTGGTGGCCGGACTTGAACCGGCACGGAGTTGCCCCCGAGGGATTTTAAGTCCCTTGCGTCTGCCTATTCCGCCACACCAGCGGACGCATCACACATTTATATAAATGTGCGAATGGATGGAGGTGGATTCGAACCACCGAAGCAAATTGCAGCAGATTTACAGTCTGTCCCCTTTGGCCACTCGGGAATCCATCCATGTCAGGCAAGAGTGCCTTAACAATGTGAAATTGTAGCATATGTTCACACAAATTGCAAGATGTTTTTATTATTTTAGTGTAAAAGTTCAGCCATAGGATGACAGAAGCGACGATTGGGTGCTCGCACACAAAGCGTCAATTCTGTCATCCTATGAGCAGAGCGCCAATCTATGAGCAAAAGTAGTCACGAAGTGACGAAAAAGCGTGCTAACGCAACTTTGCGAATGGCGCAGGCTGAACTGCTTCAATATAATATAAATAGAAAGGATACTGCGACAGTTGCATCAGTCCATAATCGGTCACCTGATATCCATCCTGCTGCAATCCGGCGATGGCATCTGCGCCAAGTTCGGTCGGTGTAAAATACCAGAACCTGTCGGAATCCGCCTGGTTGTAATCTCCGTTCACGATTTCATTATCCGGATAGTAATAATACAGCACGGTCCAACCCAGATGTTTTACACCATTCGTGACCATATTTACATCCTCATCGGGGGTACCGATCAGATCCAGTGTCTTTTCGGTCTCCACCTTCTGCTGTTCATAGCTGTCATAGCATTCCCGATAGTTCTGAATTCCCAGGCCGAATAATACTACCAGCAATACCGCCAGCACAATTCTGCTTACAGCCTCCAGGCCCTTCCAGGACTTCTTCTCCAGCTCTGCAGCCAGTTCCAGCACACGGCTGCTGCCCACCGCCAGCATGACGATTGCCACCGCGCTTAACGGATACAGATATCTCTGTGCCAGCATCGGTGCCATAACAACACTTAACAAATAAGCAAATGCCAAAGTTCCAAGGATTGTGCAGGCTCCCACTGCCATGGCATATGTCTTGTCAGACCAGTTTCTCACAGAAGGCTTCTGCATATGTACTCCGTCTTTTTCCACAGAGAATACAGAAGAATCCACTGCCAGGGTCACCACCAGAAACAGAATCACCAACGGGAATACGATACCATTCATCCCTCTGCCGCCCATAACGATCTCCAGACTCTGGTCCAGTCCCAGGATCTCTGTCATCCACCAGCCTCTGCTGACATTTTTCAAGCCGGCATAGAAGAAATATAGCCAGGGTGCATAACCTATGAAAAATGCTACGATGGCCAGAACACCCTTTATCCATGTTTTCCCACGGTATTTGATCCATACGGCCACTCCGGTGAAAAACATCATAATGCCTACAGCCACCAGTGCATAATAGTGAGAATACGCTGCTGCCAGTGCCCACAGCACCATGCCTGCCCAGGTCTTCCTGCTGCCGTCAGCAATGACTCTGTAGGAACAATAGAAGCAACCCATTACACACAGGAAAGCCAGCGCATACATGCGGACTTCCAGATTGTACTCCAGACACGCCTGTCCCAGACCGGAGATCATCACAAAAAATGTTGCCGCAAGCATTCCGAAATGTTTCCGCACAACGGTCAGTGCCAGTACGATCCCGATCACGAAGGGCACCAGAGAGGCCAGGTGGAATACCGGTACCTTATATCCGAACAGGGTCCCGAATAATTTCAGCCAGTAATAATACAGTGGCGGATGATTGTCCCAGTAATACAATACCTGCAAAATGCCATCCACATCCTTGTGGGCCGTATTCGCAGAAAACGCCTCATCCCCCCACAGTACGCGGTCGGACATCATGCTGAAATTCAGACACACCACCAGCACTGTCAATGCCAGTACTGCCACCGGTCCTATGTATTTGCGAAATACGCTCCACGCCTTGCTATCGGTAATCTTACTCAGGACGCTCCGGATCTTCTCATGCTTTCCGGCTTTCGCTTCTTCCACGAACAATTCCGCAATGGCATAGACCAGCATCATGCTGATCTCCAGACATAGAACTTTCACTGCATATTCTCTGGATTCCAACAGCTTTCTCAAGATCGTATTGCCGTCATTGCCGGTCAGCGACAACAGGATCCAGGGAATGACCAGCATACAGAGCAGGCAGGTGAGATAACGAAGGACATATTCTCCCTTCCCGATCGTGACAGACTGTCCGCTTTTTTTGTTATTTTTTAAAATAGATTGCCGCCAGATCCCAATGGATACCAGCGGCAACAGCAGGGTAATAATGATGGTAAACATCGAATATCCTCTCTGTCTTTTGTATTTGTAACTATTCAGAGCCATGTAAATAGTATCGAGTGAGCGTCGAATCCTTGTATTCGTAAGAGCATTTGATACTATTTATAGGGCGAAGTAACCACCATGAGCAAAAAGGAAGCCTCGCAGAGGCAGTTTTGCGAATGGTGTTCTGAATAGTTACATATATTTATTCTTCTACGTATTTCAGGATCGTTGCCGAGGTCTGTGGCATCTCGATCAGAACCTTGCCTGCCCTGATCTCATACTCCGCACCTTCCATGCAATACCCGTCATCCCTGGACTGCAGAATCACTTTCATCTTACCTGTCTTAGGGGTTCCGATCTCCCACACATGAATCTCTTTGGTGATGGGATGATAATTATTGTTGATCAGGATCGCACACTGCCCCTTGCGGTTAAAACGTCCGTAAGAAATAAAGTTGTAGTCATTTTCCAACATTTTCAAGGAGCCGGTCCGCAGCTCCTCGTTCTCCCGGCGCAGGCGGATAATGTCCTTATGAAATGCCAGCAGCACCTGATCCTCATGTCCCCAGGGATACGTTCTGCGGTTGTCAGGATCTGTGAAACCACAGACACCGGCCTCATCTCCGTAATAGATTGTAGGAGCACCCGTCCATGTCATCTGGATCACAACGCCTTCCCGGAAGACTGCCTTATTGATACCCTGTTCCGCAGCCTGCGGTCCCAGTGTATTGGTACGCCCCACCTTATGATTTGTTCTCGTCAGAAAACGGGAATGATCATGGTTGGACAGTTCATTCATAGCCACCTGCCAGCTGGGCATGGAGAAACTGGAGGTATGATGCCGCATGGCTCCCCAGAAGCTCTCTGCATTGCCGAGCAGATCCTCTCTGTAGTCATCACTGTGTTTCTCCATACCGGTAAGGAACCAGGTCACGGGCTCCATGAACGCATCGTAGTTCATGACAGTATCCCATTCGTTGCCCTGCAGCCAGTCTCTGGTATTGCCGTAGTGCTCTGCCAGAATAATAGCCTCCGGATTGGCCTCTTTTACCGCTTTCCGGAATTCCTGCCAGAAATGATGGTTGAATTCCTGACTGTGACCCAGATCAGCTGCCACATCCAGTCTCCATCCATCCACATTGTAGGGCGGAGATACCCATTTTTTCGCTACATGAAGGACATAGTCCATCAGTTCCTGGGATCCCTCGTAGTTCAGCTTCGGCAGTGTGTCATGTCCCCACCATCCGTCATAGGAATTGTTATAGGGCCATGCTGCCTGATTGTGGAAATCAAAGTAATTCCGATAAGGGCTGTCAGCACTGACATAGGCACCCTTGTCATATCCTTCCGCATTCTCATAGATGCGCTCTCTGTCCATCCATTTATTAAAGGAACCACAGTGATTGAACACGCCATCCAGAATGACTCTCATACCTCTGCGGTGTGCCTCTGCCACCACCTGAGCAAACAGCTCGTTGCTGGCTTCCAGATTCGCCTTGTTAGTCACACGGTCGATGTAACGGGAAGCGAAACGGTTCTCCCGCTGTCCGTCGGGAAGCAGATCCCCTTCATCACTGACAATCTTTCCAATATGAGGATCAATATAATCATAATCCTGAATATCGTATTTGTGGTTGGAAGGGGAGACAAACAGAGGATTAAAATAAATCACCTCAACTCCCAGATCCTGCAGGTAGTCCATCTTATCCAGCACACCCTGCAGGTCTCCGCCGTAGAACTCACGGACATCCATCTGTGCGGGATAACGTCCCCAGTCCTCTACGCGGTGTACCGGTTCTCCGATGTAGCAATATTCATTGGTCAATACATCATTGGAAGAATCTCCATTGCAGAAACGATCCGTATAGATCTGGTACATGACCGCTCCCTTGGCCCAGTCGGGGGTGTGGAAACCGGGAATGATAATGAAATCATAATATTCATTAACTTCCTGCACCAGGCCCCGCATATCAAAGATGCCGGTAATTCTGCCGGTCTGCACCTCAAAATAATAAGATACCTTCTGGTCATCCAGACGCATTACGTAGGCATAATAGTCAAAATCATTTTTGCTCTCCACACGTACCATAAGATGCTTCTGTCCGCCGCATACCAGGAACACTCTGTCCACATTATTTCTGGCGGTCCGGAAGCGGATCGTCACTTCGGAAAAACAGGCCGGCTCTTCCGGAATCACATATTCCGCACTGGTATCTGTAAAAAGTGCTCTCCTGTTAAATACAGGTCTCATGGCCGCAATGTATTGCTGATTATATTCTGTTCGACGTAATCGCTCCAGATCCATCGTATCTACCCTTTCTGAGACTAATGTCTTACTATCTATATTATGACACTGCTTCTGCCAAAGTGCTTTGTTGTCTTGTGCGCTCCGGCAGTATGACATGTCCCAAGCTCAAAAGCTCTATTTATTATACCCTTTTTCCTTACATCTGACAACTGCCCGCCTCTTTATTCAGCGATTTTTAGACAGTAAAAAGGACAGTCTTGGGAGGACTGCCCTTTTTAGAGAAGGTATTTCTTTCTTATGGGGTATAGCAAAAAACTATATAATGTATTGGGGGGGTTACGAGTATTATAATAGCATGCACTCCTATTTTTGACTATTCTCAAAATTCACAAATATCACAAAAGTGAATATTCATTTTTGTATATTTTTCACAAAATCAGTTTGTACAATACTACCAATTCCACGAAACTCCCGCGAAAACCTTTTCCTATACGAAAAGACCCTCGAATTCTTCTCTGGTGATCTTCTCCTTCTCCAACAGCAGCTGTGCACAGCTATGCAGCACATCCTCATGCTGTAAGATAATATCCTTGGCTTTGGTATAGCAGTCATCTATGATGTGCTTGACTTCCTTATCGATCTCACCGGAAATCTCCTCACTGTGCGCCTTGGCATGTGCCAGATCCTTACCGATGAAGACTTCATCATCGTCATCGTCATAGCAGATGACACCGATATTATCAGACATTCCGTAACGGGTTACCATACGGCGGGCTGTCTTGGTGGCTTTCTTGATATCACTGGAAGCTCCTGTGGTGATATCGCCGAAGATGATCTCCTCCGCAATACGTCCTCCCAGAGATACCATGATATCCTGGAGCATACGGCTCTTGGTGGCGAACATCTCATCCTTTTCCGGCAGGGGCATGGTATAACCGGCAGCTCCCACTCCGGTCGGGATAATGGATACGGTATAGACCGGTCCCACATCCGGAAGTACATGGAACAGGATCGCATGGCCTGCTTCATGGTATGCAGTGATCTTCTTCTCCTTGTCGGAAATGATACGGCTCTTCTTCTCCGCACCGATTCCCACTTTGATAAAGGCTCTCTTGATATCCTTCTGTGCGATAAAGGAGCGGTTCTCCTTCGCCGCGATAATGGCCGCTTCGTTCAGCAGGTTCTCCAGATCCGCTCCGGTGAAGCCTGCAGTAGTCTGAGCGATCTGCTGCAGATTCACATCATCCCCCAGAGGTTTGTTCTTCGCATGTACTTTCAAAATCTCTTCTCTGCCACCGATATCCGGGGTTCCCACCGCTACCTTACGGTCGAAACGACCGGGACGCAGGATTGCAGGATCCAGAATATCCACACGGTTGGTGGCCGCCATAACGATAATGCCCTCATTGACGCCGAAACCGTCCATTTCTACCAGTAACTGGTTCAGGGTCTGCTCTCTCTCATCGTGTCCTCCGCCCATACCGGTACCACGCCGTCTTGCCACGGCATCGATCTCATCGATAAATACGATACAAGGTGCATTATGCTTTGCTTCTTCAAACAGGTCACGCACACGGGAAGCGCCCACACCGACGAACATTTCCACGAAATCAGATCCGGAGATGCTGAAAAAAGGTACTCCGGCTTCGCCTGCCACGGCTTTCGCCAACAGGGTCTTACCGGTTCCGGGAGGGCCCTCCAACAGGACACCCTTGGGGATTCTTGCTCCGACACCGGTGTATTTTCCCGGCTCCTTCAGGAAATCAACGATCTCCTCCAGTTCTTCCTTTTCCTCTTTCAGACCGGCTACCTGAGCGAATGTGACACTCTTGTCACCCAGTGTCATCTTGGCGCGGCTTTTGCCGAAGTTCATCATCTTGCCGTTACCGCCGCCTGCCTGTTGGGCATTCATCATCATGAACAGGAAAATTCCCACCGCCAGCACGACCAGCATCGGCAGCATATAGGTCAGGAACCAGTTCTCCCTTTCAATGTCATTGACCACCGGATCAAACCCATACTCACGTACCAGGGTCTCCAGTTCTGTAATGTCCGTTGCGTACAGCTTATGAGATACACCGTTCTTCATCTGGATCTCCAGATATCCGGTAGGTGCTTCTCCGTTGGGCTGCACCACGACTTCCGATACATTGCCGGCATCCAGATCCGCAATGAACTCTGCCTTGGTGTATTCATCTGTACGGTTGTTCAACAGGTTGAGGCCGAAGATCACCAGAAGCAGAAGTATGATAAATATAAAATATGAATTGATTGTTTTGCCGTTTTGTTTCAACTTCACGGGCCTCCTACATCTTTGTATCGCTTAATCGAATTCTACCACACCGATGTAAGGCAGATTACGATATCTCTGATCATAATCCAGACCATAGCCCACTACAAACTCATCGGGAATATTAAATCCGGTATAATCCACATGGACATCGATCACTCTTCTCTCGGGTTTGTCCAACAGGGTGCACAGACGTAAAGAAGCCGGACCTCTGTCCTTCAGCATCTCCAGCAGATAGCTCAGGGTTCTTCCGCTGTCCACGATATCCTCTACTACAATAACTTCCTTATCTTTCAGAGATTCGTCCAGATCCTTCACGATCTTGACTACACCGCTGGACTTGGTATCGCTGCCATAGCTGGATACGGACATAAAGTCCAGAGATACGGGAACAGTGATACGCTTTGCCAGTTCACACATGAAAAAGCTGCCACCCTTCAGTACACATACAAGGTGTACCTGCTTACCCGCATAATCCTTGCTGATCTGCTCACCGATCTCCTGGATTCTCTTATCTACTTCCTCTTCTGTCAACAGTACTCTGATATGCTCTGCCATTTTCTTTTGTCTTTTCGCTTTTAAGCGAACTCCTTTCTTATTAATTGTACCTTTAAAATACGTTTTGTATTCTCCGTTACTTTATAATATTCGCTGATACGGTATCCCACGACCCACAGTACATGCTCTCCCTCTGCCAGGATCGGCAGTCTGTCGCGTTCCGCCTGTGGGATCTTTTGATCGACCAGATAACTTTTCAGCGATTTATGGATCATCCCGCCTCTGCCGTCAGCAATGGTCAGATAATCACCCGGCTTTCTTGTCCGTATCACCGGACATTTTTTTATTTTATCATAATCAAACCATTTCGTATACTGATTTGTGGGAACTTCTTGGTTTTTTTCATGGGCAGCGGCCAGGTCACACACACAGTATTCCACCGTTCCCACTTCACATTCCACTGTCCCTGTCTGTCCGGGAGAAAGCTGCAGAGTTGGTTGATATTTCTCAGCCACTTCCGTCTTCTCCAAAAGCTCCCTGTCTGTCCTCTCTACTGTCAGCAGGACTTCCTCATATTGCCGTCTACCCCGGATGCCGAACGGAAGACAGATCTGCCGGTTGCCTTCCCTGGTAAACAAGGTCAGCAGCTCCTGAATATGCTGGTAAGTGATGTCTTTCTGCCCGGGAGACAATTGCTTCACTTCTTCATACAAGAGGCGCTTACGGATCACAGGATGCAACGACAGAAAAGACTCCACAGCAATACAGATCACCGCGTTCCGGCTGTCCCCCGTCTCTGCGGACTCTCCGTCACCGTCCGTTGCCCGGATACATCGGCCAGCTGCTTCTTTTGTCTGCAGTTCCAGATAGTCCTCCGTCTCCGCCAGCAGCTCCGCCGTCTGATTCATATGCGCTACACAGCCCTTTACAATATTCTCCTCCGCATAAGGCAAAATATGATGCCGAATACGATTTCTTGTGTAGTCATCCTCCTCATTGGTGGCATCCTTGCAATAGACAATTCCTCGCTGTTGTAAAAACTTCTCGATCTCCCACCGTTCCAGACATAGGAGCGGTCGTATAATCCGATCTCTCACAGGCAAAATGCTGGCCAGTCCCCGGATTCCACTGCCCCGGAACAAATGGAACAGCTGGGTCTCGCTGCGGTCATTGCTGTTGTGGGCCACTGCGATCTTCGTGGCTCCCCACTCCTTTGCCGCCTTTTCAAACGCCTCATATCTCGTTCTGCGCCCGGCTTCTTCCTCAGAGATTTTCTCCATGCGGGCTCTGTTCCTTACCTCTGCCCTGGTCAGGAAAAAAGGGATTCCTCTCTCCTCGCAGAGCTGCTCCACATACCGCGCATCTTCTCCGGCCTCCGCGCGAATGCCGTGATCCACATGCACTACGGCAATGTCTGTAGGTACTTCCTTCTGCCATTCCAGCAACAAAAATAAGAGGCAAACCGAGTCTGCCCCTCCAGAAACACCGGCTACCACACGGTCGCCGGCCTGCAGCATGTGATGCTCTCTGATATATGCAAATACTTTTTCTTGCGTATCCATCCATGTATTCATGTTTTTACTCTATCCTAATTATGAGGAAAAATCAAGGCGGCATCACGTGTTTTCCCACAGGCAGAGCACAAATACCGTCATATCGTCCCGAATCCGTCCCTCTGAGGCACAGATGGCATAGGACAATATTTTCTCTGCGATCTCCTGCGGGTTCTGTTCCTGCAACCCTTCCAGCACCTGTGCCATGCGCTCTTCCCCGTCTTCCATCATATCCAGAACCCCGTCCGTCATCATGACCAGCAGATCTCCCGGCCGGATCTGACACATCTGTCGTTCTATCTGCACTTTTTGAAAAATACCTAACGGCAGGCTTTCGCCGCCGACACAGAGAACCCTTCCGGAGGTCTTCCAGAACGTGGCAACACCGCCCACCTTGCAGATCTCACATTCGCCGGTATACAGATCCAGGCTGCAAAGGTCTATCGTAGGATGATCGTCCTCTTCATTTTGCGCATACAACGCGGAATTCAGGAGATTCACAGATGCCTCGGTCCCGAAGCCCGCCTCCAGCATTTTTTCCATGAGATCCATGACTCTGCCGCTGCCCCGGCTGGCATCCTCCCCGGAGCCTGTCCCATCAGACAACAGCAGGATCAGCTTCCCTTTTTCCGATTCCATGGTGGCATACTGATCCCCCGAGACTTTCTCCCCTTCTTTTACCGCCCGGCTCACCCCCGTCAGTGCTATGTATTTCGGTTCCTCTGTGAACAGAAAACAATGCGGCTCCTGCTCCACGAGATAAGGGCTTCCTGAAGAGACCTGCAGCTTTTTTCCCAATAATACCGTCAGCATGTCCGCCACCTGTGCCGCCTTATAGTGCCTTTTTTCGGTGGACAGTGTCATACTGATCCCTGCTTCTGTCCCGGAGCTGCTGCCGTCCTTCTCCACATAGCAGAGGTCTCTGGCGGTGATCCCTTCACTCTTGAGCGCCTGTACCAGGCTTTTCCTCTTTTTCTCTTCCAGCGGACAATACCCCAGTTCCTCTCCTGCCACCCGTTCCATGATCCGGGCCACTTCCTGCAGATGGTCTCCCATGATCTGTCTGCTCTGCCACAGCATACATTTTTCCAGAATATTCTGCCTGTCCTCTCCTGTAATCTGTATCTCCTGCCGAAAGCTCTTCCCCAGTTCCTCAAAACTCTCCGCATATCCCATCAGTTTCTGTCTGCACAGCAGTGAGATCTGTGCACACTGTTCTCTCTCCAGCCGTTCCTGCTCCTTTTTCCCTATGATCATGGCATCCTCCCCTTTCTGTTTTCACGATTATAGGGCAGTTTTCCTCTTCCTTTTGTCAAATCGAGGGAGGGAGAGACTTCATTTTTTGCGACAAAAAAAGCAGGTTCACTGTTGAGAAACAGTTTCCCTGCTTAATTGTCTTCCTGAAAAAGGATCTCACCTTCGTATACCAGTCCCAGCTTATCCTTCGCCACCTCTTCCACATACGCTTTCGTCTGAGTGTACTTACCGAATTCCTCGATCTGTTCCGCTCTGGCCTGCTCTGCTTCGATCTGCGCGCCAAGGCTTGCGATCTGGGTATCATAGCCCGCAATCTTCTGTTGTAATTCCACGCTCCGCACCGCAACGACCACCATGATCATCAACACGACCAGGGTCACCAGGAACATACTGAACCGGTTCTGGTGTCTCTTGCGGTAGGCTGCTTTTCTTCTTGCCATACGCGCATCTCCTTTTAATGAATATTTTAAGCATTTTCCTAAGTATAGTCAACTGCTTTTTCAGCCAATTTCCCGTTATCCGCAAGGCTTTCCGGATTGGGTGCAGAAGAGTATTCAGGCCCAGTGCCACATACTTTACAAAAAAGGGACTGATTGTCCTGTGATACAGGTACATTCCCGCCAATGCCCCCAGCACGGCAAACCATCGCAGGTTCCCGTTACTTTCATGAAACATCAGCAGAAAGACCTTTCCCGCACAGTAGATCCAGAATGCCAGATCTTCCAGAGATACCATGCTGGTACTGTGAGCGAACACTCTTCGCAGGATCCGCAGAATATCATACAGAAAAGTGATCCCCACACCCAGCAGAAAGGAATGCAGCAGAAAAACATTTTCATCCATCAGCGGAACAGCCTGCCCAGGAAGGATTCCTGTTTTTCTCCGGATGCTGCGGTATCCGAATATACAAGGCTGTCGATCCGGCCGTCAATATCCACTTCCCCCTTGTCTAATGTCAGGCGGTTCACATGGAGCTCGTTGCCACGGATCATCAGCATCCCCTGTTCCGTCTCCAGCAGGATCTCCCGCAGATCAAAGGAAAGGACGTCATTTACCCCATTCACGGTACATGTCCGTCTGTTGGTCATGGTCACTTTATGCATACGTCCTGTCGCGTTTAAATCTTCCATTCTCTCCATAGCCTCCCATCCTCCGCTCCTTCCGGAACCGGACTTACAATGTATTGTATGGGAAAATGTGGAAATTTATACATAGAGAACCTGATATTATATATAACGGAAAAGTTCTTTGGCTTCTTCTTTTTTCACGGTCTCCTGTACATCCAGGACCTCGACTTTTACTTCCTTGTTGCCGAAAGAGATGGAAATGATATCTCCCTCTTTGACATTGGCGGATGCCTTTGCCGGCTTATCATTGATCAGCACTCTGCCGCTGTCGCAGGCTTCATTAGCCACAGTACGGCGCTTGATCAGTCGGGATACCTTCAAATATTTGTCTAATCTCATGCTTTTAACCTCACGATCATCCGTTTCTGAAAACCAAAAGAGACCCGAAAGGTTGTCCTATCGAGTCTCTGAAAATTCAGCTTCTATTATGCGTTCAGCATATCCTTTAATGCCTTACCAGCCTTGAACTTAGGAGCCTTGGAAGCAGCGATCTTCATAGGTGCGCCGCTCTGAGGATTTCTACCCTCTCTAGCTGCTCTGCTGGATACTTCGAAAGTACCGAAGCCAACTAACTGAACCTTACCATCCTTCTTTAACTCTTCAGCAACAACATCGGTGAATGCCTTTAATGCCTTCTCTGCGTCCTTCTTGGAAAGACCTGCCTGATCAGCCATAGCTGCAACTAATTCTGTTTTGTTCATATTGAACTCCTCCTGTAATGAGTTTTCGTTATTAATTTTACGCTCGAAAATAGTTCTTTTGAAACGTCTATACATATATATATCTGTTTTTATCCCTTTTGTCAAGGTTTTTCCGCATATTTACGGCATTTCTTCCCCTCCCGGAAAGGATCATTCTGTCGATGAAGAGCTGGCCGTCAGGTCTACAAATGAGTAGGATACATCCTTTTCTTCTTCATCCACCTGTACCGTATAACTTCTGGTTTCATAACCGGATTTTCGCAGGGTGATCACATGACTTCCTGGGGTCTTCTTAAAACTGCAGGGGGAAATTCCCACATAGTTGCCGTCCAGATATACCTCCACATTTTCCGGAGCATCAATATGCACGCGGTAATAGGTCGTAGTCGTATCTGCGGTGGAGGTAGATTCCGTTGCGGAAGAGCTGGAAGAACTGCTGCTTTCCGTACTGTCTTCACTGTCGGAGTCCGCCTTATCCAGCTGGACATCCACTCCCGCGGATTCCTGCCCCACCCTGAGATACTGTGTAAGCGACTTATAGCCGTCCGCCTTCGCTATGATCTGATGAATACCGTATTCCAGCGTGACCGGCTGGGAAGCATCCACCTGACTTCCATCGATATACAATTCTGCATCGGAAGGATTCAGGGAAAACAGCACCATACCGTACTGTGCCTCTGCCACTTCCAGATCACCGATATCCAGTGTTGTTTCCTCGTTGCGGTTGATCACGACATTTTTCGTGCCGCCACCTCCATTATAGCTGATATCTACCTGATAGCTTCCCTCCGGCACAGTCACCAGCATGTCCTCTGTGATCCGTACGATCTGTGTCTGGCCGATTTCCAGCCAGCCGCCCACAAAGTTCTCATCATTGACCAGTCTGAGGTATCCATGGCCTTTTTCCACCGTTACGCTGAGCACTGTGCTGTCAATGCCGTGAAATGTCAGGATATCCGCCGGATTCAGATCCATTTTTTCAATGCTGTGTCCCTGGGAAAAATACTGGGTATCCTTAGACAGCTGGAACACCTCTTCCCCGATGGCCACCTCATTCCGTACGGTATTCATCTCGTAGTGCTCCACATCTTCATACTGCCATGCTGTCTGCGCCAGCTGCATGGAGGTCAGATGCTTCTGACTTTTCAAAAAAGTCACATCCACGATGTCCCCCTCCTGCAGCTGACTCAGGGAAATTGCCTTTCCATATTTATCTGCGAACCGCGTTGTTCCGTCCATGGACAGCGTGTAACGTTTGCCTAAATCCAGATTTAACAGTGTGACAGTGTTGTCAACATTATTGATATCCACCAGTACCGCCGTATCTGCGGAATCATAGCTGTCCGGATTGGTGACAACAAAGCCGGTATCTATCCGCTCTGCCTGTGCCGTTGGCGCAGGTGTTGCCGCCGTCCCGGAGGATGCTGTCTGCCCGCATCCAGCAAATGACATTGCTGTCACAAGCAAAAGGATTACCACTGTCTGTTTCGTTTTCGAATACTTTTTGTCTTCGAATCTTTTCAACGTTTTTGCTTCTCCTTTGTCTCCTGACGCTGCGATCCTGCCGCAACGTCTCTTCCGTTGTCTGCCGTTCATTGCCCGGCTTTTATCTTTGCAGCAGTTTCAGGAATTTCTTTCTGGCCGCTTCCTGTTCCAACAGGCGGTCCAGTTTCTCCTGATTCTTCTCCGGGATCCAGGCCTTGCCGGAATTATAATAAAAGTTTACGATCTTCCACAATTTCTCAGGATAGGACAGGCGGTAGACCAGATCCTGTCTCTCATAGGGCTTTAACGGTCTGACACTTTCATAAGCCGCCAGAAGCACTCTGCCCCATTCGGCATCCCATTCACTTTTTTCCAAAAGCTTTCGCAACAGCAGATACAGGTCTCTCACCGGCCCGTCTGCCTGACATTTTTCGAAGTTTACCAGGAAAAATCCACGGTCCTGCCGCAGAATATTATGATATTGGTAATCTCCGTGGCAGAAACACAACGGTACTTCCTCTCCGCTGTCGGAGGCAGCCAGCTCGATCTCTTTCCATTCTTCACACAGTTGTCTTGCTTCCTCTAAAAAAGGATCAATCACTGCAGACAACCGGATCTCGAACCAGGTCTTCTGGCTGCGCTGTTTCAAGAACCTGCGGGCTCTCTTGAGCTCCCGGTTATGCTTCTCATAGTCCCGGCTGGGGAGATATCTCTCTATGACCGGTGCCGAAGTCTCCTCCGTCTCCGGAAATACCGGTGTAAATTCCAGATCACCGTGCAGTCTCGCCAGAAGCCGCATTGCTTCCATACATTCTTCCCTGTCACGGATATTACATTCTCGGCCTTCCCACCAGGTCTTCAGAATATATCTGACACCGTCCCGGTCTGTCACCGATAACGCACCTTCCTTTGTGGCAAGCAATCGCTCCGCAGGAACGGTTCCCCGTTCCTCCAGGTGCTTCAGGACCTGCTCCTGCAGACGCAGCTGTTCCTCGCGTCCTGTATATTCCTTGAAGATCAGGCAGCCCTGCTGTGTATCGCACAGAATCGCTCCCCTTCCTTTTCGGGTACGCAATACTTCTATCTCATACTGCTCCAGCAGTGCCACTGCTCTGTCATTCACTTACAATCCCTCCTAAGATACGTCCTTAACCGTTTTCCGGTTCCTACGCTATCTTATGAGGAAAGCCTGTAAAGTATGCTCAATCTTTGTCTGCCGACAGTTCCTTTACCTTTTCCAGCAGCTGTTCTCTGGTATTCTGCTCGGGATGTTCCAATACCAGTTCCAGCAGCTGTTGCAGCATCTCTCCCAGCTCTCTGCCCGGTTTCATACCGGTGTCGATCAGATCCCTGCCGGTGACCGCCAGTGTTTTCAGGGAGACGCACTGCTTCTTTTCCAGCATTTCCTGATACAGTTTCTTCCAGAGTTCGAGATTCTCCAGTTTTTCTGTTCTCAGGTAATCGCTCTGTGCCAGAATATCTGCCCGTTTCACCGGGAACAGCAACGGGAAAATATCTTCCCCGATCTTATTCACCGCCCGGCGGACAATCCGCAGATCCGGTATCACATCATTGCCATAATCATGGTATCTCACCAGACGGGTGACCACCGCAACGGTATCATTATCAAATCGCAGTCTCCGCAGAATCTTCCGCGCCATCTCTTCTCCCACCGCCGGATGTCCATAGAAATGAGTGATTCCGTCTTCATCCACAGTAAGTGTGGCCGGCTTGCCGATGTCATGGAACAGCATGGCATAACGCAGATTCTTGTCCGGCCCGATCTCCATAAGTGCATGTAATGTATGCTCACCCACATTGTATTTATGATGCTTGTGCTTCTGCGGTGTCTCCATCATGGCATCGAATTCCGGTAGGATCACCTTGGTGACACCCATGTCATAAGCTTCTCTGAGGGTGTCGGGATGAGGGGACACCAACAGTTTAGTCAGTTCCACCTGAATCCGCTCCGCACTGATCTTCTGCAAAGTCGGTGCCAACTTCCGGATTGCCGCCTCGGTGTCTTCGTGGATCTCGTAGCCCAGCTGTGCGGAAAATCGGATCGCCCGCATGATGCGCAGGGCATCTTCTCCGAATCGTTCCTCCGGGGTGCCCACGCATCGGATCAGCTTCGCCTCGATGTCTTTTAATCCGCCGAAAATGTCGATCAGGCCTTCCGTTTCATTATAAGCCATGGCATTGATGGTAAAATCCCGGCGTTTCAGGTCCTCCTCCAGGTTCGGAGTAAACGTCACTTCTTTGGGATGTCGGCTGTCTTCGTATTTTCCATCTACACGGTAGGTCGTAACCTCAAAGCCTTCCTTGTCCAGCATGACGGTTACGGTGCCATGCTGGATTCCGGTGTCGATGGTGCGACGGAACAGCGTTTTCACCTGCTCCGGTCTCGCCGAGGTGGTAATGTCCCAGTCCTCCGGGCATCTGCCCAGGATGGAATCCCGCACGCAGCCGCCTACCACATAGGCTTCAAATCCGGCATTCTGTATGGTTTCTATGATATATTTCGCTTTTTCAGGTATTTGTATCTGAATCATATATATCCTCTTTTGCAAAAATCACACACGCTCATGACTCTGTGATTTTCGCTTGTGACTGCTTTGTGTCTATTGTTTGTTTCTAAGAAAGGCTATGCCTGCTCCGGGTTCATGATGAACTTATCGATGACTTCCACCAGTCCGTCTTCATCGTTGGTGCCGGTGATATAGTCCGCCGCATCCTTGACCGCCGGTTGGGCATTCCCCATTGCTACGCCGGTTCCCGCATATTCGATCATGGAGATGTCGTTGTAGCCATCGCCGCAGCAGATCGCATTTTCTCTGGTCAGTCCCATGCCTTCCAGCATATGATCCAAAGAAGTGGCTTTGTTCACATCTTTCGGCATGATCTCGATGAAATAGGGTTCGGAACGGTAGATGCTTGCCACATCGCTGTATTTTTCCTGCAGCTGTTTCTCCAGCTCCGGTGCGATCTCTTCCGGTGCTGTCATCAGGCATTTATTAATATCGAAATTCACATATTCGACGAAATTGTCAACGACCTTTATAGGAATTCCGTTGATTCTGGCTTCCAGCTGCACATAGTCATCCGGCTCGAACGCAGAGATGACGCCGGGACCCTGATAAGTGATCAGTCCGCAGCCATTCGCTTTGGCGAATTCGTACAATCCGGGCACAATGGACAGGGGCAGTGTTCTCTGATAGACCACTTCTCCTGTCTTACACTCCACGATACGGGCTCCGTTAAATGACAGTAGGTATCCGCCGTATTTTTTCAGTTCCAGCTCCTCTTCGCATTTCCGCATGCCGGGGGTGGGACGACCCGAAGCCAGGATCACCTTGTGACCATGCTGTAAAATATTCCAGATTCCCTGTTTGGTAGCTTCCGTGATCTCTTTTTTTGAATTGGTCAATGTTCCGTCAATATCCAGTACCAGAACTTTTTCCTGCATGTTTATTCATACCTTTCTCAAAGTTATTCTCTGTTCAGCTCACGTAACTGGCAGAGTCACATTATCATGTTTCCCGCCCTTTTGCGACTATTTTTGCTCATAACCTAACAGTACCTGTCTCTTCTGCTTGTGCAGTGAAACAGGTACTTGTCTGTTGTCTATGTTCTGTTCCTGAGCAAGCTTTACTGTGCCTGTGTTGCGGTCTCTTCGGTAGCAGCAGTCTGCTCCTCGGTGATCTCCTGGGTCTCTGCGGCCGCGGTCTCAGCGGCTGCGGATTCCTCTGCCTGCACCTTCAGGTAATTCAGTTTACCCTTGGGATCCTCTACTGTTACATCTGCGGTAATATCCTGCATATGCTGACTCATTGTATCGGATACCAGCGTATTCTTGATGTTGATCTTCCACTCGGGCTGATCCTGTCCGATGTAGTAAAGTACATAGGTGGTGTCACTGACAGTGATGGCTACGGTATCTCCTGCCTGACGGCTGTTGTCGAAGATCCAGTTGCTCAGCTCCTCTGTCATACCGGTCTTGGTCACCTGCTCGAACAGACCGCCGTTCTCTACTGCGGAAGTATCCTGTGTATACTTCTTGCACAATTCTGCGAAGCTGTCCTCGGTAGCTGCACCGCTCTTCCACTCCTCCAGGATCTCTTCACCGGTCTTATCCTCGGTGGGAATGATCACACGTACATCTGCGGAAGGAGTCTCATCCAGATATCTCTTCTCAAATGCCACGGCATAGTAGCAATGGCTGTTGTCGTTAGTAATGACGGTGGTGTCTCCTGCCTTTCTGGCATCATCAAACAGCCAGTCGGAGATCAGGTAGTTCACGGAAGACTTCTTCTCATTCTCGTGTGCTTCGCCGTCTTTTGCCACGGTCTGCTCCGCATCGTCAGCCAGTACCTTGGCATCTTCCATTGCCTTTGCGATCTCAGCATCGGAAGGCTGGTAAGCGGTATCGGTGCTGTCGGAAGCTGTTGCATCTGTAGCTGCCGTTCCGTCTGTTGCAGTGGTATCGGTGGTTGCAGCAGTCTCCTCTACGGGATCTGCCAGTTCGGTAGGTTCGGTGGGCAGATCAGCTTCGATCGTGGTCAGGCGGTAGTCTACGGAATCGTAGGTTGCCTTATTTTCCTCATAATAGCTCTGGATCTCATCATCACTGGGAGCATTGTCCTCCTGCAGCTTCTGATAATAAGCGTTCATTACCATGTCGTTCTTTACATATTCTTCGATACGGCCCATGGTCGCATAGCTTCCGTAGATGGAACGTACATATTCCTTCTCGGAGATGCCTGCGGATGCAGCGGAGGTTTTGATGGTCTCCTTGAAAGTGTTGTACTCATCCGTGGTATCGTAGGTGAAGCCGGCTGCTTTGGCTTCTGCCATCAGCGCCTTATTCTGCTTCAGGCTCTCTACAGCATTCTGCTCAAAATAGTCCTGCCAGGTCAGAGTATCGGAATACATCTGGGTGGACAGATCCTTGCTGGTATCCAGTCCGAAGTATGTCAGATAGCTGCCGTACTGGGTGATATAATTGTTCTTGGTCAGGTTGTATTGGTAATCGAACTCTACCTTGTTTACAGCTTCTCCATTGACCACCACATAGGTCTCATGAGTTGCCAGATAGGTACGGATGGGGAAAGATGCTACCAGACATACCAGAGCCACAAGCACTACGATGCCGATGGCCGTGCTGATGCGCTCTTCCTTTTTCTCCTTTTCCTTCTCCTCTTTACGCTTCTGTACCTTACGGTCATATTTAGTCATGACCTTCTGTTCTGTTTGTTCTTTATTTTCTGTAACTTTTTCATTCTTAGACATTGCTTACATGTCTCCTTCCTGGTGTCTTAAGTCCCAATGACTCCTTATTTTACCGTATTTCTGCGGAAAAAGAAAGCTATTTCACATATTTTTCAAGTTTTTCCACGATATTTTTCACACATCCGGGCTCAAAAGGACTGTCCAGTCCGACTTCTTTGATCATATTAGTGTAAAAATCACTGGCGGACAGCCTGCACAGCTTCAGATAGCTCTTCCACGCCTCTGTAAAATCGGCATCCATCTTCACCTTGTACTGTAGTGCGCAGGTCTGTGCCAGACAATAATCGATATAATACAGAGGGTAGTCGTAAATGTGCAGCTGCTTCTGCCAGAAGCCTCCCTGTCCGAAGAAAGGATCTCCCTCGTAATCCAGGTGGGGCTTGTACTCCCGCTCCAGACGGCTCCATGCCTGCTTTCTCTCGGCCGGGGTCAGCTCCGGGTGCTCATAGACGATATGCTGGAACTCATCCACCATACAGCCGTAAGGAATAAACGCAGCCGCATCCTCCAGATGCATTTCCACGTAATCCTGCGCTCTGTTGCCGAAGAACAGGTTCATCCACTTTTCCGTGAAAAATTCCATGGACATGGAATGGATCTCTGCAGTCTCCATGCCGATATCCGCATGCTCTCTGATAGGATCCTGTGCAGCGAGATACCCCTGAAACGCATGACCACACTCATGCGTGATGACGTCCACATCACCGCTGGTACCGTTAAAGTTAGCGAAGATAAACGGTGCATGGTAGAGAGGCAGATAGGTCATGTAACCTCCCGCCTTCTTCGTCTTGCGCCCCAGGACATCAAATAACTGGTTCTCCATCATGAAATCAAAAAATTCCGCAGTCTCCGGGGACAGCTCACGGTACATCTTCTGTCCGGCTGCCATGATCTCTTCGGGGGTTCCGGTGGGTGCCGGGTTGCCATCCTTGAAATATACCTGCTCGTCAATATAGCTAAGCTTCTCCAGACCCAGACGTTGTCTTCTGCGGTCATGCAGCTTCTCTGCAAAGGGTACGAAATACTCCTTGATCTGCCTGCGGAAAGCTTCTACCTCGTCCTTGCCGTAGCAGTTGCGGTTCATGCGGTAATAGCCCAGTTCCAGATAATTTTCATATCCCATGGTTCTGGCCTGCGCGGTACGGTTTTTCACCAGTTTATCGTAGATGGTATCCAGCTGTTCCTCATTTTCCAGGAAAAACGCGCTCATCTTCTCCCATGCCTGTCTGCGGACATTGCGGTCGGAATTCACCAGATAGGGCCGTAACAGGGACAGATTCAGTTCCCTGCCGTCGAAGTCGATCTTCGCACCGGCGATGAGCTTATCATACTCCATAGTCAGGGAATTCTCCTCCTGCATCAGCGGGATCAACGCCTCGCTCATGGACTTCTGTGCCAGCTCCATATTCTTGAACGCTACCGGACCGATCTTCTCCTCCAGATAAGCTCTGTAGGGGGATTCATATAATTTCTTCTGATAAGCCAGCACCAGATTGCTGAATACCGGTCCCTGCTCATCGTAGTATTTATGCTCTTCCTCGTAGAATTTATCGGAAGTATCGATGTCGAAGCGGATATTCGCAATGGTCATCAGCGTCATGACACGGTCCGTCAGCGCATAGTACTTCTGATGCACCTCGAACTGCTCCTCCCCGCTCTTCGCCGCATCCAGCTCCCGGATCAGTTCTCCCATCTCTTCCTGCACTTTGGCAAAATCTATTCTTTCGTAAGGCATGTCCTGAAATTTCATAATTATAGTAACCCTCTCTTTCTGTGTCCTTAGGAATCTATACTGCTTATCTTACCCCAAAATGCCGGGAAAGTAAAACTTTAGAAGCGTTCTGTAACATTTTTCTGGATTTTTTGTAGCCTTTTTGTAACATTTTTCAGACTTGCCAATAAGGAATCCCTATGGTATGGTGGTATTAGAAGTAATTTTTCTTCTTTCAAAAATTCTTATAGACCCGTCAGTGGTCAAAGTTTCCCTTATTATTTATTTTATATGGAAAATATTTGTTTTATTTTTACATTTATTTTGCAACAGAAAGGAGATTTATGGAGTTAAAACAAAATAATATAACCAGCAACTATTTCTCGGAGGAGTATTTGATGAATACTGTGTCGAGATTCTGGAAAAATTTTGTTGCGGAAGAAATTTCGTATGGGAATGCGATAGCTGCTGCGCCGGGGAATGTGGCTGTGGCAATACCGGCTTCCGGAAAGCGGAATTATAAGGATCTGGTGTTCCGGAAAATATTTCATGACAAGGAGAAGCTGCTCTCGCTGTACAATGCGCTGAATCACTCGCATTATGAAGATCCGGAGCTACTGCATATTACAACTTTGGAAAATGCGGTTTACCTAAGCTTGCAGAACGACCTGTCATTTGTGGTGGATTTTGATCTATGGTTTTTTGAGCACCAGTCCACCCTGAATCCCAATATGCCGTATCGCTTTTTGCTGTATCTGGCAAGTGAATATTCAAAGATGAACTCAGATGACCTGCTTTATTCCAACAAGTTACAGATGCTGGATACTCCGCATTTCGTAGTGTTTTATAACGGGACGGATCCTCTCCCGGAATACAGCACCCTGAAGCTGTCCAGCGCCTACCGGAATAAGGAAGAGACTCCTCAGCTTGAATTACAGGTACAGGTAATCAATATCAATCTCGGGTTCAACTCCGAGCTGATGGATGCCTGCCAGATTTTAAAGGAGTACGCCCAGTTTGTCGCAGAAGTCCGTGAGCAGGCAAAGGTGTATCCAAACCGGCAGGCCATCGTTCAGGCCGTGGATGTGTGTATTAAGAAGGATATTTTAAAGGAATTTTTGCTTGAGAATAAGAAGGAGGTTATTGATATGGTGTTTTTCGAATATGACGCCGAGGCGGAAAAGAGAGTTATTTATAAGGATGGCGTAGAGGAAGGCAGAGCAAAAGAAATTGTTCGGTCATGTAAGGACTTTAACTTGTCAAAAGAGGATGCAATCCACAAGTTAGAGACTCTACTATCAATCCCTACACAATCTGCCATTGACTATTACGAAAAATTTTCAAAGGAATTTGAAAATGAATTCTCAAAAGCACAAAAAATTATGTAAAAGGAGTACATTGGTATAAACTTTTTTGAGTATGATGCTGAGCTTTCTATTTCTACACAGGCAGCCATGGATTACTATGATAATTTTTCGAAGGAATTGGAAAGGAAATCTTTGGATGATCAAAAGGTCTTATAAGAACCCAAAAAGGGCAGCCCGTCATGGACTGCCCTTTGGTTCTTACATAACTCTTACAGATATGGTTCGTTCCTCTTAGGAAACAACCTGATCTCAGCTTAAGCTTACTGTAACAGAGACAGTACGCCCTGGTTAGCCTGATTGGACTGAGCCAGCATAGCCTGACCTGCCTGAGCCAGGATGTTGTTGTTGGAGTACTTAACCATCTCAGTAGCCATATCGGTATCACGGATCTGGCTCTCTGCGCTGGTGGTATTCTCAACTACGTTGTCGAGGTTATTGATGGTATGCTCCAGACGGTTCTGGACAGCACCAAGTGCGGAACGCTGGGTGGATACCTTCTGGATTGCAGCCTTAATGGTATCGATAGCGCTCAGAGAATTTGTATCATCTGCACCGTTTACCTTGATACCTTTGATGCCAAGAGTAGTTGCATCCATAGCTTCGATTTCCAAACCAATCTGGTTGTTGCTGGTCGCATCAGCGCCAACATGCAGATTCAAGCTGAGTGCGCCCTTACCTGTCTCAGATTTGCCGATGAATTTACTCAGCGCATCGTCTTCCTGTAAGGTATTGCCCTTAGTGCCAACCGCTTTACCGTTAGAATCATACAGACCACCCTTGTAGGTTACCTTTCCGTCATCGTCTGTCTCAAAGTAGCTCTCCAGACCATTCGCTGCGATTGCATTGCCATCTTTATCATACAGATTCGGCTCGGTAATCTTGAAGTCGGTTCCTTCTACTGCTTCATTGCCCAAAGTAACTGCTGTATAGTACTTTGTAGTCAAATTACCAAACTGTGCTGCAGTCATTTCAGCACCTTTCTTAAATGCCACCGTACCGTCTCCATTATACAGATCTACTTTTGCAACTTTTACTGCCTCTGTTCCTGTGGTCATGTCAGCTACTGTATTACCAGCAGCATTCGTAGCATTACTATCTGTATACAGTTTTGCAGTGCTCACATCTGTCTTTAAGATATCACCTTTTTTGTATACTTCATGACCATTTGCATCATATAAAGAGCCAGTCAACTTCTTATACTCAGTATCTGATGCTGCATCTGCTGTAGCTGCTGTAGCGTTTGTAGCGGTCTTATATACCTTTTCGCCTTTTTCAATCATACTCTTTGCAGCAGAAGCGGATAAGTTATTACCACATACGTCCATCAGGTTGGTAAGTTCATTTCCATCCATACCTGTAACCATAGCCTGAGTTCCGTTATAGCTATATACGCTGGAAGTCTTGGTGTTGTCACCCTTTAACAGATAAGTCTCATTGAACTTGGTTGTCTCAGCGACACGGTCAATCTCGGTTACCAACTGATCGATTTCATCCTGAATATAATTTCTGTCATCCTCAGAGTTAGTTCCGTTAGATGCCTTAACTGCCAGCTCATTCATTCTCTGCAGCATATCGTGTACTTCAGTCAGAGCGCCTTCAGCGGTCTGTACTGCACTGATACCATCCTGTGCATTCAGGGAAGCCTGTGTCAGACCTCTGATCTGCTTTCTCATCTTCTCACTGATGGACAGGCCTGCTGCATCATCAGCTGCACGGTTGATCTTATAACCGGAAGACAGTTTCTCGGTGGATTTTGCCTGAGAAGCGGTGGTCAGACCTAACATTCTGTTAGAGTTCATAGCTGTAAGATTGTGTTGTACTACCATAATAATTTACCTCCTTGTATTACTGCCCAATTCCTTTTGCGGCAGTGTGCGTATCTGTATTGTTATTGAGAAATCCTTTTCTCCCAGATACTTGTTGTTAGTTTTTATAGTAACCGGAGTAGGAGCTTCCCTGTCGGGCCCTGACAGAGCCGCTCTTCCTCCGGTTATTACCATATGAAATTATTTGTCCGCATTTCCCTTTGTGATGATCACATTTGACTTCTTGCGGTACTTCTCCGGGTGCTCTTCTTCTGCATAATATTTGGGAAGCTTCGCTCTCTCCTCCGGATCTGTGATCTGGTTCTCCAGCACCGTGCTTCGCACGATGTTCACCTCTCTCGGTGCATCGATCATGATACGGAGATGATTCTTAGTTCCTCCCAGGAACACGATCTTGATATTGTCATTGATCATCAGGTATTCTTCCGGACTAACGGTCAGACGCAGCATATAATAACCTCCTTGCTCTGTTCAGCCTTCCTTGCCTGCTGTTTCTCACTGATGCAACATTCTATTATGGAATGTTGCATTTCCCTAATTCATTTATTCTATCAAGGAGGCCATTATGAGCACGACACAACCTATCCGCAGCAAACAGCTTCTACACGATTTCAAAGAGTACTTCCTTACCAAGCAGCCCAACTCCAGGAATTACACTCTCATCCTGATCGGTCTGAACACCGCTCTCCGCATCAACGACATCCTTCATCTCACCTGGGGAGATGTCTATTGCACAGAACACAGCCGCTTTTACACCCATCTCCTGATCACGGAGAAAAAAACGGAAAAAGAAACCAGAATCCTGATCAACAGAGAACTTCAGGAAACATTACTGTCCTACCGGAAAACACAGCCTTCCATAGCCGACACAGACTATCTCTTTCCCAGTCCCAGAAAAGCTGATTCCCCGCTCTCCCGATACCAGGCCTACCGCATTGTCCGCAAGGCTGCCGAGGCCGTAGGGATCGAAGACGTGATCCGGTGCCATTCCCTGCGGAAGACCTTCGGCTACCATGCATGGAAAATGGGAACTCCGCCTGCATTGTTAATGGAAATTTACAATCATTCTTCTTTTCAGATCACAAAACATTATCTGGGAATTGAACAGGATGACAAAGATGCCGTATTTCGTGACATACAGCTATGACATACGGCTTTCATAATTGCTATGATGATATGAAAGTAACGCATTAACGATTTTTGCAAAAAAGGCTAAAGTTTTCCCATGGTCAGCCGAAATATGTAGTGCAAGACAAAATGCAACATTCCATAATAGAATGTTGCATTTTTCTATTTTAATCCTTTCATTTCTGTGGTATTCTTTTAAAGACTGCATATCGCTATTTTTCGACAAATACTTTCCTTTTTTGAAACATATACAGTCAGAATCAGGAGTACACATGAAAAGCTTTATATGTGAAATGTTCTATAAGCAGCGGGCGGCATTCGAACAAAGCTGCGCTTCCAGGGGTAAAGAATATCCTCTTCCGGAAGATGTTTTCCTACAATCGGATATTTTCTATGACGAGAAGCATGTTCCGGCACATCGTCTGGATGTCTACCGTCCCAGGGGACGGGACGGAGAGATTCTCCCGGTCATCGTCAACGTACATGGCGGAGGCCTCCTCATAGGGAACAAGGAATTCAACCGTCCCTTTTGTGCCTCCCTTTGTGAGGCGGGGTATCTGGTATTCAGCATTGAGTACCGGCTGATACCGGACTGTCTCTTCTATGACCAACTAACTGACCTGCATCTGGCACTGGATTTTATCCGGGATCATCTGACGGAATACGGCGGTGACATTTCCCACATATATGCCTGCGGTGACAGCGGCGGTGCCTGTCTGCTGACTTACGGAATCGCCATGCAGCGAAGCACTGCACTGGCACAGGCTGCCGGAGTAACCCCTTCTGACCTGCCAGTCCGGGCACTTGGCCTGGTCAGCGGTATGTTCTATACGAACCGCCTGGATCAGATCGGACTTTTCCTCCCCAGATATCTCTACGGCCGGCATTATAAAAAAAGTGCTTTTGCCCCCTATGTATCTCCGGAGCACCCGGACATCGTGACCAGCCTGCCACCCAGTCTCCTGATCACCAGTGACAACGATAATCTTCAGAGCTATACTCTGAATTTTGAAAAGGCTCTGCGCAGACATCAGATGCCCCATAAACTGATCAACTACCCGAAGGATCCCCGCCTGACCCATGCGTTCAGCGCTTTTTACCCGGATCTTCCGGAAAGCAGGGAAGTGATCCACCATTTGATTCATTTTTTTGAACATACCGGAGATGACTGTAAAGGAGGATACGTATCATGACATACGACGAAAATGTTTTCAAAGAAAAAGCTAATCGGAAAGCCCGTAAGATCTGGATCGTTTTTGCTGTTTTACTGAGTGCCAACTATGGCTCCGATGCGTCCGGGGGATTATATCCCACCACTTCTTACCTTATTTTCCTGGCATTGTGCTGGCTGCCTCTGATCTTCGGCGAAGTGCTGTTACGTGTAAAGGGCTGGGCAACGGAGCTCTACCGCTACGATCTGGTCATCGGTTACGGCATCTTCTATACCTTTGTAATCTGTACCACAGCGTCACCCATCGCATTCACTTACATCCTTCCGGTGACAAGCTTACTGGTCCTGTATAAGAACCGGAAATTCATGATCAACTGCGGTATCGTCAACTCTCTGATCATTGTGGGCGCTGCCGTCTACCGCTACATGCTGGGCTTTAACAGTGCTTCCGATATGAAGAATTACCAGCTGCAGCTGTCCTGTATCATCCTGTGTTACATCTGCTATGTCATGTCCATCCGCCATCTGAACGAGTCCGACGGTGCCATGACCGACAGTATCAAAGCCGACCTTCACAGAGTGGTGACCACCGTAGAACAGGTCAAGACATCCAGCAATACCATTCTGGACGGCATTACCGTTGTCAGAGAACTGGCTTCTGAGAACAAGCACGGTTCCGATATGGTCATGCTGGGTATGAATGAATTGACGGATAATAACCATATGCTACAGGATCGGACGACCTCTTCCACACAGATGACTTCCGACATCCGTGCCCAGGTGGAAAATGTTGTGGCACTCATCAGCGAAATGGTATCTCTGGTCGGGAAAACCGAATCCCATTCCAGTGTCAGTGCAAAAGATCTGCAAAGTTTGGTAAGCACTGCCACCACGATGTCAGAGCTTTCTACGGAGCTGGAAAATGTCCTGCAGAATTTCCAGCAGGAATTTGGCATGGTGAAGCAGGAGACCGGTACCATCGAAAAAATTACAAATCAGACGAACCTGCTGGCCTTAAACGCTTCCATTGAAGCTGCCAGAGCCGGTGAAGCAGGCAAGGGCTTCGCAGTGGTAGCTGATCAGATCCGTACCTTAAGTACTGAAACCCACGCTTCCTCCGGACAGATCAGAGAAGCTCTGTCCCGTCTGGATGCTACTTCCGCTAAGATGACCGCTTCCATTGAAGAGACCTTGAAGCTGATTCAGGTTACCCTGGAAAAGGTAACACATACCGGTGAAAATGTAAATCAGATCGCATCTGATTCCGCACAGCTCGGCAGACATATTCAGGTAGTTGATAACGCAATTAAAGAAGTCGAAAGCTCCAATACCCAGCTGGTATCCAATATGGAACAGGTATCCAACATCGTGGAGACTATCACCGGCTGTATTGCACACTCCAGCCAGACCAGTGAGCGTATGCTCAGTAAATACGAAGAAACCGCTTCCAATATCAACACCATCGAGGATGTCATGGAGAACATGATGTGTGATCTGGGTATCGGCGGCTTCATGGGTATCGAAGATATTCAGCCAGGTATGAAGATCGATCTGAAAGTAGCCGGCCAGGGAGATACGGAATACCTTGGAGAACTGATCGAACAGATTCCGGAGGGGCTGCTGGTATCCTGTCAGAAGGAGCTAGCACTCACAGATACCGCTTCCTGTACCTTACAGATCACCGCAGGCAACATCCTGTATTGTTGGGACAAGGCAGTCATCTCTCCCGCTCCTGAAAAGGGTGCTCATGCCTTCAAAATCATCATTAATACCAGACCCAGGATCAATAACCGCCGTAAATACCCCCGTATGGATCTGAACAATGCCTGCACCATCAAGTTCAAAAATTCTGATACGGAATATGCGGCCACCATGGATAATATCAGTGCCAACGGCTTTGCTTTCCTGGCGACAGACAATATCTTCACCCAGAGCAAGAATGCCTCGATCACTGTCACTATCCATGATTTCGCTCTCCCGGATCACAATGTGCTGGAAGGACGTATCATCCGCTGCTCCGATGATAACGGTCTGTTCATCGTAGGCTGCCAGATGCCGGAGGATAATTTCTATATTCTGGAATATGTAGAGAAAAATCTGGAAAGTAAGAAATAGTCAAATACAAAAGGGTGCCGCTGTGCGACACCCTTTCTTGTTTGGTTTTATAGTTTCATCTATGGCTTCAGGAGCCGGGCGATCAGGCCCTCGACCTCCTGGAGCTGTTCTTTTGTGCTCTCCTTGTGGCTTTCCTTGCGGTACTTCGAAGGGGACATTCCCTTCATAGCGTGAAAGGCCTTGGTAAATACCAGGGCATCGCTGTATCCGCAGGACAATGCAATACTCTCGATAGGATAATTCGTGGAGTCCAGAAGCTCTCTCGCCTTGGTAATACGGAAGGTAGTAAGGAACTGCTGGGGAGACATCCCCAGATAGTTCTGGAACAGCGTATATAAATAGCTGCGGTTGATACACACATAGTCCGCCACATCCGTGACCTTGATGGGGTTACAGTAGTTGCTCTGGATAAAGGAAACCGCTTTTTTCACATACTGGTTCCCCTTATCCTCTTCCTCTCTTGCCACCACACCGGCGCTGTCGGCGATCACCGACAGAAATACTCCCAGCAGTCCGTTCCGCCGCAGATCATCCGCAATGCCAAAGGTATTATGCTCCATCATATCCCGGACAATGGAATATAGTTCCTCTGATTTATCACAGGAAAAAATAGGATGTCTGTCTGACAGTCCCATGCTGTGTAAATATTCTTCTGCCCGGCTTCCGGCAAATCCCACCCACAGATAACTCCAGGGATCCTTCGCATCCGCCTGATAAAAAGCCAGTTCATTGGGCTGGATCAAAAAACCGTAGCCCGCCTCCAGCCGGTATTCCTTGTCGTGAAACCGGAAATGTCCCTTACCACTCAGGACATAGTGGATCAGGTAATGTGGCTTGGAGGCCGGTCCGAAGCTGTGCAGCGGTGCCGTCTGGGAGCATCCGCAGCAGTTCACATACAGACTTCCTGTTTTATCATTGACAAAATCCAGTTTAAATGCTTTTTCCATGATCGGACCGTTTCCCTTCTGCGTTGCCGCTCTCTCATCTAATTCACGAGAATCCCGCCGTTTTCATCAAATTCGACACCGAAATCCCGGCTGTATTCATTCATACGCTGCAAAATTCTCTTCTTATCCTCACCTGCTGCCGGAGTAGGCTTAAAATCATTCCGAGTGGACACAGAACTCACCATGCAGGGAATGATCCTGGCATTCCGGTCCTCCACCTTCTGTCCGTTTTCGAATGTAAAGGTCTGCTGGAAGATCATGGTATCCTTATCTGCCGGGTTCCGGTTCGCTCCGAAGCAGAAATTCGCCAGGCTATAGATGATATATCTGCCCTTATATTCTTCGATTCCCTGAAGGACGTGGGGATGATGACCAATGACCAGATCCACGCCCCAGTCAATGCATTTTCTGCCAAGTACCTGCTGGTAATTCTCCGGATAAGTATCTTTCTCAATCCCCCAGTGACAGCATGCCAGGATCAGATCTACATTCTGTTCCCGCAGGGTCTCGATATTGTTCTGGATCAGCTTTTCCGCCTGTGCGCCCCACTCTACCTCATTGACAGAGATTATTCCTATTTTCAGGTTCCGTTCTCCGCCGTGGGCTGCCGCACTGTCCGGGATCTCATAGATACCCACATTTTTATCATAAGCATAAATGATCCCTTCCTTCTCTAATGCCACCACAGTATCCCGGCTTCCCTGTTCGCCATAATCCAGGCGGTGATTGTTGGCGAAGCTGACGGCCTCAATGCTCCCCAGCGTCAGCAGATGTGCGTAGGCCGGATCCCCTTTGATGCAGTAGGTCTGTCCCTCCCGCATCTGTTCCGATGTGGTCAGAGGCCCTTCCAGATTCACGATGGTCATATCGTCCGCCGCAAAGATGTCTCTCACATTTTCAAAGAAATAACCTTCGTCCTCCGCCTGATCATAGGCCTGACGGAAGGAGGCACTGTAGTCTTGTTCCTGATGATTTCCCAACGTTACATCCCCTGCTGCGGAGATGGTGATCGTATAACGTTCACCCGTCAAACCACCGGAGTCATGGCAAGATCCCGATGTTGTTGCGTTCTCTCCACCGGAAGCCGTCCCTGTCTGTGCCCCCGTAGCAGAATCTTCTGCCGTCTGCCCAGCCTGCGTAGTTGCATTGTAACCGCCGATAGGCTGCGCCAGATCTTCCCTTCCCGGAATGTAGACCTGCTGGGTCAGATCATCGCCACATCCACCAAGCATTATGACAGCCGCTGCACAGAACAGTGCTGCAAACCTTTGTTTTCGATACCCCATAAGCTGCTCCCTCATTATCGTAGCATGATCCGCACCTTTGGTGCTTACCGTTGCTTCGCAACTATCATGATCCCATTCGCCGTTCGTCAATCATGCTGGCACATTGACTCTCATACGTCAATTATAATATCATTCCGCAGAAGCCTCCGATGTGGAAGTACTGTCTCCGTCTCCGTACAGATTCTCCTGCAGGAATTTCTTGTTGGCTTCGAAATCCACTTCCAGCACTGCCATCTTACGAATGGTCGCATCCTTATAGGTGCCCTCCAGCGGGATACTGTTCTGGATAATATCATAGGTCACAACCTTCGGTGCCATAAGGCTCAGCCGATAGCATTCTGTCTGGGTCAGATTCGTGGTCAGATTCGGCATCAGACCATCGATCAGCTCCTGGGGATTGGTCAGCATTCCCTGCGGCAGCTTGCGGATCACCTCTGCCAATACCTTTCTCTGTCTCTCGGTTCTGCCGAAATCCGTACCTATATAACGGTTTCTGCAATACGCCAGTGCCTGCGGTCCGTTCAGATGTACCATGCCTCCGGAAGTATCTTCAAAATAGTCGGTACCTTCCGGTCTTCCCAGCAGAATGTTGTATTCCACCAGATAGCCGTTGACATATTCCACTTCCTTGCTGGTCAGCTCAAGATCCACACCGCCCACTGCATCCACCAGATTGGCAAATGCTTCAAAGTTCACCAGTACATAGCGGCTGATATGAATATCGAAATTCTGCTCAATAGTCTCCATCAGCAGTTCTGCGCCACCATAGGAATATGCCGCATTCAGACGATTCCCCTTATGTCCCGGAATGTCCACATACATATCACGGAGCAGGGATGTCATGTAGATCTTCTTCGTCTTGTTGCTGATGGACAGCAGGATCATGGCATCTGATCTGCCGTCTTCACCGTTTTCACGGGAATCGTTACCGATCAGCAGAATATTGGTCACGCCTTCTTCCTTCATGGGAGAGGACGCTACCGACTCGATCTTCTCATAGTTCATCTCTCCGTAGACCTTTCCTACCAGCACATACAATCCTGCTGCCAGGAATACAAGGATCAGCGCCGCTGCGATCAGGAAACGCTTAAGTCCTGACTTTTTCTTCTTCCTGCCGCCCTTAGCGACCTTTTTATTTCCTTTTCTGCTTTTTTTATCCGCTTTCGGGTCTATCTCCTCACGCTTTCCGGATCTTCTTCCGGAGCGTTTTCTATCGTTATAATCGTCCTCATAGTCCTCTACATAGTCATCCCGTCTGCTACGGCGGGTTCTGCCTGAGGTCTCCTGTCTGCGGTGATCAGCGTTACTGCTACGGGCGCCACCGTTACGACTCTCTGAAGTCTTACGTGCCGTCTCTCTGCGGGCTGCCTGTCTCCTGCGGTATGTGGGATCATCCCAGTCCTCTGCATAGTCCTCACGGGATCTTGCTCTTCTGTCGGATCCGATCACATCCAGTTCCTCCTCTTCCTCGTCATCTTCCTTCATATCATACATCTGCGGTGTAGGACATCCTGCTGCCGGACGCTCCGCAGAGTGTGTCCCCACATTCGCCGCCGGGCGCCCCGTACTGCGGCGGGCTCCCGCCCCGGATGCCTGCATTTCCTGCATCTCCTGTTGTAAAAAGGCTTCCAGACCCTTTTGTATATCTTCCATCTCCTGAATGGAGTCTCTTTCCTTATCGCTCATCCTGTACCTCACTTCCACATACCTGATTTTGCACGCTTTTATTCCTATTCATCTTCTAGGATAATACCATAATCTGCTGTATTCGTCACGACAGAAATCCTTAAAATTTGTTTAAATGTTATCCGGTATTTCTTAAGAAACGACAACAAGAAAGACCATCTGCGGCAGCTACACGATTTTCTTTCGTATGCTTTCCTTAGATGGTCTCTGCATTTTTGTTGACTTGTGTCTGCTTTATTTATGAGCAAGCCTTGCGTCTATGTAATTTTTCAGAGATTCCACCGTCTCTTCTACACCCAGCTTGCTGCTGTTGATAGACAGATCGTAATTACGGGAATCGCCCCATTTTACCTTACAATGGCTATTGTGGTAAGACTTTCTGCGACGGTCCTTCTCGATCATACGCTCTTCCGCATGACGGGCATCCAGCTCATAGATCTCCATGACACGTTTGATCTTGGCCTCCCGGTCTCCCAGTACGAAGATGGAGATCAGATTCGGATTGTCCTTCAGCACAATCTCGGAACAGCGTCCTACGATCACAAAGGATTCCCCTGCTTCCGCCTTTTTCTTAATATAATCGAACTGCATTCTGGCCACATTGTCTGCCGGAGAGCTGTTCATTCCCATTACACTGCGGTACAGGAATTTGTTACGTCTCGTTTCATCGAACTCTGCCAGCTCCTGGCTGCTTACATTCATGCTTGCAGCCACCTCATCTAACAGGTTGTGATCGTACATCGGCAGCTTATAATACTCTGCCAGCTTCTGTGCGATCTCATGTCCGCCGCTGCCGTATTCACGGCTGACGGAGATAATCAGTTGTTCACTCATTGATCTGCCCTCCTTATGGCTGGATGTATTTCCAAAATTTTTTAAATTCGTATTCTGCAAATACATCTTACAGATATCTTGCATAGATCATCAGCATAGAGATCCCTACTACTATTATAGTCGCAGGTGCCATAACTTTGCAATATTTTCCCCACTTAATCATATGACCGGCTTTCGCTGCGGTGGCGATACCTACTACGTTGGCAGAAGCTCCAATGGGAGTTGCGCTTCCCCCAATATCGGTTCCCATAGCCAGTGCCCATGCCAGAATGGCCAGGTCCACACCCTGGGTAGCGGACAGACTGCTGATAATCGGGATCATGGTAGCCGCAAAAGGAATATTATCCACAAATGCGCTGGCGATGGCGGAGATCCACAGAATAATGGCGATCATCAGCATCAGATTGCCGTTACTGATATCTCCGATGAAGTTCGCCATGACTTTCAGGATACCTGTCTGCTCCAGGCCACCTACGACCATAAACAGTCCGATGAAGAACAGCAGCGTCTTGTAATCAATCTGTCTGATCAGCTTCAGCGCATCTTTGCCTGCAGCGATCAATGTCACGATGGAGATGAATACACCGATGCAGGATACGGTCAGTCCAGTCTGTGCATGGGTCACCAGCAGTACTACTGCACACAGGAAGATAACAGTGCTGATAATAAATCCCTTTTTGTCGGTAATGGCCTCGGAAGGATCCGGGTAGGCCTGGTTGCTGCCTGCTGCAGCAGCCTCGCTGGCTCGCAGTTCCTTGTGGAATACCAGATAGAAATACAATATGACCACGATCAGGGATACACCTGCGATCACACCGGTATTGGTCAGGAAATCCGTGAAGGAATATCCCAGGGAAGTACCGATGATGATATTGGGGGGATCTCCGCACATGGTAGCGGATCCTCCCAGATTCGCACAGAACACTTCTGCCAGAATCATAGGCACCGGATTGAATTTCAACAGTTGTGACAGTTCAATGGTAACGGCTGCCAGGAACAGGATTACGGTAATACTGTCAATGAACATTGCCAGAATACCGGATAATACCATAAAGGTGACAAACAGCGGTACAACCTTATACTTGACCATCTTGGCAAGGCGCATGCACAGCCAGCGGAAGAATCCCACCCGGGCCATTCCCTCTACCATGATCATCATTCCTGCTACGAACACGATGGTCTCCCAGTTGATACCACTGGAAGCCTCTGCGGACTGTCCCGCCGTGTACCAGAAATGACTTGTGAAAAAGCTGCCTAAGTTCAAAGTCTCCAACACTGCGCTCATACTGTGCATTCCCAGTCCGAATACCAGTACCAGTGTCAGCAGGCCGCAGCCTAATGTGATAATGTGTCTCTCCCATACTTCCAGGACGATCAGTACAAACATCGCCAGAAATATGATTACTGCAAGTATTTGTGCTACCACTTTCCCTGCCTCCTTGCTAATTTTTCTTTAGAACATACAAGAGTAGATTCTATCCGAAATATCGGCATAAGTCAATTCTTCTTTTGGTTTCTATGCATAAATATTCCGTTAAGGTTTTTTTACAAATTGCGACGCATAAAAAGCTCCGGAAGATCCTGCCTGCATACCGATCTTTCGGAGCCTTTTTATTGCTTATATTGTTTTATTCATTTCGAAAACTTTCGATATCGTTCTTTCCCACATAACGTAAAAACATCCGGCTCATGTCAATGCCGCTTTCTCCGAAATACAACTTCATGTACTTCTCGCCGTCCTGTCGGATTGCCAGAATCACTGTCTGTTCCACGATTTTTCCTTCTGTGCCGTTGATGGTCACGGTCTGCTGTAATGTATTATTCAGGAACACGGAAATAGGCAGCTGCGCCAGCGGGCCCAACGTGGAACTCATCCGGAATACCAGTTCGTACCGTCCGATCTTCGTGAAACGCAGCTGGTATACCGCACCGGTACCTTTCTTCGTGGACAGCTTCTCCAGCGGAAGTTCAATCTCTTCGCCGGTCTTCGGCTCCGGCAGTTCCAACCGGGCCAGCACCTGTCCGCTGTCTCCGGCTCCTTCGGTGCTTACCGGACTGTGAAGCTCCGTACACTCCTCTTCCTCTCTGCCAAGCAGCCTCTCCATGGCAACGGAACGTAACAGGAAGCAGCAGATGTTTGCAGCATTCCGCATAAGCTGCGCTCTGGTCAGCCTGCCGTCTGCCAGTCCTTCCGCAGTGTTGTCCTTATTAGAATTGGATGCTGCGTCTGCGGTCACCATGTAAATATCATTCTGCGCCCGTACCATGGGAATCGTCTGTTTCCCGGAGCCCGGCTCACCTTCCTCATTGATCTTTGCCCACCAGTCGGTCATGACAATACCCTGATAGCCCCATTCCTTACGGAGAATGGTTGTCAGAAGATCATAGCTGCCTGCGGTCCACAGTCCGTTCACCGGGCCATAGGTGGACATGATGCTGTAGGCTCCGCCCTGTTTTACGGCGATCTCAAATCCTTTCAGATAGATCTCCCGCAACGCCCTCTCGGATACAATAGCATTGGCATCATGCCGTTTGAATTCCTGATTATTACATGCAAAATGCTTGATGGTTCCGGTAACTCCATATTTTCCCATGCCTTTCAGCTGTGCCGCCGCCATGGTACCGGTGAGGTACGGATCCTCGGAAAAATACTCAAAGTTACGTCCATTCAACGGATTTCTGTGAATATTGATGCCGGGGCCTAAGAGGGAATCAATCTTGTTCTTGCGAAGCTCCATGCCCTCCATCTCATACAGTTCTTCCACCAGCTCCGGATCAAAGGTACATGCCAGCAACGTACCGTTCGGCAGTGCATAGGCCATGGTACCGCAGTCCATACGGATGCCGGAAGGACCATCGGAACAGCAGGCCACCGGAATACCGAATTGCTGCAGTCCATCCGTCACACCGCCGAAAGCTGCTGCTGTTCCGGGGGTAACTTTCGGGGAACACATGCCTTCTCCTCTGGTCATGCAGATCAGATCTTCGTCTGACAGCTGTGTCAGGAACTGCTCCAGCGTGATTTTTTTGTCGTAAACATCCGCCAGTTTCCAGCCCTGATCTCCCACATATTCGCTCTGGGTGGGTCTTTCTCGCAAAATACGTTCCGCCAGATCAACCGTCCGTAGGGGAACATCCTCCCAATTAGCAATGGCATGCTTGTTTTCTCCGAAGAAGAACGGTCGTAAGCGTTTAAATGCCTGCACCGGAGCCAGTGCTTCCGTAACGGTTTGTACGACCTGCAGCTCCGCTAATGTCACTCTTCCGACTTCTCTTGCACTCCGCACATCGGTACCGACATAGAAGATATAGTCTCCTGCTTCCAATACATAGCAGGATTTATGTCCAGTGACACCACTGTCATCATAGGACGCAAGCTCCGTCAGTTCTGCTTTCAGGATCAGTTCTTCACTTGCTCCGGGCTTCAGTTCTTCCGTCTTGGCATAAGCTGCCAGCTGACGCAGCGGCTTTCCCAGCTTTCCCTGAGGAGCCTCCACATAGACCTGTATGGTCTCTCTGCCGGACATACCGCCAACATTTGTCACTTTCTCAATGACAGTTGCCTCGGTACCCTGCACTGCCAGTCCCATGCTCTCTGTCTGGAACCGGGTATAGGACAGTCCAAAGCCAAAGGGATATTTTACCTTGTCTCTGGCAAAGGTCTCAAAATAGCGATAACCTACATAGATGTCCTCGGTATAAAAATTCTCCACCGGATCCCCGAAATTCTCCGTGGAAGGATAATCCTCAATATCTTCCGCAATAGTATCGCTGAGCTTACCACCGGGATTCACTTTTCCTGTCAGGACATCTACTGTAGCTCTGCCGCCCTCCTGGCCGCCCTGCCATACATAGAGCACAGCCTGTGGCTGATACCGGTCGACCCACTTCATATCCATGATATTACCCACATTCAGCACAACGATCGTCCTGGCAAATGCATTGCAGACATTACGAAGAATTTCTTCCTCCGCAGCTGTCAGCAGATAACTGCCTTCCGCAGCACTATTATCCTTGTCTTCTCCTGCGGTTCGGCCGAGAACCACAATCGCAAGATCCGACTGTTCCGCCGCCTGTCTCGTCAGTTCTTCGCTGACGGGCATTTCTTCCTGGTTCCAGGGCTCCATAGCCCATCCCTCTCCTATATCAAAAGGATGATCCTTCAGCCATTCCCGGTACTGTGCCTCCAGTACCTCATTCACCTGTACGGTGCCGTCTTCCTTGAGACTGTCTGTAATATTGGTCACATATGGAGCATTGACCATACCTCCGGAACCCGTACCGCTCTTATAATGCTCGAACTGGGTTCTGCCGAAGATCGACACTTTCTGCCCTTTTTGCAGAGGCAGCACACCGTCTTCATTTCGAAGCAGTACGCTTCCCTCCGCCGCCACACGTCTTGCCAGTTCCGCATATTTCTCATAATCCAATGTATATTTCATATATCTGTCTGCTCCCTTCCTGTTATATCTATATTTCTGTATCTTTTATCCTAATAATAGCATTAATTTCCCAATACATCCACAAGAAAAGCTCTTTCTCTGACAGAAAGAGCCTCAAAAACATTTTATTGATTTTACAAGATGATCCGAACCACAAAATCCCCATCCTCCATAAAAAACTGATATTGTCCGCTAAGTTTTTCTACATAATATACGATGCTTCTGGCTCCCAGCCCGTGTCCCGAACGTTCTGTCACCGGAACGCCATCCGCAAATGTGGGAACACTACGCACTGTATTTTTCTCCATCAGAAGAAGATGCCCCGCCTTTTCCGACAGAGACAATTCTATGTATCGTTTATCCTCCGGCAGTTCCTGTACGGCATGCATGGCATTTTCCAGTACGTTTGACAGGATCGCACAGAACATCATTTCAGAGCAGGGAAGTTTCTCTCCAATGCTGACCTGTATCTCCCATCGGATCCTCTGCTCCTCAAACCGCATATTATAGATGGACAGTACGGAATTCACCATCTCATTTCTACAATAGGTCTTGATCACTGTATCATCATAAGTCTGGCTGACCTCATTCAGATATTCCAGCGCCTTGTCGGTCTCTCCCTGTTGGATCAGTGTTCGCAGCACCGACAGATGATGCCTCGTATCATGCCGTAAAATGGACATCTTTTTCTCGCTTTTTCTCGTATTGGTCATTTCTGTCTGGAATGAATTCAGCTGCATCCGGATCAGTTCATTGTACTGCTCTGCCTTGTTCTTCATCTCGTACTCCCGGAAATATACCAGTAAAAAGAGCAGATACGTCAGACACATGGCAAACCCAAGGAATTCCGGAACCGCCTTATTTCCCGTATACAGCAGACTGGAAAATTTCGTGGTGGCATAGTCAAAAATGTAATAAATGATCGGCAGGCTTCCAATGATCAGAAGTTCCCGGTCCGTTTTGGCAAACAGCATGGCTGTGGTCTGGCATACATACCGGCATAAAAGGATGAAAGCTCCCACCGTCACCAGAATACGACAGACATAATAGCACCATTCCTGTCCTGTCAGAGCCAAAGCAAACAGTCCCATCCAGTTACTGCACTGACAACACAGATATGCCGTGAAAATAGAAATCAGGGAAGGAAGAACACGGAATTTGTAATACAAAACCAGTACAAATAACAATGGGGCATGCACGATCAGCGGATAAATCTGATCTACTGTTTCTGTTCCAAAGAGAAGTACACACAGAACATATAGAATTCCTGAAACAACCGCCAATGACAACAATTGCAATATATTTTTCTTATCCTGCTTCACTCCCAGAAAAAATGCCGACAGGAAGATTCCAAACAGCATTGTCGTTATATGATGTGTATATGTTAATATCTGTAGTACCATTTTCTTCTCTCTTTCGTATTCTTACCATACATTTTTTACGGTATAAACCATTTCTGTTATATGACCCACCCCGATATGCGAATAGAGGGTAGGATTGTGGGAGTGCGTAGCACGTAGGCATCAAAGCCGGGGGCCTTTGACCTCGACTTTATTATATAAGACTCTCAACGAGAAATCAATTTGTGGATGATTTGACTTTTTGCGTCACAAATGTCAGCATGTCTCGCCTGTGGGATTCAGTAGCTTCTACGCCTTTCGCCGGCGTCTGGTATCACTGGGACTGACACCATAAGCATTTCGGTAGGTTCTGGAAAAATGCACCAATGACGCAAATCCGGTCTTCTGCGCGATCTCCTGGATCGCCAGAGAAGATTCCACCAGAAGTCTTCCGGCTCTGGTCAGCCGGACATTGGTAAGGTATTCCAGAACGGTGGCTCCGGTCACCTCGCGGAAAATACGGCAAAAATAGTATTTACTTAAATGGATCTGGGATGCGATGGTCTCCAGATCTATTTTTTCCGCATAATGGGCATTGATATAGGCGATGGCATCCAGAATCTCCTGTCTGGGAGCTGCGGAGAGCTCCGGCATCTGTGTCCGCTCCTGCCTCGTATAGTAGTCTCTGCACAGTAGCAGCAGTTCCAGACAATAGTTTTGCTTTAATTTCTCGGCCACAGCATCGTGGCGGTTATAATATTTCCGCAGCCGTTCGAAGACCTCTACCAGTTCTCCGGACTGTTCCGTTGTCAGATGCAGAATATCATTCTGCAGAACCTCCAGGAACCGCTGCTTCTCCGCAGGTTTCAACATTCCATCCAGATAATCCGGTGCAAAGTTCAAAACGTACCGGGCATAGAAATCCGAGGACAGACTCTGCATATAATGCGTCTGGTAGGGTTTGATCAGGATAATGTCTCCCGGATTCAGCACATGACAGACACCATCCAGGAAGATGTATCGTATCCCCTTCACCACAAAAAAAAGTTCGTAAGTATCGTGATAATGATTGGTCTGCATATCATTTTTTTTGGTTGTCTCTATGTATTCCAGAAACAGATCGGAATAAGGGTCAAAAATCGTACGAAGCATAGTTTTCCTTTCCCGGAATCATTCCGGCAAGATTCATTCGATTGCTTTTTATTACCGCAAGATATGTTAAACAATCTTAAAAATAAAAGATTATAATGGGATTATATAATAAATCTTGTGCCATGTGAAGTATATGGGAAGGAGAACTTATGGAGAAAAGACCTTTAGACTATGCAAAAGCATCCATGGATACCATGATGCGCAAATGGGAAGCCCCCAAGCTTCCGCCCGAAGGAAGATTCCATTATCATCAGGGAGTATTCCTGTCCGGAATGTACAAAAGCTATGAACTTTGCAAAGAGGAAAAATATTTTGATTACATCAAATCCTGGGTGGATGCCGTCATCACCGAAGACGGTGTGATCAAACAGGCTGATATGGGGCAGTTCGACGATATGCAGCCGGGTATTCTGTTATATCCCCTCTATCATTGTACCGGTGATGCCAGATATAAGAAAGCCCTGGACTCTCTGATGGCTGCCATTGATTGTTATCCCACCACTCCCGAGGGCGGCTATTTCCACAAGGCTGATCTGCCGGAAGAAATGTGGCTGGACGGTCTGTACATGGAAGGCCCGCTGCGCGCGCAGTATGGCGCAGAATTCCATCACCCCGAATATTTTGATGAGGTTATCTTCCAGGCTCTGACCATGCAGAAACATACCCGTGACCCCAAGACCGGTCTTCTATATCATGCATGGTCTTATGACAGGAAAGTAGAATGGGCTGACAAAGAGACCGGCTGCTCCCCCGAATTCTGGGGCAGAGCCATGGGATGGGTGCCTGTAGCCCTCCTGGACGAACTGGATTTCATTCCCGCCGATCATCCGGACAGAGCAAAACTGGAAAAAATGGCAGTGGATCTGTTAAAGTCTCTGCTCGCATTCCAGTCTGAAGACGGCAGATGGTATCAGGTAGTCAACCGGGGCGATGATCCTGCCAACTGGCTGGAGAATTCCTGCAGCTGCCTGTATGTTTCCGCCCTGTGCAAAGCGATCCGCAAAGGTCTGCTGGATGCATCTTATCTGGAATATGCCCGCAAGGGTTATGAGGGTGTGATCCGCTCCCTGACCTGGGAAGGTGATGACCTCATTATCGGTAATGTCTGCATCGGAACCGGTGTCGGTGATTATGACCACTATATCCACCGTCCCGTATCCGCCAACGACCTGCACGGGGTCGGCGCCTTCCTGCTGATGTGTGAAGAGTGCGAACAGGTATTTTAATATCTTGTAACTATTCAGAGCCATGCAAAACCAGGCTTACAGATCCTCGCTGCCGGGATTCCGGCGGCGGGCAGATCTGCTTATATTTTTACTTTTTACAGCTTTACTTTTACAAAATCATGTCCCATGGCGGGAAGCACCTTTTCGATCAGATCCGCCGTCCGCATGCGGAGGCTGGAGGTATTGATGCAGGGGTGGCATCCGAAATATTCGCTGTCCAGCACCTCTTCATCGATCAACAGCTTCACCTGATGTTCCTTATCGTTCATCAGACCGAGTACACTGACAGAGCCGGGGGTGACATCCAGGAATTTCTCCATGTATTCCGGCTTGGCAAAAGAAAGCCTCGCCGAACGGATCTGTGCCGACAGATCCTTGGTATGGAACACCTTGGTATCCGGGATCATCAGCAGATAAAAGGCCGTCTCCTGACGGTTGCACAGAAACAGATTCTTACAGACCATGGACTCCAGGATCTCATCCACTTCCTTACAGTCCTCCATGGTCATCGCCGGAGCGTGATCCACACGGTCATATTCCACCCCGAGCCTGTCCAGCAGGTCATAGGTACGGATCTCTTTGTCCAGTCTGCCGGTCGTATCTGCAGGTCTTCCTTTTTGTAATTCCAATGCCATGTTCTTTCCCCTTTGCTGTTTAATATCCGATGGTGTCATTTACAAGAATCACATGAATTCTGTCCGTATGTCTGGAATATCTTGTGATCAGGAACTGACAGCAGATGGTATCCGGAGATTTGCAGTCGAAGCATTTTCCGGTCTCCTTGCAGGGAGTCTTGATGTCGAATCTCTGGGCATTGATGGGAGCTGCCACATTTCTCGCACGCTTCATGGCACTGTCCAGATCGGCACATACCTTATTGATGCCGACGATGAAGATTACCTTTCTCGGTCCCTGAGCAATGCAGGAAACACGGTTAGAATTGCCGTCGATATTGACCATAACACCGTCACTGGTGATGGCATTGGCACTGGATAGGAAAATATCCGCATCGTAAGCAGCCATCAGACCGGCTCTGGCATCCATCTTCGAGCGGTCGATATAGTGGTAATTGCCTGCTTCCAGAGCGGAGATCAGTCCGATCTCTCCGGCGCTCATGCATCCGCCCATGGCAATGGTGCTTCCCTCCGGGATCAGCTCCAGTGCCTGCTTCAGCGCAGCTTCTTTATCCTCTGCGTAGTAGCCCGACATGTTGCGGGACTGTAAACCCTTGATGACTGTTTTTGCCAGTTGTTCATTTCTTTTTCTGATCATTTCGTTCATCTCTTTAACCCTCTTGTCTTTCCGTAGCATGCAAGCCTTCCGGTCCTTTAAACCTGTACTTCCGTACACTGTGCAGGCACAATTTGCGCGTGAAAAGTTTATACTGAAAAAATCCTTATTGATCCTATTTTATCACTTTTGTATCTCTCTGGAAATACTGATCCTGTTCTTACTCTATTTCCTCTATCCGCTGCTGTTGTTCTTTTTTTACCGTTAAATATTCTCTGGCATAGTGAACCTCTTCATCGGTTGTCAGAATGGCTTCCTGTCCCTGCGGCATGTTAATATCCGTTGCCACAAGCAGGAGGGAATCCTCCTTCAACCAGTTTTCCAGCCCTGTGAAAAACTGCGGATCGTAATGCTCTGCCCCTTTCAGCTCGTTATGATATCTGTCAAAGGAATAGTCCACCGGAGACAGTACATTATAGTCATAATAGCAGACACCCTGCCCTGTCCAGAAGCTTGTCACTACCAGATAATCGTAGCCGTCTTTTTGTGTAAGGAATATCTGTACGTTCCCGGCATGAGCAATGGCAAATTCCTGCGACCACAGCGGGATGATTCCATATTGTCCGTCTCCCAGATACTCGTAGACCTCTACCGTTCCCCAGTTTCCTGCCTTATGCAGTGCTTCCGTAAAGTCTTCGTTTTCCTCCTCCAGATAGACCTTCGTTACGACCTTTTCCTTGTAGCCGTTATGGGTCAGATCATAATATCCGGTATAGACCTCTGTCATATCCGGTTCTTCTTTGTCGATATTCTCCTCTTCCAGATAACGAGAATATGTTTTTTGTACCGAAAAATCTCCCAGAGAAAAATTACCATCTTTTTGCATGGATACCGGTGCCGTTATATTAAAGCCAGTCTCATAAACCAGGTCCGCCATCTCGTTCATATTTATGCCAACCCCTACATTTGCAAAGGGCTGTCCTCCACGAAAATCATACCGGATCTGCGCCCCCACACCGATGCTTTTATAAGTGTATCCTTCCAGTTTCTGCAACAGACGGGTCTGATCCAGATCAATACTCTTCTGAGCATCTATCTTTCCGTTTTTATCCAGAAAATCCACATGAAGTGTATGGAACTGTTCATCCAGCGTATCCGCCGCAAGGATCCGTCTGTCAAAATCTTCAACCACATTTGTATATTCGGAGACCTTCGGGGTTCCTTTCTGTACATCTACATAATACAGTCCTTCCACATAAATACCGGTTCCTGTCCCCTGTATGGTAGAAATATAGTACTCCTTGTCGCCATCCCCATCATAATCTGCGGCTTCTACCGCAGGTGGTGCCGAATACATATTTCGCCAGGGAATCCCCACCCTGTATTCCCGGTCTCCGTCGTGGATCACCAGACAGTCTTCTGCACCGTTGCCCCAGACACTGACTGTCTCATCATAGGAGTATGACAGCACACCATACTCTCCTTCCGGCAGCTCCCGGGCAGCATCCACCGAGACCTGATCCGCCAGGGTTTTCTCCTGATATAGTCCGGTCTGGTAGGTAATTTTCTCCGGCTCAGGTTCCGTTGTCGTCTCCGGGATTATCTGTGAGGTGGCTGGAGTGGCTGTAGCGGTTTCCTGACTGATTCCTTCTGCCTGAGCAGATTCGGTATCAGAGATTTCCAAAGCGTCCCTACTGCTGCCGCAGCCTGTCAGAGAAAATGCCACGATCAATGCCAGTAATCCGCTACTTATTTCTTTGTGAAGCTTTCTTTTGTACATACGCCCTCCCCCTATAGCCGGTAAATACATTTTCTATCTTTATCATATCTAACGAATCTGGCAAAGTAAAGCCCAAAAAGTGCCGACACCATGCTTTTCGGTATCGGCACCTTTTCTTTTTAAAATGCTGAAAATCACTCTGAAGACATTGTAACACCTAAAGCCAGCTTTAGATCAAGAATTATTGTTTTACATATCTCTGATTTTTACTATTTGGCTTTTCCGGCAATGTCATTTTTATTAGTCCCAACTCTATGGCAGGCTTGATATAATTTTTTCGAAATGTTTCCTTGGATTTCAAATGCAGTGCCTCCATGATCGCATTAGCGGTATAGGGAACGTCGTACTCCATTACTTCCAACATCCGTTTTACATATTCTGACATATTTTCATTTGTCTTATTTACCTGTATGATAACTTCATCTAATACCTGATCTATCATTCTTAACATAAATTCTATAAAAACATCTGAATTTCCATTCACATGGCATTTTGCTATTGCATCATAATATTCTGCCTGGAATCTTTCAATCTGACTTTCCAACGGAATATATTCAAACACATTTCTCCAACGGTATAGCATTACCGTATGCCATAATCTGGCCATTCTTCCATTTCCGTCTGCAAAAGGATGTATAAACACAAATTCGTAATGAAAAACAGCTGACACAATAAGCGGATGTATTGTCCCTTCACTGTTTTTAACCCATGAAAATAAATCCTTCATCAGTTCATTTACCATATTCGGCGGCGGTGCCACAAAAATACACTGATCTCCGGAAAAGACACCCTCTTCCCCTTTTCTGAATAAGCCGGATTCCTCTACTGTTCTATAGGTCATTATTCCATGGATTTTTTTCAGATCTGACATGCTTTGAGGATTTATTTCCGAGATTTTTTCATATGCAGCATATGCATTTTTCACCTCTTGTATTTTCTTTTGATCTCCCAATACAAGATGACCATTGATGACATCTCTCACTTCAGCCAGAGACAAGGAATTTGCTTCTATTTTTAAGGAAGAATGAATGGATCGGATCCGGTTGTTTTTCCTTAAATGCGGCCTTGCCTCTAATTCCCTGTGACTGCTTATTTTACCTACTTTTTCAGATATAGAAGAAACAAGCTCCAACATTTTATTTGAGATCGTATATGGCGGTTCATATTTTCCCATTTATATCACTCCATCTTGCTTATTATCTTGCTTACTATCTTACTCGTTTTGGATATCATTAGCAATCTTTTTATTTTTTGTGTGTAGCTCAAGATTATATTAGGTGATCTAATAATATAAATCTGCTAATTCCATTATGAAGAGAGCCACAAAGCACTATACTATCAAGATCAACACACGATAAGTGGTGATCTTTTAACTAAAAATGGGCGGCCGTTGGCTTTGGAAAGCGGCCGTTCTAAAACAAAATTGAGACCGTTGGGCACTGTAAACTGCAGGAAAGCTAGGAATCCAATGATAACCGGTCACTTGGGGAGCTTTTTTTATACTTTTCTGACGAAATGTCTGATATCACATGGATACAGGCTTTTCAAATGCTGCTCCAAATGTTCAGAACAATGCTTTCAGATAACACTGAACTTTCAGACGAAAAAATCGATGAATTGGCGAATGCATTTATGGATGCGCAAGAAAAGAACCTGAAAGATATGATTTTTCAGGTTCCTTCTTTATCATTACGAAACACTTATCTGTAAGCACTTACGATTGCCGTTACATATACTGCAATGATTACAATGCTCGCAACAAATACTGTTATTTTGAAGATGTTTATTCTTATCGGTTTCTGTCCATTGTCTCTCAAATATTGGTTACAGATATTAACACTTTCCATTGCCAGACCTGCCGTTTCCGCAGCGTATGCTGCTTCTGCTGTTTCCGCGCCTACGGAATGTGCGACACTTCGTCCAAGATTCACAGATCTTCCGCGATCTGATAACTCTTTGGCTCCCTTTAACCAGAATCCTAAATGCTGGCATACAATCTGTAGTCTCGCATATGCAATGGCACCCCAGAATAGTGGAACGAAACATAACACAAATGTAATTCCCATTGAATAGAGCCATTCTGATAGATATTCTGTTGGATCCAATATCTGAAATGTTGCTATTGTATATATAAATCCCATAACAATCGTTAATGCAAACGGAATGAGAAACCCAACACCAACCTGCAGCAATATAATTGATCTTCTTGCAATCTTATAACTATTATTCTGTACTTTCTTATATGTTTCGGTGTCGTAGTTTTTCGACTGAAACGCAGCGTCATGCCATCCCATGTATATTTCCTTCCTGGTATACTTTCTGTAATATGGTAAATACGAGTCATTCTGAAACAAAATAATTATATCATGATGTGGAAGCTTGGACAACATTTTGTTATAAAAAATAGATTTCTCAAACTTCGCACATAGATTTTAGCTATGCACCTTGAAAATTCAATACCTGGCAGTTATTCAGTTGTCAATGTTCTGACCTTAAGATAGATTTAGAAATCTGCTTATCATTTTGAATCGCTTGTGTTATACTTTTATTCATAGCATGAGCCTCCGGTTTGTATTGTTTTTTAACAACTCAATTATACCAAAACCATTGGTTTCATGCTATTTTTATACCAGTTATTATTGAATTTTCAAGGTGCATAGGCACATTTTAATGTGCGAAGTTTGAGATACTATTTAAAATTATCATTCTGAGAGAAAGGAATTCCGACTATGGGAATCAGATTAGTCTGCAGTGACCTCGATGGTACACTTTTACAATATGGAAAAAAAGAATTAGAGGGGGAAATTTTTGACCAGATCCGGGCACTTCATGACCGGGGGATCCTGTTTTGCCCGGCGTCTGGAAGACAGTATACCAGCCTGCGGAAGCTGTTCGCTCCGGTGGCGGATTGCTGTATTTTCCTGTGTGAAAACGGTGGCGTGATCTACAAGGACGAGCAGTGCATTGCGAAAAATCCCATGCCCCGTGCCCTGGCAGAAGAGATTGCGGAGGATCTGTGGAATCGTAGTGACGGTCAGGGCGAAATCATGCTCTCCGGACAGAATACGGCGTATCTGATGGAACGTGGGCTGGGAATGCTGGACAGAATAAAGTTTATCGGCAACAACTATCAGGTCATTCAGGATCCCTCCGAAATTCCGGAGGACATCGTAAAGGTCTCCGTATATCTCCATGAAGGCGTAGCGGCTTATGCTGACCGTTTTGTCCCCCGGTGGGTGCAGGCGAACTGTGCGGTGGCGGGACCTTACTGGATCGATACCACCTTTGCCAACAAAGGCATCGGTGTCACCTCTATCTGCAGGATCCTTGGTATTGACCTCGCGGATGTCATGGCCTTCGGTGACAATTATAACGACGTATCCATGCTGGATATCGTGGGACATCCCTATATTATAGACGGAGCTGCCGGTCCGTTGAGAGAAAAATATCCGCAGCACACTCCCCGGCCCGAGGAAGTACTACGGAATCTTCTTTAATCCTGAGCATCCGCAGTATCCGCAATGATGCCCAGCTTTATTTTCATTTTCAAAATACGCAGAACCGATTCGTTGAGGCGTTCCTCAGTAATCTCACCGGTTTCGACCGCCTTGATGACTGCGGGTACCTGTACTTCAAAATCGGTGCAGCACAACATATCATTTCCCGCCTGTACCGCCCTTACGGCAATCTCCGCATCCCCGGCGAACTGCCGTACTCCTTCCATGACCAGATCATCGGTAATGATCACGCCGTCAAACCCTAATTCATTACGCAAAATATTATGTACCGGTAGAGAAATAGATGCCGGTACCTGATCATCCATGCAGGAGACAACATTGTGGGCTACCAGCACCATATCCGCCCCTGCATCGATTCCTGCCTGAAACGGCAGAAAATCAGAATTTACAAACCCCTCTATGGGACGTTCATCATAGGCGATCCCTGTGTGCGTGTCCGAGTTGTTGCCATATCCCGGGAAATGCTTTAATACACTTCCCATCTGTTCCTGCGACATGGTCTGCACGACAGTCCGCACATATTCCGCTGTCTGTTCCGCATCCTGTCCAAAACTGCGGGCATAAATAAAGTCCTGTGGATCCTGTGATACATCGCATACCGGAGCAAAATTCAGATTAATTCCCAGGCTCTGCAGTAATTGACATTTTTCCTGCGTATCACTTTGGATCATATCCCATCCGCCTGCGGTATACAATTCCTGCGATGATGCAAAGGGGGTCTTCCGCAGATTCGTATTTTTGCTGACACGATTTACCGTGCCGCCTTCCTCATCCACACCGATCAACAGAGGCATTTTTGCAGCATTCTGATAGCTTTGAATGGCTGCTGTTACTTCTTCTTTTGTTTTACCGGTAAAATCCCGTGCAAATAAGATATATCCGCCGAGATGATACTGTGTCACCTTGGATGCTGCATCCGTCTCCGGACAACGGGCGATGAACATCTGTCCGACTTTTTCCTCTAAGGTCATTCCTGCCAGGAGTTCTTCTGCCTTCTGCTCTACAAGATCCACCGGTTCCGCCGGTTCACTTTCTTCCGTCTCCGGCAATTCCGTAGGATCTGCACTGTTCTCTGCGCTGTTGCCGCTCACATCAGAATCCGATACACTCTGTTCCGACATAGGTTCCGGCTGAACTTCCGGTATTATTTCCTGTGCAGACTCCTCTGTACTTCTTAAATTCCACAACAAAAAAACCAGAATTCCAACACATATGACAGATAACACGATCACTGCGATATTCCGCATTCTTTTCATTTCGCATTCTCCATAATATTATTAAGATGCCAGGGTCAAAAGGCCCCACTCTTCGGCTGATACTTCATACTCGATACATTATATACGGTAATAAACGCCTTGGGGTCCAGTTCATTGATGAATTTCATTAATTTCTGGTACTCACTTTTGTCCACAATGGTGATGATCTCGTTGTGTTTTTCAAAATGATAGGCACCGATGGCTTCATAGATCGTGGCACCGCTGTGCAGATCTCTTGTAATAAACTGGCGCAGTTCTTCCTCTTTCTTCGTAATAATGCAGACACGTCGCTTGATATTATTGTCAAAAATAAAATGATCCAGAATGATTCCGTTGAAATAGGTACCCAGAATACTCAGCACCACCGTTTTCTTATCATATACCAATGCTGCGGACAGTGCCACGCACATACCGGAGAGAGACATAGCCTTACCCAGTTCCATGTGGAGATATTTGTTCATGATCTTTGCTACAATATCCAGTCCTCCGGAAGATGCATTCCGGTTGAACAGAATGCTGAGTCCCACGCTGACCACCAGAATATAGCACAGTACATCCAATTCCTGACTGTCCGTCATGGAACCGAAATTCGGAAACAGCATCTCGAAAAGCCCTAAGAATACCGGCAGCATCACACTGGTATACACCGTCTTTACCCCGAATTCTTTCCCGCAGGTGACAAAGCCGATGAGCAGAAGCACCACATTCAGGATCATCGTAATGACCGACAGTGGAAGTGGTATAAAGTTAGACAGCACAATGCCGAGACCGGAAATACTGCTGACCGACGCATGACTCGGCACCAGGAAAAAGTAGACTGCTGCCGCGATGATGGCTACCGCCACGGTCAGGATTCCTGTCTCCTTCATAATTTCTGTATAATTTATTTTTTTCTTCATAATAACATTTTCTCCAGCGATATATTTAATTTGTTTCTATACTTTTCTCATCTTATTATTCTTAGAGTACTATTACAGCTGCATCAAGTCCCTCTATTTTTCCATCAAAGGGATTCTCTCTAAGTAAATCATATTTTTGCGCATACTCATTAAACATTCTTGCGCTGCTGCTGCAGTTGAAGATCAAAGCGAGTGTTTCTTCTCCATTTTTTCTGGTCAGGACGATCGTCTCTTCCTCGTCCCTTGCAGCTATTTCAATTGGTTCACCCTCTACGATACATGCATGATTTTTTCGCACCTTCAGCAGCTGCCTATACCATTCAAGCATCTCTTTATCCTGGTATTCTTCATCCCAGTACATGCCACGTCTGCAATCCGGATCATTTGCTCCGGGCATCGCGAATTCATCTCCGTAATAAATCATGGGCATTCCCGGTAATAACAATTGAAAAGCTGCTGCCAAATGCTGCTTTTTCTTATTATCATTACATAGATGTAGAAATCTTGCTGTATCATGACTGTCGATCAGATTCCACATTAGAGGATAGCATTGTTTGTTTAAGCGCCCCTTCAAATATCCAAGATTCTGTATAAACTGGCTGACATTGATTTTTTCATCTGCAAGCAGATCTATGAGATTCAGGTAAAATGGATAATTCATGACCGTATCCCATTCATCTCCCTCAAGAAAATCTCCTGCATAATGCCAGATTTCTCCAATGATCAGCAGATCCTTCTTTACTGCCTTAACAGCCTTTCTAAATCGCTTCCAGAAGAAATGACTGATTTCGTCACCTACATCCATTCTCCATCCATCGATATCGCATTCCTTAATCCAATAACATGCAACATCTGTAACGAATTTTTCAACCTCCGGATTTTTCAGATTTAACTTTGGCATTCCGCCATAATAACCAAAACATTTGAAGTTAGGAGTTTCTCCTTTTTCACCCTTCAGCGGAAATCTCTCGATAAAATACCAGTCCAGATATCTGGATTTTTCTTCTTTTTCTATAATATCCTTAAATGCAAAAAAATCTCTTCCTGTATGGTTGAATACCGCATCCATCACTACTTTCATTCCACACTCATGCGCTTTTTGCACCAGCTCCTTAAGATCCTCTGTTGTTCCGAAGGAAGGATCAATCTGGTAATAATCAGTGGTATCATATTTATGGCAGGAATCCGATTTAAAAATAGGTGTTAAATACACAACATCTATTCCCAGCTTCTGAATATGATCCAAATGATCAATAATTCCTCTGAGATCGCCATGCAGATTATCTTTAGACGTGATGGGTGCTTTATACCACAGTTCCTTGTCTATTGGCTGTGATGCTGCAAAGCGAGATGGAAAAATCTGATACACGACCTTGTTTGCTGCCCACTCCGGCACCTCAAACATTTCTTCCTCACGAAGGTTTTGCGGACAATCGAACATTCTGTCCCTGTTTGTAATGCATTCCCTGCTAAACTCATAGTTGCCGTAATATACCTTTTCTCCCTGCATATCCGTAAATTCAAAATAATAGCGGAGGCATATCAAATGCATCTGAAGCTGTGCCTCATAATAATCATGAAACTGTGATGTGGCAACCTTCTTCATCGGAATCGTCTTTCGCGTATCCTTCCATTCCAATGGTATGTACTTGTCCTCATAATGGAGAATGATCTCTTTTATATCATCTTTTTTTACCTGCACACGTATCACGAATAAATCCTTATCGATTGCATAGCAGAATCTTTTATCCATATCATGAAGAATTGCCGAATATTCCATATTTTTTCCTTTCTATCGCTCGAAAAAAGCGTTTTTTCCTTCTTGATTATAATTCCTTTTTATTATGCTGCACAAGTCACAAAACGATAAAAAGGTCACCGTTTCTGCCTGTTCCGTTGGGGCAACGGAGGATTTCATTGCGCATTCTCCTCTGGAAATTTGTGTTCGTAACTGTCGAAATTTACAGAAATATGCATTTTATCAGTTATATCTTATAATTTTAGAAATATGTTGTCTCTTTGGATGAGTTCGACATGAGCAGAAACGGGATCAAGCACCGCAATATCTGCGATTTTCTGTTGGCAGAGGAATGGAATTAAAATCTCTGCGAATCTCCATCTGAAAGTCTCACTGTAATAGATTTTTTCTTCTTCAACTGTAAAAGGTGGGCGCTTACGCTCCCACCTTCACACTTTTATTCAATTACTATGTCAGATACTTATTCTTCTGAACCACTCTTTTTCCTTACATAGAATATGGCTCCAATAACAATCAGCATAATACAGATACCTATAATAATGATTGATTAATATTTCTATTAGATTACTACCATTATATCGTGTGATAGGTCGGATATCGATAAATTTTTGACCAAATTTTTTTGCCGAACATCCATTATTACCAGTCAATCACATCGAAAAATTCTTCTATATTGCTACCCTTTTTATTAATAAAATTCACATCAAAAAAAGTATCTTTAATCACAATATCAAAATTTTTCTTTTTTATCTCATATTGATTGTACAGCAGCTTTTCTTTTCCTCTTAATGATTCCATCATTATCTGATATGACAATTCTCCTGAATTAAGGAAGTTATAAACATCTGCATTTCCTTTAAAAGCCGCAATACTTTTTGCTCCCAGAACAGATTCAATAAATTTATGTGGATCCTGTCCTCTATACTGAGGACTGTGTAAGCATGCCACATACTCAAAATCCGGATTGTCCATAATAATAAAATGTGGTGTATTTCCCTTTGCATTCTGAATCCTGCAGTACTCCAACAGTTTTTTAAATCCATCCAGTTCTCCCGGGACAGTAGCTATTCTATCTGCATCCATAATAATGAATTTTGCTAGATAGTTACTCTGTGACTCCGTTTTTATCTTCTGAAGGAAGTTTGAATAGCCCCCACCATGCATATTGATGGGTTTTAAAACCAGTTCTACGCCCTGATTCTTTCTCATCTTGTCTATATAATTATATTCTGTATCTCCCTCACAGAATACTGCAAACCTCTTCTGGAGGACTCTTGTTTTTCTACTCAAATGCCGTACCTCCCAATATCCCCTTCATATAAAACTCATATATCTTAGTGTTTTCATACCTCACTTCCGGAAAATCCGCCAAAGAATACAATTCTGATGTCAGTTCATCTTTACTTTTTGTAATAAAATAAATCTGTTCTTTCATGTATGTCTTCAAATTTAGGTGTAATACATTATGTGTAGAAAATACAAACTGTCCTCTGTGCTCCATACCGTTAATATACGCAATAACACGGTCTGACAAGATTGGATTAAGAACCCGGTCCATCTCATCTGCAAATACCACTTTATTTTCATATACTACGCGAAATATCTGTACAGCCCATGCAAAAAATTCTCTGACACCGGTTGAATCCTGTGATAATTCTCTCTTAAACTGCTTTCCCTGTGCATTCTTACGAATTACCAGAGTTTTAGAATAAGGCTTCTCATCATCCACTTCAATTCCGCAAATGCTGTAATCTACCATCTTAAAAATTTCTACATATCTTGGATCTTTCATAATTTCAAGATCCCGTTCCTGCCTGACAATGCTGTCTATATTGTCAGAGGGTATATTACCCGGATATAGGACATTTAACATCCATTCAACAGTTGCTGACGCATCCTTATTTCCGAGAAGAGCCAGTTTAACTACAAATAATCCGTTACTATTATTGCTATTCTTAAGAGCAGCTGTCACTTCCCTGGCTGTTCCTCTTCGTAATGTATATATATCCTCCTGATCCCGTAAAATATCAAACACTACATGCTCAGCTGATTTCCGCTGGCTGCTTCTGATAAGTTTTTCGCTATAGATTCCTTTTGTATCAACAATAGTTTCATACTCATAAATATAATGATTCCCCGCTAAGAATACTACATTAAATTTCTGTTTGGGATTATTACACTCCATCAAAGTATCTGCGTTAATATATGAATTAACAGACTGCACTTTCATGTTTGTATCAAACAATGATTTCAGATATTTTAATCCATTTATAAAGTTGGACTTACCACCTGCGTTCTCACCTACGATAACTGCCGTTTTCAGCAGGTCATATCCTGTTTCTGTTGTAGTATAGTTATCCGGAAAGCGCTTCTTTACTTTCCCGCCTGGTGCTTCTAATGAAAACTCACACTCTTCCTTGAACGAACAAAAATTGTCAAACATATATCTTATGAGCATACTTCCACCGCCTTTCAATAATCATTATATACTAAAAAGAGCCAATGTAAACCAGTTTTTCGTTTTACATCGGCTCTTTTTATAGATATCATGTTAAAAAGTGAGCACCAAATATTAAATACATACTTTTAGCTGTTTTTTGTTAATTTTGCTCTTTCTATTAAATCGTGCAACTCCTATGAAATCATCATTATTTTTCTTCTGAACCACTCTTTTTCCTTACATAGAATACGGCTCCAATAACAATCAGCATAATACAGATACCTATAATAATGATTATCGTATTATTCCATGCATATTTTGAAGTACTGTCATCTGTCTTAGGTGCAGGGATGGTTTCATCAGATTTGTTGTCTGCCTGACCGTTATCACTCATAATCCTGGTATCAACAACAATCGTGTAATCTGATGCATGGGTAAATACAAGTTCCGCATTTCCATCCGGATCAATCTGTCCGGCACTGATAAATTCCAGTTCTCCGGTCTGTTCATTGTAGTAGAACAGGTTCGCATACAGTCCTGCATTCTTTGATTCCATGTTGACGGTCAGTGTGGCTGTAAATCCAAACTCTCCGTCATAAGCAAGCGTCAGGTTCATGGAAGAACGTTCCCCTGTCACGTTGTTGATCACATCCACAGGAATGGATTTTCCTGCATCGGCTCCGACTGTCACATCAAAATCAATATCTCCGGCTGCATCAGTAATATCCTGTCCATTGATTTTCCAGGAAAGACCATTTCCCATGTCAAGAACAAGTGTTGTATCTTTGCCCTTGATACTGTCAATTACATCTTTCGGTACTACCGTCGTTCCGTTCATTGCAACCGTTACCGTATCGCCTGCCTTAGCTTCTTCAAGCTGTGGCTTGATCACATCCCAGCCTTCCTTGCCGCTGTCATCCTTGATGTATGGCTTAATTGAAGTACCATTGTCCTTACCATTATCCGTATCAGGCTGTGGCTTCTGATTCTGATTACCATTGTGTGTGCCAGACTGCGGTTTCTGGTTTTGGCTGCCATTATCCTTGTTGCTGTCATCGGACTTGATCTTAGCGATCGGCTGTGTGTAACTGTGTCCGCACTTGGAGCAGGTATAGGTCATGATGCCTTCCTCTGTTGTCGTTGCAGCCTTCGTCACCTTTGATACATAGCTGTGTCCTGTTGCCGGAATATTCTCCGTGTAGCTGTCTCCACAGGAACAGGTGTATGTCCTTACCCCTGCCTCTGTACAGGTTGCCTCCTTCGTAATGCTTCCCGTATAGTTGTGAGTGTGCTGTTCCTCCGGCAGCTTCGCAATGCTCTCTGTGTAGCTACTGCTGCATCTGGTGCAGGTGTAGGTTCTGACTCCTTCCTCGGTTGTCGTCGGCTGCTTTGTTACGGTTGCTTTATAATCATGTCCCAATGCTGCCAGCTCTTTTCCGGTACTCATAAGTTTATCGCAGTCCGTACAATAGGTATCTCCTGCGTATCCGGTCTGCGTGCAGGTCGCTTCCCGCTGATTCCGTATTTCAGTGTGCGTGTGATCACATTCTCTTCTTGTAATCGTAATGCTTACACTTTCTGTCTCATAATTTCCCTTGTCAGCTCCTATATAAACCGCAGTCGCCGTCACAGCCACACCATCTGCAAGCACCGTGTCCTTATCTGCCTCCTGCCAGCTCCATCCTTCCTGAAGTGTAATATTGCCAACCTTCTTTGTGCTGTGTGCCGGTGTCATTGCAGCTTCCGGCATGTTTGGAGCTTTCGCTGCCTTATTGACCGTAACTGTTATTGTTCTAGTTACTGTATTGTAGTTGTTTGTGTCATCAGGTGTAAATACTGCCTGATAGCCTTTGTTGTTTACAGTCGGAATGATGTTCGTTCCTGTAAAGCTCCATGTTCCGGCAAGTGAATTGCCATCTGCCCCTGTCACACTTCCGCCTGTTATATCTGAACCGGTAAGCGCAGCATCCGGATTGTATCCACGCTCTGCAACGGTTGGTACTGTTACAACTATCGGAGTTGCCTTGGCTACTGTGATGGCTGCTGTTCCGGTAAGTTCCGCGTAATACGTACTGTCTGCCGGCTTGAATACCCAGCCCGCCTGTGTGGTTCCGGCTGCCGGTATCTCGTCCGGATTGCTCCATGAAAGAATACCTTCTATCACATCATCTGTACCGGCTTCCACAAAAACGGTATTTCCAAGTGTCAGCTTTGAAACCTTTTCCCCATAGGTCAGCGCATTGCTTCCATCTACAGATACGGTGTTTCCGCTCTTAATCTCTACCGTCTTCTTATCTGTAATACTAATCGTCAGCGTGTATCCAGCATTCGCATAGTTCTCCATCGAAGCTGTTACCGTGATAATTGCTGTCTTTCCAACCTTGGACGCATCTACCTGATTTACTTTATAGGTCAGATTTCCGGCTGTATCGACTGTTACCTCACTTAAAAGCTTCTCTGTATCTGTCTTTGCAACCGCATATGCTGTAGTTCCCCTATCCGTCGGAAGCTTTCCTGCAATATTCACACCGATTGCCTTACCGTCTGAACCGGAAGCATACGCATAGGTCTTATTTTCCGTGATGCTGGAAACGGTGAGTGGGCGTTTGGTAATATTTACCCAGGCGGAGCCGGAAGCATCCGCATAGCCGAACTGGGAGACCTTATAAAATACGATCTTTGGACCATTCGTGAAGTTGGTGTAGGTCAGGCTGTCCTGTGTGCAGCTATCTGCGCTTTCGCCGTATTTTACGGTTGCGCCACTGGGCACGCCGGTGAGGGTGATTCCGTGCGCCTTACCGTCATACACACCATCATAAGCCTCAGGCGAAATGCCGCTGAAGTTCTTCTGCGTGAGTTTGACCTTGATCTGCGCCGTCACAGGCATGCCGGGCTGCTCCACCTCGTTAGCAATCGAAGTAAGATCTAATGTTCCGGTGAGCGTCTGCTCCTCCAGCGTATTCGGATTATAACCGCTCCATGTGACGGGGATCTTATCAAATGTTTTGCCGTCCTCCGTGGTGATCGTCACGGTTTCGGGTAGTCCCAGCTCTTCCAGCGCCGTTCCGTAGGGCTTGTCCGTAATGCCAGTCAGCGTATGGCAGCTCTTTACCGTACGCTTGACAACCGTTACGTTATAGTCCTGAGTCAGCTCCTTGTAATTATTGGTATCTGTGGGAGTAAACACAATCGTGGTGGTCTTGCTGCCTGCGCTGTCCCAAGATTTCGCAGCACCTGCCTTGAAAGCGAAGGTGCCTTCGCCGCTGCCGCCGGTGAGGGTCGCTTCACTGTTGACATAAACCGATGCAGAAAGCGTCGGCCATTCGGTCACCACCGGATTAGCCTTCTGAATGGTATACTCCACGCTGGCAGTGGCAGCCTTGTTACCCTCGCCCACCGTGATGCTGGCGGTGTACTCGCCCGCGTCGGTGGGGAGCGCGCCGTTTTCCAACATCTGTTGACCATACGTGCCCGTCTTTATGTAGCTGATGGTGATCCCACTCGCCGCCGGACCCTGCCAATCGCTGCTTGCAGTCACCGTGGCGGGTTTGCCTTCCCCGCTGTAGGTCAGCTCGGCGGGGGCCGCAATGGTCACGCTGCCGCCGTTTCCGTCGGTCAGATAGCAGCCCTCTGCCGTACACTTCGCGGTGATGGTCGCGCCGCTTGCCGTGTACGTCCAGCTATGCTGATGCTGGGTCACGGTGAACGGCTCGCTGTAGCAATTGTAGCCGTTGCTGCACTGGACGTAAATGTGGTACTGATAGCTCTTGTCTACGGGCAGCCCGGAGATTGTGAGCGTCTTGCTCTTCTCGCCGGTATGCGTTGCAGTATTAACTTTTTTGAAACTCGTGGTCCAGTCGTTTTCTGATTCGTTAAACAGCTCCCACCAGTAGTAGTAGGTGACGTTCTCCGTTTCGGGCTCGGACGCGATTACCGCAGTCAGCGTGATATTGCCGTCCGTCGCAAACGCCGAGCTTCCGGTGTAGTTCGTATCGCTATTCGGATAGATCTTTTCGACCGCGAAGGGGGCTTTTTCAACGGTGACTTTTGACGGGATTGAATTGGCGTTGGGGAGCCATTCATTATCCGTTGTTTTTTTGTAAGCGTACCCCTTCGCCAGCAGCGCGTAGGGCTTGACATAGCCGGCATCGCTCGTGATCGCGCCGTAGCTGCCGCCGCTGAGGCTGGCGCTGCTGCCGTCGTCCTTTACAGCCACACGGCTGAAGGTGCCGTTGCTCAGCGAAAGCTTTCCGCCGTTCTTCGCCGTGACAATGGCGAGCTTCGTATCCTTGTCCTTGACGGTCAATTCCGCGTCTTTGCCGTCCACCGTCACATAGAAGCCTCCGTTGCTGCCCGTGACCGTCAGAGAAATGCCCTTGGCGATGAGGTCCACACCATCGACCGTTTTCCCGCCGGTCGCCAGCGTCACCGGCCCGCGGGTCAGCTCATAGGTGGTCCGCTTCCCGTTGACAGTGTCATCCACATTCTGATACAGCGTGATGGTCTTTGCACCGTCCGCCGCGTTCGCCGCCTCAATGGCAGTGGCAAAGGCCGTGTACCAGCTCGTCTTGTCGCCGATGGTCAGCGACGCCGCCATCTGCTTCTTACAGACACTGCAAATGCCCTTGCCGTCCGTGCCGCCGTTGTGCGTATGCGACACGACCTTGACATTTTCCAGCGTATTCACTCTATCATTGGTCACAGCCTGATTATCACTTGCTCCGTAATACGCCGCGCCCTCCGCCAGCAGGTCGGCGAGTTTGCGGTCGCCGTTGGTTTTGATCATCGTAAATGTGCCGCCGGAGAGCTTGACTTTGGTGGTGTAAAAATCCGCGAAGGTAAACGTGCCGCCGGTGATCGTCCCCGTGACATTGTAGTCAAACGTAACGCCGCCATATTTCTTTTCATTATTAAAGCTGCCGCCGCTGATGTTCGCGATGCTGCTGCCGTTGAATTTGACATTACCAGTGAAGGTACCGCCCTTGGCGTTCAGCGTACCGTTCACCTCGACGGAGGCGTCGGTAAATGTGACGCCCTCCTTCACCGTCGCCGTGCCGTCGATGGTCGCACCTTTATAGCTGCCGCTGGCAAAGGTCACGTCCGCGTTTTTAGCGACCGTCACATTCTTGGCGGTGTGCGTTCCGCCCTTCAGCGTCAGCGTGCCGGTCAGCGGCATGGAGGTGCCGAAAGCATACATATCCCGCAGCAGGGTCAGCGTCGGCTCGGTGCAGCCCTCATTGCTCCAGCCGTTCAAGGTCTGGATGGCCTCTACATAGCCGTGTTCCAGCGCACTGTCTTCCGTGAAGTAGGCAGTCTTGGTCGTGCCGTCGGTGCTCTGGGCGGTAATTTTCGTATACAGGTCCTTGTGGCACACAGAGCACACGGGGTTGCTGTCATCGGCGCACTGATGGACGCACTCCGGGAACTGCACCTTGTACGTTGTATAGCCGGTCAAGTCCACAATTTTAGCGCTCTTATCAACGATGCTCCATGTACCGTCCTTTTCGCCGTACAGCTCGCACTTTGCATGGTTGGTTTTCAGCAGGTCTTGAACGGTGAGGCTCTTGCTCTTCGTGCTGTCCGTGATCTTGCCGATGGTGCAGGCGTTTGTATTGCCATTCCACAGCTTCAGATTGTAGCCCGTACTTGTGGAGCCAGCCGCAGCATTGCTTAATACCAACTCGCCGATTTCGCCGCCAAAGCGCTCCAATGCGCCGCCGGCCTGCAGCTCCACGCGCGAAATCTTGCCGGTGTAGGAGTCGCCGACTGCAAGCGTTCCGTTGGAGGAAACGTAAAACGTGACATCGAGCGCCTGCGTTCCGCCGCCTGTTCCGGAATCCTTGACCGTCAGAGTCCTGGGTTTGTTCCCACCTCCGACGCTAATGTAATAACGCTCGCTGCTGACAGTTTTGCCATTCAGATCCAGCGTCGCTGAGTAGGTGTAAGAAGAAGAGCAATTTCCTGCGAGTGTCACATCCCGCAGCAGCGTCACGGTGTTGCCTCTGGCTGCATCAAACGCCTTCGTCAGCGTCTGATAATAGGCGCTATCGCCCACGCGCGCGTCGAATTGCGTATGGCACTTCTTGCAGGTGTAGCCGGTATCGTCCATCTCGTGCGTGCAGGGCACAAGATAGACCTTGCCGTCATCGCCCAGGCTGGTCACGCAGTCGGCGGCGTCCGCCTTGAAGTTCTCGGCGCTGAGCGTCACGCCGCTTGCCGGTTCGGCGATGGCCCCAAGATTTATGCCTTCACGCACGCCCACACGGATGACCGAATCCTCTCTCAATGCGCCTGATACAAGAATGGGCAGCTTCCAAGCTTCATTGGCGTAATAACCGGCCTTCACCGAGCCGGAAATAGTGAGCTCAGGAGTGTTGCTTTCCCTTCCGTCGTAGTAAACGTCATATTGAGAGTTGTCGGTAACGGTAGCATCGGTGAGGGTAATAGCGCCCTTTCCATAGATGCCGCCGCCCTCAAAGGTACTGTTGTTTCCGGTGATCGTCACATTCTCGACGGTTACCCCTCTCTCCGAATAAATGCCGCCCCCGTGGCCATAACTTGTATTCCCCGTGGCGGACGCCTTGTTGCCGGTGATCGTGGCGTTGGAGATCGAAACTGTGCCGGCGTTAAAGTGGATATAGATCCCGCCGCCGTTGCCGGCGGTCGCCTTGTTGCCGGTGATGGCTCCGCCGTCCATGGTGAAGCTGCACTTCTCACCCACATATACGCCGCCGCCACCGCCGTCAGACGCACCCGCAGTGTTATCGGAAATGGTTCCGCCATGCATGGTGAATCTTGGCGGGTCGGTCTGATTCGTCGTGCCGACAAGGAACACACCGCCGCCGCTGCCTGCTTTATTACCGGTAATCTCTCCACCATACATGGTAAAGGACGAGCCGGTCTGATAGGCGCTGCCCTTTATACCGACCTGCACGCCGCCGGTGATCGTGCCGCTGTACAGTTCAAATTTGCCGCCGTTGACGGTCACTTCGCCTTGAACCCTGCCGCTGCCGATGCAGTCGGTCAGCGTCAGCGTCGCGCCGCTGCCGATGGTGATTTTGCCGTTGATCGTCTGCCCGTTCAGGCAGAGGTTGACCTCGCCTTCTGGCACAGCCCAGCTCCCCGACACAGACCGCGTCAGATAATAGCTGCCCGCAGAATTAGGCAGGGAATCGGCTGCCGTCCATGCTGTGCTGTTGTTATGGGTATGACCGTTGTACCGCTGTCCTTGCCGCAGACACAGTGGGTATGCTCGCCGGACTGTGCGTCCGCCAACAGCGCGGTCTGGCTGTTGAACCAGCCGAGCAGCGCCTCGAAGTCTGCGCCGGTGATCTGCGCCTGCTGCTCTGCGTTCAGTGCTTCATAAGCATCATACGCCGCCTGAATGTCGTCATAAGCTGCGTCCAGCTCGTCGGCGGTCATGCCGTCCAACTCACTCACGATGGGCAGCGCATCGATCATCGTCTGCACAGCGGATACCGCCGCGTCCGCATTGTTCCCGGCGTTTTCATCCTCGCCGCTCTCCGGCGCATCTGCTTTACTGTCCTCAGCGCCACCGGCGTCAGGGGTACCGGTATTTTGCGGGTCACCCTCTGAACCGTTCTCTTCCTCATTCGTTCCAGCCTGTTCGGATACGGCGGGCGAAATTTCCTCCTGCCGCTCCTGCTGCACGATGGCGCCGCTCTCCGGCGTATCCTCCGCCGCTCGCACGGGTGCGGGCAGGAGCGTCAGACACAGCGCCAGCGCCATGAACATACTCAATACTCGTTTTTTCATAAGATTCTCCTTTAGGATATATGTATAAGGTTTATATTCAGCCCGTTCAAGCACAGGCTCAGCTTTTATAGATCATCCGGAATGAGCCACAGCTTTTTTGCGGCTGTCCTGGCTTCCGCCCGGCGCTTCACGTCCAGCTTGTCGAGAATGTGGCTGACGTGGGTCTTCACCGTGGGCAGCTTCACGTCCATGATCTGCGCAATCTCGGCGTTGGACTTGTCCGCGCAGATGAGATGCAGAATTTGTAGCTCCGTGGGCGTCAGCTCCTCGCCGGGGGCAAGGCGGGGTTCGAGGAAATGCGGGTAGAACGCCGCCTGCATCCGCACCGCCGCCATTAACTGCTTATACCACTTTTTGTCGCCATCCCATTCCAGTGCCCCCAGCAGCGGCAGCACCGCCGTGCCGTATACGCTGACGGTGCGGATGAAGCGGTACTCCGCCGCCGCGTCCAGCGCCGCCGTCAATCGCTCGCGCCACCGCTCATCCTTCTTGCGCCGCAGGGCGATGGCAGTTAGGACATTCAGGTGAATGCCGTCGATGATACGGGCACAGTTTTGAATGTACGGCTCCAGCGGGGCAAGCGTCAGCAGCGCCGCGTCCGGTCTGCCGTCCGCCAGCTCCACCATGGCCTGGGTGAGGTACTGGTAGCGCCGCATGACGTTCAAATGCGTCGACTCCCGGGGGGCTTTTTCCCGGTACCACGCATCCGCCGCATCAAGGTCGCCGGTGTGCATGTCAATACGGCAGAGCATGGCGTCCATATTGGGCAGAAAGCGAGTCAAACCGCGCTCGACAAAGCATTCATGGAGCACCTCGATGGTGCGCCGCGCGTCCATCGCCTGTCCGTTTGCCAGCTGGCTGCGGGCCAGAAGCCCGCTGACGGCGAACTCCATGTCCGGCGTGCCCCGGTTGCGGACTTCGTTCAGCTGTGGGAGAAGGGACAGCATCCGCCCGGTGACGTCCGCGCCCTTTTCAAATTTGCTCTCGGCAATGGCGCAGTCGGCAAGACACACGCCGTCCCGCCCCAGTACCGCCTCCACAGGGAGGCGGAGGGTTTTGTAGAGCAGGTCATCCTTTTTGCTCCATTCGGAAAAGTCCTTGCCGCCGTTCATGATGCTCGGCAACGCGCTCGTGACGGAAAAGGACGGCAGTGCCACCTCTTTGTTCGTCAGCAGCCGGAACACGGTGGGGATGGTTTCCGCCAGTCCGTTCACGCCCCGCTGGGGCAGAGAGATATCCAGCCATGCAAGGCGGCCGCGCGCCTGCTTTCCGGCGGCGTCCTGCCTGTCGCAATGTTCGGCAAACTTTTGCAGTTCGCCATACCAGCGCTCCGATCCTTCGTAATCCATGACCAGCGCACAGAGCATGCTCATGCCCTGCATCAGAGAGGGGGATGCTAGAATTTCCGCCTCCGGCAGGCTGCGGTAGTATTTTTCCATCTCGGCATAGTGCCCCATGCCGGGGTGAAGTTCTGCATTACGCACCAGCAGCTCGGAAACCTTGGAATGGTCACCGCCGCCGGTGTAGCATTCCAGGGCGTGGGCGTAGTCTTCCTTCAGCTCATAGTACAGCCCGCCCCGGCTGATGAGCGCTTTGCGCTTTTCCTCGGTATACTCCCGTTCCATCTCCCAAAGGAGAAAAGCCCGGAAACCCGACCAGAAGTGGAAGCGCTGGCAGTCGTCGTAGCGCAGCATAGTAGTGTATCAAAAAATCCAGTCCAGCCGTTCGCCGGCACGGGGATCACCGCTGACCATCCGCGCCATTTCCAGGTCAAAACTTTCAAAGGGGGCCAGCTCCAACAAAAAGCGCCGCACCGGCAGATCAAAGCGCCGGTAGATGGCGGTCTCAAAGTAGAGGAACACCTCGTGGAACACCCGCGCCACCAGCTCCGGCGTCCACGGCTTGTCCGGGGACATGCACCGCGCCGTGATGGCCACACCCAGCGGATAACCCACGGATTCTTTCAAAATTCCATCGATCTCGCTATCTGTTACGTTTACTCCCGAAAGCTGAAACAGCCGCCGCACATCGCCCGCGTCAAAAAGCAGGTCGTCGGCCTCCAGCACCGTCATCAGCCCCGTGTACTGAAACGCCGTCAGGCAGCCGGGCGGCACACCGCGCGAGAGCAGCACGAAATGGCGCTCCGGACTTGAGCGGATCAGTTCGCAGAGAGCCTGCTGCCCGGCTTCCTCCTGCATGAACTGAAGATCGTCAATCAGCAGAATGTCCCAATCCTGCGCTGACGGTGGGATTGCGCAGTCTGGGTCTGCTGCACTTTGCCGCAGCACGTTCCGACCGCGCAGCAGTGCGTCCGCCAGTACTGTCTTTCCAAAGCCGCAGGGTGCGCTGAAAAAAAGGACTCTGCCATGCGCCATGAAGCTGTCAAACCGTTTCTGAACGGAGGTCTTTATGATAATATTTTTGGTCATTTCTTCCCTCCCTTTGATACAGAGCGAGATTGCCATAAGTCTTTCATAACCTGTCTCGAATTATATTATACGAGTCTGTTTCGAAATGTAAATCATCCCAAAGGATGAGACACGCTGCTTAGTAAACTGCTATGCAGATCAATTTTTGTTTGATTTTGATGGCATAGATACAAATAAGCAGCCACACACCGAAGTGCATGACTGCTATGTAAAAAGTTCGGAAAGGATTTTTGCAATCTGACACAGTTTCCTGGCCCTGAATCTCCATCAACATAAAAATATCTCCATCATTTCAAAAGAGAATGACGGAGATATTTCGCCTTGTTTATTCTTGTAGCAGCCAATCGGCTATATCATGGATTTCGATTCCTTCATAGCTATATTTTGGATGTTTGGTTCTGGCAATAATCATTTTCGGATAAGCATCTCGGATCTGAAGCAGAGGAGAGCATTCTCTCTCAAATGTTTCCTGCCCGGAAATGTTGTCGCTGACCTGAATATAAATCTTCTCGCTGCCTCTCTGAGCAACAAAGTCGATCTCCTTTTGATAGAGCTTGCCGACATAGACATCGTATCCACGGCGAAGAAATTCAATGCAAACAATATTTTCATATACTCTGCCGTAATCCATATTTCTGCTTCCCAGTATTGCATATCGAATACCGCTGTCACACAAATAGAACTTTTCAGAGCTTTCAAGGTATTTCTTACCTCGGATGTCGTATCTCTTAATATCATAAAATACAAAAGCATTGCACAAATACTTAATGTACTTGCCGACGGTTACATGATTGGTTGGAGTCTCATTTGCTGTCAGCAGCTGACTGACCCTATTAGGAGACGTCAGGTTGCTGATATTATCCATAAGGAACTCGCTCAGACGTTGTAAAACCAAAGAGTCCGGGAGCGCATATTTTTGCACCAAATCCCTTGTAACAATCGTTTCGTAGACCTCTTTGATATAGTTTGTTCTGTCTTTTTCGGTTCTATAAGCATAGGAACCTGCTAAACCGCCCTTGATAGCGTACTCATCAAAGAGCTTATCTTTGTCACTAATATCATCATAATACTGGCAATATTCCTGGAAGCTGAAAGGAAACACATGAATTTCAATATAGCGTCCGGTAAACAGAGTTGCCAGATCCGCACTCAACAGGAAAGCATTGGAGCCGGTTACATAGATGTCATATTTTCCCTTAGAGTACAGGCTGTTGATTGCCAACTCAAACTTGGGGCACATCTGCACCTCGTCTACAAACAGGTAGTTCGTTTTACTTTCCTGATAATGTTCTTCCACATAAGCGTGTAAGGCATGGTATTCCTTGATTTCTTCATACGCCAAATCCATGAAGTCAA
>OJOY01000024.1_pt1 | contig 154566 bp, 141 predicted proteins | sample 1598361 | NCBI WGS metagenome assembly OJOY01 (sample SAMN03922472, study PRJEB24848) | human gut metagenome | isolation source: stool sample | host: Homo sapiens | place: Germany | collected 2010-11 | reverse complement strand
GAACGTTAAAAATCATCAATTCAGTTAAAACAAAATGTTACTTTTTAAAAAAGGCGAAAAAATAAAAAAACATTACGGATTAATGATTTAAACTTGACATACGGCGTTCGTTACGGCTAAAATCCGGATAAACGTTTTAGAAAAAATTGCTGAATTAAATCGTTCGTATTTTTTCAACACATTTTCAGGACGTTTGCATAGAAACTATTCTAGGAGTTACTTTATGAAAAACAAACTTTTATTGACTACGGCTTTAGTCGGCGTCGCATTCGCACTGCCGACAATGGCTGCCGAAGAATGGGACGGGAAAACAAGTTATCTCATACCCCAAGGAGAAACCCTTGTTTTAGAAGAAAATTCTTTGGTTGAAAAGATTATAAACAACGTCGATGGTATCGGCGGAGCCCTTTCTACAAGCAAGCCGAAAAATGGAGTTGAAAATCCTGGTACGCTTATCGTCAAATCAGGAACAGTATTTAAAAACAATACGGCAAAATATGATGGCGGCGCAATTGCCAACTTTGGCGTTTTAGACATTGACGGCGCTACATTTAAAGAGAACAGATCCCAAACCGAAACAACAGACAGCCAACCTGTCGGCGGCGGGGCCATCTCATTAGGCATTGATTCTAAAACGACAATCAAGAACACAAAGTTTGTCAATAATGAAACCGGTTTCAACGGCGGCGCCATCGGGACCAGACGTACTATCAACAACGGGGATATTACCAATGGTTCGCATGAAAATCACAGTCTGATTATATCTGACTCCGCCTTTATCGGAAACAAAGCGACCGGAACGACCACAGACCGGGCCGACAATAAACTTCAGGGCGGCAACGGCGGTGCAATCGCCAACTCCTTTAACAACACCCAAATCAGCAATACCGTTTTTGAAAAGAACGAAGCAATCAACGGCGGGGCGGTTTACAACCAATCCCTTTACAATACGAATAATCAGGCGCAGGAAACCGACAAAGGCGGAGACATCAAATTTGCCGATGTTACGTTTGACGGCAATAAAGCTTCAACCAACGGCGGAGCCATCTTTAACGATGCTAACACCAATGCAGAACTGTCCGGAACGGTGGTATTTTCCGGAAACGAAGCAGGAAATGCCGGCGGCGCTATTTTTGTAGCTGATGCCAGCAGTTCCATGGAAATTGCTTCCGGAGCCGTCTTCAAAAGCAATTCCGCAAAGCTCGGCGGGGCGATTTATAACAAAGGAAACCTCGGCACTCTGGATGGCGTTACCTTTGAAGACAACACTGCCGAAACAAACGGCGGCGCGATTTTGAACTCCAACGGCGGCAAAATTGCCTCTATTACAAACAGCATCTTCAAAAACAACACTTCCACGAACGGCGGCGGTGCTGCGATTTATAACAAGGGCGGTGAGATTGCCGAAATCAGCAATACTGTTTTTGAAGGCAATATTGCGGAAAAAGGAAACGGCGGCGCCATTTTTAACGGCGGCACGACAGCAGCCAACATCACACTTGACAATGTCCAGTTTATCGGCAACCAGGCGGCAAACGGCAGCGGCGGAGCTATCTCCACCAGCGGTGTCGTTAATATTGCCAACGCCACGTTTGAGAACAATTCCGCATCAACAGGCGGCGGCGCAATTAACGTTGACGGAACGGTTAAATTGAGCGGCGAAAACACCTTCTCCGGCAATAAAGTCGGCGATAAACTGAACGATATTAACCTGAATCAGAACAACGGTCAGGCCAAGGTAGACGTCAGCGGCACGCTGACGCTTGACGGAGGCATTTCCGGCGAAGGCACAACTTCTTTTGCGGATAATACGAAGCTCAATATTACTGAAAACACAACGTTTGGCGAAGATGTCGCAATCACTATCGGTGAAAACACCGAACTGGGCCTGATTGTCGACAGCGGTGAAGAATCCGCAGAGTTTGACACGAGCAAGCTGCTGGGCGAAAACGGCTTCACACTGGCAGACAACGCTTTGTATAATGCGATTGTTGGCGATGACGGAAAAGTTACCATGGAACAGAAATCCGCCGACGAAGCGGCTGCCTCTCTGGGGCTCTCCGGTTCACAGGCAGAAGCCGTTTTGGGCGCAATTTCCGGCGGTTCTTCTGACAACGCCAACTTTAACAGTTTCAGAGAAGCGTTGAACCAGCATCTGCAATCTGCCGACAAGGCGCAGGTTTCCAACGGTACCGGCGCAGCGGATTTGCTGACCGCAGACGCCAATCCGGTTATCAGATCGGTTGAAACCGGTATTCATAATATGGTATTCTCGGTTGTTTCTGATGAACTGAATGGAACTTCCGCAGCCATGGCCGAAGGAAAATCTTCCGGCGATGCCTTTAAGCAGGTTAAAGCCTGGGTAAGAGCATTGTTCAGCCACTCCGACCACGAATCGACGTCAAAAGCCAGCGGTTTTGACACGAACAGCGACGGCGTCGCCATGGGTATCGACAAGCAGCTTGACAACAGGACGAAAGTCGGCCTTGGCTATGCTTACAGCAGCACGGATATTTCCTCGGGTATTCGCGATACGGACGTTGATACGCATACCGCGTTTGTTTACGGGCAGTATAAGCCGGCAAACTGGTACATCAACACCGTTGTTGCTTATAACTGGTCTGATTACAGCGAAAAGAAAGCTGCGCTCGGATTTAACGCAAACGCTGATTATGACGTCGAATCCTGGGCTGTCCAGTCTTTGTACGGATATGAAATGCAGCTGAACGGCTATGACGTTACGCCGGAAGCCGGACTGCGCTACGCCCATATCTCGCAAGACGGATATACCGACGCTCTCGGAACGTCCGTTGCCGCCAATGACAGCGACATTCTGACCGCAATCGTCGGGGCGAAAGTTGCCAAGGATTATGCTTTGGACAGCGATACCATTATCCGTCCGGAATTGAGAGCCGCCGTTACTTATGATTTGGTTGACGACGCCAACAATTCCAACGTGGTTTTGGCTAACGGCGTTGCCTATCGCGTCAACGGCGAAAAGCTGAACCGTTTGGGATTTGAACTCGGCGCAAAAGTTGCTACCGATGTTTCTGACAACTGGGAAATCTCCCTCGCTTACGAAGGCGGTTTCCGTGAGGATTATCAGAACCATACGGGTATGCTGAACGCCAAATACAAGTTCTAAACTTCCCACTCCTCATCTAAGGGAAAAGGCAGAGAGTACAGCGGTCTCTCTGCCTTTTTTGTACATCATTCGGGAGAAGCGATGCTACCGGGGTAAATCGGATATCCTGGGGCAGATGGTTCTCCTGAGGCGGATTGGGTATTATTGGGGCTGACTGGCGCTGTTTATGAGGATTGGCGCTGTTGGAGCGGACTGGCGTTAGCACTGTTGGGGCGGATTGCTGCTGTGTATGAGGACTGATACCGGCGGGGCAAAATTCCGTGGCATTTCGCCCCGCATCCGCCGCAAAAACAAACATATACAATAAAAATGCGCAACACTTGACAAAACTGTTGACATAATTTTATTTCCGGGTGTAGGCTAAAGATGATAAAATAAGCATATGTTTCACTAAAATTTTATAAATATGGATAAATTAGGTTTTATTCCCAATCCTGAGCAGTATGCTCCGGCGGGAGACGAAGTGATTTTTGACAATTCGATTGACGCACTGGAATTTTTTCAGGACTTTTACGGCGGCAACGGCGTCGTGCTTCTGGCAAGCATATCACTCAACAACCTGGCTTGCTCCAATATGCTGGTATGGGTGTATTTTGACCTGGACGCCCAGGACATCCGTTCATTAGCACCGGTGTTTAAGCTGGACAATCCGGAAGTTTTTCATGAATGCGAATTTACCAAACTTCTGCCGCTGACTAACGAAATCTTTCTGTTTTGGCGGGAGACGCTGTATTCTACGGTGTTTACCTCTGCTGGAGAAGTTGCGATAAAGAAAGTCCGGGCGGTTTTGTCTGAAGCAGATATGCTCAATATCCTCAGGCTTGAAGGGGCTTTTGAGGCGGAAGACGTTTATCCGGTGGAGCTTTATTCGCTGCAACAAGAGAAATTCGCCTGTATCTGCTGGTCGATTGAACAAAAGGAAAAGGACACTGATGACGTTGTCTGGCATCCGGTTTGCAAAGACGACGAAAAGCTGCTGGACGCTTTTGACGGAGATACTCTCACCGAATATCCGGTAGAACTCGGCGAAACGGCGACTATCGGCGGCGAGCTGTTTAAGCTCTGTTATAATGCGGCTGAAGGAAAACACTTTGAAAAAGTTTCGGCGCAGCAAAATGCCCTGAAAACCGCAGCCGGCGAGAAATTCCGCATTATTCCCGGACAACACCGGCAGCCCGGATGCCAAAAGACGGCAATGAGCGGATTTTCACAAAAAAGCGGCGGTTCCGTAAACGGCAACAATGTACAAAAGGAAACCAGAGCTGCTGCCGGAAACGGATTTGCAACCGTAAAAATGCAGACCGATACGGCGAACGGGAAACCGAAAATCATTCAGTTCAAACCCAAACGCTGAAAGCTGCGAGGTTATAGACTGACGAAACTCGGAGCTGTTGGAGACATACATTTGAACTGTCGGGGACATAAAACGGAGATTTTATGAGAAAGGGCGGAACTACCGCCCTTTTTTGTGCCTTTCGTTTAGAATACAACCGCAACATAAAAAAATTCTTGCAGGCAGACCTTATATTCTTGTGCACTGCTTTATTCTTGTGTACTGCTATCTTCTTGCGCACAGGCCTTATTTCGATGTCGATCCCAAACCGCCGTTGCGTCTTGCCGTAGCGTTATCGTCAAATGTGATGCCGAAAGGCAGAAAAATCCCCTGACAGACCGAGGCGCCGGCTTTCAGCTCCAGAACCTTACCTCCATTGCAATCGTTGGTCATCTTTACAAAAATATGCCCTTCATTGTCCGAGTAATAATAATCGCCATCAATTATCCCAATCGTATTGTCCATTTGCAGGCGGTATTTAAAACCCAACCCGGATTTGGGCATAACGCCCAAAAACCAGCCGTCTTCCATTCTGACGCGTATTCCCGTCGGCAATAGAAAATTCTCCTTCGGTTTCAGGGAGATATCTACCGGCGTGTAAAAATCGTATCCGGCAGAACCGGACGTTGCCCGGGAGGGAAGCCGGATACTGTCATATATGCGCCGGATTTCAGCGTCATCCGTCAGAAAAGTGTTTTTCCATGCCGTTTCAAACTGATTGAAACTGACTTTGGCAAATTCGGCTATACGGGGCATATTTTTCTCCTTAGTACAGTTTATCAAAACAAAGCCGGAACGGGAACTGCACCGGCAAACTTCCTGTGGCGGCGGAATTGCAGCGATTGTTGCGCCCTGATGCCGGAAAACCGGCAGCTATGGCGTTTCCGCACGTCTAAATTTGCGGCAATTATGGCGGCCTGCCGACGACTTGACAAGAAAAATGCTTGCTTTTTCCTCATTTATTCTTTATGATGCGTTTAAAAATCAATTATTGTTTCACTTAAATACATTTTTATGAATAATTTTGTAAAAAGAATTTGGTTTGGGGCCTTGTTGCGCCCGCAGTGTTGGATTTGTGCCGCCGTTAATCATCAGATTGTCGGCGGAGCCATAGCCGTTTTGCTGTTTCTGCTTACCGGCTGGTTTGCAACGGCAGGATTTGTGGCGTTGTTCGTTTTTCTGTTTATGGTACATCTTATCATCTTTCCGGAAAAGACCTATACTCTGCAGATGGAGGACAAAACGCTCTTTATTGCAATTTATGCTTCCGACTTTGCCAGACGGCACAGGAAAGACAGCAAACGCAAACGCTTCATCATCAGAACTATCGCATGCCACGCCGACGGTTTTTGCGAAACGGTATGGCCGGACAGCGAAGTGTTCGGATATGACGACAGCCTGTGCCGCTACGGCATTTTTCTGGCTAAGCCTTATCCCGCTACATGGGCCGTTGTCTGCAACGGATTTGAAGACGGGCGTTTTCTGGGACGGAAACTCTGCAATTATGTTTTTGCCGAACGGATAGCGGCCGGAAAAAACCTTCTGATTTTTTTCCACGGCACAGTTATGTTCCCTGTTGAAACCGTTACTTTCAGCGTTGACCCGGATTTGTCCTGCAAACCCGGAAGCGTTGTTTTTCAGGAAATTTCGCCGTCAGGCCTGCCCGAGCTTTCTGCTGACAAGGCGGATAAAACAAGCGGAAGGTTTCTGCTTTGTCAGAATGAAGCAGGCTCAACGCTTTTCAAGTGTTGCCTTGCTCAAAACGGTATGCCGGCAGCCTATCACGTATCGGCTGAAGACATTTGCCTGAACAAACACTGACGCATTCATAAGCACTGACGCTTTTGCCGCCGTTCTTTTCCTAAACGCCCCCTAAACGGGGCGTTTCTTTTGCAGGAGATTTGCGTCGTGCTCCTTAAAAAATATTATGGGCAGGAGGTTTGCCTCGCACTCCTTAAAAACAGAACATTATTGGCCGGATGTTTACATCGCACTCTTTTTTCAACAAACAGAACATAATTAGAACGTTTTTATTGACAAAGAGGTTCGGCAATACTAAGATGACTATGAAACAAGATTTTGAAACTATACGGCTGGCACATATTCCGAGGCTATGATGAAACACTATATTGCCCTTGCAGACTGCGACTGTTTTTTCGTTTCGGCGGAGCGGGCTTTCAATCCGCGGCTTGACGGGCGGGCGGTGGCGGTTCTTTCCAACAACGACGGCTGCGTCATTTCGCGGTCGAGAGAAGCCAAAGCGCTTGGGTTGAAGATGGGCGAACCTTATTTTATGGCCAAGAAACGCCTGCCGCAGGTTTTGTATGTCCGTGCCAATCACGATCTTTACCGCAGCATTTCGGCAAAAGTCATGGCTAAGTTCAAATCGTTTACGCCGGACGTCGAAGTCTGTTCGGTGGACGAAGCTTATCTTGACCTGACCGGAACTAAGCTGCTTTACCGGCAGAATTACATCAAAACGGCACAAATGATCAGGCAGGCGGTGTGGGATGAACTGCACATTCCGGTTTCCATCGGCCTGTCGACGACAAAAACGCTGGCCAAACTTGCCAGCGACAAAGCCAAAAATGCAGGCGGCGTTTTTGCCATCGGGTCGGCGGAACGAAATAAGATTCTGACGCAGACGCTGATTGCGGACGTTTCCGGCGTGGGGAGAAAGCTGCTTCTGAAAATGCGGGAAGAGTGCATTTTTACCGCTTTGGACTTTGTAATGCGCCCGGATTACTGGGTTAAGGCGAGGTTCGGAACGCATGGGGCGGATTTGAAAGCGGAACTGTCGGGAATTCCCCTGTTTAAGGTGAAACCGGACGACAAGGCTCCGCTTTCCATTCAGCAAACTTCCGCCCTCAGGGAATTCAGCAGCGACATTGCCGTCCTGAAAACGGATTTGTGCCGCCATATTCATACCGCCTGCCGCAAAGCCCGCAGCGAAGGCGCCAAGGCCGCCGCCATTGAAGTCATGCTCCGAACCAAAGATTTTAAGGTGGTAACGGCACGCGCAAAACTTGACTTTGCCAGCAATCAGGAAACGGAAATCACGCCCCCTGCCCTGCGGCTGCTGACGCAGCTGTTCACGCCGGCTGTCGTCTGGCGCAGCACGGGAATTACCCTGACGGGACTGGTTTACGGAGAACGCGAACAGCTTGACCTGTTTCAACCGGCGAAAAAAAGCGACGACCGGCTGGGGAGCATTCTGGATGAACTGGAAGAAAAATTCGGCAAAAACATTGTCCATTTAGGATAAAGCCGGGAGATATAACCGGAAAGGCACTGAAAGCTGATTTTCAGGAAAAGACGACCGCAAATTGCAGAAACTGAAATTAAAAACCGGCAGAGAAAGACTGGCACTGTGCCGTATTTTATGATTGACCAAGGGCGAAAAATATGGTATATTAAAAGCGTGATGAATATTGTGATGTTGATTAGTTTGAAAATTATTGTTTTAATATAACAGGGATTACTGTTAGTTTGGAGAGATTTAGGACGCGCAGGGATTGTTTACGGCTCAAGCAATGGGTTGTTTACGGTTTTTGCAGGTTCACTTATTAAAATTCGGTTTAGAAGGCGGTTAGCTTGCGCTGATGCTCCTACGCGGAGAGATGACCTGGGTTTTATGAGTTAAAATAAGTTTTGAAGAGCTAACAAGTGCTTTGTTTTCTAAAATCTAGATATATGACAACAGATTTTACAAGCATGATCTTGAGTATGCGGGAAAAACTGACAAAACCGTTATTGATTGTAACAGTTTTGAGTATTGTCGCAGCCTTTTTCCTCGGTTGGGGTTTCTGGCTGGTGGCAGCATTCCTTTTAATCTTTGTGACTTTCATTAACGGTATGTATGTTATCATGCCGGGACATGCGGGTTACAAGATTACCTTGGGAGCCATGGCAAGCAAAAGTTTTTCTGCCGGTTTCGGCTGGATGATTCCGTTTATCTCTTCAATGAGTGAAGTGGACATCACCCGCCAGCGCCATCAGGATACAAACAACATGAAGAACAAAGAAAGACGTGATATCGCGTTGACTTATGTTCTGACATGGAATTTGAATCCTGCTCATGTGCATACTCTCCACGCTACAATCGGAGAGAATGACTACATTAGTAAGGCATTATGCCCGCAGCTTGATGCCGCTTTTACCGAAGTGGTGGCTGAAAAGACCTACGAGGATATCAACGGCAAACTTGCCGAGTTGTCATCAGAGGTCAAGGCCAATTTCGAACCGCGCTATGACCACTCTTTGTTTGAAAATGTTGAACTGAACATTATCAATGTTCAATTTGACAAAGATTACGAAGATGCCGTCAGCGAAATGGCTAAGGTCGAAATGCAACGCAAAATTGTTGAGGAAAAGGCAGAACAGCTGAAAATCTCAACAAAAGCGCAGGCAGAAGCCCGCGAAATGCAGGCAGACGGTGAAGCCGCTTACGTTCGTAAGATGGCAGAAGCTGAGGCTGAAGCTATGAAACTGAAGGGGGCTTCCGAGAACGAAGTACGGGAAAAGCTGGGAGAAATCCTCAAAGCCCATCCTGAACTTATCAAGGAAGTTTTGGCGAAGAATTTCCCGAAGGTCTACGGTGGCGGAAACGTTACTCCGATGATGGATCTTGGAGATTTGCTTGGCAAATAACCCTTATCCCTGTTAGAAAGGTTCCCTGTGCGTCTGCACAGAGAACCTTTTTTTGTAATCGTGCGACAACCCCGGTTTTGCGGCTGCCCCGCCAAATACAGAAGGCGGCGGCAAGCAAACGGGACGCGATTATTTTTCGCCGTCGCGCAGAACGTCTATTGCCCGCTGCAGCTGGATTTCTTCAACTGCGTATAGCGGCATGCCGTTCAGTACCAAGGTCGGAACGCTCTTCATGCCGATTTTGTCGGCAGTCGCTTTTATGCTCTGCAGGATATTTTTAGTTTCGTCAGAAGCATAGTCTTTTTTAAACTTTGCCATATCCAGCTTTAAGTTGCGCGCAAGCTTGTCGATCACCGGTTCGTTGACAACCCGTTCCGCCATCAGGCCGGAATACATTTCCAAAAACTTGCCCTGATTATGCGCGGCAACGGCGGCTTTGGCTGCCAGTTCCGAATTCGGCGACAGGAAAGACACCGGTTTGAAAACGACTTTTACGTCCGGATTTTTCTTAATGATATTTTCAATGCGCGGCGCCATTTGGCGGCAGTAGCCGCAGGAGAAGTCAAAGAACTCGACCAGCGTAAACTTCCCCTTCGGGTTGCCGGCATACAGTTCGGCACGGTTGATGTCTTCGGCGTATTTCTGATAGGTTTCCGCCTGTGCCAAAAGCTTTTTCTGTTCTTCCTGCTGCTGATAGATTTGCAGCGCCCCGACGATAATCGGAGGATTGTCCATCAAAACGTCTGCAACCTTCTGTTCCAGCGGAGTCAGTTCCTTTTCGCTTTCGGCCTTTTTCGTATCGGCATCGGCACGGAATTTGACCAAAGCATCATACGCTATCTGCGGATTTTTCTTCAAAACGCTGACAACAGCTTTGGCAATTTCTTCTTCCGACGCGTCGTCAAAACTTCCCGCTGCGACGGCATTGGCGGAAAATGCAAGCATTACCGACAGAGCCGTTGCTGACAATAATTTAATTTTTCTCATGTTTTTCCCTCTCTAAAATTAACTAACCTTACGGTTTGTTGGGTTAAATCTTTTGCCGGATAACGGCTTTTTAATGGCTTTTTCCGGTTTTCCCGCCGCGGAGCGGCTATGACCGGCGCATGCCGCTACCTGCAGGTGTCATGGTTAAATTCACAAATGCCGAGTTCATTCTTGCCTTTGTCCAGATAACGGATGCGGACGTTAATCCCGTCATTAATAAACATCGGCTTGAGTCTGGGACACATCTCCTGATAGGCTTTGCCGCAGGCTTCGGTTTTTATGCTGTTTTGCAAAGCCGTTTTTTCTTTGGCTGACATTGCCGCCATATTGATATCGGCTTCATAGATATAGGCAATGGCTTTGTCCTTGTATTCAATGTCCGTCCAAGTCGTCGCCTCGTCGATTTTCTTCGGCAGAGTCTTCTTTATCGTATCCAACATAAAGCCAATCTGCTTTTCACGCTCGGCGGCAGCATTTTTCTCCTGTTCTGCGGCTGCTGCGGCATCGGCCTTTGCCTTGGCTTCTGCTTCGGCTGCGGCCTTTTTGGCAGCTTTTTCTTCCGGCGTTTCGTTTATTTCCGCCAGCAGACTTTTCAGGCTTTCATCTTCGGAAACGGACAAGTCCAATTCAACGGGAAGCTCCGGTTCCCCAGAAACAGACAAATCCGTCTCAGCAGAGTGCGCCGCCCCTTCGGAAACAGCTGAGGCCTCGTTCTTTGTTGAAGCTGCCGATGCCGGGGCTGGAGTATCCGACGCAAGGGCTGGAGTATCTGATGCGGGCGTAACAGTATCCGGTGCCGGCACTGAAGTATCCAGTGCCGGTGCAACAGTATCCGATGCGGGTGCAGCGGCATCTTCTTTGGTTAAAGAGGAACCGGACGACGGTAAGTCCGTATCCGAGGCCGTTTTATCCGGAGATAAAACGTCAGCCGCAGGCATTACATCTTCCCGGGTCAGCTTTTTCGGTTCTTCATCCAAGCCGGAAAAGCTGTCATCAAAAGTAAAATCATCATCAAAATCCAGCTCATAATTTGCCATTTCCTGCAAGGCGCTGTTTACATCGCTCAATGACTTCAACTCGTCACGGGGCTCTTTGCCCTTATCATCGGCGGCCGTATCTGCCGGAGCGGCCGAGGCCCGGGCCGGAAGTTTTTTATCCGCGACCGCGGCATCAAACCCTTCCGCCTCAATGATATTGGCACGGAAATTTTCAAACTGGTGGCTCAAATATTCTTCCAACGACAGCTTACCGTCCTTGTTGTCATCCATCTTATGAAAATCGGCTACAAAAATGGCTTTGGTCGCCTGCAGCTGTTCGGCCGCAGTCAGCGCCTGCGCCTGTCCCGCAGACGCGGCAGCCAGCGAAACGGAAAATAAAAGCAGATATTTTTTCATCGGCAAAAACCTTATAAAATTAGTCTTCCATAAGGAAATATTTGCACGGATAATCTTAAATTTTCTTTAACGGGCGGAAATTATTTGCGCCGTCGAAGAATGTTACGGAGGGAGTCAATTTTTGATATGCGGCGGCATATTGCTTAAGCCCCGCGGCCCGTTCCAAAATCAGCTGTTCGGGCACAAAACGGTTTATCTTTTTGGCGCGTTCGGCGGCACGGTTTATCGCAAGCTTTGTATCGCAGACGATAAAGTCGACGGCGGTGCGGTAGCCTTTGCGGCGGATATTCTTAAACAGCTCAAGATGGGCGGCATTGGTACCACTGTGCTCAAACATGATATTCAGGTGCAGGTTGACGGCACGGCGCAGCAGTTCGTAGCCGATAATCCGCGCGGTCATTTCATGGTTTTTAAACGCAACGACATTGCCGTACAATGCCAAATCCCGCTGATATGCCGGCAGAGAAACCATAATCTTGTCAAAACTAAGAAACAGGAAATTCTGCGGCAAATGCGCGGCACAAAACGTGCTTTTGCCGGAACCGGGGATTCCGGATATCTGCCGCAATTCCGGCTGAGCCGAGGGGACTAGCCCCTGCAGGCTCTGCTTTATCAAAGCCTCTGTTTCGGGCGTTTTTACCGCTTTGTAATCGGCATTTATAAGCTGATTAAGCGAGGGCATCAACACTTTCAACATCAGTCCATCTCCGACTATCCAATCTTTAAACCGCCAAAGGTTCGGTTTCCGCCAGTTCATCCAGCAGTGCAAACGTTTCGGACGCTATCATCAGCTCTTCGTTGGCGGGAATGACATATACTTTGACTTTGCTCTGCGGAGCGGAAATTTCCGCCGGCGCAGGGCGGGCTCTGTTCTTTTCCCCGTCAAGTTCTATGCCAAGATACGCCAGACGGGCGCAGAGCTTTTCACGGACAAGCGAAGCGTTTTCACCGATGCCGGCGGTGAATATCAGGGCGTCCACGCCGCCCAGAACCGCCACGTAAGACCCGATGGTTTTGAGCAGGGAATAAACAAACGCATCTATCGCAAAAGCGCAGTTTTCATCGCCTTTGGCGGCATTTTCAATAATATCGCGCATATCAGAATGCCCGCAGGAAAGCCCGTATAAACCGCTCTGTTTGTTAAACATCGCGTTTACCTCGTCGGCGGTTTTGCCCTGCGTTTTCATAATATGCAACGGAATATACGGATCCATATCGCCGGCACGGGTCGCCATCATAATCCCGGCAGACGGCGTATATCCCATCGTGGTGTCAACGCTTTTGCCGTCTTTAATCGCGGTTACGGACGCGCCGCCGCCGAGGTGGCAGCAGATAAAGCGCCCCGCACGCCCAAACAATTCCGCCGCTTTTTGCGCGGCGTAATTGTGCGACGTGCCGTGAAAACCGTAACGGCGGATACGTTCCTTTTCATAATATTCGCGAGGAATGGCATAAGTAAACGCAGGCTTTTCCACGCTTTGATGGAAAGCGCTGTCAAACGTTGCCACCTGCAAAACGCCGGGCAGAAGTTCGGTCATCGCCTCAACGCCGTGCACAAACGCAGGCCCGTGCAAAGGCAGCAGCGGCAGCGTGTCATAGATTTTTGCCATAACGTCATCATCGATAATCACCGAACGGTCGAAATATTCGCCGCCATGTCCCATACGATGCCCAACGGCCGACAATTCGGCGGCATTTTTCAGAAAACGGTGGGAGAGATAGTCCAATATGGCTTTTATAGCGTCTTTATGATCCGTTACCGGACATTCGCAGGAGAACTCATATCCGTTATCGGCGCGGACGACAATTTTGGAACCGGGCAGCCCGATACGGTCGACCATACCTTTTGCCAGAACCCGATGAAAACCTTGCTCCATCTCAAACAGCTGGAATTTTACGGTGGTGGAACCGGAGTTCAGAACCAGAATTTTTTCCATATATTTTACTTTCTGCCGTTAATATTGCCGCAGTTTATAGCACAAAATTATGTTTTTGGCAACAAAAAAATTCCGGCAGCGGGGAAGAAATCCGAAAACAACACTTGCAATGCGCAAAAAAAGCGGGTATTGTCGGGGCGGTCGGGGTATACGGGCGTATGGCTGCAGGACGTTCCAACCGGCACCAAAATACAATTTATCTTTATCAAAGCGGAGCAGCAGATGAAAGAAGCAAGCAGAGTTCAGGCCGTTATTGAAGCATTGGAAGAAATTTTGCAGGACAAGCGGCCGGCTGACAATATTCTGGACAAATATTTCAAGGACCGGCGCTACATCGGTTCCAAAGACCGGCGCTTTATCGCCGATACGGTATGGAAGATTATCCGCAGCCGCATGAAATATTCCGAAGCGCTGGGCAGCGCCTTTTCGGCGCGGACGGCGGCGGCGCTCTGTTTTGCCCAAGAAGACCTTGACCTCCTTTTCAACGGAGAGGAATACGCCCCGGAACCGCTCAGCAAAGAGGAAAAAGCGGCTTTGAAGGCGGCGGAACAGTTTGAAGATTTTTCGGAAGCCGCGCTGTATGAATGCCCGCAATGGCTGTTTGAAAAAATCGGCAACACACGCCTGCTTGACGCGTTGAACACGACGGCGCCGGCAGATGTCCGCGCCAACCTGACCGACCGTGACCACGCCCGCGAGCGCCTCAAAAAAGAAGGGTTATTTTTTTCACCGACACCGTTTTCTCCCATCGGCCTGCGCTCGGAAGACAGGGTTAATCTCAACAACTGCATGACCTATCAGGACGGCGAAATTGAAGTAATGGATGAAGCATCGCAGCTTATCTCCCTGTTGTGCCGCGTCAAGGCGCATCATAAAATAATTGACTATTGCGCCGGAGCAGGCGGAAAAGCGCTGGCGTTCGGCTCGCTCCTGCACAACGACGGGCTGATTTGGGCACACGACATAAACGAAGAACGGCTCGGGCGCATTAAAAAACGGGCGGAAAGGCTGGACATTCTTAACATAAAGACCATAAAGAATGTCCAAGACAAAGACTACACCCGTTTTATCATCGACGCCCCCTGCTCCGGCAGCGGCACCTGGCGGCGGACGCCGGACGCCAAATTCCGCATTACGCCGCAACGGCTGCGGGAAATACTCGGCATTCAGGCTGAAATTCTTGAATTCGGCGCGGAGCATACCGCTGCGGGCGGACGCCTGATTTACATTACCTGCTCGGTTCTTCCGGAAGAAAACGAAAGACAAATCGAATCTTTTCTGGCGAAACATCCCGAATTCAGCCCGATTGACCACAAAGAACTTTGGCGGGAAACGCTGGACATTCCGCTGTATCCGTTTGATGATACGAGATGGCTGAAATTTTCGCCGCTTAATACCAAAACTGACGGCTTTTTCTTCTGTGCCATGAAAAAGGCTGTTGCCGAAAGTTAAACCAAAGCGAACGATGCAGCGCGACACTCACAGAGGTGCAGGGCGAAACTTACAGAGATACAGCGCGACACTTACAGCGATGTGGTTAAGTTCGTTTTCCGGCTTGATTTTCTGCGGCAACTTTTTTATCCTGTTTTTAACAAATATACCGGACTGGGCAAAATGATAAAAAAGGAAACAGCGAGCAACGATGATTTTATACCTGATGAGACACGGGCAGACGGACTGGAACGCAGAAGAAAAAGTACAGGGCTGGAATGACACGCCGCTTAACGAAACCGGCGCAGAGCAGGCTCGGGCTGCAGCGGGGAAGCTCAGCGGGGAAAAGATTGAAACGATTTATGCAAGCGATTTGAAACGCGCCAGAAAAAGCGCCGACATTATCAGCGGCATACTTGATTTGCCGGTGCACTATACCAAAAGGCTGCGCGAGATGAATTTCGGCAAGGCTGAAGGGCTGAAAAAAAACGATTTGGAAGCGGTCTTTCCCTATATCTATCAGGCTTTCAACGACATCAAAAACCCCGAACGCTACGATATCGGCTACCCCGGCGGGGAAACGACCGGCGCAGTACAGCAGCGTTTTATGAAATTTATCAACAAACTGTTTGAAGAAGGGCGGGAGCGCGTGCTGCTGGTTACGCACGGAATGCTCATCCGCATTTTTGCCGAAATATGCCTGAAAAAGACCATCCGACTCGAAAACGGTTCCGTCCTGCGGGTGGCTTTTGACGAAAAAACAAAAAAATTCAAATCTGCCAAGGTTCTGTTTTAGCCCGCCCGGGACGAAGCGCAGGAGCCCCAGAACGATGCGCAGGCAAAATCTTTATTGCAACTATAGTGAAACGGAGAATTTAACAGTATGATAAAACATAAACATGATGCCTCTTTAGAGGGCAGCAACACATCTGCATCTCCGTTAAAGCAGAACAGCGGCCATAAGGTTTCCGAAAATTTGAGCAAAAGTGTTTCCGGCGATTGCGACGGATTTTGGAGAACATCGCTAAGAAAGCTGGAAATATTTTTTGACTGGAAAAGTTGCAGCACCAGACACGAGTTTTGGTGTGCTGTGTCTGTAACTTATTTTCTCTACGCCTTATTATCTTTGATGTCTTTGGGTTTATCTTATCCTAATTGGCATTTATTTCTAGCACTCCCCTGCATATTATTCTATACTGCTTTGGTGGCGAGGCGGTTGAATGACATCAGAGGGCTATCAATGGCCAAATATATATGGGGCATCTTTTGGCTTTTGGTTATCATCAGCTATCCTTTCCGTACGGCAGCCGGCATATATGCTGATGTCATCTGCGGCACTCTTGCACTCTTTTTCTGCATAGCTGCTTTTGTCAAGGGGAAAACGACGCATCAGATAAGCAAATTCCGCTACATACTAAACTTCTTCGCCATCTCTGTCCTCCTCTTTTTTTCCTTTATTTGGACGATAATGGGTCTGCTTTCCCCTCACTCCCCACTTTTCCTCAAGCTGTTTTTCCCATACTTGCGCTTTTGCAAAACGGCTACTCCATGTCTAGGCGACGGTAAGTACATTTATTGCGACAGTATACTCGGTAATTGCGAGGAGTTTTTCTAAATTTTCCGAACTTCGGTTAATCAAGAAAACTGTGATTTAAAAAGCAACCGGGGTTGCCATTAAAATAAATATGATTATTATGTATTTGATTTTTAATTTTTTTGAGAGGGAAAAATGGTTAGTAAAAAGGCTTCGGCCGATGATGTAAAAAAGACAGCGGTTCAAACCGCAGCAGACGAAAACGCGCCCCAAAGCGCCGCAACCAAAAGAACTGCTTCAAAGCAGGCAGTTTCCAAGACTGCCAAGGAAAATGCATCTAAGACGGCAAAAAGCTCCGCGGCTAAAACAGCAAAAGTTTCCGCGGCAAAAGCTCCTGCGAAAAGCGGCGCGGACAAGGCATCCGCCGCAAAAAACACCGTGAAAGCCGCTGCTAAAACTTCGGCATCAAAAAAGACGGCTAAGGCTGCCGACAGCAAAGAAACCAATATCCCCGAGGCGGAAAATCATGACATCATCAGCGAAGTCATGACGATTAAATCGCGCAACGAAGAGAAAAAGGCCGCCAAACCCGCGGCTGCGCAAACCGCGAAAAAAGCGGCAGCAAAATCAATGCCGGCGGAAGGGGTTGAAGAAAAAGGCCGCAAAGCGGTTCCCGAAAACAGCAAACGGGCGGCAGTCAAAGAAAACGCCAAAATTGCCGAAGCAAAAAAATTTCTTGAAATGAAAGAAAGCGCCGATGCGGCCGGCAATGTGTCGGAAAACGGCGAAAGCGAACTCTGCGGCGGCGCATTCTGCGCCTGGGCCCGCGCTTACAAAAACCTGTTTAACTTCAAGGGCAGAACATCCAGATTTGAATTTTGGAGTTCCATGCTGATTAATATGTTTGTTATTCTTCTGCTGGTTTCCGGAGTTGCTTTTGCTATGCCGCATGCCCATAAGATAACGACAGTTCTGGCAATTTTATTTTATATTGCAGAGGTATTCTTTTATTTGTCGCTGTTTGTCAGAAGGCTGCACGACGCCGGCTATGGCGCATGGAAAGGATTTTTCCGTCCGTTTGTCCTTTACTGGCTGTTGACAGGTATTTTGTCGGCGGCAGGGACTGCATACGCTTTGCAGGGCGGTAAGATTTACAGCGGCTTTTCAACCGGAGAAAGCTTTATTATACTGGGGTGCGGCGCGGCAACGCTGCTGGTTATGATGTTTTACGGCTATTACAGCCTGAAAATCTTCATTGCGGCAGGTTTCTTCGAGGAAGAACGCGGAGCCAACCAGTATGGCACAGCCTCCTTTTATGATGCCGGGCACAAGGCAAAAAGCCTCAGGTATGCTGCCATTTATCTGTTGCTCCTGCTTGTCGGCTATTTGACGTACTTTATGTCAACCTACATGGATGCTGTTGAGAGAGGCGGGTATAACGGCTATTATTAGCCGCTATTTCATCCCGGAGAGATAATCGACAATTTCAAATAAACCAGTTTAAGCTTCCGGGCTTAAACTGGTTTATTTTGGTAGCCGAGCGAAGACTTTAGTAAAACTTTTTAGTAAAACTTTCTCAACCGACATCAGGCGGAACCGGCCGCAGCTGTTCAGGCTTATCTTTTGGCAACTCATCCTGATCCGAAAGCTGTTTTTACTTTCTGTCTGCGGTATTTTATTCTTCTGCCAGCGCTCGCAGGACAATATCTACCATTGCTGCCGCTTTTTCAGGGACATTTTGCCAAAACATACGATACTCTTCCTCCTGATTTCGACTACCGACGACATCGCTGATTATCCGCAGCGACAAAAACGGCCGACGTTCATTCAAATAGCAGGCTTGCGCGACAGCCGCACTTTCCATATCCACAGCCAGAGCTTCCGGAAACTCGCCCTTGATTGTCTGCAAACGGCGGGCATCGGTTAAAAACCGGTCTCCGGTTACGGTCAGACCGCGTTTGAAGTACCCTGAGGGAACGGCCGCAATTATTTTTTCCATCATTTCGGGACGGGGTTCAAAATACAACGGCAACCCCTGTACCTGCCCGCGCAGGTTAGGCTCACCGCACCAGACATCGTGATAGCAGACTTTTTCTGCCAAAACAATATCCCCCTGCCGCAAAGAAGTATCAATTCCGCCGGCAAGCCCCGTCGATATAACCAAATCCGCACCGGCATCGCATGCCTTTTGAGCTGCCAGCGCCGCATTCACTTTACCGATACCGGCTTTTACGAGCAGAATATTCCTGCCATATACGTGAGCGCGTGGATAATCGCCGTTTTCATCAAAATCGTACAATTTCCGAACCGAATCATATTCGCTTTCCATTGCCGTAATTATTGCCGTTGTTGTCATGCTCCTTACCTTCCCTTCTGTTACTTCCGGCTGAAAAGACATCTGCCATCAATTATATTTACGGACAATGCCGTACAATATCCCTTGGATTTTCAGCCGGTCTGCCGTCAGTTTTATCGGTTCATAATCCTTATTGCAGGGCAAAAGCCAGACTTCATTCCCGGATTTGCGGTCAAGCACTTTCAGGGTGGCCTCTTCATTATCAACCAGAGCAACGACAATCTGCCCGTTATCGGCACGGTCGGCACGACGGATAATTGCCGTATCACCGTCAAAAATTCCGGCTTCCACCATAGACTCACCTTCTATCGTCAGCGCATAAAGCTCAGACTGGGTAGAAAAGCTTTTGGGGATATAAATATATTCCGACGGATTGGCGATGGCTTCAATCGGCGTTCCGGCAGCAATCTTTCCGTATAAAGGTATCATCAGCGAAAACTCGGTTTCTCCGTTGTCATTAGCAAAAACTTCCTGTCCTGCGAGGCCGTCCTTTGAAGACTGCCCGGCGTTCAGACACGCGTCCAAACGGTTTTCATGATGAGGTTCAACCTGAGGCATTTTCAGAACTTCCAGCGCTCGCGCCTTATGTGCAAGCTTGCGGATAAAGCCGCGTTCTTCCAATGCATTTATCAACGCATGGATGCCGGACTTCGACTTCAGCCCGACAGCTTCTTTCATCTCCTCAAAAGACGGCGAATGGCCGGTTTCTTTAATAAAATTATCAATATATACAAGTAAGTTGTGTTGTTTTGGCGTTAACATCTTCCCTCCGTCATTTTTAATTTTGTTCTACTTTAGTTCTTATTTTTATGATTGTCAAGCGCTTTTTTTTGCAGTTTGGACGGCAGAGCGGCGTGAGAAATTACGATGGCGGGAAACGAAACGCCGATATTAACGGCAGGAGGCAAGACGGCGGAGATATTCTTCCCGCGGCAGCCTATATCCGCAGCGCAGGAGTTCCCGCGATACCAATCCCCTCTCCAACAGCAGGCGGCGGGTCTGCATCACGTTGTAACTTATCTGGCGGTCGGTCTTCTGCGGATGTTCGTAGCCATAAGTGCGATGCTGGATGGCGCGGAGGATTTTCAGTACTGCCGCGGTTTTAATATCTGTTCCGGCCAGTTCCGCGGCAACGTTCGGATAGGAATACACCAGGCTGAGCGGCAATATCCTCTTATACGCTTCGGGATATGTGCCCAAACCGATATCGAAACGGGGCTGCCCCTTAACCCGGTACGGATGTGCCATACAATTGCCGATAATGATGTCGGCGGCGATGCCGTTTAAATTGTCATAGGAAAAATAGCGGTCATACTCGTTTTGGCTCGGCCGGTACGAAGGCATTATGAAATTGACGCCAAAGCAGTTCCCTTCGTCTTCCATTTTCTGAAACGCCCAGGCGAACTCGGTAGCAATCCGGGTTTGATAAACGGGATAGCCGAACATGACAAACTTCACCTCCCGCGCACCGAAAATCTTGTTTTTGATTTCTGCCAGACGCGCAATATTGTCTTCGGTCGAAATATCATACGGCACACTGACGCATTCGTCGATAATCTCATGCGAAACGCCCATTGCCTTAAAATAGCGGCGGTACATTTCCTGTTCGGAACCGACGTTGTAAATTAATGACGAATCGGTAAAGTCCGAATTTCCCTGATTGTCTGTCAGACCTAAAAAAATCAGCTTTACCGCCCGGCCGGTGCGGCGAAAATGGTTAAACCAGGCAAAAACAGCCGGACTGGCGGCACCGGGATGCCCGGAAAAGACGACAAAAGCGTCCGTATCGTCCGGCAATCCGGAATAATCGCAGCCGAAAACTTTTCGCCGGCAGCCGGAAAAAGCAATGACCTGTCCGGCTTTTATGCGGCCTTTTTCTTCCGCTCTGAGAATAGTCTTTTTTTCTGCCGGTGTAAACAAAAACTCAGGTATCGGGTGCCGGGATATCTGCGCCGTGCGGGCAGCCCGAACCGCCGCTCCGATTTCAAAATCAGGCGCACAGACCAGCTTTGCTGCATATCCGGCATATTCCGCAAAGACGGCAAACTCCTCCCGGTGGTGCCCGCGGCGGCGCCACTCGGCAGCATAATCCTTATAAACGGGTGCCCTGCCCGCAAGAACGTCGGAAACTATTTTTTCATAAACACTGGCTTGATGCGGCATTTCTGCTCCTGCACGGCAAACGGATTGAACTTCAGATTCAGGCACGAGTGTGCCGTACTTTGAGTCGATTTTAGCGCCTATAGCTTAAATAATCGTAAATTCGGGGAATGTATTAGGATATTCTTAACTTTTTACAGACTAAAGAGAGAGGATAATGACGGAGGGAAATATGAGCGTGTATAAATATAAGGCATTCAAGTCCGGCAGCAAGGTTTCACGGCTAATCATTTTTCTGCACGGATACAACAGCTGCATTGAAGACGTTGAACCTTTTGCAGAGATGCTGTTGCAGCATTTGGACAATACGCTGGTCGTTATGCCCGAGGCGGACACGCAGAGCGAACGCAATCCGCTGAAAAAACAGTGGTATGCCCTTGTTGACGTTGACCCTGACCGCAAACGGCGCAAACCGGAGACGCCAACAGACGAAATTGTGGAGATTTATAATCGCACCGGTCCCCGCATCAGCGAGACGGCGAAAAAGATGAATGCTTTTATCAGCAGCCTGCAAAAAGAGCTTAAAATCAAAAACAAAGACACTTATGTCATGGGATTTTCACAGGGAGCCATGCTCGCAATGTATGTCGGGCTGACCCGGAAATACGAATTGGGCGGCGTTTTTCCTTTTGCCGGCATCGTCTGCGGCAAAGACATGCTGGAAAAAGAACTGGCATCGCGGCCGGGCGTTTATCTGTTTCACGGCACGAGCGACCTATCGGTGCAGTATAAGACGCTTGACTTTACCAAGGAATGGCTTGACCGGCACGATATTGACTGGGAGGCTATTGAATACGACGGCATTGAGCACCGCCTGATTGAAGACGAGATGAAAGACGCCGCCGAGATTATCAATCGCAGGTATGCATAAGTACCGGCATATAAAGGCTAAAAGTGCCGTTTGTACCGCATACCGGCAGAAAAAAGCGAGAAGGCTATGGTTTTAGAACTTAAAAAATCCCCTACCCTGCAAGATTTTCAATCGTATGTCCGGCAGATGAAACAGGAACGCGGATTCAATACGACGGATAAGTTTTACGAATGCTGCCTGTTTGCCGAAGAAGCCGGCGAAGTTATTTCTGCCGTACGCAAAAATGCAAAGGGCGGTTCGGTCGGCAGCGGTTCAGCCGTCAGCAATGTTGCAGAGGAGCTTGCCGACGTATTCATTTATGTCTGTTCGCTGGCAAATATGCACGGCATTGATTTGGAACAGGCTTTTCGCGATAAAGAAGAAAAAAACAAGCTGCGCACCTGGAAACGGCTATAGGCAGCAATCGGGACTGCTTCGGGTGCGGGACTGCTTTAATCCGAATTGCTTGGGGTGCGGGACTGTTTTTGAGTATGTACGGGACGGTGTGAGGAGGGGCGGCTATGGTTCGACATTCTGCCGCAGCCAGTCCAGAATTTCTTTAAACCGGCGGGCGGAAGCAGCCGAACTCAGACGGTCGGCAGTTATTTTCTGCGCCGCAACAATTTTAGCGCGGGAAATTTCGGGATTTTGCAGATAATAATCGACAAGGCCGGGAAAATCGCTTTCTTTTTCATACATAATCACATTGTCGCCATAGATTTCTTTTACTGCCGGATTTGACGGCATTATGACCAAAGCACCGGCGGCAGCGGCTTCCGCCGTTTCGGCGGGAACCATTTTGGCGGCAGGCGTTTCGGGATCGGCGTATACGGCAGCGATAAAAGCGCGGGAAAGCTCCCTGCCCTTTTCCGCCGGCGTTCCCTGCGGCACCAGCTGCGGCAGCCCGTTTTCCCAAAAGCGGCCCATAAACCATACGCTGCCCTGCACCGTACTGTTTTGGGCGTTCAGGCTTCCGGCCAACGGCGACGGCTTGTTGTTTCCGCTTTGTTTTTTCAGGCTCTCGGCCAACGGCGACGATTTATTGTTATCGCCGTAATAAACCAGCGGATAGACCTTATATCCGGGCTGAAAAACCGTTTCCGGCGCGTAAAAATCCGTCGTATTCACCCCGACAGTAAACATTGCCGTTCTTATATTGCTGCGGGCATAATGCTCATACAGCTCACGGTACGGAGTCAACACAACAGGAAACTTTTTCAGCCCGCGCCAGTCAAACGGATAATAATCTTCATTATAGATAAAATTCCATGCCGCCGGGGACGTCTCCAACTGAGAGGCAAACTCAGGCGGACGAAACCACAAGCCGACCGTCCCGGCTGCCGGCAAGGACGAAGAATTCAATTTAACTTCGTAGCCTAACCGCTTTAATTCGCGGATAAAACCTGTTTCACGGGAATCGGGAACAGGGGATTTGGCATAAACATAAACAATGTCTTTTTTAACCGCCAAAAACGGCAGGGCGCAAAGCGCCGCTGCCGCAATGGCTGCCAACAGCCCCAAAACCGTCTTTTGAGCTGCCGGCAATTTCATCTCAGAGCTTCTTTTCGTTAATCAGAAACTCGACCAATCCGTTCATACGCTGTACGAACATATCGGCATTATATTCCGAAACGGCGATTTTATATGCCTTTTCGGCTTTTTCGGCACGCGCTTTCGGATTATTGAGGTACTGATTGTATAAAGCCTTCAGTTCATCCGCGTTTTTGAACATCGGGATCGAATCGCCGAAAACGGCTTCGATTTCCTTGTTGTACGGCGCAATCATAAAGCCTTTGCTTGCGGCAATGTCATAAACGCGCGACGGAATCATGCCGATTTGCGACTCGTGTTCGGAAACGTTGACGAGATTGATTTTCGCCGACGAGAAATAAGCACCGAGGTCATTGTCGTGAATATATTCGCCTTTGATATAGGAATCGTCGATATTTCCAGCCCAGAAACGGCCGAATATTTCCAGCGGCAGCTTGGCTTCCACCGCGGCAGCAACCGCAGGGCTCGGGCGTTCGTTATCGCCGACATACAGCAAATCGCGCTCCAATTCGGGTTTCGGCGCCGGATAGAATACTGACGGATCCGTCAGTTCCGGAATATACGCCGCAGCATATCCGCTGCCGAGCAGATAGTTGTAGAAATCGCGCGAAGACGTAGCCACGCCGTCATAAACCTTGATTTCATTCTCAAACAGAGAATCGTAGTCGCGGATATAGACGATATTAACCGCCTTTTTGTTGGTCTTTACCTCATTAAACGGACCGTAGCCGCGGATATACAGGTTTACGCCGGCATCGGCTGCCGTATCCGGATACAGGTTGTCTTCGGTAGCCGACACAACGTTATAACCGACGCGGGCAAATGCCTTTTCCATCGCCGCATTGACGTCGGCACGCCCCATCGTGCGATACTGCCGCAGTTCGCCGATACGCAGCGCCAGCTTGTTCAAATCGGCCTTTACCGAGCTGCCTTTCATCGCCACCAGGCCGACAATCAGCGCCAGCAGGATGACGGTCAGGACGGAAAGGATTATCTTCATAGTCTTGTCACTCATCGTTTTCTCCCTTATATTGCATTCTGCCTGTCAGTTTATGCGCTTTGCCGGGCGGCACAAGACAAAAACTTTTTATTTACACAGCTTTTAGCATTTGACATCGGCAAATTCTCTCCCTAAATATAATTTGTTTGAAACAATTTGAAAAGGACGAAAAAATAATGAAATACATTTGCACAGTCTGCGGACAGGTTATCGAAAGCGACACCATGCCGGAAGTATGTCCGGTCTGCGGCGCCAAAACGTTTAAGGTTATGGACGAAGAAAACAAGGCTTATGCCGACGAACACAGAATCGGCGTTGCCAAAGGCCTGGACGAACGCATTGTTGCCGGCCTGCGCGAACACTTCACCGGCGAATGCAGCGAAGTCGGCATGTATCTGGCGATGAGCCGCCAGGCCGACCGCGAAGGCTATCCGGAAATTGCCGAAGCCTTCAAGCGCTATGCTTTTGAGGAAGCAGACCATGCCGCACGCATCGCCGAGATGCTGGGCGAAGTCGTTACCGACTCTACGGAAAAGAACGTTGAAATGCGCGCGGCGGCAGAATTCGGCGCCTGCGACGGCAAGAAGCAGATTGCCACGCTGGCCAAGGAACTCGGCTACGACGCCGTTCACGACAGCATTCACGAAATGGCCAAAGACGAAGCCCGCCACGGCAGAGGCTTTGACGGCCTGCTGAAGCGCTACTTCAACAAATAAGGCGCTGAGAAGCGGTTTTCCTAACCGGCGCAGCCGGTACAGGGGAAAGTATTTATAAATAAAAGCCAGCTGCGTCATAAACCGGCCGGCTTTTATTTTATATATTCCGAGACAGTTTTTATTTCTGCCTGATTTTCAAAAACGGAATAAAGCCGAAAAGATAATGACGCACTTTTCCATGCTTGCTGACTTTTCTGTATACGGGCAAAACCCCGAATAATTTACAGACTGTTGTCTGTCCGGCATTTTTATCATCAATCTCAAGCAATGGAAAAATATCAAATAAAAGAAAATCCCGGCGGCTTGAAATCTTTTGCAAGACGGCTTTTTCTTCCCTTCGCCCATAACGCTTTTCGTGAATGCGCCCCAATTCTTCCGCCAAAAGCTGTTTATGCGTCGAACTTATTCCGTCGAGATAAAAATTTGCAACATACCGTTCCCAATGCCGGAACAGGCAGCCATTGTTTACAAACATAAGCCACTTATCCATGTCGGCGGCAATCCTGAAAGTTTCATCATACATGCCAAAACGCCGAAACAGACGGCTCCGGATAAAAGATGCCTGATGATTGACCGATTTATTGTAAAAAAATACCTTATCTACGACATTGGGAAATTCTGATTTTCTGACACCCCCGTCGGGAAGCATCCGGTTGAAATTGCCATAGATGACGTCTGCGGCCGGGTTATCTCCGGCAAAACGCAAAAAATCTCCGACAATACCGTTATCGGCAAACGTATCGCCGCCGTTCATAAAATTTATCCATTTCCCTTTTGCCAGGCGTATCCCTTTGTTCATCGCATCATATATGCCGTTGTCCGGTTCCGATATCAGAATATCAATACGTTCTTTGTAGTGTTTTATCACCTCCAAAGAACCGTCCGTCGACCCGCCGTCAACCACAATCCATTCAAAATCCTGACAAGACTGGCTGACAATGCTTTCGCAGGTGCGCCCTATATCCTTTTCATTATAGCACACGGTAACAATTGAAAGCTGCATTTACTCCCCCTTTCCCTTTTCTTCATACGTCAGCAGGATTTTTTTGCGTTTGGCATAGTCCCACTCCCAAATTTTTTTCTTCATTGTTTCCGGATATGCAAGCTTCGCCTCTGGCTTTATCCTTTTATAGCGGTATAATCCAAGCCACTTGCCACGCCCCAAGGGTATATGCACATTCAGCTTACAGTCAAAGTCATTAATCCAAGAAGCCTGAAAATGATGAACGCAAAAACTATCCGGCGTATCCACGCAAAAATACCAATCGGGATAAATGTGGGACTTGTTATCAATCTCAATTATCCGTTCATTGCTGTAGACGTTCACTATACCATATTTTTGGAACACAGGCACCAACCGAACCGTATTCGGCGTCAAATCCGGAATTCTGTTTTGGGGTATAAAATCAAGATTTTCATAAACAGACAGCATATCTTTTATAATCCCATTGCCTGCCGCAGCGCCTATCACCGCCGTACCGATACTCTCAAAACGCCCGTGCTTTTCCGAACCGATAAAGAAATCCCCCTCCAACAGCGGGGAAAACGTTTTTCTGACTTCGACATCGGTATCCAAATAAATTCCCCCTTCTTTATACAAAGCAAAAAGACGGAAGACATCCGATACAAAAGCCCATTTTTTCGCCTCATAAGCCTGCCGGACATACCGGTTATCGGAAAAACGGAATAAATCTTTTTCCGACCATTCGCGAATTTCATAATCGGGGAGAACTTTTTTCCAGCTTTCCATGCAAAAACGTATCTTTTCGTTTTTCGGGGAGCCGCCGAACCAGCAATAATGGATAATTTTGGGAATCATCGTCATTCCCCTTTCAGCTTGACGGCTGAGCGGTAACTGACCAGCGGCAGGCAGGCAAAGAGGAGGATTTGGGTTCGGCCAGCATTGCGGACAATGCGCAGCAGAGGGATAAAACCAAACAACTTCCAGGTTCCGGTATAGCGCGCCCGTTTTTCAAATTCGCGGTACAATGCCGGGTTTTCTGCCTGCACCATAGCGCGGACAGCGTACGACGCATCGTGCATCTTCTGATTTTGCACAATAGAGGTATTGCTCTCGTGCCAACGGTAATGCAACAGGATATCGGGCAGGTTATAAAACTCCGTATGCGGCAGCAGCCGGCACCACAGCGCATAGTCTTCCGCCGGGCTGAATTCTTCTTCATACCGGATATGATGCTGTTGTAAAACGCTTTTTCTTATCATTGCCGCAGGGTGCGTCAGGGCGCAGACCGTCATCAGTGACAATTTAATCGCATGGCTGGTTTCGGGATTATGCGATGCTTTATTTTGGGGGATTTTCAAAACCCGGCCGCTGACAACGCCGACTTCAGGGTGGGCGTCCAGATATGCGGTCTCCTTTTCAAGCCTTTCGGGGAGCGAAATGTCGTCATGGTCCATAACCGCAAGATATTCCCCGCGCGCCATATCAATCAGGAGGTTGCGGCTGGCCGATATGCCGAGATTGGCCGGATTGCGGGAATATCTTATCCGGCCGTCGGCATAGCTTTTTATGACGGCTTCGGCGGTTCTGTCCTCGGGACAGTCGTCCAGCAGCAGCAGTTCAAAATCGCGAAAAGTCTGCGACAAAATACTGTCGATACAAGCGCGCAGATATTCTTCCCGCGGGCGGTAAACCGGCACCAGAACCGAAACTTTCGGCGCCGGCGTTTCTTTGTTTATAGTTTGGTTATTCATCAGATATCCTAAAAACTGTTGAAAAAATACGAACCATAAAATTCAACAGCCTGCACAAAAATATTATTGTGCAAAAACAAAAGCTTTTGATTGCCCACATACAACCTGAGATGTAGAAATAAAACGTTCGTTTAATATCAGCAGCCGAAAGTATAAAAAAATCCCCGCAAGCCGAAGCCTGCGGGGGAGGAACCGTCCGAACCGGCAGAAGGCCATAACCTACGGGCGTGCCGCCGGAGTATTTGCGTCAGCCGGCTGCTTATTTTGCGGCTGTTCCTTATGAGGCTGCGCATTTTGCGGCGCGGCAACAGAACGCAGCGGCGACGATTTCGGTTTAAAGTTCTTGGCATAGCGGTTAAAGTCTTTTACCTGCTGATTGCCCCAGCCCATTATATATTTATCACCCATAACGATAAACGGCGTGCCGAGCGACTGTTCGGACACCTTGAACTTTTTGGCATAACGCAGCAAATACCCCATATTATTGCCCTCGCGGATATTCAGCCGTTCAATGTCATAATTCCGGTAATAGCGGCTGATATATTCCTCAGCGTGTTCGCAATGCGGGCAGCCGGGCTGCGAAAAGACATAAATCCGGTTGGCGGCGGTTTCTTCTTTGCAGGCGCCGAGCGCCATGGTCGCAGCCAAAGCCAAAACAGTAAATATACGTTTCATTTGGGTTTCCTTTTCAATCTTTATCAAACGGTATCAGCTTATATAATAAAGAGTTAAAAAAAGTTAAAGAGGAAGGACAACGCATAAATTTCTCCCAAACGCCGCTGAAATTTTCCGCTGCCGCTGTCAAAACCGGTGCCATGACTTAAACCGGAACGATATTTTATACACTTATATTCTTGACAGCAGGCATTTTTTGGTGTTTACTTTGGGCGGTTTAAAAACAATTACATAAAAGGATATTTGGTTATGGCTCTGAAGAACATAAGAGAGAACAGCTATCCGGACTGGTACCAGAACGTGATAGCCGCTGCCGATATGGCCGAAGTTTCGTCCTCGCCGGGGTGTATGGTCATCAAACCCTGGGGATACGGAATTTGGGAACGTATCCAGCGCCTGTTGGACGAAAAGATTAAGGAAACAAATCACGAGAATTGCTATTTCCCGCTTTTCATCCCGTTAAGCTATTTCCAAAAAGAGGCAGAACACGTTGAAGGTTTTGCCAAAGAAATGGCTATTGTTACGCACTCGCGCCTCAGTATGGAAGACGGCAAACTCGTGCCGGCAAGCCCGCTGGAGGAACCGCTGATTGTGCGTCCGACTTCAGAAACCATTATTGCCGACTCGTTTTCCAAGTGGGTACATTCGTACCGCGACCTGCCGGTCATGATTAACCAGTGGGCGAACGTTGTGCGCTGGGAAATGCGCCCGCGCCTGTTTTTGCGTACCCGCGAATTTCTGTGGCAGGAAGGGCATACCGCTCATGCAACGTTTGAGGAAGCGGAAAAAGAAGCCGAAACGATGCTCGGCGTTTATGAAGATTTGTGCGTCAACGATATGGCGATGCCGGTGATTAAAGGCAAAAAGCCGGAATACGACAAATTCCCGGGCGCGGTTACAACCTACTGCATTGAAGCGATGATGCAGGACGGACGGTCGCTGCAGGCAGGCACGTCGCACTTCCTCGGGCAGAACTTTGCCAAGTCGGCGGATATCAAGTTCATTAACTCCGACAATGCGCAGGAATATGCCTATACGACGTCGTGGGGCGTTTCTACCCGGCTTATCGGCGGATTGATTATGACGCACGCCGACGACGAGGGAATGTGCGTTCCGCCGAAACTCGCACCGCAGCAGGTGATTATCGTGCCGATTGTCAAGGACAAGAGCAAAGCCGAAGCCATCAATGCCTATGCGGAAAAGCTGCGCGATGCACTCAAGGCCCAGACGTTTGCCGGTGAAAAAGTTCGCGTCCGGCTGGACAACCGCCCGAAAGAAGCGGTCGACAAGATGTGGGAATGGACGCGCAAAGGCGCGCCGCTGATTGTGGAAGTCGGTGCCAAGGATTTGGAAAAGAACGCCGTTATGTTCCGCAACCGCATTAAAATCAACCGGGACGGCTGGAAGAACTTTGAAGACGTGGACGTTTTCATTGCGACAATCAGCGAAAAGCTGCAGGCAATTCAGGACGAAATGCTGGCACGCGCCAACGAACGCCTGACGCAAAACGTGGTTACGGATATTAAGACCGCAGCGGAATTTGAAGCCTATTTTGCCAACGCCAACGTTTATCTGGAAAACGGCGGCAAAGCGCCGAAAGTCGCGTTCGTACGCGGCAAATGGAGCGGAGACGAGGCAACGCTGGACAAGCTTAAAGAAATGCGCCTGACCATCCGCTGCATTCCGTTTGACCAGAGCGGCAGCGAAGGCGAATGCCTGCTTTCCGGCCAAAAAGCAACGCTGGACGTAATTTACGCGCGGTCGTACTAAGATGACCTGATGCCGGATAAATTTCATCTCTCCGGTTACAGGTATGAAGCAAGCAAAAAACAGCCTCTTTGCGGGGCTGTTTTTTTATGACGCGAAGATAACGCAGATGTGGCGCAAAGATGCATATTTGCGCGAATATAGCGCAAATATCGAATATGGCGCGGATTTGCGCGAATATTGAATATGGCGCGGATTTAGAAACAAACGGCTTTGCACTGGAACTGTTTTTATGGTGTGGATTTGAGGACGGGTAATCTGATATACGCCTTAATGGTTGTTTGAGATAAACGTAATTGGGGAATGCCATACATTTTAGACAAAACCAATATTTTTCTATTGCAAAACATATTTTTTTATGCTACAAGGATTGCAATTAAATACTTTTATGTCTTACTTTTTAAAAATTTTTTTGTATATGAACAGAAAGAAAAACAAGGGTTTGAACAGCATGCCTGTTGCAGCCCGCAGAAAAAAATCCTCTGCTAAAACAGCAAATGCGGCAAAGACCAACGCCTTGCCGAAACCGGTATCCCCGTTTATCGTTCTGCGTTGTCTGGCAGATATTTACGGCGTAGACAAAAACACCCTGTCTTTTGCGGTTGCGGAAATACCCGACGGCGAAGACGGCTTTGACCTGCTGCCGGTTGTTCTGATTGTCAATTCAGGCGAGTATATCGATTTGGTGCACGGCATCAAAGTTTCCATGAGCCATTCGGCGGCAAGAGCCGGACGACACAACTTTTTTGCCGCGGTAGTCAAATACGACAATGGTGATTTTGTTTTTTCCGCTCCGCGGACCGAAGCCAAAGTAAACAAAAGCACTTTGGTCAGACACTACGGGACGGCGATTGTTTCATTTTAGCACATAAAAATATGGCACACATCAAATGCGGCGGCGAGTGCCCCCTTTACCCGGCACCGCCGCGGCCGTTTATCAACTGCTATCATTTTGCAAAGCTGCTGCGAACAGAGGCTATTTATCTCGTCTGTGCTTTCCTTATGCCCAAGGAAGAAAATGGCAGGAAAAAAGACGGCAAAACCGGACAGCCGGTTCCCGTCATCTGCGTGCCCGAAGATGGCTTGTATGTTATTCTGACCGGCGGACGGGATAAAATTCAGGCTTTGCGCCTCTGCAAAGAACAGACTTTCGTCTGGGCCAGATGCCATTTTTCACTGCTTAAGAGTGCTTTTGTCTTTACGGCATTCGGCGATATGAAAATAGAAATTTCCGTATCGCTTAAAGAATTTACAGAAAGGTTTTCAACAGAAGCCGTCGGCGGTATGCAGCTGACGCGATACAATTGAAGCCCTATAATCCCTAAACAAAAAAACAGTTCTCCGCATGAGAACTGTTTTTTTTGTTTAACGCGGCGGCAAAATCCGGTGCCGAATGATTCATTTTTTTCGCGTCCGGCTTTCCCGCAACAGATTTTCCCACATCAGGCTTTTCGCATCAGGCTTTTCGCATCAGGCTTTGCGTTCAAACCCGCGTATCGGGTAAGGGCTGAACTTAACATACGTTGCATGGTCATGCAGGCCGGTATAATGGTAGACAGCTTCTTTTTGAATGCTTTCCAATTCATATCCGGCTCGGAGCGCCACATTTGCCGAGTTATAATTATTTACGTCGCAGCAAATAACAACCCGGTGAATCCCGGCGGCAAACAATTCCGCTTCCACGGCTTTGACTGCTTCGGTCATATACCCCTTGCCGGTTTCCGACAAGCGCAGCCAATAACCCAATTCCGCGGATCGGTTCAGAAAACTGATGTTGTGCACACCGATACAACCGAGAAAATCATTTTCAGGCACACTGTACAGGCTGTAACACCATTCACCGTCTTCATCCCAGGCTTTGAAAAACATATCCGTTGCCTTTTCGACATCGGACAGCGACTGCGTGCCGTCAACCCAAAACAGATATTCGCGGATGAAAGCCCGGCTTTCTTCTATCGCCCGCCACATTTCCTCATCGTGCTCGTGGCTGCGTTTCAGCAGTATCAGGCGGTCTGCCAAAATACTCTCACTTAATTTAAATTTTTCCATAAATCCTCCGTTTTTAAACAGTTTATATCCGGTTATTTATTTTCGCAATTAAAAACATCTTTTTTGAAAATCCGCCCGTTTTGCGGCTGGCCTGTGCGTACCACGGCAGCAACAGAGCAACCCGCGGCAATACTAAAACCGGCAGCGGTACTAAAACACCAGCAGCGATATCAGAACAGCCTGCAGCGGCGCCGAAGCAACCAACGGTACACCTAAACGGACGGCAGCGCCCGCGTTCAAAAAAAATCCCCTGCCCCGCAAAACGCGGCACAGGGGACTAAATCCAACAAACATTACGGACAATCTTCTTCCGACGGCGTCTTTTCCAAAGCCTGTTTGCGCAACAGATGATATGTCTGCTGGGCTTTGGAACGCAACCCGTATTTTTCAAAATACAGGCGGGCCAGTTCAAAATGTTTTTCAACCAGCTGCAACTGCGCCGCATCGGAGGCCAATTCCTTTTCGCCGATATAAATTTTAATCAATTTCTCCGGCGCCTTGTCTACCAGAAAATCTTCCTGTTCTTTGCTCAGGCGCGCCTTTTGCAAAACGTACCGCACAGCAAAACTTTCCGGCAGAAGAATCAATTCGGCCAACAGCTCATCGGTCATCATATCGCGGCAGGTATTGTCGACATAAGCCTTAAACACCTCTATTCCCGTCATATTCTTTGCCTCTGCCATACCCAGGATATAATTATGTTCGGCGACTTCATGAAAACGTCTCGACGCATCAAAATATCCGTTCGGTGTCAGATAACTTTCCAAAAACAATACGTCGTTTTTGGAAACCAAAAGCTGTTCCTGCTCTCTGTTCAGCGTGTTGTTTTTTAACAATTCGCGGATAAAAGCCTGCGTATATTCGTCATCAACGTCCGCCAAATCGGATAAAATATCCGTTATCTGGTAGGAGGAAAGCTGATGCCGGCGCGCATACTTTTCCAGAAGATTAAATTTTTCACGAATTAAAAAATCTACAATATGGTCGTCCAAACGATGTTTTTTAATCCACCACGCAAACAACCAAGTGTTCCCGAATACTTTAATCAGGATTTCTTGAAGAAAAATTTTTGTTTTCATACTCTATAATATATTAATAGTTTGACATAAAATTATTAAATTTCGTCATATTTAGCAAGTTTTTACTTATTTGTCAAGTATTTTTTATTTTCGGAAACGGCGAAAGGCGATTTTGACGGCAGAGAGAACTGAAAAAACGGAACGGACAACAAAAATCCCGCCATACCTTTTACGATATGGCGGGGTTTTCAAACAAAAGCCGGCTTAATCCGGCAGGAAAAAAAGCTTTCAGAAAAAGACAACCTTTCCCTCTTTCAAGAATTCCATGCGTTTTTGCAAAAACAGCCTTTTGGCTTCCGGCAGGCGGTTCATTTCTTCCGCCAGCAGGGAGATACCGATACGGCGCGTTTCCGGCGACGCATAGTTGTCGAGATACTCCTTTAACGTCAGCAGGGCATTCGGCGTACAGAAATTATGAATCAGCTGCTTTTTGCACAGCGCCATAAAATCTTCCCCTACCCGGCCGTTGCCATAACAGGACGTACAAAAACTCGGCACATACCCCAGCTGCATCAGCCAGCGCACGACTTCGTCCAAGCTGCGGCGGTCAGCAGTTTCAAACTGGGCGCTGTCCGGTTCCGGCTCCGCAGGCGCGGCATAACCGCCGACGCTGGTTTTGGAACCGCCGCTGATTTGCGAAATACCAAGCCTTAGTGCTTCCCGGCGGATACGCTCTCCTTCGCGGGTCGAGATAATCATTCCCGTATACGGCACCGACAGGCGCAGCAAAGCGATGATTTTAAGAAAAATATCGTCAGGAAGCGCATTGGCAAAATCTCCGGTATTGATGTCATCTGCCGGACACAGGCGCGGAACGCTGATTGTATGCGGCCCGGCACCGTAAACGGCTTCCAGATGCTCGGCATGCATCAACAGACCGACGAATTCGGACGCATAGTTATGCAACCCGAACAAAACGCCCAAGCCGACATCTTCAATCCCGGCCTGCATGGCACGATCCATCGCTTCGGTATGCCAGGCATAATTTGCCTTCGGCCCGCGGGGATGCAACTTTTCGTAATCCTCCCGGTTATACGTTTCCTGAAACAGAATATAGGTTCCGATTTTGGCGTTGTGCAGGCGGCGGTAATTTTCTACCGTCGTTGCCGCGATGTTTACATTAACGCGGCGAATGGCGCCGGCTTTGTGTTTTATGCCGTAAATCGTATCTATACTTTCAAGAATGTACTCCAGAGGATTCAGTACGGGATGTTCTCCCGCTTCCAGAGCCAGGCGCTTATGCCCCATATCCTGCAAAGCGATAACTTCCGCCTTTATCTCTTCCTGCGTCATCTTCTTGCGGAAGATGTGTTTATTTTGGGAGTGATAAGGGCAATAGGTGCAGCCGTTGACGCAGTAGTTGCTCAGGTACAGCGGCGCAAACAGGACAATCCGGTTGCCGTAGTAAGCTTCTTTGACTTCTTCGGCTAGCGTACCGATTTCCGCGGCGACTTTCGGGTCTTCGTTCAAAAGCAAAACTGCGGCTTCGGTATGGGTCAGCCCTTTTTTTTCGCGTGCCTTGTCCAGAATAAAGCGAACCATAGAGGCATCGTTGCCGTATTTTTTCGCATAAGCCAGTGTGCGGTTGATTTCCGCAGGGTTGATAAAGCTCTGAGCCTTATCCGACATTAAATCATACTTTTCCATACATATCTATATTTAAGTTATTATTTATCGTTTACGGTATACGACCGGCAGCGGAAATTGTCAAGCTTTTCTGCCGCGGGAAAAGGCGGCGGGGCTGTAATGGACATAGCTGCGGGACCGTAACGGACAGAGTGCCGGGCGAAACTGCCGCGGGAAAAGGCGGCGAGATTGCAAGGCGGCGTGAGGCGGACGGCATTGCCGCAGAAAAAGATGGCTGGATTGCTGCGTGGCGTGTGGCGGGGCACCTGTTGCGGCAATGGCTATTCCGCCAGTGCGACCATCGCCTTAACCATCGCGTCAGCCCCTTCGCAAACTTCCCTGACAGATTTAGCCAGCATATAAGCGGGCGTCGTTACGACGCGGTGCTTTGCATCAATACAGGCTTCGGTTACCGGCGTATCCTGATGTCTGGCTCCGGTCAGTTCTATGGTTTTGGCGACGGTTTTGTCATTGCCTATGGTTACGGTTATGCCATATTTACCGAGAACTTTGGATACCGTTACGGGAGCAATGCACATTGCACCGATGACCAGTTTGTTTTTATACGCGTCTTCCAGGACTCTGCTGACGGAGCTTTCCACGGTGCAGTTAATCCCCTTGTCGGCAAAATCGCACCAGTTGGTAACGGCGCCAAGGCCGCCGGGAAATACGATGCAGTCGAAATCCCCGACGTTCAGTTCATTCAGAGGCTTTATATCACCGCGTGCGATACGGGCAGACTCGACAAGGACATTGCGGCGTTCTTCCATTTTTTCTGACGTCAGATTATTTATAACTGCCGCCTGTTCGATATCCGGAGCGAAACACCGGTATGCACAGCCGGCGCAGTCAATCGCCAGCAGAGCGGTTACGGCTTCATGAATTTCCGAACCGTCGGCACGGCCGCAGCCTGATAAGACAACGGCAAAACGAGGCATCTTTTTCATCTGTTTTCTCCCTTGAAAAATTTTTTTATCTTTCTTGGTATATAAATATACAAAATTAAAAAAATTTTAAGGGGTTATAAATATGTATGCATACGATAAATTATATTGATTTATTTTTAGTCTGACATATACTATTTTAAATAGCCGAACTTAACAACAACCTTTAGCAAAATCTGGGTAACATGGAAATTAAACAATCGACATTAAAAAACGGACTGAGAATCATTACCGCCGAACGGCCGCAGATTGAAACGGTTTCGCTCGGGGTCTGGGTCAACACAGGAGCAGCTGCCGAATCCGAGGCTGACAACGGCATTTCGCACTTTATCGAACATATGGTGTTCAAGGGCACAAAGAAAAGAAATTCGCTGCAGATATCCGAAGACATCGAAAACGTCGGCGGTGCCACAAATGCTTATACATCACGGCATTTCACCTGTTTTTATGCCAAAATGCTCAAGGACGACTTGGAACTTGCAACCGACGTTATCTGCGACTTTATCACCGACCCGACGTTTGACGCGGCGGAGATGAGCAAAGAAAAAGAAGTCGTGGTACAGGAAATCAAACAATCCGCAGACGCACCGGACGATTTGGTATTCGATTACTTTCAGGAAGCGGCATTTCCGAATCAGGCATCGGGACGCACTATTCTGGGAACGCCCGAACATGTGCGCGGTTTTAACAAAGAACGCATGCTCAATTACATGCGTACGCACTATACCGCAGACAATATGGTAGCAGCCGCAGTCGGGCGCGTAGACCACGACAAATTCGTCAAGATGGTTGAAGAGCGGATGAACACTCTGCCCGCGCATGCGGATTTTGCCGAAGACCCGCAATATTATGTCGGCGGCGGGCGCGTGGAATGCAAAGACATTGAGCAGACGCATTTGGTCTTGGGTTTTAAAGGCGCGTCCTATATGGACGAAGACTACTACAACTATTCAGTGCTGTCGACGATTTTCGGCGGCGGTATGTCGTCGCGCCTGTTTCAGGAAATCCGCGAAAAACGCGGGCTGGTTTATACCATTAACAGCTTTAACCAGGCGTTGAAGCATGCCGGCGTTTTCGGCATATATGCCGGTACAACCCCAAAAGAGCTGGAAGAACTGCTGCCGGTCGTTGCCGATGAAATAAAAAAAATGATGAACGACAAAGTCAGCGAGACGGAGTTAAAGCGTGCCAAAACACAGATTAAGGCCAGCCTGCTGATGTCGCTGGAGAGCTCTTCTACAACGGCGGAAATTATGGCAAGACAGATGCTGTTGTTCAAACGCGTCATCCCGACGGCGGAGATTGTCGAGAGAATCGAAGCGATTACGGCAGACGATTTGCAGCTTTTGGCACAGAAAATTTTTACATCAACGCCGACCTACGCCCTGCTCGGCTGCGAAGGCGGCACCTATCCGAGCTATGACGACGTCAAGGCTCTGTTGAAGTAAAAACTTCATATCGGCTGAATACGGCCCGTCCTTTAGATGTATAACCTAGAAATACAACAAGGAACGGGCTTTTTCCAATCCTTCTTCAGTCAGAACAATAACAACAATATCGCCGTCAATATAAACAGCGTCAGCTGACGGCCACGGTTTGGCCCGATTACGAACGAAATCCTGACCGGCTTTGGAAAGTTCTCCCGGAACGGCGTTGTCGTAAAAGACATCTTCAGGATAGTAGAAATTATAAACGATACGCGACATAAATTCGGGCGTAAAGGACGTTTCCAGCAAATCAAGACTGATTTCCTCGCCGGCGGTACGGCGGTAATAGTTTCGGCGCAAAGAAAAACTTCCTATCTGCAACAGGCGGTATTTGCGGCGGGCATCAAAACCGGGAAAACGCTCCAGCCGGGCAACGATGCGCTCATGGGCTTTCATCTCCGCGTCAAATCCCAGTTTCCAGACTTTTTGCGCATACATATCACGAACGCCGGACATAAATGCAATAATAACGGCAAATGCAACCGCCGCTTTGCGGAATTTTCCCGATGAAAAACGCAGCAGGCAGGCAAGAGCAAATGCATAAATGCCGGCCAGACCATAAAAATCCAATCGCGGGACAAAGGCAAAATTTTCGAGCTCTGCCAGAATCTGCCCGCGTTCGTCGGCGACAAAAAATGCCAGCTTGGACGCAAACAGCAATCCCAGCGCCAGCAACAGCAATCCCGGAATTTTCTTTATGCCGCCGCGGCATACTGCTGCCGCCAGCCCCAACAGGCAGAACGCCAACAGCAAAAGTTTATACTTATACTCCATAAAAGGCAGCGGCGTTACAAACTGCATAAACATTGCCGAACAGGTTTCCAGCAGCTTTTGCGGCAGGTAATCCCAGCTGATGATACGCGTATTGTATGACGAAGTCAAAACGGAAAACGCCAGCATTCCCTTATACAAAACTGATGCCGCCAGGATATCCAGCGCCGGAAGCGTTTTTTCGCGCACGGTCATCCAAAACGGTTTGCCGGCGGCATAAGCGAAAAAGGCGGAACCGAGCAGGCAGACGGCATAAAAATTGATTACCGCGGCATAAGAGGCAAAGGCAAAAAGCATCAGTGCAATGGCAGGAACGTGCAGCCATGGCCTTTTTGAGGAGACGGCCGCCGACGCCGCCAGCAGCGAAGCAACGCAGACCAGCGGCAGGCTGAGGTTTATCAGCATATCTTTGGCATAGTAAAGCCAGACCAGCGTATACGGCAAGACTGCCGCAAACACTGCAAACAGTGCATAATTGAACGTCGTCAGCGGCACCTGCCAGTATCTGGCAAGCAAAATGTACCCCAGCACCAGCGCAGCAAAGGAAAAAAGGCTGTTTAAAAACGGCAGCACCTGCCCGTCAAACAAAACCGCCTGCAGAACAAAATGCAGCGGACGCCCCTCAAAAGCCCCCTCGTTCCACGCTGAAGCACCGCGGACATAATTCCAATCGTGGTCGCCAAACATAAAATTGACCGTATAAAACAAAAAGGCGAGATTGACAAGCGCAAAGGCTATCCAGAACGCCCGGATATAGCGGCGGTCTAAATTTTTTGCCATACCGGCGATTTTGGCTTCAATTTCAAGATAACGCATCGGCGGTTCTCCTTTCTGGTCTGTTTTTGTTTTAAACGTTAAAATTTTGCGGCAGCCGGGTGTTTCTGCACTGACGGGGACTTTCGTACCGGCCGGAAGTTCCCATACTGACCGGCATTCCCGTACCGGCCGGGAGTTTCCATACAGACGGGTATTTCTGTACCGGCCGGCAGCTCCCAGACTGACCGACACCACCGTACCGACCGGGAGCTGCCGACACGGTGCCGTATTATCGGTACGACCGTTCGTAAATCTCGGCACAGTCGGCAATGCTCAAGTCACACGGGTCAAGCCGGAAAGACAAGGCATTCTGAGTTTTCGCGGCAGCAGCAAATTCACGCAGGCGTTCTTTTTCAATTCCGTAGTCGCTCATCTTCAGCTTGTCCGCACCGCAGGCTTGCTGCAATTTCTGCAAAGCAGCAATGAAATCTTCCGGCGTTTTGGCGTTTTTATTGCCGAGAGCTTTGGCCAATTCGACAAGACGGTCGTCAGAAGTGTGTTTTTCGGCAATTTTAGAAAAGTAAGCAACACTCAGCATAATCAAGCCGGCACCATGCGGCAGGTTTTTATAAACGCCGCTTAAGATATGTTCCAGCGCATGTTCCGAGATACAGCCGGACGTGCTTTCGACCATACCAGACAGTGTATTCGCCAGCGCCATATTTTCCCGTGCGGCAATATCTCCGCCGTCAAAAACGGCTGCCGGCAGATTTTCGGCAATCAGGCTTACGGCCTTGAGAGCAAAAATGTCGCTTATGGGCGTGGCTATATTGGCAAGATAGCCTTCAAGACTGTGAAACAGCGCGTCAAACCCCTGAAAAACAGTATAGTCTCGCGGAACGGTCAACATCAGCTCGGGGTCAACCACCGCCAAAACGGGAAATGTGCCGTCAATGCCGAAACCAAATTTTTCGCCGGTCGCAGCATTGCTGATAACCGTCCACGGGTCAGCTTCCGTTCCGGTTCCGGCGGTTGTCGTTATGGCAACAACGGGCAGAGGCGTTACAGACACCGGGCGTCCACCGCCGGTGCCGCGAACCATATAATCCCAGTAATCGCCTGGATTTGTCGCCATAACAGCAATCGCCTTGGCTGCGTCAATCGGCGAACCGCCGCCCAAACCGACAATAAAGTCGCAGTTTTCGGCTTTTGCCAGCGCCGCACCGTCCATAACTTCGCTGCGGTCGGGATTGGCGGTTATTTTGTTGAACAGCACGAAAGTACATCCTGCGGCCTTCAGCTCTTCCTCTGTCCGGGCCAGATAGCCGTTATCGACGACGGAACGGCCGCCTGTGGTTACAATCAGCGCCCGCGTGCCGGGGAGCTTTTCCTTATGCAGATTAGCCAGCTGTCCGCGGCCGAAAAGGATTTTGGTCGGAATATAATATTTGAAATTCATAATGCCTCCTTATCTGTCATTACTCTGCAATTCTCCTCCACGACCTTAAAACAGGTCAAAACTCTTATTATAACTCAGCGACAGTCCGAATGTGCTCTGTGCCCGGGAACGCGACGCGCCACGGGTTTCGGCAAGCTCATAATTGTAAAACGGCGCGAGGTACAAATCCCCGACAAGCTTGGTTTCTATACGGTTGTTTGTCGACAGTTTGTATTTGAAATCCGTCGCTTCTTTTTGGCTGTAGCTGAAAAAATGACGGTAATACCCCTCGGAAACGAACGTGGTGTTCGGATTCAGCGGATAATGGAATTCATACCCGATTTCGGCACCGGTTTTCATATTATCATTTTTATAAGTCATATCGTCTTCTTCCACCAAGGCAATATAAAGCTGTTTGAAATTCTCGCTGTCGTAAAGTTTCAAACCGGTTTTGGCACGGAGAATTTTAGTGCGGTAATCCGTCCCGTCCAGATTAAAATCCGTAAATTCCGTTTCATACCCGAGATAGGCAAACGGGCCGACTATCCCCTGTTCCAAATGCCAGATTTTGTGCGTATAATCGGTATAGAGCAAAATTTCGTCATCGTTCTCATTTTCGGTCGTTACGCCGTTCTCGGTCGTCTTGGATTTGCCGTATATCGCATACAAGCCGTTAACCCAAACCATCGTGCTGCGGTCATAGGTCAGATTGCCGTCAAAAAGGCCGCTGATGTTATGCTGCTCATCGGCATTATACGAATCGGGGTAATTCGGATCATCCTTGTTGGTAACGCTATGCTCAAGATATTCAACCGCGATGCGTTTGATGTTGGCGGTCAGCGATGCTGCATCTGCAACGGTTTCAGCCGGAGATGACGCGTTCTCCGAAACTTCGGCCGCTGCCGGCAAAGCAGTCTCCGCAGCTGCGGGAAAAGTTGCGCATAGAGCGGCTCCCCACACCGCCAAACAAAGATTTTTTTTCATACTAAAGTCCTCTGACACCGATTTCATTATGAGTGCAGTGTAGCTTCTTTTAACAGGCTGGCAAAAGGTTTTAACGATTTATCAACGGATAAATGGCAATCGGGCAAGTCCGGATTTGCCGAAATAGATATGCGTAGCGGAACGGAGCAAACCAGCAGGCCTCAGTATGGGAAGAGCTGCAGACAATTCCGTTCGTTAACACCCGCCGCGGTTCAACAGCGCTTTCATAACCAGACGGCAGCGGTCTTTGAATTTTAATTCCGGCTTTGGAGAAATAATTTCCCATCCGCGCTTGTCCATCAGCTCAAAATAAGCATGATACAAATTCAGCATATAAACGACTGGCTTGGAATTGCGGTTGTGGTTTTCTTCCAGCAACCGATAAGCCTCCGCAAAGGAACTGCGGGCGGTTTCGGCAAATTTCCGGCGGGCGACATAAAGATTTTTATGGGTCAAGATGTCTTTGGCTGCCAGCCCCTGCTCTATTTCCGCCGCGGCCAAAAACTCTTCGGGAATATAGACGTGGCCGCCCAGAATGTCTTCTTTTATATTTTTGAGAATATTGGTTATCTCTACCGCGCGCCCGATAAGCCGCCCCAGTTCGGCAGTCGTTTCCTCGTCAAATTCGGCGATTACTTTCAAAATCAGGTAACTCGGCGTTTCCGACACGCCGCGGCAGTATTCCTCAAACTCATGCAGCGACGGGCGGAACAGCGGTTTCGGACAGTCCATGGCAAAGCCCGACAGCATCGTTTCCATACACGCGCGCGGCAGCTTAAAACGCATACAGTTCTTATATATGCGGCGGCCGATGTCGGTTTCGGGAACTTTCCGGTCATAGATGTTGGCAATTTCCCGCTGCCATGCCGCCAAAATATCAGCCTTATCCTTTTCAGGCAGAGAGCTGGAACTCAAATCGTCAAAATGCTTGACCAGCGCATACAGCGTGTATACGGCTTCGCGCTTGGCTTTGGGATAATGCCTCGTGCACCAAAAGAGGGCAGAATGATTTTTTCTGACGATGCGACCAATTGAACTCATTGCTTTTCCTTATTTCATAACCATATTTCCCGCAGTTCAGAGCTGATGCAAATCGCGGGTTTTGTTTTTTGTTATCAGAGTATGCCACAAACCATATAAAAATGCGTTAACATAAACAAAAAAATTTATTTTCCGGCATAAGGCGGAGGCGGAAGAACCAGCTGTACCCTGAGAACCGGCTGCGGCGGAGGCCGGAGAGCAGACTGCGGACGAAGAACCGACGGTTGCTGCGGCGGAAACGGAAGAACCGGTTGCGAACGAAGAACCAGTGGCGGCGGCTGCGGAAGCGGAGACATCGGGCAAAAGCCGTATCAGGCGGCGGGACAGACCGACAAAAAATCCTGTTTTCAACCGAAAAAGAAATCCCGACGCAGCGGCAAAAAGCTGCAACATTTCCTTTTGCTGCAACGGCAGGCTGCGGCGCAAACAAGCCGCATCAACCGATACCCTTGCCCCCTCCAGTGCCACGGCAGCAGACGGAACAGCCAATACATATACGGCAGCATAAACAAAAGCCAAGGCGGCAAAAGGCTGATAGAACGGCGGCGTCTGATTATTAAGCACGGCGACAAGGCGGGAAAACGGCGAAATCACCTGGAGCCAAATCGGCGACGCGGCGGAAAATTCCAGCGGATAACGGTTTTTAGACAGCCATTCAAAACCGTCCAGCGGTTCCAGCAGCAGCGACAGGGAAAGATTGCGGGCGATAAATTCCTTTTGCAAAAATCCCAGCAGCGTCCGTCCGGGCCAGGTACGGCTGACGGCACGATACAGGAGATTAAAGCTTTTCGGATGCAGGCCTCTCCGGCGCATTCCCCGCCGCAGCAGCAGAAAAAGATAAAAAATATACGCCCGGAACAATTCCCGGTCTTTTACCGGCACCAGTTGCAGATACAAAGACGGCGGCGGCAAAGGAATCGCCGCTGCGGAGGAAAACGGCAGTTCGAAAAGAGCTTTGGCTTCTGAGAAAAAATTTTTACCCGAAGACATTACGCCTCCCCTGCGGAAATACCGTGCAGCCAGTCTTCCGCCGCAGCCAGGGCTCGGGAAGTCAGCGCCGCCTTCTTTTCTGTCCCTTTGAGCGGGCGAAGTTTCCCTTTGGCGGTCATGACTTTCGGCAGTTCGGGAAACAGACCGAAATTAATGTTCATCGGCTGATAATGCTCTATGTCCGTTGCATCAGTCAGATGCGCCAGCTGGCAGCCGAATGCGGTTTCGCGCGGCGGCAACTGCGGCGTTCTCCCGTGCAGCAGTTCGGCGGCAAAATAACCGGCCAGCCACCCGACGGATGCACTTTCGACATACCCCTCGCAGCCGGTAATCTGTCCGGCGAACATCAGATGCGGGCGGGACTTCAGCCGCAGAAAGGCATCCAGCAGGACGGGCGACTTGATGAAAGTATTTTTATGAATACCGCCGAGACGGGCGAAAACGGCGTTTTCCAGCCCCGGAATGGTGCGGAAAATACGGGTCTGCTCGGAATGTTTCAGCTTGGTCTGGAAACCGACCATATTGCGCAGGGTGTCTTCTTTGTTATCCTGCCGCAGCTGTACTACCGCATAAGGGCGTTCCCCACGGTGCGGGTCGGTCAGCCCGACCGGTTTCATCGGGCCGTACATCAGCGTATCCGCCCCGCGTTCGGCCATTATCTCCACCGGCAGACAGCCGTCGAAATAATTCGGCTTCTCAAAATCGTGGAACCCGGCCTTTTCCCCTTCCAGCAGGGCATTGACAAATTCGTAGTACTGTTCCCGGCTGAGCGGGCAGTTGATATAATCATATTTATCGCCTTTATCGTAGCGGGACTGGTACCAGGCGATGTCAAAATTTATACTGTCCTTATATATGACCGGCGCTATCGCGTCATAAAAAGAGAGCTTTTCGCCGCCTACCGCCGCGGATATACTCTCCGCCAGCGCCGCGGACGTCAGCGGCCCGGTGGCGACTATGCTCAGCCCCTCGCTTTCCGGCGGCAGCTCTGTTATCTCTTTTGACACGACGGTTATCAGCGGGTGTTCCCTAATCCGCGCCGTGATATATGCGGAAAAGTCTTCGCGGTCTACGGCAAGCGCGCCGCCGGCGGGAACCCGGTTTTTGTCGGCGCTTTCCATAACCAGCGAACCGGCAAGGCGCATTTCCTGATGCAAAAGCCCGACGGCATTGTATGTGCTGTCATCGGAACGCAGCGAATTGGAACAGACCAATTCGGCAAAACCGTCCGCCTTATGCGCCGGCGAACGCTTTTCGGGCTTCATCTCATACAGCCGGACGGCAACCCCGCGCAAAGCCAGCTGCCACGCCGCCTCGGCTCCGGCAAGGCCGGCTCCTATCACATTTGCACTTAACGACATATTTTCCCTTGAGTTTTGAAATATTACCGCAACAAGTTATAAACGAATTACGGATAAGTTATAAATACTGTTCTCCGGTTTGTAAATACCAAAAATTAGGTGATTTTTAAAAAAGCCCTGATATAATGGCAGAAATGGATAAATGAAAATGTTTAAAAACAGATATTTGACATTTTTAGCGCTTTTGACTGCCGGGCTTGTTGCGGGAACGGCGGGCGTTTCTGCGCAGTCGGAAATGGACTTGCTGCTGTTTGAAAAAAAAGCGGAGGGAACCCAAAAAGCCAATCGGGGAAACCCGGACGCGAAAACGGCGGCAGCCGACATTGACATCAGCGAATCGCTGACTGACAACCTGTCAAAAAACAACAAAAAAACGGGAAAAGCAGTACCGGATAACGGCAGAAATACAGCAGGCGGCATCAGAGATTCCGGCAAAGGCAAATCCTCCGATGACGGCGAATCGGAAAGCTGGCTGAAAAGCCTCATCAGCAAAGGTACCAGCGAGATTTTCAAATCGCCGGACGAGAAAGCGCAGGCAGCCGAGGAAAAAAGGATTGAACGGGTTTTGTTAAACCGCAAATCCAACGCCGCCAATTTTGACATTTCCGGCCTTAAGCTGCGCATGACACCTAAAGAAGTAGAAGAAACAATGAAGCAGCAAGGATATAAAAAGATTTTGGAAACGCTGGAAGTGCCGAACTTTATCAAATGGCGCAGCGAAGAACTCTGCCGCCAACACGGTGTTATCGGCTTTGAGCGCCTTAACGCCTGCGCAACGATGGTTGCCAAGGAAAACGGCTTTCAATTCGTGGAACATCAGGTTTACAACCGTTACATTACCAAAGAAAGTATAGAAGTTTACTTTACCTCTACGTTTACCGACAATCTGGCGCACCGGATTTTTTACAAAAGCAGCGTTCCCTTTTCCGACAGCAAGGCATCCAAAAACGTTTACCTGAACAACATCAAGGTGTTTGACTTCTGGCGGCGAATCGACCTTAAATACGGCAAACCGGACAATACAACCGAAGTCAAGTGGGGGCTTGGCGGCAAAAAGCCGTATCTTAAAGCGGGAACGGGCAAGCTGGAACTGACCGACCCGCTGTTGAAAGACCTTGATACAGCGAGGATGATTAACGAAGATACGCGTTTTGCCAACACGCAGTATTATACGTTTTAGCCGGATATGTTCCGGCCGAAAAGGAGAAACAGAGAAGAATGAGCCATGCACGAAGCCTGCCGGAAAGGCGGATGTTCCGGCTGAAACGGAACAAATGGGCATAAGACACTTACATACGGAACAGGAAAGACAGACAAAGGACAGAAAAACAAAATGAACACCAACATCTATATCAGCGAAATTGTGGCGACGAGGCTGTCGCACGACCTTATCGGCAATATCGGGGCAGTCGCCAACGCCGTGGAACTGTTGAACGAGGGGGACGAGGACGACAGGGAAGATATAGGCAATATCTTAAATTTCAGCTCCAAGGTATTGAGCCGGCGGCTTAAATTTTTCCGCTTATGTTTCGGTATGTCCAACGCAGCGGTCAAAACCACGGAAGAGCTGGCGACGGTGATGCAGGATTATCTCCTGACGCTCGGCAATCCGAATCTGCCGACGACTTTGGCGCTGGAAATCGGCACGCCGAAAATCTACAAGCTGGTTATGCCGGCGGTAATGATGATGGCGGACACGATTGTCAAAGGCGGAAAGATTGCCGTCAAACAAACGGACGACGCGCTGCTGGTTACGGCAGAATCCGACACGCCGCTCAACAAGGCAAAACTTGCAAACATTGCCCGCGTTCTGGACGGCGGAGAAGCGGAGGAAAACATATCTTCCTACGCACCGCTTTACTACCTGCTGGCCTATCTCGGCGACAGCGGCGTTGCCGTCAGGCTGGACGGGCAGACGTTGGTTATCGGGGCATAGCCGGCAATGGCGGTTTACGGCGTTCTCCTTCCCCTGCCCTTTGACGACGTTTTTGATTATACGACGGAAGAGGAGCTTGTTCCCGGACAGCTGGTCGAAGTTCCTTTCGGCCGGGAGGAACTGGTCGGCGTCGTCTGGAAAAAAGGACAGAGCGCAGACATTGACCCGAAAAAGATAAAACAAATCAAATCCGTGGTGCAGCTGCCGCGCCTGACAGCGGAGATGACGGCCTTTATCCGCAAAACTGCAGAATACAATCTGGCTCCGCTGGGAATGGTGCTGAAAATGGTACTGGGCATGAAAAGCAACCAGCTGCCCAAGCAGAAAGTTACGCTTTACGGCCTGAAAATAAAAAACGAAAATCTGGACGGCATCCGCATTACGGAAGCGCGCAAGGCGGTGTTTGACTTTCTGGACGGCGGGCTCGAAGCGGAAAAAGAAGAAATCATCAGCGCAACCGGCGCCAGCAGCGGCATTATCACCGCGATGATTAAAAGCGGATTTCTTTATAAAAAAGACGTACTTATCAACGAAGAAGCCGAAGAACAAAAAGTCAACCTGAACAAAACGGCAGCGCTGACGGAGGAACAGCAGGCGGCGGCGGACATTCTCGTACGCAAGGTCGGCAGCGGCTTTTCGGCAACTCTCCTGGACGGCGTTACCGGTTCGGGCAAGACCGAGGTTTATTTTGAGGCCGTTGCCGAAGCGCTGGCACAAAACAAGCAGGTTCTGGTGCTGGTGCCGGAAATTTCCCTGACGTCGCAATGGCTGCGGCGGTTTGAACTGCGGTTCGGGGTTACGCCGTTTATCTGGCACTCGGAAGTCGGCGTCAAAGACAAGGCAAAAACCTGGAAAGCGGTAGCGCTCAACAAGGCGAGAGTCGTGGTCGGAGCACGGTCGGCGCTGTTTCTGCCGTTTGCGGACTTAGGGATTATTGTCGTTGACGAGAGCCACGACCATTCGTTCAAGCAGGAAAGCCTCGTTACCTATCAAGGGCGGGACATGGCGGTACTGCGCGCACATCTGGAGAAAATTCCGGTTATCCTGTCCACGGCTACTCCCGATTTGGAAACCATCGTCAACGTTGAAGAAGGTAAATACGACTGCGTGAAACTGACCAAGCGCTTTGCCAAGGCAGTGCTGCCGGAAATTAAAATCCTTGACCTTAAAAAAGACAAACCGCAGAAAGGCCCGTGGGGCGTGTCGTTTCTGGCGCCGACACTCGTTGACGAGCTTGCCGCAAATCTCAAGCGCGGCGAACAGTCCATGCTGTTTCTGAACCGGCGCGGTTATGCTCCGCTGCTCATCTGCCGGGACTGCGGACACCGAATCCAATGTCCGCACTGCACGGCGTGGCTTGCCGAACATCGCATTACCGGCGAATTAATCTGCCACCATTGCGGATTTAAGATGTTTACGCCGAAACGCTGCCCCGAATGCGGTTCGGAAGACGGATTAACCGCGTGCGGCCCGGGCGTGGAGCGAATCGCCGAAGAAGTGCGCAACCGTTTTCCCGAAGCGCGCACTGCCATCCTTTCCAGCGACATTACCACCAACTACAAGCAGATTTCGGACGTTATCCACCGGACGGCAAACAAGGAAATTGACATTCTCATCGGTACGCAGATTCTGGCCAAGGGACATAACTTTCCCGATTTGACGCTGGTGGGCGTGGTCGATGCCGACCTCGGGCTGATGGGAACCGACCTCAGGGCAAGCGAACAGACGTTCCAACTGCTGGCGCAAGTTTCCGGGCGTGCGGGACGCGGCGAGAAAAAAGGCGTGGTCTATCTGCAGACGCTCTATCCCGACCATCCGGTATTGCAGGCGGTTATCGAGCATAACCGCGAAGCTTTTATCGAGATTGAAAAAAGTTCGCGGCGGCTGCTGCATATGCCCCCTTACGGCAAACTGGCGGCACTGATTATCTCGTCGGCAAACCAGCAGGCGGCGGAAGCGGCGGCATATTATCTCGGCAAATGCGCGCCGAACACGGAGCTGATAGAAACGCTCGGCCCGGCGCCGGCGCCGATGAATCTGCTGCGCGGCAGATACCGCTACCGCCTGCTGCTCAAGACGGCAAAAAACGTTAACATTCAGGAAGTTCTGAAAAAATGGCTCAACATGGTCAAGATCAAAAGCAACGTCCGCGTAGACGTGGACATTAACCCATATTCCTTTATGTAAAAAAAACTATATCAAAAACACGGATATATGAATATGAAAACGGCACAGCGGAGGAAAGCCGGCCGCAGCAAGTTGTAGCAGGAAACAGCCCATTGTGGCGCACGGAGACAGAGGACTGTCGATTGAGGCGTGCGGCGGCCGATTTTTAAGGGAACTGAGGCTGACAAAGCTACGGCGGGAGGCAAAAATTTCTTTTGCCGATATAAATTTCCGTTTGACAATCCGCTTCTAAAAACATAAATTTTAATACAGATAAAAATTATTATAACTTTAACAAACAGCATTATGGACTTTAAATTATTATTTTCCGGGGGCAAAGACATTCCCGCAGACGTTCGCATGATTTACGGCGGGCTGATTAAAAGGCATCAAAAGCTCAAAAACGGCTGGAGCGCGGTTCTTCTCAGAAACAATATGGCTTATTTGTACAAAAACAATGCACAGCCTATTCTTGTCGGCGGCATCAAACGCATATTCGAGGCGGCAGACGGCAAGTTTATGCTGGTCAAAGAAAACGGCGAAAAAGCGGTTTTTACGGCGGACGGCATTCAGACGGCGGCTTTTTCCGCAGGTTCCGAACTGTATTGGAACGGATGGTATAAGATTGACGACAGTGAAGGCGTTTCCCTTTTTAAGGCAAACGGCGAGTGCCTCGGCAGCAGGCTTAAGGCAGCCGGCGTTTTTGCCAACGGCTGTTACTTTATGTCCGTGCGGTATGCGGAAGACGGCGCCAAGGCCGGCATATATGGCGCAGACGGCAAGAGACTCCTGTTTACCAACGATACGGCGGTCAAAATGTTAAAAAACGGCTGGTTTATCGCGGAAGACGGGCTTTATGACAATCTGGGCAATTCGTATATCGGCACAGTCAACGGACATACCCTTGACTGGTGGTTTTTGTTTGCAGTCGGAATGTTTATGCCCCAGCGCAGGTAAATTAATGAAAGGCTTTTTCCCTCCGGGAAGAGGCTTTTTTTATTATCCATACCTTTTTTCATAAATTTTATGGCATAAAGTTTGTTTAAGTGTGGAAATTTTAATTCAAAATAAGTAATTTTGCAGTAGTTATGTTTTTAGTGGTTTAATTTTGCCGCGCTGAGGCGTTTGCCGAACGCAGGCGGAAAGGATTGTATCAGGGACAGAAACGCAAATGCAGAAAATTTCGAAGTTCAAAACGGCGTCAGTTTATGCCAGAGCCTGGCTTGATGCGGCAAAGGACAAAAAGATTGAAGACAAAGCGTTTGAAGAAGCCAAACTGTTAAAAGCGGCCTACAATCAGGACTCTGCCTTGTGGAATCTTCTGGCTGCGCCGGGCGATGACCGCAAAATCCAGCGCAAGATTATTGAGAATCTGGCAAAAAAGACAAACCTATCTTCAATTACGGCCGAAACCCTCGCTCTTATCGCCGAAAACGGCAAATTAAAGGCGACGGGCCTGATTTTGGACGAGTTTATCAAACTTTACTATCAGGACAAAGGGATTGTCGAAGTCCGGGTGGAAACGGCAGTCGAACTGACGGCGGCACAGGACAAAAAGCTGCGCAGCGTGCTGGAAACAAAACTGAAAGCGCCTATTTTGCTGGAATATACGGTTAAGCCGGAGGTTTTGGGCGGACTGCGGGTTCGTTTCAAATCCTTTTTGATTGACGACACGCTGGAAAGCAAACTCGGGCGCATCGGGCAGTTGATTAAAAGCGGCTCGCAATAAGACGGAGGCTGAGAGAAATGATTTTTGCAACATATACGGCAGACACAGTGCAAAGGACGAATGTTACAGACAAAGCAAACAAAGCTTGCCGGGCGGGCGCGACAAACAAGACGCGCAGGGCAAGAGAAACAGGCAGGACGAACGTAACAGACAGGGTGAAGAAAGGAAAATAACATGGCGGTCAAAGCAGAGGAAATTTCCGCAATTCTGAAAGAGAAAATCGAACAGTACAATTTTAACCCGGATATGGAAGAAGTCGGGCGCGTGCTTTCGGTCGGCGACGGCATTGCCACGGTTTACGGGCTGACCGGCGTCGAATACAACGAGATGGTCGAGTTTTCGTCCGGCGTCAGGGGTATGGCGCTGAACCTCGGCGAAGACAGCGTCGGCGTGGTTATTTTCGGTTCAGATGCAGAGATTAAGGAAGGCGATACGGTCAAGCGCACAAACAAAATCGTCAGCGTTCCGGTCGGAAAAGAGCTGCTGGGACGCGTCGTGGATGCGCTGGGGCAGCCGATTGACGGACTCGGTGCCGTCAAGGCCAAAGAATTTGCCAACGTTGAAACGCGGGCGCCGGGCATTATTGAGCGCCGCAGCGTACACGAGCCGGTACAGACGGGCTTAAAAATCATCGACTCGCTTATTCCTATCGGGCGCGGGCAACGCGAACTTATCATCGGCGACCGCCAAACGGGAAAAACGTCGATAATCGTTGATACGATTATCAACCAGAAAGCCGTCAATGACGCAGCCAAGAACGACAAGGACAAGCTGTTCTGCATTTACGTTGCCATCGGGCAAAAACGCTCGACGGTGGCGCAGGTGGTCAAAACCTTAAAAGACTACGGTGCTCTGGATTATACAATCGTCGTGGCGGCAACGGCTTCCGATGCAGCGCCGCTGCAGTTTATCGCCCCCTACGCAGGCTGCGCAATGGGCGAATATTTCCGTGACCGCGGCATGCACGCCGTCATTTTCTACGACGACCTGTCCAAGCAGGCGACGGCATACCGCCAGATGTCGCTGCTGTTGCGCCGTCCGCCGGGGCGCGAAGCCTATCCGGGCGATGTTTTCTATCTGCATTCAAGACTATTGGAACGGGCGGCAAAACTTGATGAGGAACGCGGAAGCGGTTCGCTGACGGCGCTGCCGGTGATTGAAACGCAGGCCGGAGACGTTTCAGCCTATATTCCGACGAACGTCATTTCCATTACCGACGGGCAGATATTCTTGGAAACATCACTGTTTTACCAAGGCGTCCGGCCGGCAGTCAATGTCGGCATTTCCGTCAGCCGCGTCGGCTCCGCCGCACAGGTTAAAGCAATGAAACAGGTGGCCGGCACGATGAAACTGGATTTGGCGCAATACCGTGAAATGGCAGCTTTCTCGCAGTTTTCGTCCGACTTGGACGCAGCGACGAAAAAACTACTGGAACGCGGCGTCCGCCTGACCGAACTGCTGAAACAGCCGGTTTACCATCCGCTGGCGCTGGAAGACGAGGTCGTTTCCCTGTTTGCAGGTGCCAAAGGCTTTTTGGACGGGCTGGAAGTCAGCCAGGTTAAGGATTTTGAAAAGTTTCTGCTGGAGAGCATTAAGCGCGAGAAAAACAGCATTATGAAAGAAATCCGCGACAAGAAGGCTATTTCCGAAGAGCTGGAAAAAGAACTCGGCACTTATATGCAGCAATGCCTTGACGCTTTTAAAAAGAAAGCGGCGGAGAAAGCAGCATAATGGAAACAGTGCATAGCGAAGAGGGCAGATTATGGCAGGCTTAAAAGAACTCCGAACCCGGATTGAAAGCATTAAGTCGACACAGAAAATCACTTCGGCAATGAAGATGGTCGCGGCGTCCAAATTCCGCCGCGCCCAGTTGACTTTGGAAAAAAGCGAATTGTTCCAAAAGATGATGATTGGCAATATCAAAAACGTTTTGGTTTCGCTCAAGCAGGAGGGTGCGGAAAAAGGCGTTTCGTATATGCTGCCGAAAATGCTCGTGCAGCCAAAGAATCCGAAAGTCTATGCCTTATTTGTTCTGGCATCCGACCGGGGCTTGTGCGGCAGCTACAATTCGCAAATTGCCAAAGAAGCCAAGCGGCGCATCGACGAACTGCACAAGGAGGGCAAACGGACGGTGGTCTTCTGTTACGGCAAAAAAGGGCTGTCCGGCTTAAAAAGGCTCGGCGTTACCGAAATCGAAGGCAGCTATCCGAATGTTATCAAAAAACACTTAACCTACGAAGAGGCGATGAGTTTTTTGCATGATGTCTGGAATAAGAAAGAGCAATACGGCGCAGATATCTGCGAAATCGTATACAGCGACTTTTTATCCGGACTGTCGCGGACGCTGGTTTCCAAACAGGTGATTCCGTTTGACATTGCTACGGCACCGGAAGACGAAAGCCTGAATCGGGTCGGCGATGCTTTTTACGGCTATATTCCGGACAAGCTCGGACTGTTGCAAAAGCTTTCGCGCGTTTATATGCGGACGGCCATGTTTGAAATCCTCATCAATTCGCAGGCTTCCGAACATGCGGCGCGCATGAGTTCAATGGACAATGCCAACCGCAACGCCCGCGATATGATAAGCTCGCTGACCTTTAAGTACAACAGTCTGCGGCAATCCGCGATTACGACCGAACTTACGGAAATCGTCGCCGGAGCAGAAGCGATGTAACAGGGGAATATCGCCCGAGCAGAGACGATATGACAGAGGAATGTCGCCGGGCAGAGGCGATATGACAGAGGAATGTCGCCGGGCAGAGGCGATGTAACAGCGAACAAGGCGCTTTTATGCGGAGAAACATTAGGAGTAAAAAAAGAGATGGTGGCAAGAAAGAAAAAAGAAGCTGAAGAAAAAGCGGAAATGCAAGACCTCAAAAAAGAGGCGGATTTGCGTCTGGCCGAGCTGCGCCAAAAGATAAAGGAACAGGAGGGTTCGGACAAACTCGGCGAAATTTATCAGGTTATGGGGGCAGTTGTTGACGTCAAATTTCAAAACGTCAAGGTTCTGCCGCCAATCTTAAGCGCGCTGGAATGCGAAGTCGGCGGGCGGCGCCTGGTGTTGGAAGTAGAGCAGCACCTCGGCGAAAATATCGTCCGCACGATTGCGATGGATACCACGGACGGCATGAGCCGCGGCATTAAAGTTTACAATACGGGAAAGCCGATTACGGTTCCGGTCGGGCCGGAACTTTTGGGACGCATTATCAATGTTGTCGGCAACGAAGTTGACGGACGCGGCAAAATCAACACCAAGGAGTATATGCCGATTCACCGCGAGGCGCCGGAATTTATCGACCAGTCGACAGACCCGGAAATTTTTGTTACCGGCATTAAGGTAATCGACCTGCTTGAACCGTATTCCAAAGGCGGAAAAATCGGTTTGTTCGGCGGCGCAGGCGTCGGCAAGACGGTGTTGATTATGGAACTGATTAACAACATCGCCAAAGGGCACGGCGGCTATTCGGTTTTCGCGGGCGTCGGCGAGCGGACGCGCGAAGGCAACGATTTGTACCATGAAATGATAGAATCCGGCGTTATCGACCTTGAAGGCGACAAGTCAAAAACTGTTCTGGTCTACGGACAGATGAACGAACCGCCCGGAGCACGTGCCCGCGTGGCTTTGACCGGGCTGACCGAGGCGGAGTATTTCCGCGATGTGGAACATCAGGACGTGTTGTTCTTCGTTGACAACATCTTCCGTTTCACACAGGCGGGGTCAGAAGTTTCGGCGCTGCTGGGGCGTATTCCGTCTGCCGTGGGCTACCAGCCGACACTCGGTACGGATATGGGTTCCATGCAGGAACGCATTACCTCAACGAAAAACGGTTCCATTACTTCGGTACAGGCAGTTTACGTTCCGGCCGACGACTTGACCGACCCGGCGCCGGCTACGACTTTCGCCCATTTGGACGCGACGACGGTTCTGTCACGAAAAATTTCCGAACTCGGCATTTATCCGGCGGTTGACCCGCTTGATTCGACCAGCCGGATTTTGAATCCCGACATTGTGGGCGAAGAGCATTACAATGTAGCCCGCGGCGTACAGGAGATTTTGCAGAAATACAGTTCCCTGCAAGACATTATCGCCATCCTGGGCATGGACGAGTTATCCGATGACGACCGGATGGTAGTTTCGCGAGCCCGGAAAATTCAGAAGTTTCTGTCGCAGCCGTTCCATGTCGCCGAGGTCTTTACCGGGAAGAAAGGCCGCTTTGTCAATCTGGAAGATACCGTTAAAGGCTTTAAGGGCATTTTGGAAGGCAAGTACGACGATATTCCCGAACAGGCTTTTTATATGGTCGGAACGATAGAAGAAGTGCTGGAAAAGGCCGAACAGATGAAAGGCGCAGCATAAGCCATGACAGCAAATATCGACTTAAAAATCTATATGCCGGAAAAGCTTGTGCTCAGCCAAAAAGTTTATCGGGTTGTGCTGCCGGCAGACGATATGCCGCTTACGGTTATCCAAGGGCGGGCGCCGACCTTGATGGCTCTGGACATGGGCGCGGTTAAGATTTTGGACGAGCGAGGCGAAGCAACCGAGGAATGGCTGATTTCCGGTGGTTCGGCCGATATCAGGGAAGATGCCTGCACGATTTTGACCGAGGCGGCGTTTGCCAAAAAAGAACTCAGCCTTGAAAAGGCGCGGGCACTGAACGAAGAGTTTGCCAACCCGTTTTATGAATGGCTTATCAGCTATTTTGAAAAAGAAAACGGGAAAAAATAACCGGCTTTTTTCGAATTTGGCTTTAACCGAAACGGTCTGAAACGGAAAAAACGGGTTTGCCAAACCAGAGTTTCCTGAATATTCAGGGAGGGAAAAGCGCCGTACCGGCATATGGGCGGCGTTTTTTTTATAATCTGAGAGGGGATTCTTTTATAATCAGAGAGAAGATTTCCTTACCGTAATGCAATAAACGGGGGCTTTACGATTTTCCCGAGTGTGGAGAATAGCTGTTTACAGGTATGGTGCAGCGATTGACTTCAAGGCGGGAAATGTTTTATACTCGGCTTAAAATTAACAATGAAAGCAGTTGATTATGCGTATTTTTTTAACAAAGTTTCCACACATTTCCGCATATATTGCACTCGTTTCGGCAACAATCCGGCACAGTTTCACCGGAAAATCCTGCCTGCTCATTGGGATAACGGCAGTACTTTACGGCCTGCTTATCAACAACCTGAACTTATGGACTGACGAAATATACTCGATTCTGATGGCCAAAGACAGTTTGGGCGATATGTTCCATTTGCTTTTAACCGAAGATTCCAAGCCGCCGCTCTATTACCTTTACCTGAAAGGGATTTTGGCGCTGTTCCCGAACGAATACGAGATATGGGGAGCCCATTTCGCCTCATATATTCTGCTGCTTGCGGCACAGCTTTTTGCCGTAACGGAAGTACGAAAAGACTACGGCGACAGGACGGCTCTATGGCTGACGGCTCTGATGCTGCTGATGCCTCAATCGCTGTGGCTGGCATTTGAGGTGCGAACCTATATGCTTTCCGCTTTTTTGATGCTGGCGGCACTGGTCTACGGCCTGCGGGTCTCGGAACAGCCGGAGCTGCGCGATTACTTTAAGCTCGGAGCAGCGACGGTTTTGGCTTTGTATTCCCATTATTACTGTGCCTTATGGCTGATGTTCCTGTATCTTTTTCTGCTGGCAGACATTCTGCGGGCACGGCGCTTTGAACAGCTCAAGCCTTTTCTGGCGACAGCCGGAGCAGCGACGCTGCTGTTCGCACCATGGCTGACAGTACCGCTGTCTACCGGCGGGGAAATCAGCCGGAACTGGTACGTTACAATGGATTTCGTCAGAGTCAGCGCGCAATTTTTCACAACTCCGCCGGCGGCAGAAATCTGGCAATCCCCGTTTTTTATTGCCACAACCCTTGCCGCAACATCCCTGACTTTTATCGTCATATGCGGCGTGACGGACACAGCCGGCGGCAAAATGACAAAACCAGATTCAAACAGCAAATTGCTTACTACAACGGCAGGAACTGTGCTGGCGACATATCTGCTGCTTATCCTGCTGTCCGTTACGGTGCGTCCGATGGTTACAACCCGCTACATGTATATTTTTTCATTGATATGGTATGCCGCAGGTGCGGCGGTGCTGGCAAAAAGCTCCTTTTTGCCCAGAGGTTTCATTATTATCGCATTGCTTGGTTTTGCCGGCACTTACAGTGATTTCAAGGCGGCATTTTTTGACCGAGGCTTTTACAATCTGGCGCATGACATCAAGGCCTTTGTTCCCAAAGACAAGCCTATCCTTGCGTTTGACAACAACAACCTGTTTTGCGAATATTACCTGCCCGAACATACGTGTCTGGCGATTGTCGGCGCCGACGGGGAAATCCTGCGACGCCCGTCGGTCATGAAAAACATTGCCCTTTACGGCAAAGAGCCCGGAGAGGTTACGTTTACCCTTTCAAGCTATGGGCAGATGCGCAACAACAAAGACTGTTTAAACTATAAGTCCGCCTACCGCATCAGCCACGGCACGGACCTGTGCAAACTGGACGCGGCACATGTCAGGCAATTATTGAAAGAAAGCCTTGATTTGCGGTTGAACAAATATGAACGGCATTGACTCTATGAAAAAACAAGATTATCGTATTAACTAAATTTTAATTTTTTTTAACAAGAGGCGCTATGACCGGAAAAACAAAAAAGCCACAAGTGGCAGCCATCGGAGAAATTGTATCGGATATCCTGCCCGACAGCAGAAAGCTCGGCGGCGCACCGGCAGATTTTCTGCATTATGCCGTAAAATCAGGTGCGGACGGACACCTTATCAGCGCCATAGGCGCCGACGACCTCGGGCGCGAAGTGGTTGCGGAACTTAATAAGTTCGGAATAAAACCCGTGCTGGCAATTACCCCCTATCCTACCGGGCGGGTCCTTATCTTCAGGAGTCCGAGCGGCGGGCATACGGCCCATATTCTGGAAAATGCGGCGTGGGACTATATTCCGTATACGGAAGCGGCAGAAACCTGCATCAAAAACGCCGATGCCGTCTTTTTCGGCACTCTGGCTCTTCGAAAAACCTATTCCCGCAATACGATTTTGGACTTAATCGACTGTGCGCCGGAAAAAGCCCTTAAGTTCTTTGACATTAATATCAGGCAGGAATATTACGACAAGCAGACGATTGAAACACTGCTGACGAAAGCCAATATCCTCAAACTTAATACCGACGAGCTGAAAACGCTCAAAGCGATGCTGAAAATCAGCGGCAGCCCTGACGATTTCTGCCTCCGCCTTAAAGAGGACTACGGGCTCAAATATTTGATTTTGACCGATATGGCCAAGGAAAGCCGCGTATACGGCGACGACGTTACCGTTGTCAAAAACAGCGGCATCAGGCAGGCTTTCGCTTTTGGTGCAGGCAATGCCTTTGCCGGAACGTTTACTGCGGCCGTTCTGAAAGGAGCATCCCAACAGGAAGCGCACGAAACCGCAAATCAGGCAGCTGTTGACGTGTGCCGGGCGAATTTGAAAAATGCCTGAAAACGAAAGAACGGCCGAAGCCAATTTACTGCAGGTCGAAAAAAGGCTTATTGGGAGCGCTGAGGTACAGAAAACTGAAAAAAACGGGCAAAACCGAAAAAACAAAAAGGAACAAGAACTTGGCTAAAGCCGGAAAGATTGAATAAAATAAACGGAAAAGAAGACATGGCAGTTACGCTAAAAGAAAATAACGGGGATTTTGTGCTTTTGCTTTACGGAGAGCCTGACAGCGGCTCTTCCGAAAAGTTGAAGAACAATACCGCATCTGGCCTTGATTCGACACGTCTGCAACAGCTGAAAGAACGCGGCCAGACAAAGATTTTTGCCGAAACCCCGGAAGGGCAGCCCTATGCCTCGTTGCCGGCAGCGGAACTGTTCGGGCTGGCCAAACAAATCCAAGCGGCAGGGCTTACTTTGGATTTAAGCCGCCTGCCGAAAAATATCCGGGATATGCTGACGCTGGCGCTCAAGGTGGAAAACAGGCCGCCGAAAGATGCCGTATCGCAAAGCGGACTGCTTGAGCGGATTGGCAAAAAAAGTTTTATCATATATGAACAGGTAAAAAGCGCCCTGCGCTTTATGCACGAGACCAATCTGTCGCTGCTGCGCTTTTTTTCGGGGCGCGCTATCTGGCGGCGCAAAGACTTCTGGTTTATTTTCGGTGACTGCAGCTACAAAGCCGTCGGCATTATTGCGCTGGTCAGCTTTCTGGTAGGATTGATTCTCGCTTTTGTCGGCGCCTTGCAGCTGCGGACTTTCGGCGCGGGCATTTATGTTGCCAGCATGGTGGCGCTCGGCATGACGCGCATTATGGCGGCGATTATGGTCGGCATCATCATGGCGGGACGCACCGGCTCATCCTATGCGGCTACGCTCGGCACGATGCAGGTTAACGAAGAAATTGACGCGCTGAAAACGCTTGGCATCAAAATTTCCGACTATCTGGTAACGCCGCGCCTGGTGTCGCTGGTTGTTACCATTCCGTTTTTAACCTTGCTGGCCGATGCGCTCGGCATTCTGGGCGGCGCGGTTGTCGGCGTCAGCTTTTTGGACTTGTCTTCATCCTCTTATTTCGATTATTCAATTAAGGCACTGAGTTTAAAAAATATTCTGGTCGGGCTGATGCACAGTGTCGTTTACGGTATTATCATTTCGCTGTGCGGCTGTTACGAAGGGCTTAACGCGGGACGTGATGCCGACAGCGTCGGCAAGGCGACGACGGGAGCCGTTGTAACGGCGCTGGTATGGATGATTGTCGCGACCGGTGTTTTGACGGTTATTCTGGAGGAGATGGGAATATGACAAAGGAAATCATTACCGTCAAAGACCTGAAAGTGGCTTACGGCGACTTTGTCCTGTTTGACGACATCAATTTTTCCGTCAACGAAAAAGACATCTTTATCATCATGGGCGCCAGCGGCTGCGGCAAAAGCAGCATGCTGCGGGTTCTGACCGGACTGGTAACGCCGGTCAAAGGCGAAGTACTCATCGACGGAAAAGACTTTTCGGGAGCAGACAGCCGCAGCAAAACGGAAATTATGAAAAACTGTGGCGTCCTTTATCAGAGCGGCGCGCTGTTCTCTTCCATGACGCTCAAGGAAAACGTCGCGATGGCGCTGGAACTGTATTCGGCGTATACACCGCAGGAGATTTCAGAGCTGGCCAGTTACAAACTGGCGCTGACCGGCCTGTACGGCTTTGAAGACTTTTACCCGTCGGAGATTTCCGGCGGCATGAAAAAACGCGCCGCCCTTTCGCGTGCGCTGGCGCTTGACCCGAAAATCGTCTATTGCGACGAGCCGTCGGCCGGGCTTGACCCGATAAGTTCCAAACGGCTGGACGACCTGATTCTGGAATTAAACCAGAATCTCGGCACAACGTTTGTCGTCGTTACGCACGAACTGCAGTCGATTTTTGCCATCGGCACCAACTCCATCTTTCTGGACGGCAGCGTCAAAAACATTACCGGCAGGGGAAACCCGAACGACCTTTTGCAAAACCCGCCGAATGCGGACATTTATGAATTTTTAACCAGAGGAAAAAATAATGATAAAACAGCCTAACATGAAATTAATCGGATTATTTGTCAGCATCGGCCTGATTTCCATGTTCCTGATGTTTGCCTATTTTCTGAAATCGAAATTCTCGGACGACGAATCGACGGTTGTCATGTATTTTGACGAATCGGTCAAAGGGCTTGACGTCGGCGCACCGGTTCTGTTTAAAGGGGTTAAAATCGGCGAGGTTTCAGAGGTTCGCCTGCAAGCCAACCTGCATACGCTCCAGTTCCTGATTCCGGTATATGCCAAAATCTACAACGGCCGCTCGCTGATTACGGATACACACGATGAAAAGGAGAGGCTGGACAAATTTATCCGCGACGGACTGCGCGCCCAACTGGCCATCAATTCAGTCATTACCGGGCAGCTGCTGATTGAACTGGACATGTTCCCAAATTCCAAGGCCGTCCTGCACGAACAGGCTAAAAACGAACTTGAAATCCCGACTATCGGGTCGCCGTTTTCGGAAATTTCCAAAAGCCTGCAGGTTATGCCGATTACACAGATTGCCAGCGACGTTCACAACATTACGCAAACGCTTAACAAGGAACTCCCGCCGCTGCTTAAGCGCATGAATTCGACAATGGATACGTTTGACCATATCCTGAAAGAAAACAAGAACAATACGGCCAAAATGGTATCAGAGCTCGGCAATGCCGCACAAAATGTCGGCGGCGCGGCGCAGTCGTTTGACCTGATGGTCGGGGAAAACGCGGCAGGCATTGCGGCAATGATTGAAAGCTTCTCTGCGGCGGCAGCTTCTTTGAAAAACCTTACGGATTATCTGCAGATGTACCCGAATGCAGTCATCACGGGAAAGGAATACTAACGGCGGCAGCAAACCAAGTACCAATGCAGCAGCGGCGGAAATACCGACGCAGAGCAAAAGGCAAGGTTTGATACGAAAAAATGGATGCCCGATATGTTTATCGAGATAAGGCCTGTATATATTGAGAAAGGAAAAATGACATGAAAAAAATTCTGATTGCGATTATGGCTCTGGCAACGGCGGCATGTTCCAGCCCTGCCCCCAACTTTTTTCAGCCGGTCGCGGTAAAAACAACCGACGCGACTTATCCCGGAGTCAAGGGAATGGTGCTTGTCGGACAGGTTCTGCTGCCGGCAGAACAGGCTCGACCGCAGATTACGACTCTGGGAGAGGAAAACTATCAGGTCAGAATCGACGAATTTAACCGCTGGGGCGCATCTCCCGAGCGGCTGGTTCAACGGGTTCTGAATGAAGATTTGGGAATGCTGCTGCCCAACGCCATGATTGAGAACCAGACGACGCTAAAGAAAAACTACAAATATGCCGTTACCGTCGAAATACTGGATATGAGCGGCAGGCTTGACGAAATGGCAGCATTAAAAGCCTCTTATTTTATCCGCAGCAAACAGGGAAAAATCCTGAAACAGGGACGCTTTGACCGCCGGACGGAAATTGACGGAAGCTATGATGCCTATATTCCGGCACAGAGCCGCCTCATCGGAGATTTAGCCCAGGTTATCGCTGCAGATTTGGCTAAACTGAAATAATAAAAAAATATTTGACAAAAAAACAGACTCTGTTATACTTAAATGCGTATTAATATTAAAAATATATATTTATGAACCAAGAAATTGTAAAGACCGTTAAATGGTCTGATGCCAAGGAGCTTTTATCAGCCCTTGCCAACAAGAATTTAGGCAGAGCAAAAAATAACAAGCCTGCCGATTTCAATGAATTTGTAACAGCTTATCCGACTGTTACGCAAAAACGTATGTTCGACTTTCTGGAAGGCATCGTTTTGCGCAACTCGCTCAGCGATGTCACTTCTCTGGCCGTTATTGCCGAAGACAGCTGTCTGTTTTCTGCAGAGGCGGTTACAGCGATTGACATTGTCCTGCGCCATCTGAAGACGCTTAATACCGGCGGTAAACTTAAATCTCTGTGGGGATATTTGGATACGGACAAAAAAGCCGTTATCCACTTTATCAACAAGGGAGGCTGGTATGCGGAAGCCTATTTCAGCAGTTCGGAAGATTTTTCCGTTATCCACCTGTTGAAAACGGCTGAAGGACAAAAGCTTTTTATTCCGGTCGCCTTTATCCGAGACATGAGCAAGGCTGCCGCAAAAGTCAGCGTAACCGGAGGCTTTTGCCTGCATGATTATCTGCCGCGTGTCAAGTACGACTTCCTTTCCAAAGGGGGAAAACAGGGCAAGAACGGCAATAAAAACGGCAAAAGCAAAAACGGAGGCAAAAAGGAAAACAACGGTTCACAAGGACGCCATGACAAATGGGACGGTCTGTAAACCGCTGCCGCAGAGCGGAAACTGCTTTACAGCGGTAAAGAGCAACAGGGTCTGTTCTGTTTTTAAGTTGTCGGCGGCGCCACCGCCAAAAACTTTATTTTTGTTTGTAATGTTGCAGAAATTTGTTTTTTTTTTACAAATTTTTGTTTTGCATGACGGGAAAGGTTGCCGCGAGGCAGGAACTTTTCCGGTAAGATTATTTTAAGTATTTGAATTGAGAACTGCGTTGTGAAACGCGGTTCTTTTTTTGTATTGCGCTGCAAAGCGTGGGATTTAAAATATGGAAATTTAAAATATGGGACTTTTCAGCCCATTGCATTTCGGTATCGCCGTTACCCGAAAAGCGTCGGCACTATAAATCGTTACGGATGGCAGAACACCTTTGCGGCTTACAGCAATAAATCTTTATCATTTGCGGTAAAATACCTATGTGATTTATAGCCACGGCACTGCCTTTATTTGAGACGGTTCCTTATAAGAAACTTTTCCCGTACCTGCCGGTTCCGATGTTTTTTGTGGGCAGAACTGGATTTGAGGTTGCAAGTTTGCCCGGGCGAGATATGGTAGGGGGACAAGGAGTATTTTGCAGATGATTTTTTCCAAATTTGAAAACATGGTTGCGGGAAGATACCTGCGCGCGAAAAGGAAAGAAGGCTTTATTTCGGTCATCACCTCGTTTGCTTTCATCGGCATTGCGCTGGGAGTGGCAACGCTGATTATCGTTACTTCGGTCATGAACGGATTTAAGGCCGAACTGCTCGGACGCATTCTCGGCATCAACGGGCATATCAGCATTGCAGCCATCCGCAATACGCCGTTTGACAACTATCAGGAAGCGGTCAAAGCCCTTGAAACAAAAGTTCCGGGCGTCAACATCGCCATACCGATGGTGGAAAAACAACTGCTCGCGACGGCGGGAAATTCTGCCGAGGGCGTGATGGTGCGCGGCGTCAACGGGGCAGATTTGCAGAAAAAACAGGTTTTGCGCGACGGATTTAAAAATTTTGACCTGAAACTGTTTGACGGCGATATTGTCGTTTTGGGCTCCAGATTGGCAGACAAACTCGGCGTAACCGAAGGCGACGAAATCACCCTGCTCTCCCCGAACGGAAAAATCACCATGTTTGGGACGGTGCCGCGGATGAAAAGCTATCGCGTTGCAGGAACATTCAATTTCGGAATGTATGAATATGACGCCAATTTTGTCTTTATGCCACTGGCCGCGGCGCAGAAATTCTTTTCGCTCGGCAACGGCGTTACCGGCATTGACGTTACGCTGCGCGAAGATGCCGATTTAGACTATACACGCCAGCTTATCGGCGCGGCAATAGAAAGTTCGGGCAACCGTGCCTTCATTTATGATTACCGGCAGACGAACTCCGCCTTTTTCAATGCCGTTGATGTGGAGCGCAACGTGATGTTTATCGTCCTGACGCTGATTATTCTGGTGGCGGCATTCAACATCATCACCGGACTGATTATGCTGGTCAAAGACAAAGGGCGCGACATTGCCGTCCTGCGGACGATGGGCGCAACCAAAGGAATGATTATGCGCATTTTCTTCCTTGACGGCGCGTTTATCGGCGTGGTCGGAACTTTTCTCGGCGTTGTGCTGGGACTGTTGTTCTGCGACAATATCGAAAATATCCGGCAGTTTCTGCAGTCGGTTGCCGGACGCGATTTGTTTGCGGCGGAGATTTACTTCCTGTCGCAGCTGCCGGCAAAAGTAGAAGTTTCGGTTGTGGCGACGGTGGCGGGAATTTCTCTGCTGCTTTCGTTCCTTGCAACACTATACCCGGCGTACCGGGCGGCAAAAATGGATCCTGTGGAGGCTTTGCGCTATGAATAACGAAACCGGCAACAACATCAATGCCCGCAACAATTGTGTGCTGGAATTGAGCGGCATTGTCAAAAATTACAAACAGGGCAAGCAAACGCTGGAAGTTCTGGCAGGCATTGATTTAGCCATCCGCCCGCGGGAAGTTACGGCACTGGTCGGACAAAGCGGGTCGGGCAAATCTACACTGCTGCAAATTGCCGGCCTGTTGGACAAACCGACAGCGGGGCGCATTTTCATAAACGGACAGAATATCGGCAAAGCTTCCGACGACTTGCGCACGCAGCTCCGGCGCGATTATATCGGCTTTGTTTACCAATACCATAACCTGCTTGGCGACTTTTCAGCATTAGAAAACGTCATGCTGCCGATGCTGATTGCCGGACGTCCGAAAGCCGAAGCAGCGGAACGGGCTGCCTTTCTGCTGGAAAAGCTGCACCTTTCTCACCGCCTGAAGCACCGGCCGGCAGAACTTTCCGGCGGCGAACAACAGCGGGTTGCGATTGCACGCGCGTTGGCCAATTCTCCCAAACTCCTGCTGGCAGATGAGCCGACCGGCAACCTTGACCCAAATACGGCAGAAGAGGTTTTTGCCGCCCTGTTGGGAATTATTCGGGAAACCGGGCTGGCGGCACTGATTGCCACACACAATATGGAACTGGCGGCACGCATGAACCGGCAATTCAAGCTTAAAGACGGCATTTTGGAAGATATCAACGAGCCTCTGTTTGCCAAAGTACGGAAAAATTTTTACTAGTTTTTCCGCGGCGGTCTTCATCTTCTTTAAGGGCGGAAGACACTTTAGGGCGGTAAAGGTCTCTGCTGAAGAATATACATTATGAATGTACGCTGCCGATAAGTTTTCTGAAAGCGGAAGATATTTTCCCTTTGACGTCTGGGTGTTTTCACATTTGTTTATTCGCGCACTTTGCTACGGCGAATTTTCAAGCCTGTTTCCGGCGTTATTGTCCGTTTTTCTGCCCCGGAAATTTTATCTTCGGCAATTTTATCAGCCAAAACAACGCCGGATACCTTCTCTTCCGGATATCGTTTTTGCATTTCATGGCGGAGCTCACGGCTTTTTAAGATATTGCGTTTTCGGGCTTCAATCTTTGCGCGCGCGGTATTGTTATCCTTTTTATCTTTCACAACTTCTTCATTATATGCCGCGTCAGGATATTCCCCATACTCTTCATCATAATTCATCTGGGCAAAACATTCTTCCTCAACCTCATCTGCTTTATTGTATAGGCGATCTATGCCTTCAAGCCAGGATTTATCATTTATTGATTTGCCATCTTTGATATTTTCTAAAATTATTTTAACTTCACCCAAGTTTTTTAGATGGACAACATCGTCGCTTACACCATAGAGAGGCAAAAGCTGTCCATTTCCGGATAATCCTGCCATTTCATAGGGCTTCTCCGAATAAAAACTATCTTTCCATTTAATAACGCTTACTGTAAAATTTTTCATCCCAATCTGCATTAACGTTTTATCATCATTATTCAAGATTATTTGGGCATCATAACTTTTGATAAGCTGCATATCTTCTGAATTTATACCGGAATTATTTACTCTGTCAAAATTATTCATTATTTTGCTCCTGCTGAAATTAAACGTTGGTTTAAATTCAGCAGAAAATACTGATGGTTATGCCGTTTCAACCGGTTGAATCCACTTTTTTGTTTGACACATCTCTAAAACTTTGGTATATTTATTTTAAACCAACGTTTTATTTCTACAGTTGGATGTTTAACATATTTCCATATAAAAAAGATGAAAAAACAGGAAAAACTCTAAAGAAAATGCTTGCAAAATTATTTTTTTGCGGTATTTTAGGGGCACTTCCGAGAAAGAGGGTTGCGCCAGAGGGCATTCGGCGCGGAGCAAAACCGCGTTTTGTGTTTTCTGAAAGCGAAAGCCCCGTTTGCGCCGGAGCCGGATTTCCGCCAAAGAAACGGCACCACCAACGACAAAACTATCGGGACAATAATTTAACCAAAGAAAAAAGGATTTTTTAATGAAAAGTATTGTTAACGCCAAAAAGAAGAACAGCCGCCGTTACGGCCAAAACCTCTGGGGCGATGCGAACAGCCCGATTTTGAAAAGAAACTATGCTCCGGGACAGCATGGTCAGAGAAGAAAAAAGACAACTGACTATGGTGAGCAATTGTATGCAAAACAGAGATTAAAAGTTTATTATGGAAATATCTCTGAAAAGCAATTCCACAAGTACTATGTTGAAGCTATTCGCAGAAAAGGCGATACCGCTGAAAATCTTATCGGCCTGCTGGAATCCAGACTTGACAATCTGGTTTATAAAGCAAAATTCGTTCCGACGGTATTTGCCGCCCGCCAGTTTGTCAATCACGGTCATGTTACCGTAAACGGCAAAAAGGTTAATATTCCTTCTTATCAGCTTAAAGCCGGTGACGTTATTGAAGTTCGGGAAAAATCCAAACAGCTGGCCATTGTTTTGGAAGCTGTTCAGTCCCAGACGCGCGATTTCCCGTCTTATCTGGAAGTTGATGCCGGAAAGCTGACCGCGAAGTATACTTTCGTTCCGAAGTTTGACGATGTACCGTATGCGGCACAGATGGAACCGAACCTGGTTATCGAATTTTACTCCAGATAATAAGGAAGCCGATACCGGTCTTCGAACTGGTGCAGACAAGTGCAGTTTTTGCAATATGCATGGCGAAAGATTTCGGTATATGGCAGAAAACAGAATACAGGGCAGCAATGCCGGATATTCGGAGAAGCAGAGTTTCAGCTCTGCTTCTTTTTGTATGCTGACAACATCTGCTCAGGTTTTCCGGTCTTTTTTTCTTCAGACGAACGAAGACAATGAAAAACAAATCTATCTTGACAAAAAAACATTTTCGTATAAAATAAACGCAGTTTAATTTTATTATTATTCACTAAAACTTATATATATGGAAAACTTATGGAATTTTGCCAAAGACTTTTTGGATTGTGCCAGCAAACAAGCTAATTATTGGAGTTTTTTAGGTAAAAGGCGTTTTGAAAACGGGACGCTGAAGTTTTATCCCAACGGATATTTTGCATTTTTGCAGCCCGGAACGTCCAAACTTTCCGTTTACAGTAATAACTGCCGGCTGAAATTTAACGACGTATCTGATTTCCATGTTTTTGAAAACGGCCAGATGGCAGTATCAAAAAATGGCAATGCGTCATACACGCTTTACAGCTCTGAAGAAAACCGCATGACGGAAATTACCAATGTACGCTACCTTTGCCGCTACCAAACAATTGTTTCGGAGCAAGACGGTATGTTGTACCCCAACCTCCCTCGCACTTACAGCAAAGACGGCTGGAATTTTCCGCTCTGCCTGGGGCATAAAGACGATATTTCCAACGTTTCTGACGCTGATGACGGAAAGATTGCCGTAACATACCCCTGGGGAAGAGCAGACTTATACAACCGAAGCGGGCTTAAACTGGCATCCTTCAAAGACTGCAAGGCGGTTATTTTTCTAAAACAAGGAAATTTTATCGTCCTGGAAAGAAACGGATACGGGCGCCTGTTTGACAAAGACTGCCGACTGATGCTTGAAAATGTCAGCCCTCTGCCCGAAAATGAAAATTTTCTCCGAAACAACGACCGTTTTTGCATTCACAAAGGACATTATTACGACTGCTGCTGCGGAGAAACCTATTCCGGAAAAACGCTGCCGCTGATTTTAAGCAGCGAAAGCCGCGTCTTTTATGAAAAAGGTATTATTTACCATCCGAACGGAGCAGTTGTCTTAAGCCAGTGCCCTGAGGAATATGCGTTGTTCAACGGGCATATGCTGCATATTCAGCAAAACGGCAGAGATTTTGTTTTTGATTTGCGGCTGAAACAGAGGGATTTATTGACAATTATGGAGAAGCTTGTCAAAAACACCGATGAAAAAGATATTTCGCCGCTGTTGTTTGATTATTTGCAGACAGCCGCCGAAATCATCAAAGGAACGGCTCTCAGCCGTAAGGATACGCTGTTAAGCTTTATTCGGAACTGACACAGACCTCCGCTGTTGAGTTTTATCCGCACCTGACTGACACAGGCCTCAGTTTATGATGTCTGCCATAAGCCCTCCCCTGACGGAGGGCTTTTTTTATATTTTCCGCGGAAAAACAGGCAAAACAGCGGCGAGATTCATTTTATCTTAACTTCCGGCGATTATATATTAAGCAGGTGTAACAGCAGACAGGAGTTGTATGTTTATTTTATTTGTGGCTTTACTGGCGCCGTTCTTTTCCTCTTTCGCCAATATTATTGAATGCAAGCTGTCCAACAACATATTCAAACATCCGGCAACCATGATTTTTTATATCTCGCTCATGAACTGCCTGTTTATGCCCCTGCTTTTGTTTTTCGGCATACCTACCCTGCCCGCGCCCGGTGCCGTTCCGTTTTATTTTCTGCTGGCATTTATTGACGTTGCATACCTCTATCCTTATTACAAAGCGATGAAAGTTATTGATACGTCTATCGTTTCTGCGCTGTTTTCGCTGGGGCAGATTACAATTCCGATTATGACATACCTGTTTTTGGACGAACGGCTCAGAGAATCGCAATACGCCGGATTTTTGCTGATTATTGCCGCGTCGATTGTCCTCAGCATCAACGATTTTAAGATGCCGAAGCTGAACCGGGCGTTTTATTATATGGTCTTTGTTTCTCTGCTGCGGGCATTTTATGTCGTTTTGCAAAAATATACCTTTAAGGAAGACGACAACTGGATTAATCTAATCATTTACGTCAATATTTTTTCATTCCTGCTGCCGTTCCTGCTGTTTTTGCACAAAAAATCGGCGGAACGGATACGGAGCACCTTTGCCGAATACCGTAAAAATACAAAAGTATTCTGCCTGAACGAATTTTTGTGTTTTCTGGGCGGAGCGGCGGCTGTTTACGCCTTGTCCAAACTTTCGGCGGTTACGTCATCGGCGATTAACGCAACGGCGCCGATTTTTATGCTGTTCATCAGTCTGGCGCTGAAAAAGATGTTTGACATCCGCGTCAAAGAAACGATTACGCCGCACATTATGATAAAAAAGCTGATATGTTTTGTCGTAATTATTGCCGGCGTGGTCATGGTGGCGCTTTAATATACCTTTCCCTAAGGCTGAAGCGCCGCTGTTTTCCGGCTATCGCCCAAGCGCTTTCTGTGGAGTTTTCGGCAGTGCCTGCCGGCCTTTTTTTGTATTCGGCAGACAGACGGGAAAAGCGCTGATAAGCAGTACAGACAATGCTTTTATGTCGGCAGACAGACGGAAAAAGCGCCGATAAGCAGCGGCCTAAACTTTTTTTTATATTTCCAGATATGCCAAAACATCGTCAGGGCTGTTGACCTGCACGACCTCGGTATTGTCCATGGCACGCAAGGCTTCAGCCAGCGTATAGTCATTGCCGCCCTTTTCGGTACGGTCGCCGAGAAAGATGATTTTGTGGTTCGGATACATTTCGCGCACCCGCCGGGCAATCTGGCTTTTGCCGCAGCCTTTGGTTACAATGTCCAAAGAGATTTTGCCGCCGACGCTGGTTTCATATTCGGGAAATTTCTCATTCAGTTCCCGGGCTATATTTTCCCGCTCATGATGAAGGCTGTCCCATTCGTTATATTTGGTACGCTCCGCAAACGGGCAGTTCCGCCCCAAGACGCTGAAGTTCAGCATTCCCGGGCGCAATTCAAGATAATTGCCGTACAGCTTTCCCTGATAGGCGGTATTGCGGCGAAAACGTTCCAACGTTTGGAGAAATTCCTTTTTCAGGACAATTTCGTTGCGATAAATTTCCAGCCCTTTCTGGTGGTAAACGTTACCCATTGAGCTGTAAATACCGCTGAATGCGGCAACGGCATCGGGCGGCAGCTGCTCAGTTACCTTTTCATAATTGGAACCGGCGGCAAGATACGCCAGATGCGACTTGAGCCACGGCAGAAAACGGCGGCTGAAATCCGGCGTCATCGGCTGGCGTGCCGGAGTTAAGGTTCCGTCCATATCAAAAATATATATTTTCATTTGGTCCTCCTTTCTTATAAATGCGTTTCTTTCCCTCAGGCATATTTTGCGGGGAACGCCGCACAGGCCATACATACCCCCGAAACAGGCTTTTTCGGCAAATACCGCACGGGCTATGCGCTGCCTGAAACCGTTTTTTGCGACGATTGCCTACAGGCGATGCTTTTCCGGAATCCGGCACCCGCACCGTGGAGAAAGAAGCAGCCTATTTATCGGCGACACATTTATAATAAGCTTTGGAAGGCACAAACAGCCGACAGGTAAAAATATCGCGGCGTATCTCTTCGGCATGCGTACCGGCTTTATGTTCCCGGCACAAACCGTCGGCAAACGCCTTTACCTCTTCCTTATCATAAAAAAGAGGATTATAGCATACCGCCGGCCGGCCGGGCTTGGAAGCACCGACATACACATACTCCGTCCCCGGCTCGCGGCGGCGGTCTTCAAACGGCGCAAACTGCGAACATGCCGAAACGCTCAGAACCAGAGATAATAACAGCGATAATTTTAGAGTGGACAATTTGCAAAACTCCCATTAAATTGTGTTATGTCAGTCATTATATATAAAGATGAAATAAAATGCAAAGCGAAAATGTATATATTGGGGATGATAAATTCCAGCGGTTTCTTGACCATTATAACTGCCCGGCGCCACTCGGCGTCGTCAAGCTCCGGTTTGCAGGAGCCGTCTGCAGCCCTAATCCCAACTTGCGCCCGACGGACGTCATTGCTTCGCTGTTTGCCGAAAAACTGCAACCGAGGCTGACGACAAAAAACGAAGCGGAACTTTTTTTCAAGTTTTTTATGGGGCTGTGGGACGAGATGTTTGTCGAAATCAAAACCAACACGCTCAAACTTCCGGAATTTTCCGGAAACAAAAGCGACACGAAAGAATTGGCAGAATTATGCCATAGCCGTGCCGACCAGATTGAGTTCGGCTTTGTCGAAGGCTTTTGGGGCGGCTGCGAGACACTGTCCATTCCTAACTATGCCGCAGAACTGATGGCTTCGCTTTCCGACATGGCCGACGTTTACGGCGTTTTGGCCAAAAAACTGACACAGGCGGAAAATCCGAAAGACATTTACCCGGTTATTCTGAACACGGATCAGATGGTGGAAAAGACTTTTCGCTTTTTGATTGAACATATGGTTTTGCCGCATATTGAGCAACTGCAGAGAAGCGTTAACTGATTTCTAAATTTTACAGGAGTTTACCCATGGAATTGTATGAAGGATTACTGACCCGGCGTTCTATCAGAAAATACAACCCGGAAAAGAAACTGACGAAAGATGAAATTCTGGAACTCATCCGGGCAGCAAGTTATGCCCCCTCCGCACACAACAAACAACCCTGGCATTTTCTGGTTATTCAGGATGCGGAAACTTTACGCACCCTGCGCCAGATTCAGCCTTGGACATCTTTTGCCAAAGATGCGGCATGCGCTATTGTTGTCTGCGCAGACGAAGAAGAATGTTTCCACCGCGAAAAAGAGGGATGGAACTATGCCCAGATTGATGGTTCCCTCGCTGCGCAAAACCTGCTGCTGGCCTGCCATGCCAAAGGGCTGGGCGCCTGTTTTTGCGGTGCGGCGCCGATGCCGATGGTCGTTGACAACCTGCGTAAAAAGTTCCGTATGCCAGAAACGATGCTCCCCGTAGCAATCATTACCATAGGCTATCCGGAAGAAACGCCTAAACAACCGGAAGACAGGCTTAATCCGGAAAAAATACACTGGGAAACGTTTTAGCCCGAGAGCGTACGAACCGGCAAAAATGTCAACCTGCCGGCAAAGCGCGCAGGGAGGGATCTTTAGCCGGAGAGAGTGCAAACCCGGCAGCAAAAACAACAAAACCCCGCCAGACATACGCTGCGGGGCTTTGTATTTTCATGTTGTTTCTTTCACAATGTTGCATAGCGCTTAAAATAGGCTTCAACCTCTTCACGATTGCCGCGTTCCAGCAATTCCTCTTCCGCTTCCAAACCTCTTTTGGAAAACAGAATATAGGACATAATCAATTCGCTGTCACCGCTTTTAACCATTTCGCGCTGTGCCGGAAGGGATAGTTCCTTATACCGTTCAACATACGTTTTGACACAGTTGCGACAGGCATCTATAAAGCTGTCCCTGCCGCCGCCAACGTTGAGATACGTCATCAATGCCTGTTGCCCAAGAGGTGAAAGTCTGTTTTTTTCCAAATATTCCTGCACCGGAAACAACGATGAATCGCTGTCCTGCTCTTTTCCCTCATGCAGGCAATGCGTCAGAAGGAAAACTTCCGCTTTCGGCGAAAGCCGCTTTTTGGCAATAACAGACATCATCTTTTTCTTTATCAATTCCGTTTCGACGTCCAGACACAGGCGATTGTGCTCCAACATATAAATACGAGCAGCATCAAACCCTATCGGCTGATGGAAAATATACATCTGCACCTCAGGCGCAATATTAACGCGTTCAAACCGTTCCTCATCGTGTGAAGACATACGGAGATTGGCATACGCCGTCAGCAAAGCCATAATTTCCTTTTGGTTGCTGCGTTTGACTATCTGCATCTGCTCTTTGGCGGGAAGACCGTCAGGAAGCCAGTTGAAGCCGACTTGGACAGAACTGATTTTGCTGATGCGATTCATAACTTCATGATGCGTGTTTCTTTCAATTTCTGCAGCTTCACGCAAACGGCTTATTTCTGCAACACTGATTTTTTCTGTTTTCATAATGATAACATTTTAATTAAATTTGACATATATATAGTTGTTTCGGCTTGAGATATATAACGCCGTTTATTTTTTGTCAAACATTAATTTACGGGTGCAACAAATATAGGAAAAGGGCAGATACGCCCGGACTGCCACGCCCTGCCCTTCTATACCGGCCGCACTTGCACCGTGTTAGTTATATGAGGTTACGCGCCGGTTTTACCTGTATCATTGTTCCGCCTATTCCAACTGTCACGCGTTTATTTATAAATATCGTACAGCTTTTTCATCATTTCCGGTGCCTGCATATCCAGTTCGGCTAAAATATACGCAGCGGTGTCCAAATTGAGGCGGGCAACGGATTTCACCGAATAACGGTCCTGATTTTCTATCCAACGCGGATTATTATAATCGACCCAATGCCGCTCGCGATAAGCCGAAACGGTACGGACGGACGGCTTTTGAAGATGTAATTTGCCGTCAGGCGCCAGATAGGCGAACTTTTCCAACGCTCCCTCGCGGTCAAAGGCTTTGACGGAAATTTCGCCGTTATTATAAAAGACGATTTCGGTCTTTACCTTGCCGTTTTTATAGTATTCCAGCAGCGTGTTCTGTTTTTCATCGGCTTTGAATTCTGATGAAACTGCTCCGTTCTTGGCAAATATCTTCATATTGTCCCGCAACAGTCCGCTGCTGTTTTTGGCAAATTTCACCGGCATATCGGCTCCGTTCAATTTCAGGGATTTGACTGTTCCCGAGGCATCATATACCTCTTCCAAAATGTTGGGGCCGAGCTGCTTTATAACTTTGACAAGCTTTCCGGCTTTGTCGTATTCGCTGATTGTGTATGACAGCGGAGAATTCTGAACCGTTTCAACTTTCAGGGTACCGTCGGGATAAAACTGCTTATCGGAAAACAGCAAGGTTTCCGGTTTGCGGGTTATCTCATAACGCGCCTTGCCGTTGTCATAAAAATCTTCGCGCGATATAAAAGCCATTACCGGATTGTCTGTATAAGCCTTATTTGTCTTGCGGCGAATTTCTCCGGAACCGAAATATTTTTCAATCAGAATGCCGTCGTCTTTGTAAACAGTATCGGTAAGCAGCAGTCCGGTTTTGGAGTACTCCTTAATTTCTTCCGTCCGGCCGCCGCGGGTTTTTATCGTTTTGCGGAGATTGCCGTTCGGATAATAAAATTTTTCGGTTTTAGCCAGAGAGCCGGAAGTTTTTTCGCCGCCGATGCTGACATGCTCCTTGTCAACGACATCTGCCAGCGCATCTATGTCCGGTTTGGCAACCGGACCGATATTTTTGGCTGCCAGTTCGGCCTGCTTTTTCTCTTCTGCCGTCGGGATAATCGCATTTTTAAGTTTTATATCGTCAAAAGAAACAGGCTCCAGCCCTTCTACCATCGGCGCAGCATCTTCCGGAAGGACAGGTGATACTTCGTTTTTTTCACTCCGGACGGGAATATCGGCTTTTTGCACAGACGATGCGGCTGCCGGAACTTCCTTCGAGGCCGGTGCTGCTACCGACGCGGAAGAAGCCGGAGCTACTGTAGACGGAGCGGCGTCTGAAACGGACGCTGCCGAGGAAGAGGCAGGAACCGCAGCGGCGGGAGTTCCGGCCGCAGAGACCGGAGCTTCAGAAACCTGTTTTGGCGCAGGCTGCAAAACGGATTCCGACTGACTTGAAGTTACGGAAGACGCTGCAGATGCGGCAGCCGTTAATGACGCTGCGGCATCTGTCGCAGGTGCAACAGCTGTTGAAGGTGTGGTACTCATTGATGGTGCAGCATCTGCTGTCCGATTTTCATAACCGCAGATTTTTCCGCCTTTAATCAACTCGCTGTTCTTATATACGGTATATTCGCCGGAAGCTAAGTTATATTCAATATAATTCTGCGGATTGGATGCATTCACCTCGCGAATATTGTCAAGTTCGCCTTCATAGAATTTCAGATAAATATCCTTGTTCTTTTGCGGTTCGGCCAAAAAGGCATCCGTCTTTTCTCCTTCATTATAATTCAGGCTGAAGGCCAGCGTTCCGTCTTTATTATACCTTACCAGGAGCTTACGCGGCGCACCGTCTGCTATGGTCAGCATTTCTTTGACGGCTCCGTTCTCATGATAGCTGCGCGAACTTTCCGCCAATTTATCCCGGCTGTAATAAATCTCCGCGACAACATGACCTTTATCGTCAAACTTTTTGGCAAAGCCCTGCTTCTGTTTTTGATAGTACGGAATATCATACAAGTGCTGCCCGTTTTCGGCATAAACCGTTTCGATTGCATATTCGCCGCGGTTATAACCGGTCGGGAACACGGCACGCAGACGGTTGAGGACATCATAACAGGCATAATTGCTTTTTTCGGGTTTGAAAGAGGAAAAATCCCGGCAGGAATCCGGCAAATCCAACGCAAAAGCTTTGGTTACGGTATTGGCGTTAGCTTCCAAATCAAGCGCCAGTTCATCCAACTTAGAGGTTATATCCAGGCATTTCGAATCAGGATTGGACAGAGCCGCAAGCTTGGACGGTTCCGGAGCGCGACGGGCATCTTTCGGCGCGGCGCCGACAATTTCGCCGCCGGCAAAAGAGATTTCGCGGGCATTGGGACCGTATATCTTTGCAGTTCCTTCCTTTTTGCCGTCTTTATATGCAAACTCCGCGGCAACTTCCCCGGTCGGGAAATAGCAGGTCAGCCTGCCAACGACTTTTCCGTCCTCATAACGTTTGCGGAAGGCTACCTCCTTGGTCGGGAAAAAGCCGCTTGCGGTTCCGTTTTTTATCCCTTGTTTGTAATTTATTTCTGCAGTCAGATTGCCCGAAGCGTCAAACTTTTGCTCGACGCCGTTTTTCAAACCGCCGACATAGGGGGTTATGCGCCGAATCATTCCCGTATCGTCATAACTTATCTTCGACACTGCATTACCGCGCATATCGGCGATTTCATATACAAAGTTTTCCCGATACGGCAAGCCGCACTTGTTATACGATATATCCCCCTCATCTTCATAAAGTTCAACCAGCTCTTCCAAGCTCAGTTTCACAACCTTGTCCTGACAATCCGCCGCATCCAGTTCGGGAGCAAAATTCAGCACCCGGGCATTTTCGACTTCCTTTATCACGCGGCCCTGACGGTTAAAAAACAGGGTTTTGCCGTCTTCCTGACCGACTGGAAACGATGCGGCTATACGCCCGTCGGGATAATATGTGATGATGTTGCCCTGGCGAATCGTCTTTTGTTCAGCCAACGGCTTCTGCGCGTCTTCTTTGGGCAGAACCCACGGAATTTCCTGCCGCAATGTCCCGTTGTTGTCGTATTTCTTTTCGGTGCCGATTTTATTATTCTCGTTCAGATATGTCGCCTGCGCTGCCAGACGCCCATTCATATAGTAATCTTCCGCATAAAACCCTTTGCCGTCATCCAGCGTAGTTACCTTGCGGGAAACCTGCCCGTTGGGATGATAATAGTTCAGCACCTTTTTAACGACTTCGCCGTCTTTTATCGTTTTTTCGGCAATAACCTTGCCATCAGGCGCCACCAGCTTTTCAATATGACCATCGGAGATTTCCTCTTTTATTATTTTGGGCTGGTCTGTTTCCTCCTCTGCAATTGGGGCAGCCGGCGATACTGCACCTGCATCTCCGGCTGCTTTCGACACAGCAGCAGATGCGGCTTTTTCTTCATCCAATTTATAAATTCCCGACGACGCCGTCGCGGGCGCCTTTTCCGCCGGAGCGGCAGATACGGCATACGCCACGGCCGGCAAAGAAACAGTCAGCAACAGAGCTAAATTCAGCGATTTTCCCATAACAGCACCATAATCCATAAAGTTAAAAAATAAAGTTCTCCGCTGATGATTGAAACATATATATTATTTTTTTTAAAGCATTAAATCGGATTTACACAGAAAGCATCGGCAATTTATAAGATTTGGCAATTTATAAGATTTAAAGAGCCGTACAGGGCAGGCACATTAAATTTCCGCCTGCCGCAACAGGATTTCCGCCTCTTTTTTTCTGAGCTGAACGGATGTTATCCGATGTTCTTTCAAAGCTTCCAGGGCCTGTCTGAATTCAGGATATTCGCAAAAGCGCAGGGTTGACGCTTTCTGGTAAAACCGTTCCAGCATTGCGGCAATGGCGGCAAAATTCTTTTGTTCGGCACGGCTGAAAGGCTTGTCCCGCCCCCGCACATCGGCAGACATGACGGCAATAAACCTCTCCACATAGTCCGGGCGGTGAAAACGAAGCAGGTCAACAGCTATCCGGGCAAGTTTCTTGGCGGCATCCGCGGGCGGACGATGCGACACCATATGGTTTAAGGCACAAAAACGGGCAAACCCGACATAAGCTTCAGGGATTTGCAGCCGGGCGGCTATCCGGCCGATAATCTCTGCTCCCAGCAAGTCATGTCCGCGATGCGACGGCCATTTTTGCGGATCCGTAGCCGTTTTTCCGACATCATGCAGCAATACGGCCAGATTGACCATAGCGTCGTCCGTATCAGCTGCTTTCAGCGACAGAACGGTATGCTCCCCGCTGTTTCCCTCAGGATGATAGTCCCGGCGTTCAGGAACATTCCACAGTTCTCCGATTTCAGGCAGCAGCACCGACAACGCACCGCATTCGCGCGCCGTCCGGACAAAAAGATAAAATCCGCGGCACCCCAGCGCCTTTTCCATTTCCTGCCAAATCCGCTGCCGGCTTAAATGTGCCAGCGCCCCTTCTTCTACCATCCGGCGGCAAAGTGCCATCGTTTCAGGCGCAACGGCAAACTCTAACTGCGCTGCAAACCGGCACATCCGCAGCACACGCAGGGGATCTTCGGCAAAATGTTCCGAGATATGGCGCAAAACACGCTTTTTAATATCATCCCTCCCCTGATGAAAATCCAGAATTTCCCCGGTATCGGGATTTCGGTATAAAGCATTGCAGGTAAAATCCCGTCGCAGAGAATCCTCTTCCAAAGTAATGTCCGGCGTGAATTCAAATTTGAAATCACAATGACCTAAGCCGGTTTTTACCTCCCGGCGGGCAAGCGCATATTCTTCGCCGGTTTCCGGGTGCAGAAAAACGGGAAAGCTTTTCCCGACTTTTTTAAAACCCAGGGCCAGCATTTCCTTTTCCGTTCCGCCTGTAACCACAAAATCCCTGTCCTGGCAGGACTTATGCAGCAACATATCCCGCACAGCACCGCCAACCTGATAAAAATGCATTTTCCTCTCCAAGAATTTACAAGAAATATAAGCGCAGAATCAATATATTGCAAGGCTTTTACCCGCGCATTAAAAAAAATATCAAAAAAAATAAAAAAAGTGGTTGCAAAAAAAAATCTTTTGGTTATAGTAACGGCAGTTTTGATGGCAAATGCCATTTTGATGATGGGTGCGTAGCTCAGTTGGCTAGAGCAACTGACTCTTAATCAGTGGGTCCAGGGTTCGAATCCCTGCGCGCCTACCAATATTGGAAAAGTCGCTTTAAGGCGGCTTTTTCTTTATATATCAATCACTTATTTGATATCGTATGAGGAGTGTTTATCAGGCCAATTCACGCTTGTTACACGATTGCCTATATAAAACCCTTTATTTTACAAGCGGCTAGTGCGGTTGAAATCTTATAGCTTTTCGGGATAATCATTTATCAAAAGTCGGATTTGAAACTTTGTCAGAATAAAAGTGTTTGATATTGACAGCTGCTTATTTTCGCTTAAAGTGCTGGCATTCGGCCACACCTTTCGTTTATTTCCAATATAAAGAAGAGATATTGGTGCTGTGTTGTTATACGGTTAATTATTTGAGGAAATGTTATGATTGAAATAAGAGAGGAAAAGATTTCGGAGCAAAGGGAAACGGAAAATGTTGTTCGCGAGGCATTTTGGAATGTATATTCACCCGGGTGCAGCGATCATTATTTAGTTCATCAAATACGTCAATGTCCAGCGTATATCCCTCAATTAAATTTAGTCGCCGTAAAAAACGAGACCATCGTTGGACATGTGATAAATATAAAATCTTATATTAGCGGAGATGACGGGAGAAATTACGAGGTTATCAGTCTGGGACCAATTTCGGTACTTCCTCAATATCAAAGAACTGGTGTTGGTTCAAAATTAATTTCTGAAGTAAAAAAAATTGCGAAACAATCAGGATATAGAGCTATCCTGTTGTATGGTAATCCGGCATTTTATCTTAAGCAAGGTTTTGAACCTGCTGAAAAATATGGTATTCGTAATTCTGAAAATATGTTTGCGGCAGCTCTTCATATATGCGGATTGTCTGACGGTGCCTTAGACGGAATAAACGGGAAGTATTATGAAAATGAAATCTATAATGTTGATGACGAAGCTGTTAAAGAATTTGATAAAAATTTTCCACCTAAGAAACTTATATCAGGTACATTATCGCAGCAATATTTTCTCGAAATATCTGCTAAATGTAAGCCATTTAAGAATAATTAGTCCGTGGATTGTCTTACTGCGCCTGTCTATCTTGAAAAAGCCGCGTCACAGCGGCTTTTTCTTTATAAAACATCATTTAAATATATTTTAATTCTGTTTGACATCAAAACTATTTTTTATTGATATTTATAATGCGAATTTAGCAATCTAAATTATGTGATCTTAAGTCCGGATTTTGCAATTGCATGTCCTGAAATAATACTATGCCATTATTTTTGCAGCAGTCCTCATTGGATTGGGCGCTGTTGCCATTATATTTATTCCAGACAAACGCAGAATATTTCAGACAACCGTGGTGAGGAAATCCGGCAGCCGATATAACCGCAGAGATTTCGGGAGAACATACCCGGCGTGAGGTCAGCAGGAACGCAGGCGGCAGCCGGAAAACGCGGAATATGACAAGATACGGTTTGGCACCAGAATATGTAACAACGGAAAAGAGGATGACAGAAAATGTTTCAAAAAAATGATATGAGTTTTATCAATGTTGTGGCTATCGGCATAGGTTCCATTGTCGGTGCGGGAATTTTCGCTTTGCTCGGCCAGGTCATTTTGATTTCCCGGCTCTGGACTTATGCATCTTTTCTGATTGCAGGAATTGCAGCAATGTTTTCCGGTTACTCTTATGCGAAACTTTCGGCTAAATTCCCGGTTTCGGGCGGGCTGACCGACTTTTTCCATATCGCTTACAAAAACCGCTGGTTATCAGGCGGTTTGACCATCCTTTATATGCTGACTTCGGCAATCTCAATTTCAATGATGGCAAAATCGTTCGGAATTTACGCCGCCCATCTGGCAGGAAGCACCTTTCCGCAACAGCTGACCATAAATACTGCCGCCGTTATCCTGATTGCGGCGATGTCTTTTCTGAATATGCTCGGCGCTCAGGATTCCAGCCGGACTGAAACGGTTTTAGTCGCTTTAAAACTTTTGATTTTGACGGCACTGTTTGCCGCCGGCCTGTGGTTTTACGATACGGCCCACACAACGCCGCTGCCGGTTCCTGATGCCAAAAGTTTCTGGGGAGGCATCGGCGTTACCTTTTTCGCTTATGCCGGATACGGCGTTATTACAAATGCAGCGGGAGACGTCAAAAATCCGCAACGGACAATTCCTCTGGCCATTTACACGACGCTGCTTATCGTCATGACGCTGTACTGCGGGCTGGCTTTTGTCGTCCTTCATTATGTCGATATGCACCAGCTGACCAGCAATCCTAACGTTGCCGTCGCCACAGCCGCAAGGGAACTTTTGGGCACGGCGGGTTTCGGGCTGATTTACCTGACGATATTCATTGCCTATGCAACCGGAATCAACGCAACGTATTTCAGCATTTTCCGTATTTCGCGCGCTTTGGCCGAAGACAAGGAACTTCCCGCTTTTTATCATCAAAAATTCTGGCGTTTCGGCACAAAAGGAAACCTTTTCACAACGGTACTCATCATTTTGGCAACCGTACTTTTTGACTTCAATGCAATAGTCAACCTCTCAAGCGGCGCTTTTCTGGTTTGTTATCTTGCCGTTTTTGCCGCTGCCTGGCTGCTGCGCAAAAGGATTGGCGCATCTTCGGCAGTCATCGGCACAGGCTTCCTGCTGATGCTGTTTATTTTTGCGGCCTTTATGTATAATATCTTCTGGTAGCCGGCTTTCGCGAATCAGTCATTTCTGGTGCGGGACTTCAGCAAAACCGCCGTTTCAACCGCCTTGTTTCCGGAATGAGCAGGGTTTGAAACATGCGTGGAATGCGCATTTTCCGGCGTATAAGAAGTTGAACCGGCAGCTGCGGGAGTGGAAATGCTGTCCGGGGTACGGAGCGGCGTATCGGCGGGAGTATGAGGCGCATGCGCACCGTCTGAATTCCGGAAAGAAGACGAAATGCCCGCATTGTCCCGGTCAGTACGTCCATCTGTCCGAGCCAGAGAGCCGTTTTGATTTTCCTCCCGTATTTTTTCCAAATTCCGGCGTTCCGTTTCCAAGTGTTTTTTCCGCTCTTCCAGCCGTTTCAGCTTTTCTTCTATTTCACGGCGTTTGCGGGCATCTTTCTCAAAGCGGCGCTGTTCTTCCAGCTGACGACGCTCTTCAGCCAGCTTTTGCTTCTGTTCTTCCACCCAGCGCATCCGGTCTTCAAATTTTTTCCGGCGTTCCATAGCTTCTGCCTGTATGGCGGCAAGTTCCGCCGCGTCTTCGGCCTGTTCCCTGGCTGCAGCCGCTTTTTCCTTTTTCTCGTTCAGGCGTTCGTGTCTGGAAATCTTATCTGCAACATTTTCCAAAATATCGGATATTTTGCCGAAAACGCGAACCATCTCATCCTGCGACAGATTACTGTATTTCATGACCTTTTCCATGGCATTGCGTGCCAGAGGGCCGTAATTCTGCCCCAGCAAATCCAATGCCTTTTCATTTTCGCCGTTGCGCAGCAGCAAACTGACTTTATCGGTTATGACACTGCCCTGTTTGATGTTTTCAATACTCATGGCTGTTCCCTCCGTTTATTCTACCTGCCGGCCTTTCCTGCTTTTTCAAGATGCTGCGCCGACCGAAGCGCCTTCTTTTCTTTCTGTTCGCGGGTCAGCTTTGCTTCTATGCACAGTTCGGCAAACTTTTGACTGGCTTCCATATCTTTGGACAGGGAGATATTTACTTTCGGACCGTAGCGGTTAAAATTGACGCCGTTTCTCTGTTCATAATCGCAGGCAGGATTATGCCGGTTATTTATGACACAGGTATGGCCGTGAATTATCCCTTGGTTGTCTTTCGGCAGGCGACGGCCGCTGAATTCATCGACACGGTTGTCGATGCTGATGGTCGTTCCCGGCGGAAGCCTGCGGATAAAGTCGTTCATTTCTTGATTTTCCGCCGTTTTGTTTTCTTTCCGCCCAACACGGGAATAGGCTTTGTTTTCTATCGATACCGTCGTAAACAGCCCGCTTTTTTCCAACGGGATATAGACGTTGCAGCCGGAGTTGCTCCGACCGGCGCCGGGTTCTTTCTGCGGCCAGTCGGGATTATTGCCGGACAGGATTTCGCCCATTCCGGCACGCCCGAAAATATTTTGGACGCCAAGCGTACACTTGCCGACGGTTTCATCTTTTATATTGCCGGCGGCACGCGCCAGTTTCCGATTGGTTTCTCCGGGAGAAAGTTCATACAGCAACGCAGGGTTGTTATCTACAACCGCCTGAATATCGGTCTTGGTTACGCCGGTTTTCTGCATCAGCTCAGCCAAAGGCAGATTTCCCGTAACCGTCGTACCCATTGCCCGGTGACAGATTTCAGCCGCTTTTTGCTGCACATTTTCTTCCGCCCATGGTATTTCCTGCAAATTTCCGGCTATCATATTCCAATCGGCAAACGTCTGTTCCTCGGCATGAGGACGCAGAGGAGAAACAAATTGCTTTTCGGCTTCCGCACGTTTTTTCATCTCCGATATTTTCAGTTTGTTTTCCAGCCGGCGGCTGCCTTCGTTCAGGCTCTGTTCGAACGGAGAAGCGCCGAGAGAGGCATTTTGTTCCGGCAAAGGTGCGGAGCTGCCGCCAACGCCCAGCGCAACGGCACCATAGACCCACCAGCGCCCGGCCAATTTTTTTATTTTTGCCCACGCTGCCGCGGCATCCTGCTTCATGCCTTTTTTGATGTCTTCACGCGATACGGACATTGCATCCTCCCTGCTCCGTTCAGGCTGTTTTACAGAAATTATTTTACCATATTTTAAGGCGGTTGTAAAGCATTTTCGGCAACGGGATATGCCTGCCTCCGTCCGAGCAAGAGGCGGGAAAAGACGACGGGAAAGAGGAAAAACTTTTGAACGAATCCTGCGGCGAAACCCGACGGGGCGGCCGGCTGCCGGAAAGTTTACCACTGTCCGTAAAACGAAGCATTTTTGTCCTGTGTATATACCGTCTTGTCCGACGGATAATTGTAATAAACATATTCAACATTTGCCAAATCCCGCCCGTAGGGATTATACGGCTGAAGCACCCGCCTGTCCAGATACTGCGGAAAAACCTGGCGCAGCGTATTATCCAAACCGCGTGAAAAATCGTTGCCGAACGACGGCGAAGTTATAACATTGGCGACCATTATGCCGTTCGGTTTCAGACGATCTTTTACCATACGGAAAAAATCCGCGGTAACAAAATTCATCGGAATGCTGCGGACAGCCGAAAAAACATCGACAACAATCAAATCATACTTTTGCTTGGCATTTAGCATAAAAAGGTATGCGTCTTCGGCTATGAACTTCTGATTTTCAGGCAGCGGGCGCTGCAAAAATTTTTGTTCGGCAATGTTTTTCAGGTCTTTGTCTATATCCAAAAAGGTATAATTATGAAAGCTATCGCCTAGGCCTATCGTAAATCCGCCGGCGCCAAGAACCAAAATGTCCCGTGGAAAGTCCTGCGGCAGTGAGGCGATAAACGTTTCGTTGATAAAACGGACGTAGTCAAACATCAGATCCTTCCGCACTGAAATTTTAGAAGAAAAAGAACCGTTTATACGCATAATTTCAGATAACGCTTTACCTTTTTCCACATCTGCCGGTTCAATTTCTATGCGCGATACGGCATCGTCCTTGACCAGCGTACTCTGCGGATTCATCAGTTTTTCGCTGTTGACGGAAAAGGCAAAGGCCAGCAGCATTATCGACAGCACGGCGGTTTCTGTCCGGCGGCGGCGGGATGACAGCAAAAAGGCTGCGACAGCAGCAAGAAAGACCAACGCAACAACGGTTGCGGAAACGCCGATTAACGGCATCAGCACCAGTGTCGTCAGCATTGAACCGAGAACGCTACCAATGGTATCCACAGCCATAAAGCGCCCGGTATAGTCCGTATCGTAACGGTGCAGCATCCGCCCGATAACCGAGGTTATAAACCCCAGGCACACTGACGGGAAAGCGAGAAATACAGCCGAGAAAGCAAAAACAAAACCAAGTGTCGAACGCACTCCCGCGGCATACAGAAGATAAAAATAAATTTCAATCAGATAATAAGAACACGCGATGATATACCAAACGACCAATATCATGGCCAGACTTTCCATAATGCGGCGGACGGGAATGTACCGCATACGGCTGCCGCGCCGGTTAGAGGAGCCGGCGAATCGCACGACAGAGCCGATGTAATAGCCCACAGACAAAAACAGCAGGATAAAAGTAATGACAACCGACGTTATCAGCGTATTGGAACCGACAAAATTTATCAGCTGGCGCAAAACGAGCAGTTCAAACGACATACTGGTATATCCCAGCAAAAAGACGACGGCTAAAAGCGTATATTTCAATCCGGCGGTCATTTTCCCTCCCCTGATACAAAAAATCTCCGCAGTTTGTCCTGCGGAGATTTCTATAGCATACGCGGCTTAATTATTTGTTAAATTCGAGACTGACGCTGTTATTTGTCAAATTCAAGCCCGTCTGTACCGACGCCGACTTTGACCGTCGAATTGTCATGGATTTCATCGGCGAGCAAAGCATAGGCCAGCTTGTTTTCCAGCTCTCTTTTGAGCAGCCGTTTCAGCGGGCGGGCACCGTAGACTTCGTCATAGCCGTTGTCCACAATCCAGGCATCGGCTTCCGGCGTCAGCTGCAGCTTAATGCCGCGGTCGGCCAGACGCTTTTCTATGTTCGCCAGCGCAATGGCGGCAATCGCCCTGATATTGTCCTTGGTCAGCCGTTTGAAGACAACAATGTCGTCAATACGATTGATGAATTCGGGACGGAACGTTTGGCGCAGAGTTTCCAACACCTTTTCCTTCTGCTCTTCCGCCGGCAGCGACGTATCGGTCAGGTATGCCGCACCGAGGTTTGAGGTCATGATGATAATCGTGTTTTTGAAATCCACGGTACGCCCCTTGCCGTCGGTCAGGCGGCCGTCATCCAACACCTGCAACAGAATATTGAAGACATCGGGATGCGCCTTTTCCACTTCATCAAACAAAATAACCTGATACGGACGGCGGCGTACGCTCTCGGTCAGGATACCGCCCTCTTCGTAGCCGACATATCCCGGAGGTGAACCGATTAAGCGGGCGACGGAATGCTTTTCCATATACTCCGACATATCTACGCGCAGCATGGCGTTTTCGTCATTAAACAAAAACTCAGCCAAACTCTTGCTCAATTCGGTTTTGCCGACGCCGGTCGGCCCCAAAAACAGGAACGACCCAATCGGCTGGTTCGGGTTGGAAATTCCGGAACGCGAGCGGCGTACCGCATTGGCGACGGCTTCCACCGCCTCATCCTGCCCGATGACGCGTTTTTTCAGATAATTTTCCAGATGCAGCAGTTTTTCGCGTTCGGACGACAACATTTTGTCTGTCGGAATGCCTGTCCATTTGGAAACGACTTTGGCTATGTCTTCGGGCTGAACCGTCTGTTGTTCGGTCTTTTTCGTACTCTTCTCCAACTCTGCCAGTTCCGCATTCAACTTCGGGATAATGCCGTATTGAAGCTCTCCGGCGCGTTCGTACTGTCCGTTGCGCTCGGCAATCTGCGCCTCGCTTCTGGCTTTGTCCAACCGGTCTTTGATTTCGGTAATGTGCTGCAGGTTCTGTTTCTCCTGCCGCCACTTGGCGTCCAGCGTACGCGCCTGCTCTTCCAGATTGGCGAGCTCTTTTTCTACATCCGCAAGACGGGATTTGGAATTATCGTCGGTTTCCTTTTTCAATGCTTCCTTTTCTATTTTCAACTGCAAAACCTTCCGGTCAAGCGTGTCCAACTCTTCCGGCTTGGAATCGACAGCCATACGCAGCGAAGACGCCGCTTCGTCCATCAGGTCAATCGCCTTATCCGGCATATAACGGTCGGCAATGTAGCGGTTGGCCAGCGTGGCGGCGGCAATCAGCGCCGCGTCGGAAATCCGCACGCCGTGATGCAGTTCAAACTTTTCCTTAATGCCGCGGAGAATGGTGATTGTTTCCTCTACATCCGGCTCGTCAACATAAACCGGCTGGAAACGACGCGCCAAGGCGGCGTCTTTTTCGACATACTTCTTATATTCGTTCAGCGTGGTGGCACCGACACAGTGCAGTTCGCCCCTTGCCAACGCCGGTTTTAAGAGGTTGGACGCGTCCATCGAACCTTCGTTGGCTCCGGCGCCGACAATCGTGTGCATTTCGTCGATAAAGAGGATTATGCTTCCGGCAGCCTCTTCTACTTCTTTTAAGACCGATTTCAGGCGTTCCTCAAACTCGCCGCGGTATTTGGCGCCGGCAATCAGCGCGCCCATATCCAGCGCAAGCAGACGCTTGTGCCGCAGGCTCTCGGGAACATCGTTGTTAATGATACGCATCGCCAGCCCCTCGACAATCGCGGTTTTGCCGACGCCCGGTTCACCAATCAGCACCGGATTGTTTTTGGTACGGCGGGACAAAACCTGTATGGTGCGGCGGATTTCCGCATCACGGCCGATAACCGGGTCAAGCTTGCCTTCTTTGGCGCGGGCGGTCAGGTCTATGGTAAATTTTTTCAGACTCTCAAACGTGTCTTCCGCAGTTTCGGAATCGGCCAAACGCCCCTTGCGGTATGCGGCGACCGCCTGATTGAGCTTTACCGGATTAACGCCGGAAGACTTCAGCAGTTCGGACGCTTTGTTGCCTGCCGACTGTGCCAGAACCTGCAACAGGCGTTCCAGCGTTACGAACTTGTCGTTGTTCTTTTCGGCAAAACTTTCGGCCTCCAGCAGCAGGCGGCTCAATTCCTGCGACAGCGAACTCTGCACGTTTTCACCGGATACGGACGGCAGCTTGTCCAGTTCTGAGGCAACGCCGGATTTCAGTACCGGCAGATTGCCGCCGCTTTCGATTATCAGGTTTTCCATAGTCGGATCATTCAAATCCAAAATCGTTCCCAGCAAGTGCAGAGGGGTTACAAACTGGTTGCCTTTTCTGACGGCAAGGTCTATCGCACCCTTAACCGCTTCCTGAGTTTTTACGGTATATTTTTCTATATTCATCCTTTTTTCTCCTTTATTGTGTTATGTAGTGCGGCGAAAAGGAGAAAATCAAGTGGGCAGCAGAAAAAAAGCAACAGAAAAGCTATTTTGGCATCTGCGCCCTTATGGCGGCGGCGCCGGCCGGAGTCAGCAAAATAACGGCATATTCGGAATCAACAAAGAGAGAACTTTCCGCCGGCCAGGCCGATGCGGCATTTTCAAGGAAGCGGCGCAGTTCAGGCGACAGGGAAAAAATCTGCGAACCGCCGTAAAACAGCGGTGATACGGCATAAAAGTTGAACATTCCGGACGGAATATGGCGGACAACAAAAGGCGCATTCAGCACATACGGTGCGGAAACGGCATATTTTTCCGCATAATAGCGCGGGCGCAACGGCAATTCTCCGGCAACAACCGGCGTCAACGGCGCCGTATGCGGACGAACGGCTTCAATTTGGGCGGACACGCGCTCGACCAGCCTTTCCTCGGCGGTTTTGCCTAACTGCCATACTTTTTGCGCATAGAAATCCTGCCTTACCGACAACAGCAGGAACAGTCCGGCCAGTACCAGCCCAATGTTGCGCTGCCAGCGGAAACCCGAAAGCAAAACCGCGGCGGCACCGGCATACAGAAAATTCAATCCATAAAAATTGACGCGCGGCATATAAGCAACTTCTTCCGGCATTGCGGCAAGGAATGCGCTCAGCACCGTAGCGGCAAGGGCGACAAGCCATAATGCTATTTGCCATAAGACCCGAACCGGGCAGCGAAGACCGATAATCCGGTTAACTTCTCCATCAACCGAATAGCAGGCTCTGTCAACCGGACACCTGTCATAGGCGCAGGCAGCGGAAACGCCGGCAGCTGTTATAACGAGCAAAAATCCGCATATTTTCAAATCAGCGGGAAAGAACGGAAGCGTCGCCCATAGCTGGTTCCAGACAAGTTCCGCCGTCGGCAGCAAACGAGAAAAGAGTTCCGGCAGTGCTGCCGTCTGTACATTGTAGTGCCCGGTATACAGAATTCCGACAGCTGCCAACAGTGCCAACAACACTTTGAACAAAATCAGAGAAAAAATAACGACTGCCAGCGGCAAAACGAGCGATGACAACCACGGCAACGGGTCAGAGGCGGATTGATGCGGCGAAGCGAAGAAGGACTGGCGCGGAGATAAACCTGAGGCAGATTGATGCTGTGATGAACCGGGGGCGGACTGTTGCTGCGGCAAATTTGCGGCAGGCCGGGAGGACAACGGCGGCAAAAGCTCCCTTTTCTGCCCCGAAAGCCGTAAAATACCGCGGAAAGCCAGACAGACAAACATCATTTCCATCGCACTGGGATAAATGCCGAGTGCCAGCAAAAAGCAGACAATGGCAACGGTTTTGGCGGCATATCCCGGCCTTTCCGCCAGCATAAGCCCGCCGACGACAAGCGGCACCGCCGCAAAGTTGCCAAGAATGTTTATCGGGAAATACAGCCAACCGAGAATAAACGGAGCCAGCGCCGGAAGCAGTGCCGCCGCTAGCCGCGCAGAAGTAACGGTAAGACGCCAGTATGCGGGAAGCAGCGCCGTACCGGCCGCCAGCAGGGCAAACGCCAACCAAGTGTTAAGCAACGGAAATACCTGACCGCCAAACAATGCCGAATTAAGAATAAACTTGCCGTAGCGCCCCTCAAACAGTCCGGTATCCCAGCGCAAGACCTGCGTTGTACCTTTAACCCAGTCCCAATCGTGGTTGCCGATAAAGAATGTAACCTGATAATACAAAAACACCAGATTCAATGCGGCAAATACGAGCCAAAACAGCTTTATGCCGCGGAACGTTTTATCAGGCGCCGCAATGTTCTCACCCTCTGCCATTCATCCTCCGGTAATATACATAAAACGTTTCATCTTCCGATTTATCCTGCAATGCAAAAAAGTGCCGCGACGGAAAAACTTTCAGCTGAAAGCCGCCCCGGCGCCGGATTTTTTCCAGCTTTTCCCGATAAGCCGCATAAAATTCGCCATTAACGACAAAAGCGCGGCGGCGCAACAGTTCGTTTTCCGTTATCCTGCGGGAGTAGCCGTCTTTCCGCCAGTTCCAAGCCCCATAGCCTGCTTGATTGTAATACGGATGCAGAGCCACAGTGTTAAACGTCAGTAAAAACATATCCTGCGGGGCAATGTTTTGCTCCTGCATAAAAGCATATACGGCAGGAGCGGCAGAATAAGCCCCATTACGGTCGCGGGTGAACGCGGCAGCGCTCCAAACCAGCTGGACGGCAAAAAATACGGCAATACCAGCTTTTATGCAGCGGGAATATTTTTGGGACTCGGCATTCTGCCAGAAGACGAATAAAACTGCAAAAATAAGTATGCCGGCATGCCAAGGCTTAAACGGAACGATACACATAAACGATATACAAGGAAACAGCATTGCCCAGAAATAACGTCGGAAATGCAGAGCCAGACAGACGCAGGCTGCGAGAAAATACATAATGCCTATGTATAAAACAACGAGATTTTCCGGATGCGGAGATGCCGAAACAACTATTCCCGTCGTTAACAGACGAAAAACGTTGCGTAAAATAAATAACGGCTGGACGGCAAAATTACGGACATACTGGTTTGACGGTTCCGGCCACAGCATCCAGACACTGAAAACGGCAAAAACGGCAAAAACGGCGAACTCTGCCCGAAAACGGCAGTCGGCAGCCGGAAACGCATCATCGGATACGGCACGGCGTCCCGCACATTCCTCCCACAGCCACAACACTGCCAGAGAGCAAGACAAAACCAACGCATGAGCAGACACTGAACCGAGAAAAATTAAGGCCAGCAGGCACCGCCAGGGATGAAACTGCCGATTTTTCCACGCCAGCGCCGCGGCGACAATCCCCAAAAACAGCAGGCTGTAACTGCGGGCAACAACATTATATTGATAAAAAACATAGTACGTCAGAGGAAACAAGTAACGAACCGCTGCAGAAAACGGCGCTTTGCAGACAAACAAAACAACAGCGGCAAACTCAGGCAATACAGAAGCAAGAAACAGCAGAGAATACGGAAGTCCGACAAACAGCAGCAATTTCAGCCAAAAGTGCCATAAAACAGGCGTTCCTTCTGTCCGCGCAGTTGTTGACAACAACTCGGCTATTCCTGTATCGCGCGCAATTAAAAACGACTGAGCCTCATCGGCAAACGGTTCGTGGCTAAGCCCCAGGCTGACCGTAAGCGCCAGCCAAGCCAACAGATATAGCGGTATCAATATTTTTTCAAACGGTTTTGTCTGCATCTGCGGCGCCTTTGCTGTTTCACCCGGTTTTGAAGCAACCATACGCAGTCAGGATAATTTTTCCGCTCCGGTTTGTAAAGTGTTTTTGCGGATTAATACACGGCAGGCCGAACGTTTTCGCATAATCTGCCGGGCAAAGCAAACGCACCGAATGATGTCCTGCAAACAGCAGAAAACCATGCACAAAACGCTTTCCCTGTCCGGGAAAGCGTTTTTTAAGATTTCCTTCTACATCAGCAGATACCCTCCGGTACCGGGCTTAATGCCAATGCGAATGTCATAGTAGTTGTCCACAGACACTACAAGGATTTTTACTGCTTCTTTTTCGACCCATAATATCACTACCGCAATCATTATAAGCAGAAACACAAAGGCCGCAGAAACGGCATCTTCCCCACCTAAAACGGCAACAATCCCGTCTGCATACACTTTTAAGACCAGTCCGGCCGCTGACCAGACGAAAAAGAAAAATGCCAGCACCCGGAACGTCCCCGTAATTTTACGGTTCAGCCATAAACGCGCTGTTTTTCCCGACAGGCACCAAAAAACAATCCCTACGCCAAATATTATACTTGACGCTACAAAAAAGGCGATACTTTTCGTCTCTGCCAGCTTAAAAAACATCTCCGCCATACCCAGCAGAAATACGGCAAATATGGACAAACGGCAAGCCAAGCGTTTCAGATAATCGCCTTTTATCAGCTCTTCATGCAATATTTTGGGAAAACTGCCGTAATACTCGTCTTTTCGGCCGAAAATGCCGAAAATCCGATATAACTTTTCCCGCAGAGGAATTTCTTTATCAGAATCGGCAACACTCATACGAGCATGCATAATTTCTGCTTCTCTGGCAAATTCGCCGTTTTGATACTGCTTCAGAATAGCTTTTATTCTGGCCTGCATAATCTCTTTTTCAAGTTCTTTAATTGTTTTCATAATTTTATAGTTTACATAATTATTTTCTCTATGGACAAAACGTATCATTTTTTCAGAGAGTTGTCAACAAATTATTATGTTCGCACAATCAGCCTCTTGATATAAAAGCCTACGTCCTGTTTTTGAAGGAGATATTTTATCATTGGGATTTTGGCTGCATAAACTTTACAATTTTATTCTGCAGCCAATTGCTTTAGTTCACGGCTGATTTCCGACAGTTCGGCGGCGGCAGCGCGCACAACCTCCTGTGCAGCCTCTGCTGCCGAAGACTGCTCCGCGGCAGGCTCGTCATCTTCAAAGAAGTCTTTTTGAATTTCGGTACCGAGAATATCTTTCAGGCTGCGGTTTTTAAACAGTTTCTGCACGCCTTCAATCGTATAGCGCCGTTCATACAGGAGTTCTTTTATAAGAGCCAGAAGTTCAACATCGTCCGGGCGGTAATAACGGCGGGAGCTTTTGGTTTTCATCGGCTTTATCTGGCTGAACTTAGTTTCCCAAAAGCGGAGAACATGCGGTGCGATACCCAAATCTTCCGTTACTTCCGCAATACTGCGAAATGCCGATTTTGACTTATTGATTCCCATTTTCACCCCTTCCGTTAACAAAAGTTCCCGTTAAAAAAGGACGGCAACATTGACATTTCAGTTGAACCGTCCCGGTTAAGTATCTCTAATACGCCGAATTTTCGACCTTGCAACCCGTTTTATGGCAATGCAGCCTTTTATCGACCGGGTTACATTTTATCAACGCCGAATTTATCAGCAATGCGGCATCTTATTTGTTTACAGCCATCTTCAAATTCTGCGACGGACGGAAAGATATAACCGTACGCGGCGTAATTTCCGCTTCTACGCCGGTTTTCGGATTGCGGCCGATGCGGGCATTTTTACGTTTCAGCAAAAATGAGCCGAATGACGAGATTTTGACATCGCGGCCGGCAATCAGCTCGCCTTTTATCTCATCAATGACCATATCCAAGATATCTCCGGCATCTTTGCGGGACAAACCAATTTCTGTACAAATCGTTTCTGCGATATCGGCACGAGTTACAGTTGTCATTTTTCACCTTTCCTAAAAATAAATAATTATCGTTCTGTTTATGTTTAGAGCATAATCCCCGCAAAAGTACAATTCAATACTTCCGTGAAATTATACAGATTAATTTTTCAGATTATTATCAAAACCTTACCAAAAGTCCGCCCCAGGTAAAACCGGCACCCATAGCCGGAATCAGTACCAAATCGCCTTTTTTAATCCTGCCGTTTTCCACAGACTCGGACAATGCCAAAGGAATCGATGCCGCCGAGGTGTTGCCGTGATGGTCTACGGTAACAATCACTTTTTCGGTCGGAATGTCAAGTTTCTGCCCGACGCTGGATATAATGCGGATATTCGCCTGATGCGGCAGCAGCCAGTCCACCTTGTCGGCGGAAACGCCTGCCTGCTCCAAAACATTATTGCAGGCTTCGCACATAGCGCCGACGGCAAACTTAAATACCTCTTTGCCGTTCATACGGATATATCCCGGAGTCTGGGTAGCGGAAATGCCGCCTGTCGTATATAAATTTTCGTACTGTGTACCGTCCGCATATACTTTGGTCGCCAAAACGCCCGTATCGTCCGACGTCCCCTCGCCTTCAGCCGCGCGCACGATTACCGCACCGGCGCCGTCGCCAAACAAAACGCAGGTATTGCGGTCTGTCCAGTCGGTTACTTTGGAGAGGCTCTCTACGCCAATAACGGCGGCAGTCTTTATCTGACCAAGGCGAATCATATTATCAACCATTGTCATTGCATACACAAAGCCGGAACAAGCCGCGCCGATATCAAAAGCGGGCGTACCGACTTTTACGCCGAGACGGCCGGCAATGCGAGCCGCTACCGACGGCGTCGTGTTATCCGGTGTCAATGTCGCGACAACAACCAAATCCAAATCCGCAGCGGTTACGCCGGCATTTTGCATTGCCATTTCAACCGCGTGCATTGCCATATCCGAAGTCAGTTCGCCTTCGGCAACGACATGACGCGAGCGAATCCCGGTACGGGTGCTTATCCATTCGTCATTGGTATCTACCATTTTTGACAAATCGTCATTAGTCAGCACTTTGGCTGGCAGATAATGCCCGCAGCCAATAATCTCGGTTCTAGTACACTTCATAGCAAGCTTCCTGTGAAAGTTCATCCAAATCAATATTTTCCAATTCGCGGCGGATAGAGCCGACAAAATCTTTACGGACGAGGCGGGCGGCATTTTCTACCGCTATGGAAAAACCGAACGCATCGGTTCCGCCATGGCTCTTGACCGACAGGCCGTTTAAGCCGACAAACATAGCCCCGTTATAAAGCCGGGGATCCATGGTCTTTTTCATTTTCCGCATAGCCCCGAACATAAACGGCAGTCCGAGTTTGGCAAAAAAAGACTGCTTTACCGATTTTTTGAGGAGATGCATAATCAAATGGCAGGTTCCTTCAACCGATTTCAGCGCGATATTGCCAGAAAAGCCGTCGGCAACAACAACGTCCGCCTTGTCATTCGGAATTTCGTGCGGTTCGATATAACCGATAAAATTCAAGTTAAGGTGCGTATTTTTGATGATATGGGCGGCAACGTGGATTTCCCCCTTGCCCTTCATTTCTTCAGCACCGATATTCATCAGCGCGACTCTGGGGTGTTCTATTCCCAGAGCATATTTGGCAAAAATGTTGCCCATAATCGCGAACTCGGCAAGATTGATACCGTCGCAATCGGTATTGGCACCCAAATCCAGCATAACATAACGCCCGTTGACATGCGGCATAATGCTGACAATAGCGGGACGATGTATTTTCTGTATCGTTTTGAGCAACAATTTGGAAATAGCCATCAACGCTCCCGTATTGCCGGCGGAAACCACAGCCATCGCCTGACCGTTTTTTACGGCTTCGACAGCTTTGTACATACTGGTTTCGCGGTTACGGATAACGTGTGACGGCTTATCTTCGTTATGAACAAATTCTTCTGTATGAAAAATCTGACAAACCTCTTTCAATGCCGGAAATTTTGCAATTTCCGCCGTTACTTTCGGCTCGTCCCCATACACCAGAAAGCGGATATCCGGATTTCTTTTGTGTGCCAGAGCCAAACCTTCTATTACTACTTTGGGGGAATTATCCCCCCCCATAGCATCTATTGATATGACCAGATTACTCTCAGACAAAACCTGCTCCATAAAAATAAATAAAATTAATCAGCCAGTTAATTACTCTTCTTCTTTTTTCTGAGCAATAACTTCTTTACCGTCATACTGTCCGCATTTCGGGCATACGTTATGAGGTCTCTTCAATTCGCCGCAGTTCGGGCATTCATGATACGCATTAGGCGTCAAAGCATCATGAGAACGACGCATATTGCGGCGGGATTGCGATGTTTTTTTCTTTGGTGTAGCCATTTCTTTAAACTCTTTTAATTAAAATTATTTGACACGAAATAACTCCTGCGAACCCGTTCCCGGATTAACACAAGGGTTGCTGGATTAGCTTTTATATAAAAAAAATGTATTTGGCAAGAGTTTTTTTTATATATTTTCCGCTTTTTGCGGGAAAGGCATAGAAATACGAGGTTTTGCAGCAGCCCTCCTCTTGATAACAGGATATCTCCTCAGTTTTATCGACCGCCAAAAGTGCCGCCCGGCTATTTTTTTAATTTGGAAAGAATTGCAAAAGGGTTCTCGCGCAGCGGCGCATCGTCTTCTATCAGCGGGGAAAATTCTTCGCCGTCCTGCCGGGGATGGTCTTCCATCACCAGAGCCAGCTGCTCAATCGCAATATCGCCCAAATCTATCCGGCCGCCGATAACGATATCGGGGATGTCTGCCTCTATATCTTCGTCCAGTTCGCGAATCTGTTCATAAGTCGCATTGGTATCAAACGTCAGGGCAAAATCCGTTTTATAAGCCCGATCAAACGGTTCCAGCGAAATAACGCTTATCAGCCCCAAACCGGCGCGCACCTGCCCGCTTACATCCAGAATGCCGCGTTTTTTCTGAAACTTCAGTTTTATATCCGCTTCAAAATAATTCACAGCCGGAACCTGAAGAATTTCCTTCAGCGTTTCAAGCTGAGCCTTGTCTGCCCTTAGCATGTAGCTTTGTTCCCCCTGGTTAAGCTCATCAATTTGCAGCGGATACGAAAAATCTTTTTGCATTCCTTTTTTCCTTGTGTTATAGGCTTATATAGTTCAATATATAATTGTAAGGATATCGCAATGTCAATAAACAAAGTATTTTTTTCAACGGCAGCGGCTTTGATGATGCTGGGCGCCTGCTCCAATGAATATTTTATTCAGACGGAAGGAAATATGCCGACGAAGGACGATATTACGCAGGTCAAGCGCGGTATGCCGCAAAGCGAAGTCAGAAAAATTATGGGGTCGCCGAGCGTGATTTCAAGCCTTGACCACCGTACTTGGATTTATATGAACTCAACCATGGAACGCATGGCCTTTTTTGAACCGGAAGAACTGGACCGCAATGTCGTCGCCATTGAATTCAATCACGACGGCAAGGTGGAGAAAGTCGTACAGCTGACGAAAGAAAACGGGCGAAATATCGCTATTTCCAAAGACGAAACGCCGGTTATGGGCAGCGAAGAAACCTTTATGGAAAAATACTTCGGCGGCGTCGGATATATGCCGATTCAGCCGACCAAAGAGAACAACGGACTGTAAATTTATTTTTCATTGCCCCGGAAAAAGTATTGACTTAGTGTCAGAGGGGATTTATTATTCGTTGACAATGGGGTTTCCCATTCGATTAAGCTCCTGCGGGAGCTTTTTTTGTTTTAACGTTTGAGCCGTGCTTTTGCGCGGCTTTTTTATTTAACCACAAGCCGTACATCTGTGCGGCTATTTTTATGACAGGAGATACGCATGAGTTTGACCGAACCTGATTTTGACGTATGGGCAGACGCCATAGAAAACTTCAAATCTGACAAGCATGAACGCATACAGGCGCTGATTAATAAATACGGATGGCCTTTAAACGGAGACGATATGGATTTTAAGGACTCGATAGAATATGACTTTATCAAGCCCTATCTTAACGAAGCCAAAGGGACCTACCGGATTGCCGAAAACGCCCTGTCGGCGACGCAAAGCGATGGCAGGCATACCGCGAACAACGATACATCCGACGAGCGGCTGCTGCGGAAAGCGGCGGAGAGGTTGAAAGACCCTGATTTTGAAGGACTTGTTCCGCATATTTATCTGGATACCAAAGGGAAAATTACAACCGGCGTTGGGGCTTTGGTTGATGACGAAACGACTTTTAAAGCGGTAGACTGGCTGGTTGACAACAAACGCCCGGCAACCGACGCAGAAAAACAAGCGGCTTATAACCATTTTCAAGATCTGAAAAGGCAAGAGAAATTCGGGCAAAAATATGGTGCCGGTTATTATAAGGATGAAAGCATACTACAAGTATCCGAAGCATTCGCACTTCAACGGATGAACGAGCATTTGCAAAATGATTTAAAAAAATTGCGCGAAGGAATAGACAGGTTTGACAGCCTTCCTTATCCGCTTAAAGAAGTGCTGTTAGACATTCGCTATAATACCGGCGCAGTTTCCCAGACAAGATGGCCTAACTTGAGAAACGGGATACGTGAGAAAAATCTGACTAAAATTTATCACAATGTTAACCGATTAAAAATACAGAAAAAACGCAACCAATGGGCCAAAGAACGCATCAAGGCTATTCCGGCCGAAAACGGCTGGCACTGGTAACGTTTTACCGTTTTATCCGCGCTCCGGTTTCCGGAGTGCGGATATGATAACCGCGTTTGGAGGCAAACTCCGGGTTTGTTTCATCTTCGTAATATGAGTAAATGATTATACGGGTTCTACCTTTATATATTTGCTCCTCTGGCGGGCGGATTTTCATAACATAAGTATTGTGTTCTTCTGTTTTAGGATTTTTCGGTTTTCGCATAGCTTGCATTTCCAGCTGTTCTTTGTTCAGCTGATGCGTGCAGCGCAACACCACCTCATCGGGCTCATTCTTCCACATTTCGCAGTCTTCGTGCCAAGTGACACCGTGGCGGTTATCCATATCAAACGTCGTCGGGGTTATGGTTACGTCCCACAGATCGGTTTGTGACTCCATCTTGCCGTAAAACACGGGATTGACGAATGTTTCATCCCTCTGCAAATGACAGGATGACAGGGTTAATATGGTTAATAAAAATAGGGCTTTTTTCATTACGGTTTCTCCTTTTCCGGAGTGCGGATATGATAACCGCGTTTGGAGGCAAACTCCGGGTTTGTTTCATCTTCGTAATATGAGTAAATGATTATACGGGTTCTACCTTTATATATTTGCTCCTCTGGCGGGCGGATTTTCATAACATAAGTATTGTGTTCTTCTGTTTTAGGATTTTTCGGTTTTCGCATAGCTTGCATTTCCAGCTGTTCTTTGTTCAGCTGATGCGTGCAGCGCAACACCACCTCATCGGGCTCATTCTTCCACATTTCGCAGTCTTCGTGCCAAGTGACACCGTGGCGGTTATCCATATCAAACGTCGTCGGGGTTATGGTTACGTCCCACAGATCGGTTTGTGACTCCATCTTGCCGTAAAACACGGGATTGACGAATGTTTCATCCCCCTGCAAATGACAGGATGACAGGGTTAACATGGTTAATAAAAATAGGGCTTTTTTCATTACTGTTTCTCCTTTTCCGGGGTGCGGATAAGATAGCCGCGTTTGGAAGCAAATTCCGACCTTGTTTCATCTTCGTAATAGGAAATGATAACAACATATATTCCTTCATCAGAATCCTGATCTTTTTCAGGCATAATTTTTATAACATAAGTATTATGCTCTTCGGTTTTAGGATTTTCCGGTTTCCGCATAGCCTGCATTTCCAACTGTTCTTTGTTCAACTGATGCGTGCAGCGCAGTACCACTTCATCGGGCTCGTTCTTCCACATTTCGCAGTCTTCGTGCCAGGTGGCGCCGTGGCGGTTGTCTTTATCAAACGTTGTCGGGGTTATGGTTACGTCCCACAAATTGGTTTGTGACTCCAGCTTGCCGTAAAACACGGGATTGACGAATGTTTCATCCCGCTGCAAATGACAGGATGACAGGGTTAACATGGTTAATAAAAATAGGGCTTTTTTCATTACTGTTTCTCCTTTTCCGGAGTGCGGATAAAATAGCCGCGTTTGGAAGCAAACTCCGGGTTCGTTTCATCCTCGTAATAGGAATATATAACTATAAATGTTCCATTATCCGGGTTTAGATATTTGGGTGGGCGAATTTTTATAACTCTAGTGCGATGTTCTTCAGTGCTTGTATCTGTTGGATCTCGCGAGGCCTGCATTTCCAGCTGTTCTTTGTTCAGCTGGTGTGTGCAGCGCAACACCACTTCATCTGGCTCATTCTTCCACATCTCGCAGTCTTCATGCCAAGTGGCACCGTGGCGGTTATCCATATCAAACGTCGTCGGGGTTATGGTTACGTCCCACAGATCGGTTTGTGACTCCATCTTGCCGTAAAACACGGGATTGACGAATGCTTCATCCTGTTTCAAATGGCAGGATGACAATAGCAACAAAACCATTACCAATAAAATCCGGCGCATATTTTACCCTTTTCTTTTATTCGGTTCCAGGATATCGCTGACGTACGGATTAGTCAATGCTTATTTACAAATATAACAATGACGAATTCCGGCACCAGCATCAAAAGCCGATTAGGAAATTATTAAAATAAGGCGTCCCCGGTTCCTCTTGCCGGGCTGGCAATTTAGCAAGAAATACCGGTCAGGCGATTCAAACCTTTTATTCCCGACAGCCGAGGACTGTTTTGCGTATAGTTCATTTTGCTACATTGCCAACAGAGTATTTACGCGTGTATTTATTTATGCACCAACCTTAAACAAATCCAATAAAGCACGGCTATTTATAAGTATAAAGCAAATGCCCGTTTTCCGTCAGCCATTCGCGGCCGCGGGAGGCATCCTCTTCCAGAAATTCCACCAACGCCCAGAAATACGGCGAATGATCCTGATGCTTCAGATGCGAAACCTCATGCGCCACGATATAGCGGATGACAAATTCCGGCGCCAGCGCCAGACGCCAGCTGTAATTGATATTATTCAGCGTGGAACAGCTTGCCCAGCGGGATTTCGTATCCTTTATGCAGACGTTATGCACGGTTTTGCCGATTTTATCCGCAACGGCGGCAGAACGGGCGGTAAACTCTTCCAGCGCCAGCTTTTTAATAAAGTCCTTGACGCGGCGGTGCAGAAATTCAATCCCGCCGGAAACATAAAGAATTTTGTTTTTTTTATCCAAACGGGTACTGCCGCGCACGGGACTGTGTTCAATCGTATATTCCCGGCCGAAAAGGCTGATGACATCGTGGTTTTTGAAAAACTTCAGCTCCGGGATTTTGCTCAGGTTATCGCGTACCCAGTCCTGATGGCTTTCCACAAACGACACCGCCTTTTTGCGCGAACAGTACTTCGGAATCGTCAGAACGGCCATACGGTCTTTTTTATCAATGCGGAGCGTCAGACGGCGCGACCGTCCCGAATGAACGACTTTCATATCAAAACCCAAATCGGCATTGATGTCAAAGGTCTTTCCACTCAACAATGTAATTTTCATAGTCGGTTACCTCAGATTCGTTTATTAGTTTTCTTCCCTGAAGAGAAACGCCGGCTTCATGCACGGATGCAGCACGCCCGGTTATGAGCGGATGCCAGGCAGGCAAAGGCTTTCCCTCATCCAGCAGCACATAAGCACAGGTTTTCGGGAGCCAGCGGGGTTTCTCTCGAATCGCAGAGATATCTATATCACGACAATCGTTAACTTTTTGAAAACGATGCGCATAAATTTTACATAAACAGCTTTCCGTATCCAAAAAACGGCAGTAAGTGTTTGTAAAACAAATCTTTCCTTTGATTTCCAATTTATTCAGGCAGCACTTGCCGCAGCCGTCGCATAAAAGTTCCCATTCGCGGCGGGACATCTGTTCCAGCGGTTTTTTGCGCCAGAATTCCGGTTCTACGTCCGACAAATCGGCAAAACGGCTCTCCGGGTCATATTCTTCTTCAAGGCAGTATTCTTCCGACATGGCGAACTTTATTCCTCCCGCTTAACCTCTATGCCGATAACGCCAAACTCTTTCTGACGTTCTGCCGGATAAAATTCCGCCAAAACTTTTATCAATTCTTCAGGGCTTTCCATTCCCGCACGGCGGCAGTCTATCTTTTGGCAGAGCGAGGCAAAATCTGCGGCGCGATGAAGAGCGACAACCTCAGCGCAAAATGTGTTTCTGCTGTCGGAGAAATCGGCAAACTCAATCATATCGCCGATTTGTATCAGCTTGCGCTTATCGTCGTACAGGCGGAGTTCTATATCCTTTTTTCCTGATTTCAGCAGATTGTAATATTTTTCCTTTACCTTTAGTCTATGCATCAGTTATTCCTTGATTCTATTTAAATCTTTCGGTATACTATTCAAACTGTATGCTGTTGTAAAGGGAATAATATGGATTATAAAATACAAACCGTTCATAATGCCGCCGACGATTTGCCGCTGTGCAAGGAAATCGTCGAGCTTACCCGGCCGGTAAGAAAAACTTATCCCGAATACGGCAAATGGCTGGAGGAAAAATTTTTCCCCGGCCTTAAAGACGGCAGCAGAATAATAATTGCCGCAAAAGACGAAACGGGACGGCTTGCCGGCACAATACTGCTCAAAAAAACGGCGGAAGAAAAGAAAATCTGCTGCCTGTTTGTCAGGCAAGACTGCCGTGGACGCGGCATTGCCGGAAAACTGATGCAAGAGAGCCTTGAGGTTTTGCAGACGGACAAGCCTCTGCTCAGTATTGCGGAAAAAAATTATCCGCAAATGCAAAAACTTCTCAGCCTGCACCATTTTAAATTTTCTTACCGCAAAAACGGCGCATACACGACGAACGGGACAGAATACTATTTTAACAACGAAGCCACGGAAATTTTGAAAAAAGAAGTTTTATCGCCGCTATTGGCGAGAGCACGGCAACGACACGAATCTCTGCGGTAGAAGAACGGGAAAGCAACAGCCAATATCACGAAAACTGTCCGGGCTTTACGGAAATTCCGGTATTAGAGAATTGCTATGGGAAAGCGACGACGAAAATACCGATGACGAAAATTACAAATCGTCCCACTCGACAATATGGTCTTCCAATTCGTCTTCAGACACTTCTGTTTCGCTGACGACACGCCCCTTTATCGTGGTTTTGACCGGGGACGGCGCTTTTTCAAACAACTCGCGGTAGGCGCAGGTCTTCGGCATCCATGCCAGTTTGTCCACATTGTCCGGCGACAGTCTGAGGCAGGAAGGCACGAGTTCACAGCGTTTGTCATATACCGAGCAGCACATCTTTTCTTCGTCAAAATAGCGGCAGACGACATCTGTATAGTAAATACCGCCGGTGTCTTCGTCTTCAAGCTTTATCAGGCAGCACTTGCCACAGCGGCGGCAGATATTTTCCCATTCGGACGGAGAATATTTTTTCATCTTCCTATCCCCTTCGTTCCGGCAGCCGGTCATCCGGCGACAGGTTGCTGAAACGCGCGTATTCGCCGTTCCAGAACAGCTTGACGGTTCCGGTGGAGCCGTGGCGGTGCTTGCCGATTATCACCTCGCCGAGGTTGGCGGTTTCACGGTCGCGCTGCTGCCATTCTTCGGTGCGTTTGGCAAAATGTTCGTCGGTTTCGCCGGTATTGCGTTTCGGTTCCGCGTTGTGAATGTAATAATTTTCGCGGAAAACAAACATCACGATATCGGCATCTTGCTCAATAGACCCGGATTCACGCAAGTCGGACATTAACGGGCGCTTGTCATCACGCTGTTCCAGGCCGCGGTTCAACTGGGAAAGGGCAATAACCGGAACTTTCAATTCCTTGGCAAGAATTTTCAGGCCGCGGGAGATTTCGGAAACCTCCTGCACACGGTTGCCCTCGCTCTTCTTGTCGCCTGAACCGCTGATGAGCTGAATATAGTCAATCACTATCAGGCCGAGGCCGTTGGTGCGTTTCAGACGGCGGGCGCGGGTACGAATCGTATTGATATTGATGCCGGGCGTATCATCAATATACAACGGCAGCTTCTGATATTCGCGAACAGCAGTTGCAATGCGGTTAAACTCGCCCAGTTCCATATCGCCGGTACGAAGCTTGTGCCCCGGCGTATCGGTTATGCTGGAAAGGATACGCGCTGCCAGCTGTTCGGCAGACATTTCCAGCGAAAATATCGCCACGCCTTTGTCGTGCGGATCCATCTTGTCGTTATTGCGCATAAACTCGGCAACATTATAGGCGATATTCATCGCCAGCGCCGACTTGCCCATCGCCGGACGGCCGGCAAGAATTATCAGGTCAGAATCGTTCAAACCGCCCATACGGTAGTCCAAGTCGTTCAACCCGGTGGACAGGCCCGACACCTTGCCTTCCTTTTCGTAAGCTTTTTGAATCATCTGCAGGGTCGAATTCAGCGTGGTACCGAAATCCTGAAAGCCTTTCTGCCCGTCGCCGTGCATTGCCAGATCAAACAGCCTTTTTTCCGCTTTTTCTATCTGGGCGGCGGTCGTTTCGTCCAGCGTTTCGCTCATCGCTTCGCTGGCAATGTCGTAACCGGTGGAAATCAGCTCACGGCGCAGATATTTGTCATAGACGAACTGGGCATAATATTCCACGTTGGTCAACGGAGAAGAGGACTCGGAAAGCTTTATCAGATAAGCGATACCGCCGACGTCGTTTAAGGTGCCTTCCTGCTCAAAATAGTTTTTCAGCGTGATGACGTCGGCAACGTGTCCTTTTTGAATCAGGCGCGCCATAACGTCAAAAACCTTGACGTGAATCGGATCGGAGAAGTGTTCGGCACGGAGAAATTCCGACACTTTTTCATAAGCCTTGTTATTTGCCAAAAGCGCGCCGAGCAGAGCCTGTTCGGCCTCTATGTTGCGCGGCAGGCGCGTTACGTCCAGTTCTTCCATGGTTATATGAATCCTTCTTTTATGCCTTTATCCCGGGTACCTTCCGGCGTTGCGGCGCCGTTCCCCTGTTATGGGTTATGAAACAAAGCGACGAGAAATGCACGCATAAACGCAAAACCGCTGTGGATATGTGGATAAACCGGCTATCCTCTTTTATTTTAAGGAGCTTAATGCTACAAGAAGTCAGTTTTCTGTTTTAGGAGAAGAAAGTGAAACACAGAATTTTAGTTGCGGGCGGCGCCGGCTATATCGGCAGCCACGTGCAAAAGCAACTGTTGGAAGACGGTTTTGAGGTTGCGGTCTTTGACGACCTTTCCAGCGGCGACAGGAAAAATATTCTTCCCGGCGCAGCATTTATCGAGGGAAATATTCTGGATAAGGCGGCCTTGAACGCGGCGATGCGGCAGGAAATTGACGGCGTGGTGCATCTGGCGGCAAAGAAAGCCGTCGGCGAATCGATGGTCAAACCTGAGCTGTATGCCGAAAACAATATTTCCGGTTCAATCAACATTCTCAACGCAATGGCCGAAAACGGCGTAAAGCACATCGTCTTTTCGTCGTCGGCGGCGGTTTACGGCATGCCGGAGTATGTTCCCATCGATGAGGACCACCGGATTGCCCCCATCAATTATTACGGCTACACCAAAGTCGCCATTGAGGAAAATATGCGCTGGTATGCCCGGCTCGGCAAACTCAATTACGCGGCGCTGCGCTATTTTAACGCCGTGGGGTATGCCGCGGACAAGTCCATTACCGGGAAAGAAAGAAACCCGCAGAACCTGATGCCGATTATTATGGAAGCCGCAACCGGAAAACGGGAAAAGTTTTCAATTTTCGGCAACGATTACGATACGCCGGACGGAACCTGCATCCGGGATTATGTTCATGTTTCCGACCTGGCGCGGGCGCATACGCTGGCGCTGAAGAAACTGATGTGCGGCGGAGAGTCTTTTGCAGTCAACCTCGGCACGGGCAAGGGAACCAGCGTCAAAGAAATTGTCGATGCGGCGGAAAAGGTCATCGGCAGAAAGCTGAACTATGACTATGCGCCGCGCCGCGCCGGAGATCCAGCCGTTTTGACGGCAAAGGCGGACAGAGCCGGGGAAATTCTCGGCTGGGTGCCGGAATACACGGATATAGAGGAGATTATCCGCACGGTATGGAATCTGGAGATTTAAGCCGGCGGCACAAACCAGTTCCCGGACAACCGGAGTCGTCGGCTGTGTTGCGCTGCAAGCCATAACGCCCAATTCAGCACGGCAATGTTTTATTATAATGTAACGGATAACAATGTAACGGAATTTGAATTATGTTAGAAAAAATACAATATCTTTTCACTCACCACGCGGTTTTGTCGCAGGAACTGATGTGGGTCTGCTTCGGAATTGCGGTTGTGGTTCTGCTGTTTCTGGACTTATGTGTCTTTAACCGCAAAAATGAAGTTCCCAGTTTTGCGCATACGCTTTGGGTCTGCATCGCCTATATCGGCGCGGGGCTTCTGTTCGGCGTTTTTGTCTGGTATGAAGAAGGCACTAATAAGGCTATGGAATATTTTACCGGCTTTTTGGTCGAGAAGAGCCTGTCAATGGACAATATCTTCGTGATGTCGATTATCTTTACCAGCATCGGCGTTCCGCGCATTTACCAGCACCGCGTCTTGTTCTGGGGCATTCTCGGCGCGATTGTTATGCGGGCTCTGCTTATCGGCGTCGGCGAAGCGCTGATTAAAAACTTCCACTGGGTTTTATACGTCTTTTCGGCATTTCTGGTTTATACAGGCGTTAAAATGGCTTTGCACAGCGCCAAAAAAGAAACCGAAAACGATGAAGACAATATTAAAAACAGCGCCGTTTACCGCTTTGTGGAAAAGTATTTTCCGGTTACGCACGAGATCGACGGGCCGCATTTTGTTACCCGCAAAAACGGCAAACATTATATTACGCCGCTGTTTTTTGCCCTGATTACAATTGAGCTGATGGACGTTGTTTTTGCCTTGGACAGCATTCCGGCGATATTCCTTCTGACCGATGACGTATTCATCGTCTATACCAGCAACATTTTCGCCATTTTAGGGCTTCGGGCACTGTATTTTCTGCTGGAAGCCGCGGTGCACCGGTTTGTCTATCTCAAACAGGCACTGTCTATCGTCCTGATTTTCATCGGGCTTAAGATATTCCTGCCGAAAATAGGCATCGAGCTTGAAACATGGCATTCGCTGACTGTTACGTTTTCCCTGCTTTTCGGCAGCATTATCCTGTCGCTGTTTAAGGAAAAGAAAACTGCCGGCGGCAAGGCTGGCGCATAGCCTGGCCAATGCAGGAGGTACGGATGATGGCAGGGGAAAAGCGGCAGATGACAAGCGGCAGCAAAGCTGTAAAAACAGCTGCCGTAACTTCTGCCGCGCCTCAAAATTTCGAAAAAAATCCGGCTCAGCCCCGCAGGCAAGAGATTGGCCCGGCTGCGCTTTACAAAGCAGCCTGCATCTATCTGTCCCTGCCGCTGTTTATTTTTCTCGGCGGCTGGCTGGACGGCGGCTGGGCGGCTTTGTTTCTGCTGCTGACAGCAACGGCTTTTTACAAAATGTACACCGGCATTTCCTGTCAGAAGCATCTTGACGCTTCCACCCAGACATCTGCAGACATTTCCTGTAAAACGAATGCCGGCATTTCCGCTGACGAAGCGGTAAACATCCCCTCTCCCTTTGGAATCGGCAGAGGAACTGCGCTCGGACTGCTGGCACTGGCTGCCGGATGGTGTTTTTTTGCCGGAATCGGCTATTTCTATTACCAGTCGTTCGATTACCATTTCCGTAATGCGGTTTTTCGGGATTTAATCAGTTACGACTGGCCGGTTTTTTATGACAAAGCAGATACACCACTGGTCTATTATATGGGGTTTTGGCTGGTTCCGGCCGCTCTTGCAAAGCTCAGCGCTCCACTGATACAAAACGCCTATATCAATTTTTTGGCGGCAAATATATATTTATACATTTATGCGGTTATCGGAACAGCTTTGATTTTTATGCTGCTGGCAGCAGCAGCCAAAGCACGCGGCCGGAAACAGGTTTTGGCCGCAGTATTGGCTTTCGTTTTATTTTCGGGGCTGGACATTATCGGCATTATCTTTTTCCGGACGCAGCCGCAGCCTTTTGCCTATCACCTTGACTGGTGGGCGACGTTTATCCAATATTCTTCCTTTTCTACCGGAATGTTCTGGGTCTTTAACCAGTTTATCCCGACCGCACTGCTGACGCTTCTTATCTTCAACGGGCGCAATATCCGCCATTTCGGCTTTTTGATTGCTCTGGCGTTGTTTTTTGCCCCCTATCCGGCGGCAGGAATCGGTATTTTTATGATTGCCTATGCCGGAAAAGAACTGTTGCAAAGCAAATGCAGAAAGCGGTTTATCGCCGAAGAAATCTTCTCCGTTCCCAATATCGTCGGCGTTTTCTGGCTGCTGCCGCTTTTGGTGCTCTATTTTATGACCAATACCGAGGGAATGGACAAGCTATGGTATGTTTTTGACTACACAACCCCGCTGCGGCTGATTATCTTTATGATTTTGGAATTTTTGCTTTATGCTGCAATCTTGGCACCGAGTTACTGCCGCAGCGTGTTTTTTACAACTGCCGTCCTGTCGCTCTGCCTTATCCCTTTTTTCCGGCTTGACGAACAGAACAATTTTTGTATGCGGGCTTCAATTCCGGCTCTCATCATCTTGAGCGTATACGTTATCCGTTTTCTTCTACATTGTTTTCATAACCGGCGAGGCATTATCTCCGGCGTGCTGCTAATCCTGCTTCTGGCTGTCGGCAGCGCAACGCCGCTTACGGAATTCTACCGCGGCATTCATTATACCCGAAAAGCCGGACACCTTGCGCTGACTGCCGATGAAATTTACACTCTGAACAAACCCTTTGTCCGGATGCCTGTCTTCGGGTGGAGCGCGAACCATCAGTTTACGGCAAAGAACTACAGGACGGATATATTCTGGCAGTTTCTGGCGACAAAAAACCGGACGGAACAATAAGGCGGGCATGTTCCGCTTGCTGCGACAGAGGCTTGCCGAACTATCCGCGATGTTTATTTTGGGCTTATAAGTCTTAAAAAATATTTGACTTTGCCTATATATCATAGATATTGGGAAAAGGTTTAGTTTATAGGGGAAAAAGATGTTGGCATTCCTGATTTTATTATTAACGGCGGCGGGAACCAAAGCGTTTGCAAACCCGGCTTGCGCCGTTTGTACGGTGGCTGTCGGCGCTTCACTGGAAATTGCCCGGCGCATGGGCGTTGACGACGGGGTTGTCGGCGTCTGGTCGGGAGCGTTTCTGCTTTTGCTCGGCTATTGGACGCTGAAGTGGATGGATAAGAAAGGCTGGAACTTTCCGGGGCGAGACTTTACGATTCTGGCTGCTTCGGTGGCAATGATCGGCTTTATTTACATTTCGCATCTGGTTTATACGCCGAAGCCGATTTTGTTTTTGTATATTGACCCGTTTTTGTTTGCGACAATCTGTGGCGCGCTGGTTCTGCATTATTCTTCGGCGTTTTATCAGTGGATGAAACGCAAAAACGGCGGACATGCGCACTTTCCGTTTGAGAAAGTTGCTGTACCGGTAGCCGCACTTGCTTTGACGTCTTGGCTTTTCGCCTATTTGCAGCTCTGTGCGCCGGCGCTGCCTGACTTAAGCAACATTTAACGGGTTAAACAAGACAGGGCAAATTGAAGGCACCAAAACAGAGAACTGCAACAAAGGAGAAACAAAGATGAAAAAAGCGGAAAACGTCAAAGAATTCGTGGAACGGATTGACGCGACGAAGAAAGTTAATCCGAAAGACCTGTCATCGGACCAGGATTTGACGATTGCGATTATGAACCTGATTTCGATTGAGGAACATCTGGTCTTTTCCGGCGCAAAAACCGGCAAAACGTCTTTTTACGACTTAATCGAAGACGTGCGCGAAACCCGCAAAAAACTGATGATGAAGATTATTCCGTCGTACGAGGGAGAAGTCTGGTGTATCTCCAAACACCTGCTGGCCTCATCCATGCGGCTGATGGAAGTCGGCACCAAGCAGCAGAGCCTCGGCAACAAAGAACAGGCGTACGACCTGTTTAACAAGGCGTATGACCTGTATTGCCTGTTCTGGGGACTGAATATGAATATGCTGAGCGTGGATGACGTCAAATGGGTGAAAGACAGCGCGGAAGACGTCAAAAGAATCAGCGAGAAAGTTGCAGCGGCAGTACCTGCGGAAACGGGAACGGAAACTGTCCGTGAAGCAGCGGAAGCCATAGAAACCGGAGAAACGGGAAAGGGCGAGCCGCAGACTGCGTTTGCCAAGATGAAAGCTTTTGTCCGCAAGGCTGTCGACTGCTGCATTGAGTAAGACGACGGAAAATTATTGCTGTTCATAACAAACATCCCCGAAAACCAAGCTCCGGGGATGTGTTGTGTATAATGAAATGAGTGGTTTTAATAAGAACTGACGAAACTTTTTCGTGCTGCGAGAAGCGGCGCTGCCAATTCTTTTGCGTTATGCTCCTTTTCCTTAGCCGTAATGAATTTATTCATCTCAGCCTTAAAAAATTTAACGCCTTTGTTTTTGTTAATCTGCTGATATTTGTCAGCCGCCATGTTAACGCAATCCTGATGCGAGGTTCGCAGCCCCTGCCCCGCGTTAAATTTCGCAACCTGTGCATTTAGAGCAACGACCAAATCATTGTCCCGCACATTTTGCAGGCGGTTTTTCAGGGTATCTTTATCCATTGTTTTGTCCAACAATTCAAAGATATCTTGTGACGAACGGCACCCTTCCAGCGAGGCGACAAACTCTTTTCCGTTCAGTTCTTTCTTAACTTCCTTGCTCATGGCCAGCTCCTCCTATAATAATTTTCTTCTGTTTATATTTGGAGTATAGCAGAATTTTGTCCGCTTGGCAAGGGATTTTGTTACCAAAATGTCATATTTTTAACGGCTGGGGGTTAAAAAATATCTTGACAGCATTTTCAAAGGTGAGAGGAGGCTTTTCAGTGGTTGCGGGTCAAAAAATATCTTGACAGCATTTTCAGGTTTGCGGCGGCAGAACCGAACGGAATCAGCAGCGTTTCTGCTTCATCTATAAGATTTCCGGCAATCCTGCGGGCTTTTTCCACGCCGTAAATGCTGACAAAATTCAGCTTGTGCTGCGCCTTGTCTTTTTTCAGCGTTTTGCCGACCAGCTTTTCATCGCCTTCAACATCAAGTATGTCGTCGGTTATCTGGAATGCGATTCCCAGATTGCGGGAAAAGCGTACCAGCGTTTCGCGTTCGGCGGCAGACGCTCCGCCAAGAACGGCGCCGGCTTCGCACGGATACCGCAGCAGGCAGCCGGTTTTTAACTCTTCCGTATGGCGGATAATGGCTTCGGGATTGGCAAAATCCTGATGAGAATCGGTGTACAAATCCAAAACCTGTCCGGAAATCATCCCGTTAAACGCACCGGCGGCACGCGACAACAGAAGCGTCAGTTCAACTTTTTTCGCATCGGAAACCGGCGCCGTGTTCAGAATTTCAAACGCGTAAGTCAGCAGCCCGTCGCCGGCAAGTATCGCCGTCGCTTCGTCAAAAGCCCGATGACAGGTCGGCTTACCGCGGCGCAGGTCGTCGTTATCCATCGCCGGCAAATCGTCATGTATCAGGGAATAGGTGTGAAGCATTTCCAACGACGCGGCAACAGGAAACGCCGTTTCATAATCCACGCCGAACAGCCCGGCCGTTTCATGCAGCAAAAACGGGCGCAGACGCTTGCCGCCATTCAGAATACTATAACGCATCGCAGCAACGGCCTTCTGTTCCGGGGCTTCGGATACAGGAAAATAAGTTTCGAGTTTTTGATTAAACTTTCGGGTATAAGCGGATAAAACGGTTTCAATTTCAGTCATGGCAGTTCCGATAACAGTTACGATTTCAAGCATTTTCCCTTTTTATTATGAGAAGAGAATGTTTTCCTGACGAGAGAAGCGGCGAATCTATCACCCCTCTGCATTATCCAACGGTACCGTGGACAAAGTGCCGTCTTTGCCGATTTCGATTTTTTCCACTTTCAGGGCGGCGGCGGCAAGCCGGTCGGAACAAAGCTTTTTCAGCGCAACGGCCTTTTCATAGGCAGCGACGGCGTCGTCCAGCTTTATGCGTCCGCTTTCCAGTTCGCGGACAATGGATTCAAGCTTTGCCAGAGCATCCTCAAAACTCATATTTTGCAGTTCGGCGGCAGGATCGGACACGGTATTTTCCGCACCGGCAGTTTCCGTATTTTTCATTTCTTCCGTCATATTTCATCTCCTTATTGATTGATAGCTTCCGGCCATAAAACCGCCGTCAACGATAATGTCCTGCCCGCTGATAAACGTATTTCCCGGGTTGCCCAGGAAAAATACGGTACGGGCGATATCTTCCGGTTCGGCCAAACGGTTAATTGCCGTTTTGGCGGCAAGTTCGGCACGCTTGGCCTCGTTATTGTTATTTTGAAACATCTGCGTATTGACAAAACCGGGCGACACGGTGTTGCATAACACGTTATACGGCCCGTATTCCAATGCCAGAGTCTTTACCAGTCCGACCAGTGCGTGCTTGGAACTGGCATACGCCGCACGCCCTTCGCGGGAAATTGATGCGTACAGCGAACCGATGCCAACGATATAACCGCCGTGTTCCTTAAAATACGCATCATTGGCTTTGACGATTTCCAGCAGCGATATATAATTGACATACTGGGTTTTCATAAACTCTTCCAACGGAATTTCGGCAGCGGGCAGCGGACGGTTATAGCCGGCGCAGTGAATGATGACGTCAAATTCGGACCGGTGCGACGAAAACCAGTCGTGTATCGCCGACATATCCGACAAGTCCAGTTCCGTACTGCGGGGAGCGACGACTTCGTAGCCGCTGTGCAGATAAAGTTCTTTTATTGCGCCGCCGATACCGCCGCCGGCTCCGGTTATAAATGCCCGCATACCGTCTCCTTTCAGAGTTTTATCAGTTCAATCTGCTTATTCGGCAAATCCTTGACACCGACGCCCAAAGCCGCCAGCCGGTCGCGGATTTCATCCGACTTCGCCCAGTCTTTCGCCGCGCGCGCCGCAGCCCTTTGTTCCAACAAAGCGGTTATTTCCGGCGTTACTTCCACAGTCTGTGCCTGTTTGGGGGCAACATCTTTCAGAAATAAGTGTAATACGCCGTCAACGTGCATTAAAAACGCCAGACGAAGCGCTGCCGATTTGCTGTTGTCCTTCACAACGCTCCACATATAGGAAAGCGCTACCGGGGTTTTCAAATCGTCAAACAAATAGCCGTCAAACTCTCCGACCAGCTGCGTCAGCGCCTTTTCTTCTTCCGATGACAAATTCTTGGCACCGGCTTCGGCTTTGAAAGAGGCGACATAGTCGGCCAGGTTTTCATACGCCTTTTTGGCGGCATCCATCGCCTCGTCGGAGAAAATTGCCGAACTGCGATAATGCGACGTCAGGCAGAAATATTTATAATGTACCGGAAGCCACCCCTTTTCCTTCAGCGTATCCAGTGTCAGGAAACCGCCTTTGGACTTGCTCATCTTGCCGGACTTGTTGTTCAGAAATTCCATGTGCACCCAGAAATTCACCCATTCATGACCGAGGTGCGCTTCACTCTGGGCAATCTCGTTTTCGTGGTGAACCGGAATATGGTCTATGCCGCCGCAATGGATATCTATGCGTTCGCCGAGATATTTGGTCGACATAGCGGAACATTCAATGTGCCACCCCGGATAACCTCTGCCCCACGGGCTGTCCCACTGCAAAATCTGGTTTTCAAATTTGGAGGATGTGAACCATAACACGAAATCCGACGGATTACGCTTGTTCAAATCCTGCTCGGTACGGGCGCCGTGTTTCAAATCTTCGCGGTTCTGACCGGAAAGGCAGCCGTATTTGGGAAACTTTGCCGTGTCAAAATAAACGTTGCCATTGGAAATATAAGCAAATCCCTTGTCTTCCAAATCTTTGACAAAGTTAATCATCTCCTGTATATGTTCGGTTGCCCGGCAGACGACCGTCGGACGGGCAAGCCCCAGTTCAGCGGTATGGCGGAAGAAAGCATCCTCATACATTCTGGCTATTTCAAGAACACTCTTTTTTTCGCGTTCGGCCGCAACCTGCATTTTGTCTTCGCCCTCGTCGCCGTCGCTCGTCAGGTGCCCGACGTCGGTTACATTCATCACATGTTTGACTTTGTAGCCGGCCAGTTTCAGCGTATTCACCAGCAAATCTTCAAAAATATAAGTGCGGAGATTGCCGATATGCGCGTAATTATATACGGTCGGGCCACAGCAATACATCGTTACCAACGGCGGATTTAAGGGTTTAAACTCATCCTTGCTGCGGGTCCGGGTATTGTATAAATATACGCTCATTATCATCATCCTTATGTTTTAAGTTAAAAAAAGAGGCAGTCTTGCGCAGCTGCCTCGTTTGTTTTTTCCAGCTGAAACCAGCTCCGGCAGCAGGGCTTAGGAGTTGCAGCAACAACAGAAGCTGATTACAGTTACGGTCAACATTTTCCTCTTTGTTCCTTTCAGGCGAATTTGAACGATTTCAGCGGCTCTGACAAGCAGAAGCCGAGAAAACGGTTCGCTGTTGGTGTTTTAGTTTGACCTGTTTTAGCGGCCTTGTCAAGCCCCTATTCCCAACATTGCGCAATTTTGTCGGTTTGTGTATTTTGTTGCGCAGTGCATTCGGTGAGCCCAAACTTTAAGCAAAACTGCATATTTGCAGGAACCAGGGTTCCCTTTTTTTAAGCCAGAAGACGCAACAATTCGCCAAGCCCAGGTTCGTCGGTCAGGTCAATTTTCAGGGCTGACACGGTTATGCTGTCTTTAATGGCGGTACAATCGTCAGGGTAACGCCCCGCAGCGGGAACGCCCTCGAGCGAATCGGCTTTCAGGCGGCCATTCTCTATCGTGCCGGGCGTAAACCGGCGGCTGCCGTGGCGGCAAACGGTTATCCCTTTCAGCTGTTCAAACGGCACATTGGGAAAATTGATGTTAATCAACGTATCAGCGCCGAAAGTCCCGCGGCAAATTTTTTGCAGCAGGCCGGGAAGATATTTTTCCGCCATCTGCCAGTTGACAACTTCCGCGCCGTCTACCAGTTGCGACACGGCTATTGACGGTATGCCGTGCAAAATCCCTTCTACCGCAACGCCGATTGTGCCGGAATAGGTTATGTCATCGGCAATGTTGCGGCCGTTGTTTATGCCTGAAATAATCAAATCCGGTTTTTTATCTGCCAGTATCATATTCAAGGCGATACGGACACAGTCGCTCGGCGTACCGTCGACGGCATAATGCCGTTCGGAAACTTTAACAATGTCATTGGGAAACGCATCTACCGAACTGTGCCCCTGCATACTGCGCAGCTTATCTGACGTGATGGCGTGGCTGGCACCGCTCTTTTCGTTTTTCGGTGCGACAACCCAAACGTCATTGCTCAGTTTTAGCAATTCCTGTTCCAAAAGTTTGATACCGCGCGCATCTATGCCGTCATCGTTAGACAGCAGAATCCGGCAACGGCTTAAGTCGTCAAGCGGTTTAAAGTGCATCTATGTTATCTCCCTTGATGGTTATCCAAAAACATCGGCATTGTCGACGGAATGTTCCGTTCGATTAAACGGCTGTAAAGCGCACCCTGCATAAAGTCTGCCAGAATTTTCTTTTCCCGACCGTTAATGCCGACTTTTTGAATTGCATCGCTGATTATACTTAATTCATTAACCAAACGGTCGATTTCCGCCGGATTCAGAGGGCTGCGTTCTCTGCGGCGCGCTATGTGGGGCACAGCCTCTATGTTTGTAAACGGAATTTCGCGGTTATCGCGGTCGACCATCTTCAGGCTGACATTTTCCCCACGACCAATCATCCCCACGATTTCGTTAATATTCTGGCGGGTGCCGGCGGAAATGGCACGATGAACCTCCGGACGAACCATCCGGGGAATGTCAAAATTTCCATCCGGATTATTCAGGTTGTTGGCACGGGCTTTGAAATGGCGGGTGAAGTTGCTTAAAAAGCACAATTCTTCGCCGGCATTAATATAGACGACATTCAGCCTGTAGCCTTTGTTCAGAAAAAGCGCTTTCAGGGAATTTTCCGGCGAAGACTGGATATCCAACGCAGGCGCGCTGATTAAAACGCTCTGCCCGTTGGCCGCTGCGCCCATCATCAACCGGTCTTTAATAGCACCGGGTATCTGCCCGAAATAGTCGGCAACCAGCGGATTCTCTTTGCTCTTTTCTACCATACGGCTGTCAAAACGGCGAAAATCGTCATAGTCAATTTTTAATATCGTTCCGGGATAGCGCGCGAGAATGTCTTCTTCCACCAGCGTTTTGCCCGACCCGGGATACCCCAAAACCAGTTCGACATGCGGGTGTTTGTCGGCCGGAACGGATGCCAGCCGATGTCCGACAACGTTGCCGATAATCTTTTCAGCCTTATCGGACGGAATTTTTTTGACATCATTTTTACCGAATTTCGGATAACTGTTCAACGGGGCATTATTTATTACATACAAAATATTGTGGTATGCTTCAAGCAAGTCGGCTTGTCTGCTCATTGTCTGTCCTTTCTTATTGTTTTTGTCTTATGCCTTTTAAATAACCTTTTTTTAATTTTTGTCAAATTATTTATCCGATTATTCCCTTGCATAATTAACAAAAAAAACAATTTTTCCGCTTGCATTTTTGGCAGCGGCAGGCTAAATTTTACCGGTTTAATAATTTTTATTCATATCATTAATTTACATTTATGGTTTATCTTACATTTATTCGCTACGCCGAGGTAAAAGCCGACGGCTGTATTTCCGTTAAAGATGCCAAGATGCTGTTTCTTCTGGCAAAAAACATCGTTGAAAAATTCGGCAAGCCGCAAATGCTTTATGCCGCGGGAGACGACGGGGGACTGCAGTCTGCTCGAATAGCCAACCTTGCCTGTACGGCACACGGCATCCATGAAAGTTCGGCTCTGAACAATAAGGCACCGATACAAGATACCCGGGCTTTTATTGATATTGCAGAAGCAGAAGCCGGAAAAATCCAAGCCCGGCATATTGTCCTGATTTGCTCGCACAGCGCATTCAACCGCCTGCTACACCAAAGCCCCGCTTTCGGCAACAGCTATACGCTCTGCGCTTCGGACTGGGAAAAATTTTTGGACAATTATGTCAAAATATGGTCGCCGTTTGATTTGGACTGCGAACATCCCGACGAGGCAAGAAAGATGGCTGACCGAATTTTCAACATTCCATGCAGTACAGACGAGTCTATGCTCATCGAAAGGACGCTGGCCGCATACTGCGCCATTTAGCATTTTGCCGCCCGTAACCGGAATTTGCGGCAAAATTATTGCAATTTATTGCCGGAACCTATCTGTGGGCACTCCGCGCATTTCTCCAAATCCCTGCCATACCTTTACCGGGCGGCAGGGATTTTTGCATTGCGCAGCGCTCCGAATATATTCAAGCCGCAATACGGCGTTTGTTTTCTTTGACTTTCAAGTGAAAGAGGTAACATTTTTCGCAACGGGAAGATTTAAGAACTTTCATAATTGGAATTCCCAAAAAACAGATGTTTTTCCGGGTAACGGCATATTTTGCGGGTATCAGGTCATTTACCGAAGCGAACGCCCGCGTATACAGGCGTGCCAGCTGGTATTCCGCCGTTGACGGCTTCTCTCGTGCCATACCGGCTGATGGATCCTGCGGAGGCATATACCAAATTCCGGAAACTGCTGCTGCCCTTTTTAACTTTTTTAGGACAAGCGGCGTCCAAAACATATCGGCAAATTTTGTATCTTCTTTAAAAAACAACCCGTTTTCCAACAACGCCCGGCGCAGATAGATTTTATTCCCGACATAAGAATACTGCGGTATTCTCCATAAACGGGCTTTTTCTTTCAATGAAGACGTGAACCCGGTTGCGGCTATATTGACCAGGATATCCTCCCCAGCGGGATTTGATGTTTTAATGCCGCAGCCGGCAATTTCCGCACGCTTTTTGCTAGCAAAACGGTACAATTCCCTATAGAACCCGGGGGAAACTTTTGCTCCGGGTTCAAAAAAGGCAACATATTCGCCCCGGCTTTCTTCCAACCCGATGTTCATTGCCGCATATTTTTCGGTTCCGGGAGCCCTGACAAAACGCAGCCGTCCGTCTTGCATCATATCTTCAGGCAGAGATTGCAAACTATTCTCCCGGGAAAAAGGTGCATTGAAGCAAGACGCTTTTGGAGAAGCCGAGGACAAAGCAGATTGGTTAAAAAAAGAACTGCCCAAAGGAAATGCTTTTCGGGACGATGCGACGCACATCACTTCAATTTCCGAACCGTATTCATTTAGGATTTGCCGCAATTCGGGCCAGACAGCCCCGGCATTGCGGCTTAAGGGAACTATTATTGATACCTGCACCATTTTCACCTCCTCTGCCGAGTTGGATATAGGCATTTAAATACAGATAAAAAGAGGCTGCAGAAAAATATTCTCCTTCTAAGACCAAATAACGCGGTGAAGACGCCATCCGATAAACAAATTCATTCTCAGGCGTTTATCTGGCGGACCAATTCGGCAACGTTGGTAATAAACAATTTTACGGAAATTGCCAAAAGCACCATACCGAAAAACTTTTTCATAACATAAATGGCGGCGCTGCTCAGATGTTTTTTGAAAAAACGCGACAGACGGATTGTTCCGTATATGGCAACGCAATCCAGCAAAACGGCAAGCAAAACATTTATATCGGCATACTGGGAACGGATGGCCAACAGCGCCGTCAGGGTTCCGGCGCCGACAAACAGAGGAAACACGACCGGGACAAACGTGGCATCGCCGGAAATGTCCGTCCCTTCGCAGACCAGATTAATATCCAGTATCATTTCCAGACTGAACAGAAAGACTATCAGCGCACCGGCAATCGCAAACGAGGAAATGTCCAGCCCGAACAGTTTCAGAAACGCTTCGCCGGCATAAAAGAAGAACACCAGCAGCACCAGAGAATAGATAAATGCGCGGCGGGCGCTGATTTTTATCCCCTTGTTCTGCAGGTTTATCACTATAGGCAGATTGCCCGGGATATCCGTAATAGCCAACAGGACAACAAACGAGCTTAGCAATTCGCGTAAATTAAATTCCGATAAAAAATGCATTTTCCATCCTTTGTATTTTCATTTGGGTTATGCCCGGACGAGAACCGGGCAGGCAGCCGGGTTCTGCGACCACCGAGCGGAAGCCGGGAGAGCAGCCGGAAGGCGGGGAACCGAAAGAGCTGTCGGACAGCATGGGCTGACTGCGGGCGGCCGGGTTCACGTTGTGCGGACGATAGGACGGGCAGTCGGTGCCGTAACCGCCAGACGGGAGCCGAGTTTGGCTGCCACGGGCTCAGATTTCATCCCATCCCTCAACAGCCGTGCTTTGGTTATACGACGACACGTTGGCTTCAAAGAAGTTGCCTTTTACATTTCCCTCGCCGTTGGTATCGGCAACTTTTTCCAGCTGCTTGTACGGGTTTTGGTCAAAGCCTTCATAACGCGGTTTCAGCCCCAGATCCTTCAGACGCTTGTTGGCAATGAACTTGGTGTACTCCTCAATCGTCTTTTCGGTAATGCCGATAATGTTACGGCCGATGATGTGGTTACTCCAGGCGATTTCCTGTTCAACCGCCTTGTCAAACATTGCATACACCTCGTCCAGATTGAAGAAACCGCTGTTCTCTTTCATTATTTCCTTAATAATATTGGCGAAAATGACGCAGTGGGTCAGCTCGTCGCGGTTAATGTACTTTATCTCGTCGGCTGTTCCAATCATCAGGCTGCGGGCGGCGAGATTGTAAAAGAAGTTAAAGCCGTTATAAAAATACACGCCCTCCAGCAGGTAATTGGCAATCAGCACGCGGGCAAAGTTGATGTCGCTTTTATTGTCAACAAAGTCCTGATAGATTTCAGCGATGTATTTGTTGCGTTCCAGCAAGACCTTGTCTTCACGCCATTTGTCATATATCTCGGCGCGTTTGGCGGCGGGAATGATACTCTCTATAATATAGGCGTAACTTTGCGAATGTACAGCCTCCTGATAAGTCTGAATCGCCAGAATCAGGTTGACTTCCGGGGCGGTGATGTATTCGCTGATATTCGGCAGATTGTTGGTCTGGATACTGTCCAGAAAAACCAGAAACGACAGGATGCCGTCATAAGCAGCCTTTTCCGAGGCGGTCAGCTCCTCATAGGCGCGCTTGTCATCAAACAGCGAAACTTTTTCAGGAATCCAGAAGTTTTCCATCATCAGGCGGTAGACTTTGTTCGCCCACTGGTATTTGACGTTGTTCAGATTAAACAGGTTGGTAACGTTGCCGCCAATCATGCGGCGGTTGATGATTTCGTCATTTCCGTTAACGTTAAAAAGTTTTTTTCTCTGCATTTTTCTCTCCTATCCGGCGCAGCTGACGCATTCCGTCTTTTCCAGACTGGAACCGTCCTTTTGAATGGTGCGGGTGTAATAAAGGGTTTTGATGTCCTTTTTCCAGGCGCTCATTATCGTATTGTAAATGTCTTTGGCGCGAATGTTTCGGTTTAAGTTATACATCAGCTCAATGGAAATACCGGTATCAATCCACTTGTTAATGCGTGCCATAATGTCAACGACAGTTTCCTGGCTGATGTTGCGGTTTTCCTGATAAAACCAGAATTTGTCGCGAATATACGGCGGGCAGTTCGGAATGGAGCCTTTGCCGTGGGTTTCCACAAAGAACTTGCTGTAAACCGGCAGCACCGACGCCGAGCATCCCTGTATCAGCGAAGAACTGGTATTGGGCGCAATCGCCGCTATCTGACTGTTGCGAATGCCGTATTTCTGCAAATCGGCAAAGAGTTCGTTCCAGGCTTCGGGATATTTGGCATTTTTATTGAACCATATCTGGTCGTGCCCCAAGATGATGCCCCTGCTCCAGTCCGACCCCTCATAAGCGCCGAACGTTCCCTTTTCTTTGGCCAGTTTAACGGAAGCGCGGATATTATACAGCGCAATTTTTTCAAACAACTCATCAACGTAATCCGCCGACAGAATATACGGGATATTGTTTTTGGCCAGCATATCGGCCAGCCCCATCGCACCGACGCCGATAGTGCGGTAGCGCTTGTTGTGCTCCTGACCTTCCAGCACCGGAACGCGGGTAAAGTCTATCGCATTGTCCAACAGGCGTACGGAAGTTTCGCAGACGCTCTCCAGCTCCGCATCCGACTCGATATTCGCCAGATTGATTGACACCAGATTGCAGACGTGAACCAGACCGCCCTCCGCGGTGCGGACGACCCGGCCGTTCTCCAAAACGTCTTCGCCAATATGGCTGGGGCGGACGTTACTGTGCGACTCGGTACAAAGGTTGGTGCCGACAATAACACCGTCATGCTTGTTGGGATTGTAGCGGTTCAGCGTATCCTTAAACGCGATATACGGCATACCGGTTTCTATCTGCGAACGCATAATTTTTTTCAGCAACTCTTTGGCCGGATAAAACTTAAACAGTTCCAATTTGCCAAACGAGGCTTCCAGGTACAGCTGATTGTAGGCTTTTTCAAACTCCTTTCCCCAGAGGTCTGCCAGCTCGATACCGTATTTGGTACGCACCTCGTGCGGGTCAACCATCAGCCAGTCTTCGTTGTTTTCCACCTTTTGCATAAACAAATCCGGCACAACCACCTGCGGGAAAATGTCATAGGCCTTCATGCGCTGGTCGCCGTTTTCGGTCCGCAGTTCCAGAAAATCCTCAATATCCAGATGCCACATATCCAGCGACACGGTTACGGCGCCCTTGCGTTTGCCCTGCTGGTTGACGGCCACTGCGGTATCATTCAAAATACGAATCCACGGGATAACACCGCCGGAGGAATTCTTTATCCCCTTGATGCGGGCGCCTTTGGCACGGACGCGGGAAATGTTCACCCCTACCCCGCCGCCGAATTTGGAAATCGACGACACCTGGTCTATGACATAAAAAATCGACTCGCGCGTGTCTTCCATTGCGGTGATGAAGCAAGAACTGAGATTACCGTTCGGACGGCGCAGGTTCATCAAAAGCGGCGTGCCAAGCGAGATTTTGCGGTCAGCCAGTTTTTCGTAAGTATCCTTAACTTTGGCCATACGCGCGGCTTTGTCTTCGTCCTGTTCTATCAGCAGCGCAATGGACAGGAACATATCCTGCGGCAATTCAACAATTTTATCGCCGTATTCACAGAGATAGCGTTTCAGCAGCAGATTGGCGCCGGCATAGTCATAAACGAAGTCAAAATCGGGATTAATAAAGGACGCAGCTTCGGCAATTTCCTCCGTCGTATATTTTTCCGCAATTACAGTGCTGTATATTCCGTTATTGACAGCGTACTTTAGAAACGACACATAATCATACGGCGGTTCGTTCTTCGGCATATTCCGGGCAAGGGAAACCTGTTTGTACAATGCAAGCATCTTCAGCCGGCCGGCAACGTTCTTCCATTCCGGCTCTTCAACCGACGTCAGGCTTAAAACGTTCATCGTCAGAGCATTAAACAAGTCTGCTGTCGTCATACCGTCTTTTATATATTCATCCAGATTCAACAGCGGCTTTTGCGAATCCAGCGGAAAGCCCCGGCAGACATCCGTCAGCAGCTTTTGAAGTTTAAAAATTGAAAATTCCTGCACGGCGCCGCCGCGTTTTATCAGGTTAAGTGCCATATCATTCCCTCTTTTGCTTTTGTTATTATCCGCCTGCAGTATACGGAGAGGTTTTGATGCTGTAAAGAGAGGGAAAAAGTTATGCTAAAGATTTTTACGGATACACCAGTTCAAGACCGCCGATGTAAGGTTTTTCCCAAATTTCCGTCATTTCTTTCCTTGTTTTATTCAACAGATAAAACTGATTTTCCCCTTGTTCCTGCGGTATTTTCAGGTCTTTCGGAACATATATCCGGACGGCATTTGCACCGTTTAGTCCTTCGGGCAGCTTATCCATCTGCTCCCACATCAGGTAAGATTTTTTGCGGCAGCGATATTGCTCAGGAACATTGCCGCAGTATATATATGTTCCGTTATTTTTGCAGGCATATTGCTGCGGCAGTTCCGCACAAGGCCAGAGCTCTTTACCGCTTAAATCTTCCGGGTAGTGAGACTGCGGATTTTTTACCATTTCAGTAACTAGTACGTTATCTCTTTTCAGGTAACGAGCTAGGCTTCGGTTTAATTCCAGCAGGTTACCGTATTCCACTTGTTGATCCAGCCCATCCTGCCCTGTCAGCAAAGGCAGAGGGATTCCCAACCCAATAGTTTTATCCGGCATAAATTCATAGGCCTGATTATCCAGCCGTTCCCCGATAGCATAGCTTTTATCCCATAAATAGTATTTACGTTCATTTCCTTCTAAAAGTCCAAGCTTTCTGGCTTTGCGGCGCAATTCATCCCCCTCGATATACTTATTCAGACAATGCCCCGTATCGGCAAACATATTATCCGACACGCCTCTGATCATCTGATTGTGAGAACCTCCTGCCAAAACTGCCTGAACTTCTGTCTGCGGCGTTATATGCAAATTCCAGACGACCGGATTGTAGGCACTCAAAATCAGTACAATTTTTTTCTGCGGACGATTAATCCAAAGGTCTATTTTTCGGGCACTTTTGCGGTTATCTATCTTAAATTCCGCCAAAAACCTTGAGCCGCGTGCTTGGACTGCATATATCTCCTGAGCTTCGGGAAAATCTGGAAGCTCGCACCCTTGCGGCAATGGTTCTTTTTGATATTCCTGCTGATATTCCCTGTTCTGCAAATATTCCAGCCGAGCTTTATAGTTTGCAAAAATACAACTGAGTGTTGTACACTCCCTTGCCGCCTGAATTGTGTTAAAATCGTGGCGGGCAAGATCATAGGCATCGTTTTCATAACCAATCTCTTTTATAGCCTGAGCTAAAAGTTCGTTTCCCTGCTGTTCCATTTGCGACAGTTCATTATTCTGACAAACAACTTGTTTAAAAATATCATCCGTGTTACGGCAGGATGTGGTACTTTTCAGCCCCAACTCGGTTGTCGTCTTATTCAAATAATAAAACTCGCTGTGCCCCGGATTTTCGGGAGCAACCAAATCTTTAGGAATATACAGTTCAATAGCAACGGCTCCGCCCAATCCCTCCGGCAGACTGTCAATCTGTTCTGTCATCAGAAAACTCATGCAGCTATAATCCATAACGCCGCGGGAACAATCGGAATAACGCAGATGAAACGGTTTTACGACACCTTTTTTCTCATGCTCAGGATTATGGCTCTGATATGGGAAAAACCATAGATCTGATTTTAGGAATTTTTCCTTCAATGTCTTGTTTAACGGCAAAAGCTTTCCTTCACCAACCAGTTGCCGGATACCGGCGCGATCCGGCAACCTATCGGTTAACTTTTCGGACGGTTTCAGCAAACCTTTCATCACTTCCGCAATTTCAGCTTTTTTACGATACAATTCACGAAGACAGCCTTGAGTTTTGCATTGCTCATGGGCTTTAATAAACGAATTCTCATATTCTGATATTTTTGCCAAATTATGACGAATATCTTGATCTTTGCAGGCAGCTATGTCTGTCAACAATTCAGTATCACGGCAATCCAACGCTTTTGCCGTTTCCACCAGAAACAGATGAATAAAAAAGATAAATATTAAAATTCGTTTCATCGCCCCCACCTTTTTACCTATTCATATTACTTAAATTTGATAGTTGCATAACATGTGTCATAAGTCAAATGATTTATATAACTTTATTCTACGCATACCATTTATTCAAAAATTTTTAACAATAGAAAAAAATGCTTGCTTTTATATTTTTTTAGTATAAAAGTACTTTTGTTCGTTTATGCGGACATTTTTTACTATAATGTTGGGGTGTCGCCAAGTGGTAAGGCATCGGCTTTTGGTGCCGACATTCGTTGGTTCGAATCCAGCCACCCCAGCCAAGCAAAATGAGAAGCCATTGATTTTCAATGGCTTTTTTCTTTAGAAAAAGCCTTCAAATGTCGGGAAATGCCCTTTTGTAACATCTGAGACAGTTGGGTGAGACAGTCATGGCCTTAAAACAAAATCATTTAGAACGCAGGAATCACACCTATTATTTCCGCTATTGGATACCAAAATCACTCCAACCTTTCTTCAAAAAAACGCACGTTAGGTATTCTTTAAACACTAATGATTACAATATAGCCATCCTGCTATTGAAGCGAGAAACTTTTAAGTTTGATACGTTAATCAATGATTTGGAACGGCTGCTGATGGAAATAAAAAACAACAAACTCATTCTTTCCGATGACGATATCGAAAATATCGTTGCCAGCCGCATTAAAGAGATTCAAAACAAATTAGACGATTCTTATTTTCAAATTAAAAATAATCAGCTCTCGGTACATGAGCTTGATATCACCATGCTCAGCCGCTCGGATTATGAACATTCCGATAATTATGGTTCTTATGAAGATTTTAAGGATGAGCAAGTTGTCAGCTTCGTAAAGAAATATATCACTTCGCTCAAACAAAACAAACGTATTCCCCCTTCGGTATTTGATTTCTTAAAACGAACCGTCAAAAAGAATGCGGTTGAACCTGAACCCAATCAAAGACCGGAATGGTTGGATAAGCTGGAAAATCATTTGGCTTTAGCCGATGATTATGCTCTGAACAGAGCCAATGCCATTCAAACCGACAACCGCAATTTTTACATTCCGGCCGTTATTGAGCGTTGCTTAAGTTATATAGAAGAAGAAAGAACCGCCAACACCGTTCGTTCGCCGCAAATTAAAACACATTGGAAGACTCTGTTTGAAAAATTCAGAGAATATAAGAAAAATGTCAAAGGAACCGGCGATAACACTTTATATCAAGATGAAACCTGTCTGGATGTGGTGTTCAGTTTGGTTAATAAGAAATATGTTGAAAATTTAACCGCTAAAGACTGTGATACGATTTCAACCAAAATCTATTATGTGCCACGCGGTTGGAAGAAGATGAGTGCTTCCAAACACAAAAAGCTGACCGATATGCTTTTGCCCGAGATTGGTGAGAAAACCATGTCCACCACCACGGTCAAACGCTATTTACGCGTATTCAAAGAATTTTTAACCTACGCCCAGAGAAAAGGTTATGTCAGTGCGGCCTTAAACGTTCAGATAGAAATTCCGGCCAAAGATAGCCGCCAAAGCTATGACCGCTTTACCAAAGCCGAGTTATTGAAGATATTTAATCCTGAATATTATCCTTATCCGGAAGACGAAAACTTTGCCTATCGCTACTATATTCCGCTGATGGCCTTATACAGCGGTGCTCGTCTGAACGAATTGTGCCAACTTTATTGCGATGACATCAAAAAAGAAAACAATATTTACTATATGATTTTCACAGATGAACGTCCCGACCAACATTTGAAAAATAAGGTTTCTAAAAGAATTGTACCGATTCACCCCAAAATTATTGAAATGGGCTTTTTAGATTATTTGCTTTCAGTGAAATCCAAACGCAAGCAACGCGTATTTTATCAGCTTACTTACGCTCAATACAATCACTATGCCGATAAAATGTCCAAATGGTTTGGCAGATATTTGGAAAGCATAGGTATCAGCGGCAAGAGAAAAGTCTTTCACAGCTTTCGCCATACGGTAAAACCGGAACTCCGCGATGCCAATGTCGGCAGAGAATATCAAAACGCTATTTGCGGATGGGAAGGTATTGATACCGGTGAAAGAGTATATGGCAGCAATTTCCCGATTGAAATCCTTTATAACGAAATCTGCAAATTGCAATATCCGTATTTGGATGAAAACTTAAAGAAAATCAAAGCCCGCGTCCCCTCTCCCCGCCAAAGATTACGAATGCGTCTTTATGGAGATAAAGCGTAAATGATGTATGATAGCCCAACTCTTAAAAGTTTCACTGAAAGAGCTTTAGATAATTATAATCAATGTGACACAGAAAATGGTATAACAAAGACTATTTGTTGTTTAGCCGGTATACTATCTATATTAGATGATAATGCAAGAAAAGATATATTTGCAGATTTTAATATTCCTGAATACATTCAACCAGAACCAAACTATTATATAGATGAAACTAAAGATAATAATAATTCCAAAGTTGCTTTAATTCGTCATTTTCGTAATTCCTTATGCCATTTCAAATTAGATGGGAAACATATTAAACCTGATAACAAAAATGAAATAAAAGAGATTATATTTGAAGATTATTATAAAGAAAAAATTAATTTTTCTTGCACATTAACTGCTAACGAAATACAACAATTCTTAATAGATATAGGAAAACACATTATAGAAAAAACTAAAGATGGACATGGATAAGAAAACACTATTAACTCAATCAATCCCTGAATTCATGGACGATTGGAATAATTACAAAAAAGGACTAAAAAACTTAAAAATTACAGATTGGTGTGTCTCTAGTGATTACTGCTTTGATAATGCTGAAAAAATAGACACTGCAACATTTACAATATTTCCTATAAGCTGTATGAAAATCATTTATAATGAAATAAAAAATCATTTTCACAATGACATCAAAAGTAAAAGTCACTTTTCGGATAAAGAATTAGAATATCTAAAGGAATCTCCATATTTTTTTAGTATATCAGTCATTATTGATAATTTAAAAAACTCATTTAATGAAGATATTGCAAAAGATCAAATATCTAAAGCATTAAAATTTTACAAAGAAACACCTAACGTTTCTCTTTATCCTAATGCAAAAGAGGTTTACAAACAATATCATTCACTTTACAGTTTTTTGACACAAAGGGGACATTCCAAAAAAATGCCCACATATGTATATTTTGTATCTCATTTAATAGGTCAAATACTTGAATTCTTGCTAATCAAAGAACATGGTCGTTGCCCCCGTTGGTGTTCTGACCGTGGACATATTACAACTTTCCAACAAGGAATTATTTTTACCCTAATGAATAATTATCTATACAAACTAATCCGTAACCGCGTAAACGATTATAGAGTAGCATTACCAGCCGAATTACAAAATAGTTCAGGCTCTTATATGTATGATCCTTTTATTAGAATTCCCGATATAATAACCGGTGCTATATCATCTTTAACTCCAATATACAATGGATTAACAGCACAACAAAAAAAGCATCGAGATATAATAGCTAAATCTATCGTTGATAATAAAAAAATTATAACACTATCTTATAATTTTGATGAAAAAGGACAACCAGAAATAAAAAGAATATATTTTGAAAGTATTGAGAAATGTCCAATTCTCAAACACAACCCTAAACTAAAAGAAGAACTGTTAAATACCAACAATTCCCCTTCTTAACATGCATTTCATTTTCATTCTAAAAACTTAGCCCTAAATAAAAAATCTAGGGCTAAAATAAAATATTTTTATTATACAAGTAGGTTATTCATTCCCTTCAATATCTTCATCCGCAACTTCTCTCATAAGTTCTTCCAAAGTTTTCCCTTGATACATCCATTTATCTATTCCCCAATAAGCTCCTGATTTTGTACATCTCTGTTTTCTTGTTTCTATTTCTCTTGTAATTGGAGATAGTCTCCATTTTTTGCCTTCAAATTTCACCTCTTTGTCAGCAACAACTTCAGCTTTAATACTTTCGTCATCATAATAAGTAATCTGCTTTCCTATCAAATTGACTTCAGCAAAAGAAAATCTTGATGAACCAGTTTTTTTCTCTATGGAATAGTTGTTGGAATTTTTTAAATTTTCTGATATAGGAAGTACATTATCAGTTATTAATTTTGTTAAATAACTTGCCCTCTCTTTTATTTCTACCTCTCCCCAAGAATCTTTATCTATAATTTTATCTTTTGAAATTTGCATACCTGCTTTATTAATATAGATATCTTTTTTATTTACAAAGGGGCTGTTTCCCAGTTCTTGATTATGCCTAATTAATGTAAGATTTCCTATATTGTTTAAATAAGCATCATAAATTCTTTGATAATCAATTCCTAGCATATTCTTCCAATTATCGTTAAGTGTCTGAGGCATTATATGCTCTATTTGCAAATACATATCACTTTTTGGCCGACTTTTGGTAATACTTTCTTCAATAAGACTAAATACAAATTTACAAATTCTAAGATTATAAAAATTTGAATCTTGGCTAGTTAAATAGGTAAGTAACTCATTATCATTAGGTAATCTTAAGGCGTATAGCTGATTGGATAAAATTGATAACATTTTATCTTTTTTTGAAGAGGCAGTAATTAGTTCATCAAAAAACCTTACCAATTGCGGAGCATTTTTATTTTCTCCTTGTGTGAGACGTAAAATTCTTCTACGAGTTATATAAATAAACACAGCATCTAAAATAGATAAACAATCATCTGAGCTTAATTTACCATCTGTCCGCAACTGCAAAACACCTAAAATAAAAGAGTAAAAGCCTGAAGATTCGACGGTTTTCAAATCAGAGATTTTTGTATCAATCCTTTCATCCCCACTTGATTTATATCCTGCCAAAACAGAATAGTTATCAGAATAAAAAGCAAGTTTTTCTATAAGTGTTTCCGCCTCAGTATTTTCGAATAGTTCTTTAAAATCATGATATAATTCTTTATAGTTAACTTCTGTCGCCTTTTTATAGCTAGATGCGGCTTCTAGTTGCATATAGTCTCTTATAAATGAAGAAACAGAAAAACTATCATTAGGCCCTACCAAATTTTTTTCTATTTTCAACCAATAATTATGATACAATATTTCTTGCTTAGCAGCTGTTTTTCCTAATAACAAATAATTTCTAACTAAATCAGCTAACGACAACGGTTTTCCTAGAGAATTCATTGATTCAAAAATCTCTTGAGGTTTTTCCCATTTATTACGTTCTGGCTCCAACTGAATTGTAACAATGTTAAAATTAACCAAACCTTTTACAATCAAATCATTAATATCTGTCTGCTCCAATTTTTCAAGCTTTGATTTGAAAAATAAATAATTAGAATAAACAATAGATTTTTTGTCTTTTTCACTTAATTCTTCTTGAAGAACTAGTTTTTTATATGCACCCCAATCATTTTCAACTTGTTTCAGCTTTATTTTATATTCAACATCATTTCCCGAAACATTATTATTTCTTAAATACTTAGAATCTATTGTATTTTTCAAAATTTCATCTTGTATTACATCCCGTGCAGCAATTAAAAACAACATCGTAGTTGTTAATCGTTGCTGTCCATCAACAAGAATATACCTACTTGGTTCTCCAAAAATTTGAGAACGTTCTTCATAAAAAATAATTGTTCCAAAGAAATGCTGAGTATTAGAATTATGTGCCACTTTTTCAATATCTTTATAAAAAGTATCACACATTTGAATATCCCACTCATAATTTCTTTGATACGGAGGAATAAAAAATGTTACATCATTATTTGATAACAACGGAATAATTTTATTATCTCTACTTTGCATATTTTATCCTCCAACAATTTATAGTAGATATTAGCTAGATATATAATCTATAGATTAATTTTAGAATATTCAATAAAAAATGTTAAAGAACATACCTTTTTTAACATTTTCTTTGAAAAGCTTGGAATTGTTAGGGATTTTATTTAAGCCTCTAGGGTGGCAAGGTAAAAATGTTAAACTTTGTTTGTTTTGATAACTTTTCTTAACATTTTGTTCCTTTGTTTGATTTGGTATCAATTCATTCAAGAAGCTTATTCTTCCCTAACGACCCTAGTTTTAATTTTTGAGATTTTGATTTTTTTAATTTTACTCAAAGAAAAAGCCTTACAAAAAATGTAAGGCTTTTTTACTTGGAGTTGATTTGCTATCACACTCTTGCATTTTCAACCGCATTTGCGAGCATATGTTCATTATAATTAAAATATCTTTGCGTGGTTGAAATGTTTTTATGATTAGCCAGCTTTTGCACCAAACAGATATTTACACCGGAATTTACCAATTTTGATACAAACAAATGTCGGCCGAGGTGGCTGGCTCCTTTTATGCTGAATTTGCGATAAACGGAACTAAACAAACGGCTGATACTCACGCGATTGTAGGGTTTGTTTTGCTTTTGCGATGTAAATAAATAGCTCTCTTGATTCAAATTGCTTCTTGTTTGTTGCAGATACTTCAAATATTCGGCAAATTCCTTCTTAATCTGCGAGTTCAAATAGTAGGAACATTTATTTTTGCCTTTGTTCTTGTCATAATCTAGGCAAATGGCGTCTTTGACTTTCAGTGTTTCGGTATAAACATCCTTAACCTGAAGATAACAAAAATTGATAGAACGCATGCCGTTTAGCGAACATAAAAACATCATCCGAATTTGTTCGGCGTGTTTCATTCCGCTGATATAGGTCAAAATATCTTTAATTTTCTTATCATCTACAAAAACGTCATTTACCATTGATTTTACTCTTTTTAACTTATTTATACTCATTTTGAAAGGAGACATAATAATATTGAAAGGAAATCCTAGTTTTTAATGATGGCTTGATAAAACACCTTATAACTCAAACCTTGGGTCAAAATCCCCACACCGCCTTGGCATTGCCAACCGTTTTGAAGTGCCGCATTCACATATTCAATCAGATTATCCAAGCTTTCCGAACATAAAATATCATATTTCATCTTAAGTAACTCCTAGTATTCATAAGCATACATCACGATTAAGACACGGTTTGTCTGACTAGGGTCTGCGGCATTCGGCGAAGCAAATTCAAAATTGCGGTCATAATAATCAATCTTCCAAAAAATCTTTTCACCCTTAAAACTAAATGCTCCGAAATCCTTTTCACCGTAGGGATTGTTTTCTTCACTGAAATCCTTAAAATGCCGAACCTTGTTCAAAATGATTTCAATATCATCAAAACTGTTGGCTCTAATTCCGGGCGTTAAAACAAAAGTTCCCAGAGACGGGTTAGCTCTGAAATCATCATTGAGCTTGGCGATTGCGGCGATATTATTCATGCTCGCTTTCCTCTAACAATCTGATACAAAGATATTCAGTCAGACCTTTTTGTTCGGCGGCATAATCCCAAACCGAAAGACCACGATTGTTCTTTATCTCGGCATTAGCTCCGTTATCAATCATAAAGTCCAAAATCCGAATTCGCATTAAAGCTTGGGGATGACGAACCACATATATAAAAGAAGTGTTACCAAACTTATCGCGAGCGTTAATATCTGCTCCGGCTTCAAGCAAAACGGCCAGAGTTTGCGGCGAACTGCGTTTAACCGCGGCAATCATAAAAGGTGTTTCACCATTGCGATTGCGAGATTTTACATCACCGCCGGCTTGAATGAACGCCTTGATAATATCGGGCTCATAAAACTCTTTGCACGCCAACATAAACGGCGTCCAACCGTGTTTGTTATAAGGCTCATTAACATCAAAACCTTGCTTTAAGATAGATTTTACACGTTCAAAATCCATATCATAAAGTGCTTTCATCAGTATATTTTCTTCATTAACCATATGTTTTTCCATGAATTATTTAAAAAAGATGGTCCCCGGGGTAGCATTCAAAAATGCTAAAGTCAAGCACTTTTTATAACATTTTTTACATTATCTTATTGATTCTGAATGATTTTATTTTAAATTCAACGGGTTGCAGGGAAAATAATATCTACTAATTTTCATACTGGCTTGAGTTGTCGTTTTTTCATTATATACTATAGAAAAAATATGGAGTTTGAATATGAAGAAAATAAAACAACTGTTTAAATGGTGGTTTAGGCATAAAGGAATAGATTTACTTTTTACTACTTCCAAAGCTACAACAATTGAAATTCAAAAATTACAATGGATTGAAGAAGTATTAAAATGCGTTATTGCTATAGCATGTGGAATATTTTTATTTTGGGCATTTGATAAATTAGGTAATTTTTTATCTAGTATAGAAAAGCTAAATGATTATTCTTTTAACACCGAATATTTATATTCTATGTTTTCTATACCTTTAATCTTTTATGCAAAAAATATGCTATATGCTTTTGATTCATGTTTTGTTAAAGCCCAAATTTCAGAAAATTGTATAACCGTAAAGAGAGGATGCCTTTTTACAAAATATGATAAGCTCTATTTGCGTGATGTAAATAATATAGAATATTACCGCTCATTAGGCGGTAAATTATTTGGTTACGGTCAAGTAGATTTCTATGCTATCGGAGGTATATTGAATTTACCATACGTCAAGGATTCTGAACATAATTTTAATATAATAAAAGGAATCATAAAAAACATTCAAAACAATCAAAAGTGAATTTATGCCTTCTTATCAGATTTGCTTTAATTCCTCAATCAGTTCAAAGATTGTTATATCTGAGGCTTGGAGCTTGGGAACGGAAACCGGAGTTGGTTTATGTTCGTCATAAATCGGGCTACCGGTGCGGCGGACAAATATCGCCGAGCTAATTTGTTTGCCGAATGTCGGCGTATATTTGTTGGCAAAACCTTGTTCTTTGCTCCAATATCTTGATGTATTGCTTCCTGAAAGCGGACTTCCGGTTATACAATAAAAATAAGCATCTTCTTGTTTCCACGGCGTGTGTTGCCACAAAAGCAACAATTCCCCCAAGCACAAAGAAAAGGTAGGAATATATAAGGCAAAAACACCGCTGCCTTGAATATGAATATTGTAATATTGGGGATTGGATAAGATTAAATCTTGATGTTGTTGCAACAAGTCTAAGTTATCAAACAAGGCTTGCAATACTTCTTTATCAGGCGTGGCCGCCTGAACACAAAAGCTGACTGTCATTATATTTCTCCTGTTTAGTCCGCTTGGTCAAAGTGGGACAAGTTGGCATAAATTCACTTTTAAGGGGATTATGTTAAATAATCCCCCGAATGTCAAGTCTTCTTAATTTTTATAAAGCACCGCTCCGTTATCCAGTAATAGGTTGGCAATATCTAGCTCTATTCGCTCTAAGGCCAAGGTTAAAGCTGTTTCACCTTGGATATTGAGCCAATTCACATCAACACCTTTGTTTATCAACATTTGAATGGTTTGTAATTTGGTATCATCTTCCATATTTTCATTCAATATTACCGACATAATAGCGTTATATCCGAATATATCGGTTCTATTAACTTCGCTTCCTTCGGCAATAAGAAAATCAAGCGGCTCTTTTTCCATGCAGAAATAGCAAGCCACTAAAAATAAACTGGCTCTACGGCGATTGATTGATGAATTTAAGTTAAAATTGTTAGTCCTAATCAATTTTTTCAACTCGCTGACCGAATTGATATCAATGTTACCTTCGCTCTCAAAATTATACGGCGGATTAACCGGCGTATTTTTTAATCTCTCTTCTATTTGTTTGATTTTTTCTTGGACTTCTGCCATTTCTTCAATGGTAATAAATTTAGAATAAGTTTTATCTTCGGGATTATATATTAACATTTTCACTCCTTGTCTGTTTTCTTACAAGGATATTTATCGGAAATAAAACCTATTTTGCGATTTGGCAAAAACAAACCTTTGGCTAGATAAATACCTATGTAGCTGATGGCTATGTTTCAATTATAAACACGAATTGTCTGGGTTGAGGTGTGATGTGCGAGCATGACACCTCTTTTTGTTGGGCGGCACACGGCGGACGGCTTTCTGATTTCCTTTTAATTCCCGGATGATTAAATCACCCCCAGAGGTTTGTTTTGTTTAATTTGAGTGCTATTTTAAGCTAAGAAAAAAGAAAGCTATTTTAATTCCGGTTCTATTATAATAGTTCTTTTTTTATATCTATTATAATACTATTATAGAGGGTGAATTTTGCTCTAAAATCCTTTCCAGATAAGGGATTGAGCAATTTAATGAGGAAATATAGACTTCCAGTGGCGGAAATAACGGTTTCTGAAACTGGAAATATAGACTTCCCCAAGTGGAAATATAGATTTCCGTTTTTGAATTTCCGGAAATAACCGTTTCCGCAAGCTTTATAAGTGGAAATAACGATTTCCGCCTCTAATTTTGTTCAATTTAAAATCTCGCATTCTCCACAAATAAATATTTTCAGGACAAAAGTTTATAAGGAGAAAACATGAGCAAAAGTAAAGCTACATTATCAATTACCGAACGTCTGTTATTGGACTTCGTCAAATACAAAACAAACAACAATCATAAATTCTTTATGGGAAATGATAAAATCGCCATGGCCTTGGGATTAACAGTAAATTCCGCCAAAGTGATGATAAACGGACTTATCCGCGAGGGATACCTTATCAAATCAATGGATACCCACGGCCGCAGAATGTTAGAACTAACCGACAAACCATACTTAACCATCGCTTGCGTTGATTTAAGCAACGTTGATAAACGTATTATATTGCAAGAAGCCCTGAACTTCCAACGAGACGCCGAATACTATAAGAAACAATACGAATTTGAAAAAGCACGAGCCGACAGACTTCTTGCCGAACTCACACAGTTGAAGTTGGAGAGGCTTTGTTAATATCAACTAATCACTTTCTTTTAATAATATACATAACAAATCATCTGATAAAAAAATATTATCTATATAGAATATCTTTTAAACATTTTATAATTGAGATAATATCTTCACAAGATTGTTAATATTTAATTACTTACTTGTATTTTATATATATATTGTTATCATATTAATTGCCTCAGAATTTTTAAGGATTTTAATAATATGGCAAAGAAAAATGATGATTTTTTTGCAGAGAAGAAACCATGGTCAAAAGTAAAGGATGAACTTTTAGGCTGTTATTTTCAACCGTATGTTCAAAAGATATTATATACATACAAACCATTAGTTTATGTCGATTGTTTTGCTGGAAAAGGGAAATTTGACGATGGAAATCCAGGTTCCCCAATTATTGCATTAAATATTATAGACGATTGCCTTAGTAAAACGACCATTTCACAAAAGCCTAAAATTGAAAAATTCTTTATTGATTTAAATTATGCCAGCGAGTTACAAGAAAATTTAAAAAGTTATAATGATGTTACTATCATCTCTGGTAGGTACGAAGATAAAATAGATGAAATTCTTGAAAATAAGAAAGATTATAATGTTTTTCTTTACATTGATCCTTACGGAATTAAAGCTTTAGATTGTTTAAAATTTGACAAACTTGCGAACAATCGATTTAAGTCTATAGAATTATTAATTAATATGAACTCATTTGGTTTCTTACGAGAAGCTTGTCGTGTACAAGGAATACAATTTAAAACTGATGATAATTTCGCTGATCTCATAGAATACGAACCTTCAATATTTGAAGTAACAAACAATTCTTTACAAGTATCCAAAGAGAAATTAAACAATATTGCTGGAGGTGATTATTGGATAGAAATTATTGAAAAATATAAAAATCATCAATTATCAGGATATGAAGCTGAAGAATTATTTTCGGAACAATATTGTAAAAGATTAAGAAGAAGCTATCCATATGTACTCAATATGCCAATCAGATTACAACAAGGACAACACACAAAATACAGAATGATTCATGCCACCAAGCATAAAGATGGATGTTTATTAATGGTTGATAACATATGTAATCGATGGGAACTATTAAGAGATATGCAAAATTCTGAACAATTTACATTCTTTAAAGAAAATATAAATAATGAAATATTAAATAGCAGAGAACTTGAAAACAAAATCATATCTCATATTTCTAAATATAATGATTTTATCTCCCTAGATGAAGCTGTTGCTAATTTTTTTGTTGATAATGGGGTGATCTGCAGCAGAAAAAATGTTACAAACATATTATCAAAATTAGAAAAATCAGAAAGGATTAAAATTTTACGAACACCTAATACTACAAAAAATGGAAAAACTAGTACATTTATGCAAGAAAATAAAGATAAAAAAGCTTCTATTAAATGGATAAGATAATGAAAGTAGCGGGATACATAACTAGAAAATCTATGCTTTACCGCACAGGGGTTGAGTATGGAGATTATACGATGAATCATGTATTAGGATGTGCTCATGGCTGCAAATATCCGTGTTATGCCTTTTTACAAAAGAAGAGATTTGGACAAATTAAGACTTATGATGATTGGAAAAAACCATACCTTGTATCCAATACTCTAGATCTACTTAATCAAGAGATTCCCAAACTTAAAAATAAAATAAAATCCGTTCAATTATGTTTTACGACGGATCCTTTTATGTACGGATATAAAGAAATTGAAAATATGAGTATAGAAGCAATAAAAAGACTAAATTATGATGAAATTAAGTGTTGTGTCCTTACTAAAGGAATACTCCCTATAGAACTTTCTAATTTTTCTAAGCGAAATGAATATGGTATCACATTGATATCATTAGATGAAAATTATAGAGAAAAAATAGAACCTGGGGCTGCTCCATACTCAAAACGATTACAAGCCTTAAAAGAATTATGTAGCAAAGGTTGCAAAACTTGGGTTAGCATAGAACCTTACCCGACCCCTAACCTCATCGAACAAAATTTAAATAAACTTCTAGAAACGGTAAGTTTTACTAACAAAATAATTTTTGGTAGAACAAACTACAATAAAGATATTTCAGCATATAATAATTATCACAAATTTTATAATGAATGTGCTGAACAAGTAATTGATTTTTGTGAAAAACATAAAATTAAATATCATATAAAGAATGGAACAATGAGCTAAGTGCTCTAAACAAAATTATTCCAAGCATAATAAAAATAAATATTTTTATTGTTTTACGTTTTAGATTTTATTGACCTGCTTGTAATTTTGTTTTTCAACTCTTCAATTATAAATTTTCTATCTTGAATACTTAACCCTATATACTCAAAAACAATTTCATCAATTAACTTATGCTCTTTTGTTTCAATTTCATTAATTGTATCAGAGACTTCTCTCTTTTTAATTGTTTCATAAATTTGCAATATTTCTTCCTGTTTATTAAAGTTAAATAATAATGGAAATGATTTCAAATCAGTAGCTTCAGCCTTAAGCATACCTCCCCCTAAATTTTTTCTTCCTGAAATTTCTCGTATTAACCATGCAATAGAAGAATTCAAAAAACACCATAAATTCAATATATCTTCGGATGATAACATATTATCATCATTATAAATATCTACATAGCTATCAGAATATGCTGTTAATACATTTAGAGCACAGAAATGTCGTCCTATTCCTCTAGGTAATATTAAAACTGGGGGTTTTTTAGAGGTTTTATTGAAATCATAAACCTCCAGTCCATAACTTTTAATATCCGCAATTTTGTTATTTTCTAGTTGATTACAATCTACTAGCCATGTATCCGTTTGTTCTATTCCAAAACTTGCTCTTTTGGAATAGAAAGGAATCCAAGCTTTTTTGGGAACATTTAAATTCAACAGATCCTTAGTATGTATAATTTGCGATTTAGAAAGATTTAATCCTTGTCCAATTTTAATGCTTTTAGTACTCTCTTTACTGCGTAATATGTTAAATATTCTCAAAAAAGAATCTGTACTATATAATAAGATTCCCCATTTAATATCTTTATATTGAGTTAAATCATATTTTTTATACGACACAAGTGTAGAATTTTTTATAGAAGATAAATTTGATAAAGTAACAGAAGTTTTCTCAAAATTTACATGATAGTATGCAAATGGTAATATTTTACTTTTATTTACATTACCTTCAAAAAAACTTATAACAGTATTTATGTTAGGACCATCAAAATATTTATAATCACTATCAACTATACCTAATATCTCTGTATGATTTGCAATGTATTCTTGAAATTTTTTACCATAATCTGTATCTAACCATGAATTTTGAGTAATAAAGGCGTTTATCCCATTCTTTTTTAAGATATGTAAACTTAATTCAAAAAAGAAAATTAATAAATCGCAACCTTTTGAAAAATACTTAACATCACTACCAATTCTTTTTTTTACTGCCGTCAAGTTATTAATCTTCATATCTTCAGTATACTCAGGACTTCTTGCTTCTAAATACGGAGGATTCCCTATAACTATGTCAAAACCTCCAGACATAAAAACATCAGCAAAAAACAGCTTCCATGGAAAAAAATTACGATGTTTTCGATTTTGAGCAAAATCACGAATAGATTGTTCCGCTTTTTCCCAACTTATTCCTCCTAGAGTTGCCTTTTCTGATATTTTATTTTTAACCAATTCTACAATTGAATTTTCTATTCTCTCCTTTATTAATCGCTTATCTGTTTCATGTGATGTTTTAATATATTCATACATATCATTGTTAATTTTAGTAATAATATCATCACTTTGGGTTCCAAAATAATCAAAATCCAATTGTACATTCTTAGGCTTATATTCTTCTACAATATCATCAAAATCTATCCCTTCATATTCAGTCAGTAAGGAATTTCCCTGCATAACTTTATAATCAAGATTCGGTAATGGCTTGATATTCTTAACATCTTCTTCATCCACAATCAAAGAAAGCCAAAATCTTAATTTAGCAATTTCAATAGCACCTTCATCTAAATCCACCCCATACAAATTATTTTCTATAATTTCTCGTTTGATCTCATAGGCTGATTTATTTTCTACCCCCAAAGCCATACGAGCTCTAACAAGTTCATTCATCATACCGACAGGAAAAGCTCCCGAACCTATTGCAGGATCACAAATTTTCACATTTTTTAGTGCTTGATTTATTTTATTTGCATACTTTTTTATAGAATCAGGAAAATCTTCAACAATGCCTTGTCTAGAATTTGTATAAGTAGAATCCCCTAAATTAATAAAAACTCCAATATCATCTCTAGATATGATCTCTTCAAACTTCTCTAAACTTAGATCTGTTTGTTTAGCTTTTTTTCTACTAAACAGTACCTTTTGTCTTGGTTCTTTTTGCTCAACTTTTTGCATATTCACAGCATTATATAGATAATTAATCAGACTTTCTTGACACATATAATGCACAATCTCTCTAGGGGTATAGAAAGCACCATTTCCTTTTCGTTCATTTTCAGGAAGTAAATTTTCGAACACTTTTCCTAACATTTCAGGATCAATAGCAACTTCTTTTTCAAGCGGTTCATCTTCTTTAACTGTAAAGTTGTATAAATCAAAAATTTTAAATATCTCTGCAAATACTGAATTATCTATGGTTAAATCTGTCTGAGCATAGCCATAACCATTAATTGGCTCAAACAAACCACCATTCAAAAATGGAATTCTACACCCTAAGGGTGCAAAATTATCGTTTTCATTACCTCTATCTCTAGCCAAAGCTCTGTAAAACAGTGGCTCTAAAATGTCATTGAAAAAATTATTATACTCAACATACTTCTTATTAAACAAGTTTGTTAAAAATTTTTTATCTCCTGTTCCCCAATTTTCATTAGCTTTAACTCCGAGCCACCCTTTTTTCTGCACAAAATATAAAAATACAATTTGTCCTAGCGTTTTCTTAGCAAAATCATCTATTTTAATATTATGCTCATCAAAATCTTTATGAATTTTTTTATCATAATCATAAATTCTTTTGAGTTCATCCCGTAATTGTAAGTATAATTTTTTGTATTCTGCAAAAAATTCTTTAGAGACTTTTTCTATATCAAAGGCCTCTACTAGATCTTCTAAAGTTATTCTAGTTCCTTGACTTGATTTTTGCAAACATTCGTATAGTTGCTTTTGGGCGGTATGAATATATTCATTTTCTCCTACTAAAAAAGAAAATCTTTTAGCCGGGGTTAACTCTTTTTCAATGACTCTTTTTTTAGTTCCGTCTTCTTTTGTTATAATAGAACTCTTATAATCCATTTTAATAAAAGAAAAACGCCAATCAGGAGAATTTTCAGAAATGAAAGCAACTAGGGCTGCATCCTTATGCTGTCCTCCATAAGAACCATTTAAATACCTAGCAACAAAATTACGTTGCATAGCTCTTGCTTTATCGACACTACTATTTTTCTTTAACTTTACTTCCAAAACATCAATAATTTTTTCAAAGCCATCATTATATGTATATTTTCCTATTCTTCTATAACTATCAATATAATCAACAAATTGTTCTGCTATTCTATGATTTCCACCATTTAAATCTCTATCCTCAATACCTGATAACAATTCACGAATGAATCTTCTAAATTTATTTCTATCGTATGCGTGTGCAAAAGTTTCTTCTATTATTGTTTTATTTAAGTCGTTCATAATTAATTCTCCGCATACATAAATTCAGATAAGACAACAATTTTTTTTGTGTGAGTTAATTTTTCTAAATTTTGTTCTGATTGTAGATATACCGCCGAAACCTCAGAGCGAATTTTATTTAGAATTTTCAGATTATCAAATTCTTTATTAATAAAATCAGAAATTTTTTTACTTACGGCATATGGAATAACACCATTTTGATAAGCTTGTAAAAGTTTTTGTATATATTCCACATCTGTTTCCGTATATTTCTTTTCTTCTCTCAAAGAAGCTTTTAAATATTCTATAACTTTACGATGATTCGATCGCCCTTTAATAGAAAAAGCCTCTTGTTCAACAGTATCTGGAGAATCAAATAATAACTTATTCTGTTTTAAATACTCAAAATAATCATCTAAAATTCTTTCTCTTTTTGTATCCGGTTTACATTCAAAATACTTAACAGCATCATCAAAAGCTAATTCTTTTGATTGCAAACCTTGAGTAATACAAAACTTTTTTAATTTTCCTTTTCTAAAGAAAGTAACCAGACTATTATTGTTCACATTAAGGGATTTTTTAGCTGATCTGATTTTTTTAGGAAGATTTACGATTTTCTTAAACATATCTTGCTCTGTATCTCTAATATGCCTAATCTCCGCTAAATATTTTAATTCAGGACTTTCCTCTTTATCTTCAAAAATACCTTTATTGGTTAAATTTTCATATATCTGAGCTCCTCTTAAATTGAAAGATGACACTTCCTCTGTATCACTTAAATATTTTGCATCTTCCCCCAAAGCATCATGAAAAGCTTGAATTTTAGATATAATGTTTGCCTTCAAAGAAATTTGTTCATCTGCCTGAGATGTTGGGAAAAAGTTATATATATAAATTTTGCTATGTTCAGTTCCTATTCTATTAATGCGTCCTACCCTTTGTAATACTCTTGTCGGATTCCATGGAAGATCATAGTTAATAACAACATTTGACCTGTGTAAATTTATTCCCTCCGCTAATACATCTGTTGTTATTAAAATTCGTATATCTCCAGATTTTATTTTATTATTTGGATCAAAATTTTCTTTGATAATTTCTTTTATACTATTACTTTTTGCTGCTGAATAAAAAATGACTTGCCCTTGATATATTTTATTTAAATCATTAAACAAATCTTCACCTGTTTCTGCAGATTCTGTAAATATTATTAATTTATTATTTTTTAACAACTTATCTTGTCGCAATTGATTCATAAATTCATCTTTTTTAGGATCAATCTTAATTTTACACCATTCTGCATATACTTTCTGTAATAATTTCAAATCAGAACAAAGATCTTCAATAAAATTAGACTGAAAATCTTCACTGCGATATTTTTCAACATTTTTTTCTGAATTATCTAGTAGATTATCTAAATCTTCTGTATTATCTGTATCTATATAGTCAAAAACATTCACGTCTTTACTAATATAAACAAAACCTTTATCATACATATCAATATATTTTTGGTACGACTCTATAGAACGTCTTAAGGTTTGAATAAAAGCATATTTAGAACTTTCTAGTCTTTTTACTAAACGAGTTTTCATAAATCCAACAAGATTCTTTTGCTGAGTTTTTACAAAATCGGTTATTTGTTTTTTCAAATATAACTTCGGAGAATATCTTGAATATGATAAATCTCGAATCATCTGAATTGTTTCAGTAAATAGTTGATCTGTTTTTTTATCAAACTCATATATAATACTCTTTGGACTAGAAACTTCTGGAAACACTAAATGTTGCTCTTTTATATCTTTGTCAAAATAGTTTTTAATATCTGTGCGTGTACGTCTGATCATAATATATTTTAAAATATTATCCCTAATTTCTTTAGAAATTTTTTTCACCTCTTTTAGATATTGAGGATTTCCTTTTCCATTGGGGAGCTTAGCAACAAGTTTATCCAAACGGCTTTTCTTTTCTGAAAAATATATATCTAAATTTTTAATTCCCGGAATATCGCTATTTGTTGACTTTTGAAATAATGCTATTAAGGATTTAAAATCATAAAAAGAATTATTCAAAGGAGTAGCCGTTATTAAAATAACTTTTTTGTTTAAGCAGATTGATTTCAGATAAGCATATTCACTGGTTGTTTCATTCCTAAATCTATGTGCTTCATCTATAAAAATATAATCATAATCATTTCCACCTTTATTAATCTTTTCTGCAATTTTTTTTAATAAACCACACGATTGAACTTCATATTTTTTTACACCAAAATCCCTTAATGCATCTTTCCAGTTATCTATTACCGGAGGTGGTGTTATAAAAAGTTTTTTTCCGGGAAGTAATTGAGCATACATTGCTGCAATATACGTTTTTCCCAAACCAACCACATCAGATATAAATACACCATTATATTCATCAACTATCTTTTTGATTTTCCAGACCGCATTTTCCTGATACTCTAATTTTAAAAAATTCTCAGGTAAATCTATTTCATCTTCTTCAGCATTTATATCTTCATAAAAATATTCATAAAGAAGCTTTAAATATATTTCATAGGGAGAAATATTGTCATTTAACCACGTTTTATGATTAATTGTTTCTATATATTCTTTAGATACTTCAATTCCTTCTTTCCATAGTTTTTCAAATTTCTCTAAAGCATAATCTACATCACATTTATCTTTTAATTCTACATTAAATTCATATTGTGAATTTAATCCATTTTCTGAAAAATTACTTGATCCAGTAATAACGGAGCCAAACAACAATGGTGTATCATAGCGAGATATATAAACTTTTGCATGAATTTTACCACTTGGATGAACTCTAATTTCAAGTTTGTTCTGTTCCAATAAACTCTGAAATATTTTATGGCTATTAACTACATCTTTAGTATCTTCTGAATTTTCTAATTCTTCTACCAAAGAGTGTTTGAAATTATTTTTTGCTTCGGTCTGCGTTGCAATAAAATCTTGCTGATATTGCTCTGTAAGCAATTTAAAAGTATCATAATCTGTATTTATTCCCACCAATATCCTTATCTTTTCTACATTTTGCAAAGAATTAGCTATCAAATTAAATCCACTAATTCTAAAATACCCGACTAAAGCATCAAAATATCGAGCACTAACTAATGTGTCTGTAAAACGTTTATATAAATCATTAGTTCCATCATTTGTAAAAAATTTAGTATCTGTTGTAGGATTCATATAAAACTTCCTTCGCTCTTATTATTTTTATTGATTTTATTACATAATCATCAATAATCAATCAAAATAACTCTATTATTCGCTTCGAAATAATCACTTCCCTTCCATTTCCTTAGCAAGTTCGGAAACGAGTTTCCAGTTTTGGCTTTTGTAAGCTTCTAACAAGGGAAGATAGTAGCGAGAGTTCTTTCCCTCGCCTATATATGGTATTCTTCTGACGCCGCCTGCCTTATCTTCTTTTCGCATAGCCAGCAAGGTTGTATAAGATATGCCTAAAAATGCCGCGGTTTGTTTAATATTCAACCAATTTGAACGAGCGGCAATATCAAACGCATCTTTATTGATTTTGGCTTCAGCGGACTCAATTCCAATATTTTTTTCATAAAATTCGGCTTCTCTGTCATATCCGTTTTTGTGCAAAGCCGCCGTAAAACTCTTAAATCCGTCTTTTGTGGCTTTATTCATAAATGGCGAGAAGCTCAAATTTTTCCAAATCAATTTGCTTCCCATTTCCGTATTCTTAAAACTTACGATATTATAAAAAGTCAGATATTCAAAAATACTGTTACTTGGAATAACCGCATCATCAAACACAAACTCGCCCTTAAACAAACTGTTGCGAATATCTAAATGATAAAGTGTTGCAGCTTTGGATTTATTAAATCCACTCATATCTAGCTTACTGTTTTCATTAAACAAACAACGCTCAATTTCTACCGGAATTGCTGTTTTAATATCTTGAAAGCTCAAAAGCCCGTTAATTACGCAGTTATTAAACTCTATCGGAGCTTCCACGTTCTCGCCTTTAACACCGACATAGAAATTGCCATCAAACACACAATCATAAAATCCGACGCCGGCTTCTGGAATATCTATACCGCCATTGGTACCAAAACGGCAATTTACAAAATAAAGTACACTGATATAAGGTGCTGACGTTGCCGCAAACAACGCTCCGGCAGAATTTACGTCACTGAAATCAAACTCCTTAAAGCAAAGTCCGATTAAACTTCCTTGCAAAAACGCTTTCACATTCTGTAAAGGGCGACCTTCCGGCATAGGCTCATTATCCGGAAACAATTTGTTAATCGCCGGCACGATATCTTCATCAAAACTATAATCATAGCGAATATATTCATTTTCTCTGTCATTAACATAGATTGATTCCTCGTGCGGAGACTGAAACAAACCTTGCCGTAAGTTAAAATGTGCCATAATTTACCTCTGAATACTTTATTCTGCTTAAAAAGACTACTACGGAATAGGTTTAATTTTATTTAACACTCAAAAATTGCGATTCCTTTACATCTAAAACAAAATATTTCCATTTTCTCACAAATCTTGCAAAACTTTTTACCTTAAGAAATCTATCAATATCTATTGATATCTATTTAAAACCTACAAAGCATAAAATCATTGAAAAACAATGTGTTGACTTGCATTTTAATTTGAGCCAATACTGTTCTTGTCAGGTAGCAATACCCATGGTTAACAAAATTACGAAAGGAAAAACGATGACTGTTGTAGCATATATCATAGCTTCTTTGGTAAAAGCTTACCGTCTTAAAAAAGAAGCCAAACGCATGGAAAACATTGTCAGAGCCGCAGGCTTTGCATACTAACTTCGGTTTATAAAACCTAAACCTTATTTAACCCCTGAAATTTAACCGTTTTAACTCAAATGACCGACAGGAAAGACTGTTTGTCAAACAGAATTATTATGCTCTTTTTTAACTAATATTCATTTTTGAAAGGAAATTAAAATGCAAAACTTTTTGAACAAATATAATGCCGTAAAACTTGAAAACACTCAAGATGAAGGAAAATTAACCCTTGATAGTAGCAAAAAACGTATCTTAAAAATGCTTGATGAAAATATGAAACATATCAAAAACAACTCTTGGAACATTAAAAACCGTATGAACAAGTTGATTGTTGATACCGAAACCAATTCAATCTTTACTTTGCGTTTGGGTGGCAAGAAAATCATCAAATATTCCCTGTATCTCTTAAACGACCGTGAAAAGCTCAATTTCTTGTCTGATTTTTACGATAGCATTGTCAACAATGAGTTTGATACCGAGATCTTGAATTTCATATCCCAAGAACTTGAAAACTCTCAAAAACGCAGAAAAGCTTCTTTGGAACGTCGTAAACTCAAAAAGCAACAAGAGAAGGAAGAAGCAACCAAACGCACGATTGCCGCCGCCAGTTCCTTGATTGAAGAAACGATGTCGCAATCTCTGCCGCGTTACGCTCAGTTGTAGTTTCATACAACAATATTAAAAAAGGAGGCTTTTGCCTCCTTTATCTTTATAAAATAGATACTAAAATCTATAACGATTTTAGTACCCGCCAATCAATTTTCCAAATAAACCCTAGAACAAATAATAAAGGATAGATCATTGCATATACATAATCATAAAGTGTATTATAAACACTATATTTCAATAAAATGACACAAGCTAAACCACCTACAACAAATGGTAATACTATATTTAATTTTCTTACATTTATTATATAGGATAAGCGATACATGCTTATAATATGGTTTATTTCAATAAATTTATTATATTCATCAGTTATACTGTTTAAATCGTGCAAATATACCAGTAAATTGCGATACCAGACAATCGATAAAGTATATACTAGCATCACTATATAATATAAGTAATTGAAATTTTCTGATGGCTTAACATCATTAGAATAAAGCAATATCGCTATGCCAACTATTGAAGAACATAACGCACTATAATATTTATGAACGCTAGATATTAAACCATATATGTCTTTGATTTGCTCATTTAATATATTAAATTGCTCTAAAATACTTATTTTCATAACATTACTATCCTCTTTACAAAACATAATTTTTTCTTCAAGCAATACACGTCCAACTATTCCATCATGATTTTCTGAACTTCGGCTTTTTGTTCTTGGGCGAACAAGGCATAGCCGGACGGGGTAAATGCTATTGGCCTTAGTTTTCCTTCTTTCATCCAATAACGAATGGTTGAAGTTGGAACATCGCACAACTTGGCAAATTTAGATATGGTAAGCAATGATTTATTAGGTTCTTGCTTATGAACATCCAACAAATCAATCATCATTTTAAGCGAACGATTCAATGCCGAAAGCATAAATTTATAATAAGGCTCACTATTCTCCCTTGTTTGATATGTTTCCAAAGCACTCAAATATCTCTTTCTATCAATAGGACGAATGATTATCGGAGCGTATCCGCTTTCAAGCAACATACTGTTAAGCAACAACCTTGCCGTACGACCGTTACCATCAATAAATGGATGGATTGTTACCAAACGATAATGAGCTTCAATCGCTTTGAGCAGCATATCATCTTCTTTTTGCAACAACCAAGCAGAAAACTCTTTCATCAAATCAGGAACTTTAAGCGGGTTTGGAAGAATTGTTTGTGAACCGGATATTCTCACTCGGACACTCCGATAAAAACCGGCATTAGCATCATCAATGCCCGATAAAATAATTTTGTGTATCTGCAAGATATAGTTTTCATCAATTTTAACCGCCTTGGCCGCAGATGTTTGAATAAATTCAAAGGCTTTTGCATGGTTAATTGCTTCCAGATAATCATTGATAGGCTTTGCTCCGGAGGTAATTCTTTCTTCAATGGCCATCTCTGTTTCTTTTCGGGTTAAGGTATTACCCTCAATCGCATTGGAAGTATAAGCAAGCTCTGTTTTCAGCCATTTATCAAGAACCTTTTGATTATCCTTATTTTTCAATAGCTTTTGCAAAATAGCTTTATTTTCTTCTATTTTTGATCTTATTTCCTGCATGACGGCCTCATACTTCATAGTTTTTATATTTATAAACTATAAACCTCAAAGTCCCAAATGTCAACCAATACTTCATAGTTGCATAAAAATAAAAGTATGAAGTTTATTGATAATGAAAAATCTATATTTCTGTTACCATTTTCCCGAGCAATACAAAATCCTTCTTGACTATAGAAACCAGTGAGATATGGTGGTTATAAAATAATTAAAAGGGTGAGACAGTTGGGTGTGTTTTAAAGTTCGAAAAAACCGCCCTTTAGCCTGAAAAAATGGCGTTTTTTCATTGACTTGGATTTTTGGGTTTTATGCCTTCCAGCCTTAGTGTTTCAAAGTGTTCTTAAAAGCATGTTTCTGCAGCAAAATGTTCTTTTTTCTTACCGGTGCTCTTGAGCTAATTTTGCATGTTTTTCTTATATTTTGTTTACTTGTCTTAAAGTGCTTCATTTATCAATTTACAACACTTCCCAATAACCACCTTTAGCCGCTCCGATACGACGTATTTTATTTTCTTTTTTCAAGGTTTCTAAATGCCATTTTATGCTATCTTCTGTCGTATTAAGGCGTTCAGCAAGTTCTTTTCTGCTAGCTTTGGGATCAATACGTAACACATCAAGAATTTTCTGGGTGGTTTTCTGGGGGGAATTTGGACTTTTCTGGGTGGTTTTCTGGGGGGAAATATCTTTAATTTGCATTTCTCTGTTATCCAACAGATTATTTTCTCCCAATAACAAATTACCAAAAAACTTATTCAAATACTCCATTGTATATGGAATATCTTTTTCCAAATTTTGATAATTTGCTCTCACCAACGCATTTCTGAAATATTTCGAATGTTTTTCAAATAAATCATTATTTGTCTTAAAGCCAAGAGTATATAAATATTTAATTGTAAAAACTGCTGTGGCTCTAGTATTTCCTTCACCAAACGGATGTATCTGCCATATACCGGAAATAAACTTAGCTAAATGAGCAACTTTTTCAGCTTTACTTAATCCCATATAATTAAAGTTTTTCTCAGTTTGAAAATCATAATCCAACGTTTCTTTAAGACTATCAGAACGTCCGTATATAACCGTATCTCCATTCAAAATAGGTTCATCTTTGGTAATGTCATATGTTCGTAACTTACCGGCAATTTCATCATCAAATATTCCACTAAATAAGGCTTTATGAATAGAAATATATTCCATCGGACTAAAAGAAAAAGTATGTGTGCTTAATATTTTAGCTATGCGAGCGGAAACTTCATCGGCTTCTTTCTCTCCTTGTTCTTTTAGCGTTATTGCCGGATTTATCTTATAATATTGTTTTACTTGCTCGGCAGCTTCATCAATAGATATCTTACCTTCAATATTATCTTTGGCAACTTCTATCAAATATTTTGACGGTAACAATCCGTCTACCTGTTGCAAACCAATGGCAACGCCCCAATTTTCTGCTTTTTTTTGCTTATCTGGTTCGCCTTGCTTTTTATATTCTTCAAAATCGCTCATTTTTAACCCAAACTTTACATTGATTCTTGGCTATTATTATGTCTTCTAATTTCTAAAATTATAGTAAAGATTATATTTTATCTCAATCTGTAATTTATCACATCCTAAAAAAAACCTTCTTGACTATAGAAACCGGCGGGGTATGGTAGTTATAAATCAATTAAAAGGGTGAGACAGTTGGGTGTGTTTCAGAGTTCGGCAAAAACCGCACATCCAGAAGAAAAAATCATGCTTTTTCATGAGGTTGGCTTTTGTAAGACTACGGCTTCCAGCCACCCCAGCCACAGTTCAAAAATCGTCAGAAATGGCGATTTTTTCTTTATAAATCAACAACTTAACTGAGTCCGAAAATTTATATCATTACAGGCTTAAATATGAATCATCTTCGGACTACCTTTTATAACTTTTCTTATTTTTCAATAACTTAACTAAAAGCATTCTTTCATAGCCTTTTGGGATTATCATTTATCCAAAGCCGGATTTGAAGCCTGCCTAAAATAAAAATTTTTGACGTTACCGACGATTTATTTTGGCTCCGGCGGCTAGCCCCAGAGGTTACAGCATACGGCTCTGGCCTGCTGGTTGTCGCACCTGTACTCTCCGGTCGGGATATGCCTATCCTCTGCCCCTCATCGGCTAAGCTTAAAAATGATTAGTCAAAATTAAAAGGAGACTTTACGTGTGAGGCTTAAAATAGATATATGCGTTTTTAGTAGATATTTTAACTTCTTTTCAAAAATACCGAGAAGTTGGGAACCTATCGTCAATATACAACATCTGGTTAAAATTGCCTGGTATGATTAACTGACATCAATGTCACTTAATGGATGATTTTTACTATTTTAGAATTTTTGTACGTAGAATTTTTGAAAATCGCAATTCTATAAAAATGTATCATCATCAACCGGTTACCAAGATCCCTCATAATCTGGTATAGCTGTTTCGGCAGTCCGGGATACAAGGAAGCAAGACGCGCGGCCTTTGTTATTATTATACTTAAAATAAATGAATTAAAAATAATAAATAACAATAAAAAATATAATAAATACAAAAGATAAGATAATAATAAAGATAAATAAAAGAAATAATACATAAGAGATAAATACAGAAGATACATGACAAATAAAGACAATGTTAAATCAGATACAATAAGACTTGCGTCCCGATGTATCACCAATAACAAGCAGCAGAAGAGAGATGATAGAAGTATATGTCGCCAAAATTATCAATGACACCATGACGCGAAAGAAGAAAAAAGTAATCCATAAAACTCACGCGTCAATATGTCAAAAAAGTAAGGCGACATCGGTTATCATGGGTTTGTCTTCTGTTTGGTTATATTGTCTTATTATTTAATGTATAGAGTAATAGAGTATGAGAGATATGTTACTTCTTATTGTTACGATTGATAATAAAAAAATATTTGTATGACGGTTTTCTTCTCCTCTCAAAATTTTATTACTATGTCTCAAAAATAGTTTATACGCATATATGTCTGTCTTTTGTATCTCTTCAGAATTAACCTTTATCAAAACACTTAAAACGGGATACCTAAAATGACGCACAGACAATCATTTCATCAAAACCTTAAGACACCTATATCAAATAAAACAACTGAATCCTGCGGTCAAAAAATGGAATCTTATGTATCTATCCCAATCAAAGAAGAATTTAACAAATGGCTAAACGATACCTTCAAGCCAACTTATTTTTTAACGGTTCAACTTCCTGATAATAAAAAATCTGCCAACTTGGATAATGCGAAGGAACACTTAAGAAACATTATGAAGGCATTTGAAAAGAGTTTGATGAATAATTGGAATAAACATCATTTGTCATTTATAGCCTTTGCGGAGTTGGGAATATCAGACGAATGGCATTTTCATATATTGTTTAACCATGGAAAGTTTAGCGAACAGGAGCTGCAAAATGCCATTCTCAAAGCAACGATACGGGAAAAGTTACCATTTTATTGCTTAGAGTTAAAACCGATAGATAACAACACAATTCATACACAAGCTTACTGTATAAAAGAGATGAAAATATATTTTAACAACAAATTTGACAGTGACAGGATTATATTTTCGCATTGTTTGTTTGGCTTATAAAAGTTTTTGACATCAGCGACAAATTATTTTTTTTACCTTTAACATCGCTATATTAAAAGTTAACTTCTTTTCCAAGTTACCGAGAAGTTGATTTTACGAATTAATGACATCAACGACACTTAATCAAAAATAATAAAAAAACTGTTTTACAATCCCAAAGAATCACGACATGACGTTTATATCAGATTCCTTTTGATAGTTATAACACATTGTAAATAGGTATTATTATGTTTAAAGGGAGGCGTCTCATGTAAATTTTAGCAGAGATCGGATTTTTAATGCTTGAAAAATATATTTGTGTGGCAGTATGTTGTATTTATAATATCGATAAATAATCTTTCTTTGAGGTAAAATGATTATTTTAATTTCCGGAGCGTCACATACAGGCAAAACCTTATTAGCACAAAAGCTGTTAGAAAAGTATAAATATCCTATCTTATCAATAGATTTGCTAAAAATGGGATTGATACGCAGCGGCAATACATCATTAACACCGGAAGATGATGAAAAATTGGAAGAGTATTTATGGCCGATTATTAGGGAAATGATAAAAACAGCCATAGAAAATAAACAAAGCTTGATTATTGAAGGTGCTTATATTCCTTTTGACTGGAAAAAAGACTTTGATTCGTCATATTTACAAGAAATACAGTTTTATTGCTTGGTTATGACTCAAAATTACATACAAAATCATTTTTCAGATATAAAAAATTACGCCAATATCATTGAAAAACGTCTTGATGATTCTTGGTTTACCAAAGAAACAGCGTTGGAAGAAAACATAAAAAACTTAGAATTATGCAAGCAAAATAATTGTCGTTATATCCTGATTGATGATAGTTATGATGTTGATATTGAGATAAACTAGCCTAAAACCTATCCCATTGCTCAATAAACAACCCAGAAACAAGCGGATTTGATAAAAGAAGTAAAAGATAAGCCCGACCTGAAATCAATCAAACCGGGCTGATTTTTGAAGTTTTATCTTTTAATACTCATCTGCAAGCATAACGGTTAAGACTCTGTTTGTTATATCTGGATTTATAGGATTCTCTGATAAATAGCAATAATCCTTGTCATAATAATCGATTTTCCAATATATCTTTTCACCGTTATAATCAAAACTGCCAAAATCGTGTTCATTATATGGGTCGTTAGCTTTGGTAAAATTGTTAAAACATCTGACTTGGTTTAGAATTTCCGCAATTTCTTCTTGTCTTTTAGCATTTATACCGGTAGTCAACAAAACATTTCCGCCGTTAAAAGATTTTCTGAAATTGTCGTTTAAGCTTTTAATATCTGTCATAACACCCGCCTTATACTAACTTCTCAGCGGTAAGAAACATTTTGAAACGTCTTAAGGCTTGTCTGACAGAAGTATGCGAACGTTTGCCATAACTGGATTTTTCACCGGTAATTTCATATTGAGGCAGGATAGAAGTGATATTTTCAACCAGATAAGCAAGCGTGAATTCTTCTTTCCGGCAAAGTCTTTCAATTCTTCCCATATAATCGGCTGAGGTGCTTGCGCTGTAATTATTTTCCAAAAGCCAGTTTTCAAAATTCTTCAACATTTCAAATCTCCTTTATACCCAAATTAGCCAATCAATACCGGTTCAGAAAACACAGCCACCATAACCCGCTGCAATCTTTTACACTCGGCCAGGCAATCGCTAAAATATTGGTAAGGCGTTGGAAGAATCGTATTATTAAGTTTTACATACCACATAGTTTTTCCTTTCATAAATAGTGTTTTGCTCATTAACTATTTATATTATGCGGTATATTTTCCCATCCGCGAGCCCCTAAAATGCAACTTGCCAACGACATTTTGCTACGATTTGGACGAGATTGTTAAGAAACGGACAAATTTTGATCAATCATATAACGACTAAAATATAACAATATAATTAAATGGGTTAAAGTTTTGATAGTAGTTTACCAATCAACATTTATGTAAAATAAATCTGCAGGTTGTCCCAATAACTGAATATCGAATTTTAGACTAGGTTCTACAAAAGTGCTAGCATTATGTATTCTAAATGATATAGCCCAACCATTATTCATTGTTAATTCAATGGTTGTTTTAGAATTATTTTTATATGTTAATTCAATAATTCTAGTGGGTAATTTTATCTTAGGGATTTTAATTATTGGTTTTGATTTATTTGCGTCTTGGTTCAATGTGCCACAAATATTGAATGGCATAACTGTTGTTTTGTGATTGTTGTGATGTATTAATTTATAATAATCTTTACCATTAGAACCTAATAAGTATGTTATTATCCCTGATGTAACCTTATCATTATGCTCAATAAATAATTTTTTTAATTCTGCCATAAATGCATTTAATAATGGGATATATACATTATCTTCTTTATTTGGTATTTCTGACCATGTAGTTCTTGCTATTTTTAATTTGGTTAAATTGTCAAAAATAGGAGTAATCTCATCAAAATATTGTTTTGAACACGGGATATTTAACCATTCTTTTCCAAAGTCAATATGTTGTGATAATCTTGAATGTTTAAGAGCCGCATGATTATGCTTCACGGAAATTCCTATCTCCCATTTAATATCTCTGCGAATAATGATGACATCTCGTATATCACCAGTTTTTGCAATATTATCTGGTTGTAAAAATATTGTCAAATCATCACTTCCATCTTCAACAATTTTAGGCTCCATTTCTATTATTGTCTTTATACCAACAGTTGCCGATTTTCTCATATCTTCTTTATTTTGATTAGAGAGACTTTCAAAATATTTTTTTGCTATTTCATAACTAGAGTTTTTTACAATTTCTACAGGTCGTTTGAGTGATACAATATTTTCTATTGCACATAAACAAGCAAATTCATATGCTTTGCCCATAATTGTTGATTGTTCGGTGGACTTACTCATTCATTTAAATCCACCATAATTTGTTTTGCAATTTCAAAAGCTAAATTGACGGGAACAGCATTCCCTATCATTTTATATCCAACAGCTACATCGGTATATTCAAATATAAAATTATCTGGAAATGTTTGTATCCTAGCACATTCACGAACAGACAAACGTCTATATAATTGTTCTTTGCCTTTAACGAATTCAAATTTATTTGCTGATATTTTATGCATTATTGGTGCACTTGGATGTAAAGGTTCTTGCCTTCCTCCTGCCTGAATAGTAAAAGATGGTTCATTCCAAGAGCGAACACGGTTTCTAGACATAAATATTGAAGACCATCCCCCAATCATATATTCGTGGTTTGGTACTTCTAAAATTCCATTAGTTTTATTTTTAGGTTTTGCAGGAATTGGCTCTGGCAAATCACCAATAGCATCTTGTAATTTAGGTTTATATTTTTTAGGCGCAGGAAATACAAATTTTTTATGTAAATCTTTTCTATATCCGACAATAATTACTCTTTTACGATTTTCAGGAACATTATAGTCATTAGCATCTAACAATTTCCAAAATATGTTATAACCGCAATTTTCAAATTCTTTTAAAAAATCGTTAAAAGCATCTGAATGTTTTGGGTGTAAAATCCCAGACACATTTTCTACTAAAAAAAACTTTGGATGTTTGACTTTTAATATACGGATATAATCATAAAATAATTGTCCTCGTTCATCTTTTATTCCTCGCCCAGCACCAGCTTCAGACCAACTTTGACAAGGAGGACCGCCTATTATACCTATTGAATCAGGGACTTCACATGCATCAATATTTGTAATGCTACGTTTATCTAATATTGCATTAGGAAAATTACGTTCAAATGTAGCCCATATAGTTTTATCAAATTCATTTGCCCATATTGTATGGAAACCTGCTTTTTCGAATCCTAAATCTAATCCGCCAGCACCGCTAAAAAAAGATACAATCGTAAAATCTTTTGTCATTTCATTTTCTCTGATAATAAGTCCGGAAATATAAATAAAGATGCTCTAATTTATATTTTTCAGGATTTATCAGTACCACAAACCAACGATTGTGACCGAATGCCAAGAAACAGGTGTAGTTCAGAGTCAAAGAAAACAAGCTATTATTTTTCCTTGATTTTTTAATAAGAAGAAAAAGTGTGAAACTTGCAAAATTTGGTTGATTTTATCGTTCTAATAAAATGACCGGTATTTTTAAGAAATTTT